>Ga0105251_10000059_pt1 | contig 103346 bp, 80 predicted proteins | sample KBSS64metaG_FD_80424 | JGI IMG/M metagenome (GOLD analysis project Ga0105251, IMG submission 80424) | Switchgrass rhizosphere microbial communities from Kellogg Biological Station, Michigan, USA - KBS S6-4 metaG | ecosystem: Host-associated > Plants > Roots > Rhizosphere > Soil | place...
GACAGAGAAGCGGACGAACAAGCGGACGAAAGCACGCGCCAGGGGCGGCCGGCTTTCGCGCGTATCGTGCCGCCGCGGCACGGCGCGCGATCACAGCCAGCGTTCCCAGACGGGCTTGAGATCGGAAGGCAGCGGCGGCAGCGTGCCGAGGTCGACGCGGCCTTCGCCGGGTGCGTGGAAATCGGAGCCGCGCGACGCCTCGAAGCCGAAACGGCGCGCGACATCCGCATATTCGCGGTATTGATCGGGCGTATGACTGCCCGTCACCACCTCGATCGCCTTGCCGCCCAGATCGATGAATTCGGCGAAAAACGCGTCGAATTCGACCGGCGAATAGTCGTAGCGGCCCGGGTGCGCAATGACCGCCTCGCCGCCCGCGGCCCGAATCCAGCCCACCGCGTCGGCCAGTTTGGCCCAGCGATGCGGCACATAGCCGGGCTTGCCGTCGCCGAGAATACGGGTGAACACGTCTTGCGTGGAACTGGCGTAGCCGTTTTCGACCATGAAGCGCGCGAAATGCGTGCGCGAAATCATGTCCGGATTCGACACGTACTTGAGCGCGCCCTGGTAGGCGTCGGGAATGCCGAGCGTGGCCAACTGTTCGCCGATCGCCTCGGCACGCGCGGCGCGGCCGTTGCGGGTGCGCGCGAGACCGTCGATCAGAACCGAACTGGTGGGATCGATGCCGAGCCCGACGATATGCACCGTGCGCGAGGCCCACGTAACCGAAATTTCCACACCGCTCAGGTAGCCCATGCCGAGCGCTTCCGCCGCGCTGCGCGCCTCTTGCTGGCCGCCCAGTTCGTCGTGGTCGGTCAAGGCCCACAGCGTCACACCGCCCGCGTGCGCGCGGCGCGCGACGTCGGCCGGCGCGAACTGGCCGTCGGAGACAGTGGAGTGGCAGTGGAGGTCGGCGTTCATCAGTGTCTTGAAAAAGTTCAGCGCTCATTTTACTGCAACGCAGTAAGTGAACGCGGAGCTATCTCGCGCCGCCGTGCCTCATCCCCCGGATTTTTGGAGGCGTCTACGCGCAAAACCCTTCGATCAGCGCAGCCACCTGCTCCGGCTGGTCGTGATGCACCATGTGCCCCGCTTCGTCGATGATCTTCTCGCGCCAGTCCGGGAAAGCCTGAAAGCGCGCCTTGAACTCGTCGAGCGGAATGTCGCCGGCGATCTGCGCGAGCGTTGGCGAGTTGGCGGCTTCAACGTGCAGCACTTTGGCACTGACCTTGCGCCAGACGGCCATGACTTCGTCGAGGCGATACAGCGTCGGGCCGCGCAGCTTGTGCGCCGGATCGGCGAGCAGCATGAAGCGCCCTTCGGCGTCCGGCTTCGACCAGTGCTGCGCGAGAAACCGCGCGCGCCGCGGATCGAGCCGCGGGTTGGTCTTGATCAGCCGCCCGGCGACCTCGTCGAGCGACGCGTAGCGCTTCAAATGTGGCGGATCGCGCAACTCGTCGAGCCAGTGACGCAGCCGGCCAGGCGCTTGCGCCGGGTGCGACGGTGCGAGGCCGAAGCCTTCGAGGTCGATCACGCGCCGCACCCGCTCCGGCCGCACGCCCGCATAGATGCACGCGATGTTCGCGCCCATGCTGTGGCCGACCAGATTCACTTCGCCGGTTGGCGCATAGTGGTCGAGCAATGCGTCCAGATCGGCCAGATAGTCCGGAATCCAGTAGTTGCCGCCGCCATGCTCCGCCACCGGCCAGTTGGACAGGCCGAAGCCGCGCATGTCCGGCGCGATCACCTGCCAGTCGCCGCCGAGCGCATCGACGACGAACTGGAAGGACGCCGCCACGTCCATCCAGCCGTGCAGCATGAACAGCATGGGCGCACGCGGACTGCCCCAGCGCCGCACATGCAGACGGATGCCGCGCACGGCGATGAATTCGGATTGGGAGAGAGTCATGAACGGCGCACCCGGAAAAGAATGGTCGTTCGATTATAGCGAGATAGCCGGCGCGGCGTCTGCCGATTGGGGAACGGGTCGCTCCGTCAGTCGTCCTCTGCGGGCGCAACAGGCGCGGGAGCGTCGAGGCCCGCCAGCGCGGCCAGTTCCGCTTCATCGAACCCTGCGTCGCGGCGCGCCTCGAAATTGAACGGGCCACGTAGTTTCGGTGCGTGATACTGGTCGGCGAGACGCGTGTAAGTCGCGTGCGGATCGAGGCCACCCTGGTCGCACAAGTAACGGAACCAGCGATTGCCGATCAGTACGTGGCCGATTTCGTCGCGCAGGATCACGTCGAGAATCGCCGCGGACGCCTGATCGCCCGCTTGTTGCAGCCGCGCGCGGATCGGCGGCGAGGCGTCGAGGCCGCGCGCTTCCAGCGTGCGCGGCACCAGCGCCATGCGCGCCAGCACGTCGCCACGCGTGCGCTCGCACATGTCCCACAGGCCATCGTGCGCGGGGAAATCGCCGTAAACGTGGTCGTATTCCGCGAGGCGCGCGACGAGCAGCGAGAAGTGATACGCCTCCTCTGCGGCGACCTTGAGCCAGTCCGCGTAGAAGTCGGCGGGCATGCCCGCGAAGCGCCACACGGCGTCGAGCGCGAGGTTGATCGCGTTGAATTCGATGTGCGCGAGCGCGTGCAGCAGAACGGCGCGCCCTTGCGGCGATTGCATGCTGCGTCGCCCCAGCTTGCGCGGCTCGACCAGTTCGGGCCGCTCCGGACGGCCCGGCAGGCCCGCCGGCTCTTCGAGTTCGAGGTCCGGCGAGCATGCGAGGCTGCCGTCGAGCACGGCGGCGTACAGCGCACGGGTGGCGGCCGTCTTCGCGACTGGATCGGTTTCGCGCAATGCGGCGAGCGCCGCCGTGCGTGCGCATCGAGCCCGGTTCGCGGCGTTGGAGGCGAGCGGCATGGAGGAAGCGGACGGAGCGGCGCGAATCATGGCAAGCGGATCGGCAAAGGGAACGGCAGTTGGACTGCGGTGGAGAGGATGACAGCGGGACCCGGAAAGGAGCGAAGGAAAGCCAAATCCGGGATCCAAGGCGAGGTCCAAAACGCTGGCTCACGGACACAACCGGCGACACGCGTAACAGTGGCGCACAACAGGAAGACACGGCCTGTGACCCTCGCACTTCCCTGCCCGCCTCGCCAGGCACCCGAATCACACAACCGTTTACAATACTCGATTCGACCATCCGACGCGCTCGTTGCGTTGGCGACACGCGCCGATTCAGGCAGCTTTCAGCCCGCCGCACCGCGCATGGCGACCGATCAAGAGGAGACACTGTGACGATTTACAAGCTTGGCGAAGCCGCCCCGACCATCCACGAAAGCGTGTTCGTCGCGGATTCGGCGAACATCATCGGCAACGTGACGCTCGGGGAAAATTCGAGCGTGTGGTTCGGCGCGACGATTCGCGGCGACAACGAGCCGATCACCATCGGCGCGGGCAGCAACGTGCAGGAAAACGCGGTGCTGCACACCGACCCCGGCTTTCCGCTGAAGATCGAGGCGAACGTGACCGTCGGCCACCAGGTCATGCTGCATGGCTGCACGATCAAGGAAGGCTCGCTGATCGGAATTCAGGCGGTGGTCTTGAATGGCGCGGTGATCGGCCGCAACTGTCTGGTCGGAGCGGGCGCCATCGTCACGGAAGGCAAGGTGTTTCCCGACAATTCGCTGATTCTCGGCGCGCCCGCCAAAGTGGTGCGCGAACTGAGCGAGACGGATATCGCCAATATGCAGCGCGGCACGGCAAGCTATGCCGAACGCCGCGAGTATTTCAAGGCGCAGCTCGTGCGTATCGGCTAAACAGCCGGAGCGCGGGCGCGCACGGCGCGGCATTAGGCCGCGTCATTCGACCGAGGAAAAGTTGTGAGCGACCAGTTGCAAAAATTCATGTTCAGCGCGGCGCCGGTGCGCGGCGAGATCGTTTCGCTGCGCAATACGTGGCAGGAAGTGCTGACGCGGCGCGAGTACCCGGCGCCCGTGCGGACGATTCTCGGCGAGATGATGGCCGCGTGCGCGCTGCTGTCGGCGAATCTGAAGTTCGACGGCACGCTCATCATGCAGATTTTCGGCGACGGCCCGGCCAGAATGCTGGTGGTGCAGTGCAGTTCCGATCTGTCGATGCGCGCCACCGCGAAGCTGTCCGGCGAAGCGGGCGACGCGATCGGCGACGCCACGTCGCTGATCGAACTGGTCAACGCAGGCGGCCACGGCCGCTGCGTGATTACGTTGGACCCGCGCGACAAGCAGCCGGGCCAGCAGCCGTATCAAAGCATCGTGCCGCTGTCGGGCGTGGACGGACCGCTCAAGTCGATGGCCGAAGTGCTCGAACATTACATGCATCACTCGGAACAGCTCGACACGCGCCTGTGGCTCGCCGCGAACACCGAGCGCGCGGTCGGCATGCTGCTGCAAAAGCTGCCGGGCGACGGCGGCATCGTTCCGCATCCGGGCGAACTGGACGCCGATACGTGGGAACGCGTCTGCACGCTGGGCGGCACGCTGTCGCAAGACGAGTTGCTGAAGGAAGAGCCGGAAACGGTGTTCCGTCGCCTCTTCTGGCAGGAAAACGTCCAGCATTTCGAGCCGGCCACGGCGCGCTTCGAATGCTCCTGTTCGCGTGAAAAAGTCGGCGCGATGCTCAAGATGCTGGGCCGCGAGGAAGTGGATGGCGTGATCGAAGAGCGCGGTCATGTGGAGATCCATTGCGAATTCTGCAACCAGCGCTACGAATTCGACCCGGTCGACGTGGCGCAACTTTTCGTCGCGAATGCCCTCTCGCAAGGAGTGACGCCGGCCACCGAACAACGGCATTGAACGCCCACCGGCGCGGGCGTGACGCCCGCCCCACGGCAACGCGTGTCACTTGTCCACGGCAGCAAACTACCGCGCCGTCCGCTGTCTTTTCAAGGCTCGGACGGCGCGGTATCTTTGATCATTGCGTCGTGTCATTGGCGGCCACGCCCGCATGTTTTGCTTAGGCATCCGACCGGCGGAGATCGAACATGAACCACCTCACTTCGTTGATACGTTCGGCGCGCACCTGTGCCGTATTGGCGGTTATTGGCGGCAGCGTTGCGCTAGCCGGCTGCGTGATGGACCCACCAGGCCCCTCGCCAATTTATAGCCGCTTGCCCGCCGACCAGTCAGGCATGGGCAACAACGCCCAGCCGCTTACGCAGGAAGAGCGTCAACGCTATGACGCCATCGATCAACAGGTGATGGCCGAGCAGAACCAGGCCATTGCCGCGGAAAACGCCGCGCAGGCGTGGTCGCGTTATTACTCGCCGCCCGTCAGCGTGTACGGCAGCTATTACGGCGGTGGGTGGGGGCACGGCTGGGGAACGGGTGTCGGCGTCGGTTACGGGCCGTACTGGGGCTGGTAAGACGAGTCCAATGCAACGAGGCAATGCGAAGAGTCAATCGCGGTGCGTTGCGGGCGGGTTCGAGTGACGACGGCTCGATACGACGACTGAGCGCGACAACCCGGTGCCACGGCTCAGTGCGGGGCCGTCTTCTCTTTCGCGGTCTTGCTCCCGCGCTTTCTATCCGGCCTGGCGCGAGATTCCGGATTGGGCACCATATGCAGCGGTGCGCTCGACATCTCACCACGCGTGGAAGTCGTCACTGAAGGTGTGTTCGCGGTCGGCAACGGCGCATTCGGCGAGACGAACTGCACGAACACCTCGCTGTCCTTGACCATGCCCATTTCGTAGCGCGCCCGCTCTTCCACCGCGGCCGTGCCGTTCTGCAAATCTTGCACTTCTCCCTGAATACGCTCGTTGCGCAGCTTCGCATCGACGTTCTTCTGCTGTTGCTGCGCCAGTTGCTGCTGCAACTCGTGCACGCGCAACCAGCCGCCGTGCCCCCACCAGAGCGGGTACTGGATCAATACCAGTAGAACGATCAGGACAGCAGTGACAAGCCGCATGAAGTAAGCACAATAAATACGCGCCGCCCTGCGCTATACGCAGGGCGGCGAGGTCAATCAGGAACGAAGGATAACCGGCTCATCGGTTAGCGCAATCAGTTTGGCTACCTGCAGTCATTTAGCGCAGATTGTAGAACGCCGACTTGCCCGGATAGCTGGCGATATCGCCGAGGTCTTCTTCGATACGCAGCAACTGGTTGTACTTCGAGATACGGTCCGAGCGCGACAGCGAACCGGTCTTGATCTGGCCGGCATTCAGGCCGACTGCGATATCCGCGATGGTCGAATCTTCGGTTTCGCCCGAACGGTGCGAGATCACGGCCGTGTAGCCTGCGCGCTTCGCCATTTCGATCGCCGCGAACGTTTCCGTGAGCGTGCCGATCTGGTTGATCTTGATCAGGATCGAGTTGGCGATGCCCTTCTCGATGCCTTCCTTCAGGATGCGCGTGTTGGTGACGAACAGGTCGTCGCCCACCAGTTGGATCTTCTTGCCGAGCTTGTCGGTCAGCAGCTTCCAGCCGGCCCAGTCGCTTTCGTGCATGCCGTCTTCGATCGACACGATCGGGAATTTATCCGCGAGCGTGGCGAGGTAGTCGGTGAATTCCGCCGACGACAGTTGCAGGCCTTCGCCGGCCAACTGGTACTTGCCGTCGTGATAGAACTCGCTTGCCGCGCAGTCGAGCGCGAGCAGCACGTCTTCGCCGGCACGGTAGCCCGCTTTCTCGATAGCTTGCAGGATGGTGGACAGGCATTCGTCGTTGCTGCCGAAGTTCGGCGCGAAGCCGCCTTCATCGCCGACTGCCGTGCTCATGCCGCGGTCGCTCAGGATCTTCTTCAGTGCGTGGAACACTTCGGCGCCGCAGCGCAGCGCTTCGCGGAAAGTCGGCTGGCTGACCGGCACGATCATGAATTCCTGGATGTCCAGGCTGTTGTTCGCGTGCGCGCCGCCGTTGACGATGTTCATCATCGGCACCGGCAGTTGCATCGCGCCCGAACCGCCGAAGTAGCGGTACAGCGGCAGGCCGGCTTCTTCGGCGGCGGCCTTCGCGACGGCCATCGAAACGGCCAGCATCGCGTTCGCCCCGAGGCGCGATTTGTTGTCCGTGCCGTCGAGTTCCAGCAGTGTCTTGTCGAGGAAAGCCTGCTCGGAAGCGTCGAGGCCCATGATCGCTTCGGAGATTTCGGTGTTGATGTGCTCGACGGCCTTCAGCACACCCTTGCCGCTATAACGGCCGGTTTCGCCGTCGCGCAGTTCGATGGCTTCACGCGAACCCGTGGAAGCGCCCGACGGCACCGCGGCGCGGCCCATCGTGCCCGACTCGAGCAGCACGTCGCATTCGACGGTGGGGTTGCCTCGCGAATCGAGAATCTCTCGACCGATGATATCTACGATAGCACTCATGGTTTCCTCAAGAAATGACGTTGAATTCTTTACTGTGACACTGTATCTGGCGCAGGCCGGTCTCCCCGGCAGACAACTCGCGCACCGATACGTTCGACGACCATTGCGTGCATGTGCCGCGTGCCGACGGGCAGATCATGCACGCGAGGCATGACACGCCGCGCATGCTGAATCAGTTGAAATCGCTTTCGAGGAACGGCGCGCGCTTGACGGCCTGGTCGAGCGTGACAAGCGTTTCCAGCAATTCGGCCATGCGGTGCAGCGGCACGGCGTTCGGGCCGTCCGATTTGGCTTCCGAAGGCTTGGGATGCGTCTCCATGAAGAGCCCCGACACGCCCACCGCCACCGCGGCACGCGCCAGCACCGGCACGAATTCGCGCTGACCGCCCGAGCTCGTGCCCTGCCCGCCCGGCAATTGCACCGAGTGGGTGGCGTCGAACACGATCGGCGCGTTGGTTTCGCGCATGATCGCGAGCGAGCGCATGTCCGACACCAGATTGTTATAGCCGAACGACACGCCGCGTTCGCACGCCATGAAGCGGTCTTCGGAGAGGCCCGCTTCACGCGCCGCGTCGCGCGCCTTGTCGATCACGTTCTTCATGTCGTGCGGCGCGAGGAACTGGCCTTTCTTGATGTTGACCGGTTTGCCCGAGCGCGCGCAAGCATGGATGAAGTCCGTTTGACGGCACAGAAAAGCCGGCGTTTGCAACACATCGACCACCGACGCGACCTGCTCGATCTCGTGCTCGGCGTGAACGTCGGTGAGCACGGGCAGACCAAGCTGGCGCTTCACTTCGGACAGGATACGCAGGCCTTCGTCCATGCCCAAGCCGCGGAACGACTTGCCGCTGCTGCGATTGGCCTTGTCGTACGACGATTTGTAGATGAACGGAATGTTCAGCTTCGCGCAGATTTCCTTGAGGCGGCCGGCCGTGTCGATCGTCATCTGTTCGGATTCGACGACACAGGTGCCCGCGATCAGGAAAAACGGCTTGTCGAGCCCAATTTCGAAATCGCCCAGTTTCATGCTTGCTCTCCGACTTCCTTTTCCACGCGCGACTGCTGATGCGCGAGCGCCGCTTCCACGAACGACTTGAAGAGCGGATGGCCGTCACGCGGCGTGGAGGTGAATTCCGGGTGGAACTGCACGCCGACGAACCACGGGTGCATGCCGCGCGGCAATTCCATCATTTCCGGCAGATCTTCACTCGGCGTGCGGGCGCTGATAACAAGGCCGCCGGCTTCGAGCTGGGGCACGAAGCGGTTATTGACCTCGTAGCGATGACGGTGACGCTCGTTCACGTCCTTGCCGTAGATCTCTTCGGCCATCGTGCCGGGCTTGATCGGGCAACGTTGCGAACCGAGGCGCATCGTGCCGCCCAGGTCCGATTCCTCGGTACGCTTTTCGACGCGGCCTTCGCGGTCGTACCACTCGGTGATCAGCGCGACCACGCGGTTTTCGGTTTCCTGGTCGAACTCGGTGCTGTTCGCACCCTTCAGACCCACCACGTCGCGGGCGAATTCGATCACGGCCAGTTGCATGCCGAGGCAGATGCCGAGATACGGCACCTTGGCTTCGCGCGCATAGCGGATCGCGGCGATCTTGCCCTCGGTGCCGCGACGGCCGAAGCCGCCCGGCACGAGCACCGCGTCGAGATGCCTGAGGCTTTCGACGCCCTTCGTCTCGATCTCTTCCGAATCGATGTATTCGATGTTCACGCGGGTCGCCGTATGCATCGACGCATGGCGCAGCGCTTCGATCAGCGACTTGTACGACTCGGTCAGATCGACGTACTTACCGACCATGCCGATCGTGACTTCGTGCTGCGGATTCTCGAGCTTCTCGACGAGCCTCGACCACATGGACAGATCGGCCGGCTTCGGCGTGAGCTTGAGTTCCTCGCAAATGATCGCGTCCAGACCCTGGTCGTGCAGCATCTGCGGAATCTTGTAAATGCTGTCCGCGTCCCACACGGAAATCACCGCGTCTTCGGGCACGTTCGAGAACATCGAGATCTTCGCGCGTTCGTCGTCTGGAATGCGGCGGTCGGCGCGGCACAGCAGCACGTGCGGCGAGATGCCGATTTCACGCAGCTTCTGCACGCTGTGTTGCGTGGGCTTGGTTTTCAGTTCGCCGGCGGTGGCGACCCACGGCACCAGCGTGAGGTGCACGAAGCACGCGCTGTTGCGGCCCATGCGCAGGCTCATTTGACGCGCGGCCTCGAGGAACGGCAGCGATTCGATGTCGCCCACGGTGCCGCCCACTTCGACGATCGCGACGTCCGGCTCGCCGCACGTCGCGGAAGCCGCGCCGCGTTCGATGAACGCCTGGATTTCATTCGTGATGTGCGGGATGACCTGCACCGTCTTGCCGAGATAATCGCCGCGGCGTTCCTTGCGGATCACCGATTCGTAGATCTGGCCCGTGGTGAAGTTGTTGGCCTTGCGCATCTTCGTGCTGATGAAGCGCTCATAGTGGCCGAGGTCGAGGTCGGTCTCCGCTCCGTCTTCCGTCACGAACACTTCGCCGTGCTGAAACGGGCTCATCGTGCCGGGGTCGACGTTGATGTAGGGATCGAGCTTGAGGAGGGTGACTTTGAGACCGCGCGATTCGAGGATCGCGGCGAGGGAAGCGGCGGCAATACCCTTGCCGAGGGAAGATACTACGCCGCCGGTGACGAAAACATATTTGGTCATCGCTGGATGCTCGCGGGAAAAACGGATTATACCGTAAAGCAGGGCCCCAACCCCAGCAAAATCCGAGCGGCCTGCACGACCAGGGAGGCCGCGGCGGCGGCAATCGGCGCGCGCCGATCTTGCACCGTTTCACGGCGATATGAAGCGCGAGGCGCGTTGGGCTCGTCAGTCGCGGAGCTAACCTCACTGTCATCGCCCGGCATCGCAACGGTATCTCCATGCGCCGGCCAACCCGCCTACAGCGTCAAATCACCGCTCCAGCTCACGCAACATTCGCTGCACCGCGCGCGCGGTTTCGATCGGCTTTTCCATCGGATAGAGATGGCTGCCCTCGATCCATTCCAGATGACTGCCGGTCGCGCGGCGGGTTGCATCGAGACCGGCCTGGCGGATTTCCTTCGAACGCGTGCCGGCGATGAACCCCACCGGCACCGGCGCGCCGCGCGCGAGCCGCGCGCCGAGCGTGTGCGGCAAGGTCCGGTAGATCTGATACTCGGTGCGGCGGTCGAACGCCAGCGAACGCGAGCCGTCCGGCGAGGTTTGCGGAATGCCGAAGTCGATGTAATCGGACAGCATGCGCTCGTCCCAACGCGCGAATGCCGGCTTCGAATGGAAGTGCCGCCACGCTTCGTCGCGGCTCGCCCAATGCGTGCGGCGCGCGCGGGTGGCGGCCGCGGGCGACAGGCGCTCGTCGAGCCCGGTCCATTGCGACACGCGCAGCATGCTGCTGCGCCAGCCGGCGATCACCGGCGAATCCAGCATCACCACGCCCCTCACCCACTGCGGCTTCTTGAGCGCGGCCATCAACGACAGATAGCCGCCGAGCGAATGCCCCACCAGCCACACCGGTTGCTCGTACGAACGGCCGATGTCGTCGAGCAGCTGCTCGACCAGATGCGGCCAGTCCTGAGTCACCGGATAGCGGGTGTCGTGGCCGATGCGCTCGATCGAGCGCAGTTCGTAGTCGTCGGCGAGTTCGGCGAAGATCGTCCGGTAGGTCGACGCCGGAAAGCCATTCGCATGCGAGAAGTGAATGATGTTTTTCAACTGTGGCTCTCTCCGTTCTGTTTTCGCGCGCGGGCTTCTTGCGGCTTGCGGCCTGGCGGCATGTTTGTTCTGTGTTTGTTCGCGTTGCTCCCGCGCTTCTTCTCTTTCGTGCGGCCGGCGATCCGTCAGCGATCCATCCAGTAGCGGCGCTGCGTGTCGCGATAGCGCTCGAGCGTCAACGCGGCGCCGCTCATCGGCGCGCCGGCTTCGGCTCCGGCGTCCGGCGCGCGATCCGGGTTGACCTCGACCCGCACCGCGCCGTCCGTATCGCTGCGCCCCAGCTCGATGCGCCGCGCCTTGTAGCGCTCGAACACACCCACGTTCGGATGATGAAAACGGTTGCGATAGCCTACCTGAAATAGCGCGATGAGCGGATCGATAGAGTCGAGGAACGGCTCAGTCGACGAGGTCTTGCTGCCGTGATGCGGCACCACCAGCACCTGCGCACGCAGCGCCCCGCGATCGCGCGCGAGCAGGACGCGTTCGCCCGGCGCCTCGATATCCGCTGCCAGCAGCGCCGCCATGCGCGACCGGTCCGTTTGCACCGGCCCGGCTGACGAGCCCGCTTCGGCCAGCGCGGTCCTCACGCGCAGCACGCAGGAATGCGCGTTCGGTTTGCCTTGCAGCGGCCCGGCATTCGGCCAGAGCATCGCGAACTCGACGCCGTCCCACTGCCAGCGCTGCCCCGCCGCGCAACCCAGCGTCTCGGCGCCGCGTTCTCGCGCGTTCGACCACAGCGGATTCTCCGGCGCCAACGCCGCCACCATCTGACGCACCTCGATCGCGTCCAGCACCGCGGGCGCGCCGCCCGAATGATCCGAATCGGCGTGACTGACGATCAGCGTGTCGAGCGCCGTCACGCCATGCGCCTGCAGGAACGGCACGACGACGCGCTCGCCCGCGTGAGTCGATTCCGGACCGGGGCCCGCATCGAACAGCAGCGTGTGATGCGCCGTCTCGATCAGCACCGAGCTACCCTGTCCGACGTCCAGCGCGGTCAGACGGAAGCTGCCGTGCGGCGGCCCCGAAGGCGCCGGCAGCACAAGCGGCAGCCAGGTGAGCGGCGCAGCCCAGCGCAGCGGCCAGCCGCGCGGCGCCAGGCACCAGAGCACGCCAAGCGCCGCCGCGCCCAGCGCCCACGCGTCCGGTTGCGGCAGCCGCCACAGTGTCCACGCAGGGCCGGACAGCATCCGCAAACCCGCGGCCAGCGGATCGAGCAACGCGTGCGCGGCGCCGAACGCGTAGGCATCGAACGGTGCCGGCAGCGCGATGCCGGCCAGAACAACCGGCGTGACGAGCAGGCTCACCCACGGAATCGCGAAGGCGTTCGCGAGCGGACCGATCAGCGGAATCTGCGAGAACCAGTAGACCGTGAGCGGCGCGAGCGCGATCGTCACCGCGAACTGAACATGGGCGGCGTCGCGCAGCCGTTCGCCGCAAGCGCGAATCCAGCGGCGCGGGCCGACGCGCAGACGCGCGCACCGGGTCGCCGCCTCGCCGCCCTCGCGCTCTTCGGCGCGGCGTTGCTCGTGATCCCGCACGCGGGGCCGGCCCGACATCGCGAACAGAATCGCCGCCACGGCGCAGAACGACAACCAGAACCCCGCCGACACCACCGCCCACGGATCGACCAGCAGCACCAGCCCTAGCGCCCACGCCAGCACCATCGAACGCGCGAGGTTGCGGCCGCTGACAAACGCCAGCGCGACGACACTCGCCATCCACAGCGCGCGCTGCGCCGGCACGTTGAAGCCGGCCAGCGCCGCGTGCAGCGCGGCGAACATGGCGCCGCCCGTCACCGCGACGACCTGCGCGGGCAGATACAACGGCCAGTTGCGGCCGATGAACCCCGAGCGCCGCCACAACGCGCCCGTCAGCCAGCCCGTCAGACCCGCGACGATACCGATGTGCAAACCCGAGATCGCCACCAGATGACTCGTGCCGGTGCCGCGCATCAGCAGCCAGTCGGCGTCGCTGATCTCATCCTGTGCGCCGATGGCGAGCGCCACCACGATGCCGCGATGCGGCGCGTCGGCGAGCACTTTGTCGATGCGCGCCCGCAACGCGGCGCGCCAGCGGTCGACGGTCACGCTCACGCCGCGCGCATGGCCCGGCAAGCGCATGGCATGCGCGGGTGCGCTCACATAGCCGGTGGCGCGCACGTTGCGGGCAAGCAGGTTCGCTTCGGCATCGCGCACGCCGAAGTTCGCGTTGCCGTGCGGCCGTTTGAGCCGCACCGTCAAGCGCCAGCGCTCGCCCGGTTCGAGTAAAGGCGCCGGCGCATCGTCGGCGATCCACGACAGTTGAATTACGCGCGGGAAAGCGGCGATAGGCGCATCGGCCGATTCGACCTGGAACAGGAAGCGCGCGCCTTTCTCGCCGCGCGACGGCAAACCCTTGATCGTGCCGATCACGTCGATATGGCGGCCTTCCCAGGCGACCGGCAAGCTCACCGCGAGCCGTGCTTCCGCGCGCCAGGCCGCGTAGCCGAAGCCCGAGCAGAAGGCGGCACACCACAGGCCGCTCCAGCCGATGAACGAACGAATGGGTGTGCTGAACCGCAGCGGGTGCCCGAGCGTAGACGCGGACGCAGCCGTGTTGGCAGCGGTGGCAGTGTTTACAGCCGTGGGCGCATGGATTGCCGTGGCTGCATTTGTAGCCGTAGGCGCATTTGTAGCCGTAGCCACATGCGGGGCCGACGCTGCATTCGTAGCCGTGAACACATGCGTAGCCGAGGCCGCATTCGTAGTCGTGGACACATCCGCAGTCGTGGCCACATCCGCAGTCGTGACCACGTTCATAGCCGCGACCACATCCACACCCATTCCCGCACCCACACCCACACCCACACCCACAGCCCTTGCCGGAATCAAACCGTCATGCGCAACACCAGCCTCCTCGCCGCGCGCCCCGCCCGACGACCCACCCCGCCATCCCCAAGCCGCCACTACTAGCGCGCCGCCGCCGAGCAACGCGAGCATCCACCACTCGTGCCAATCCGGCAACGCGGCCTGCCGCTGCAACCCCATCACGCCCAACGCAAACCCGCACCACCATGCCCGCATTCGCCCTCCGCCAACCGGCGCCGGACGACGACGCGACGCTCGGCGCGCAAGCGTCGACGAGCCCGCCGGGCGTGAGCGGCGCCCGGCGCGAATCACTCAAACCATCGAGTTCGATTATGCAGAGGAAAGCGCGAGCCGCGGCAGTGCGGCGAGCGCGTTAGCCGTTGTGCCTAGGGCGGCTTCGTCCGCGGTCATGCCGCGCAGTTGCGCGAGGCCCGCGCCGATGCCCGGAATCTGCTCCGGCGTGTTGCGCTGCTTGTACATCCAGGAAGGCGCGATGTCCGGCGCGTCGGTCTCGACGACCAGCGCGTCGAACGGCAATTGCTCGGCGAGGCGGCGAATCTGCCGCGCCCGCTCGAAAGTCAGATTGCCGCCGAAGCCGAGATGCATGCCCTGGTCGATATACGCCTGAGCCTGCTGAAAACTGCCGTTGAACGCATGCGCGATGCCGCGGTGAACCTGATGCCGCCGCAGCCCCTTGATCACCTGGTCCTGTGACTTACGCACGTGGCAGATCACCGGCAGATCGAATTCGCGCGCGAGTTGCAGTTGGCCGTTATAGAAGAATTGCTGGCGCGCGTCGTCGAGACCCTCGACGAAATAATCCAGGCCGATCTCGCCGATGCCGACGAAGCGCGGGTCGTCGAGACTCGCCTCGATTTCCATGCGCAGCAGTTCGAGATCGCGCTCCTGCGCGGACGGCGTGAAAAGCGGATGAATGCCGAGCGCGTAGGCGCCGCCGTCGACCCGGTGCGCCAGTTCACGCACCGTCGCGAAGTTCTCGCGGCCGATCGCCGGAATCACGATGCGCCCCACACCCGCATCGCGCGCCGCCGCCGCGACCTGGTCGCGGTCGGCGTCGAATTCGGAAGCGTCGAGATGGCAGTGCGTATCGATCCACATGGCGTGCCTTGCTAGTGGTGGGGTATCAGCTCACGTTGCGCGGGGCATCGATCCCCGCATCGATCCCCGCATCGATCCCATCATCGATCAGCGCCTTCACGGCGATCACACCGGCACCGGCGGCTCTTCGTGAAGCACGCCGTCGCGCAGGCGCATGATGCGGTCGCAACGTCCGGCCAATTCAGGATCATGCGTGACGATCACGAAACTGGTGTCGAGCGTTTGCGACAGTTCGAGCATCAGGTTGAACACGATGTCGGCGGTGCTGCCGTCGAGATTGCCGGTCGGCTCATCCGCCAGCACGCACGCGGGCTTCGTGACCAGCGCGCGCGCGATCGCCACCCGCTGGCGCTCGCCGCCCGACAGCTCGCCCGGACGATGCTTCGCGCGATGCCCCATGCCGACGCGCTCCAGCACCGTGAGCGCTTCGCGGCGCGACGCCTCGGTGGTCATGCGGCGAATCCGCAGCGGCATCGCGACGTTGTCGAGCGCGGAAAACTCCGGCAGCAGATGGTGGAACTGATACACGAAGCCGAGCGCGCGATTGCGCAGGTCGTTGCGTTCGCGCTCGGAGAGCCGGGTGAACGGCTTGCCCATCACCGAGACGTGGCCGGCGCTCGGATCGTCGAGGCCGCCGAGCACATGCAGCAGCGTGCTCTTGCCCGAACCCGACGCGCCGACGATCGCGAGTTTCTCGCCGCGCCGCACGCTCAGTTCGGCGTTGTTGAGCACCTGCACGTTCAGCCCGCCCTGCACGAACGACTTGGAAATGCCGGTTGCTTCCAGCACGTAGGGATGCGGCGCGCTTTCCTGAGAGGTCATGGGTAACGTAGCGGAACGGTCATTCATAGCGCAGCGCCTCCGCGGGACGGACTTTCGCACCGCGCCAGCTCGGGTAAAGCGTCGCCAGCGCCGACATCGCGAAGGCGATGATGCCGATGCGCGCGACGTCGGCCGGAATCAGCTCGGACGGCAGTTCGCTGATGAAATACACCGACGGCGGCAGGAACTGCACGCCGATCAGATGCTCGATCATCGGCACCAGCCACGGAATGCTCCACGCGATCAGGCAGCCGAGCGCGACGCCGGTTGCCGTGCCGACGAAGCCGATCGTCACGCCCTGCACCACGAAGATCTTCATGATCGAACCTGGCTGCGCGCCGAGCGTGCGCAGAATCGCGATGTCGGCCTGCTTGTTGGTCACCGTCATCACCAGCGACGACACGAGGTTGAACGCCGCCACCGCGATGATCAGCGTGAGGATGATGAACATCATGCGTTTTTCGATCTGCACCGCCGAGAACCAGGTCTTGTTCTGCTGGGTCCAGTCGCGGATGTACAGGTCGCCGGACAGACTGCGCGCGAGTTGATGCGCGACTTCCGGCGCGCGCTGCATGTCGGTCAGGCGCAGCCGCACGCCGGTCGGCGCGGGCAGGCGGAACAGCGCCTGCGCGTCCTTGATGTTGATCAGCGCGAGCGTGCTGTCGTATTCGTAATGCCCCGACTCGAAGATGCCCACCACCGTGAACTGCTTCAGGCGCGGCAGCATGCCGGCCGGCGTGATCGTGCCTTCGGGCGCGACCAGCGTGATCTTGTCGTTGACCTGCACGCCGAGATTGGTGGCGAGGTCCGCGCCCAGCACGATGCCGAAGTCGCCCGGCACGAGGTCGGTCAGCTTGCCGCCCTTCATCTCGCGGCCGATGTCGGACACCTGCGGCTCGAGCGTGGGTTCGACGCCGCGCAGCGCCACGCCGCTCACGGCGTCCTGGCGCGTGAGCAGCGCCTGCGCCTCGACATAAGGCGCCGCGCCGATCACTTCCTTGTTCTGGCGAGCTTCCTGGGCGGTCAATTGCCAGTTGGGCATCGAGCCGGTCGGCGAAAAGATCTCGACGTGCGCGAGCACCGACAGCATGCGGTCACGCACCTCTTTCTGGAAACCGTTCATCACGGACAACACGACGATCAGCGCCGCGACGCCAAGCGCGATGCCCGACATCGAAACGAGCGCGATGAAGGAAATGAAGCCGTTGCCGGTCGTGCGTTTGCCGGCGCGGGTGTAGCGCCAGCCAATCTGCCATTCGTAGGGAAATTTCAAGCGAATCCTTTTCTGCGTTCTTCGGCTGCTCTTGAGCGTTTTGCTGCGCGATGACGGCGGCCAGCCGCGATATGACGACGGTCATGCTTGCGGCATGAGCGCCGTGATCATTGGTGTCGCGGCACCCGCGATGGTTCCGGTATGACGTTCCGGCGTCCGGGCAAAGCTCGCGCCTCCGACGCCCGCCCACCGACGCCGCACCGCCGCCAATCAAGCGCGAAGTTTGCCATACAATGCCGCCGATTCGCGCAAACGGCTTGCGAGCGGGACGCTCGCCGGCGGCGGCCCCCCGCCGCCCCCCCGCGACGCCGCCGCGCACGCTAACTCAGGTTGTAGCGCCCCCTCAGATCATTGATGAGCGCGGCCGCCTGATTCGCCGCCGCGTCGCGCAGCTCGGCGTCCTTGCGGTCGCGATGCAGGTGAGTGATGTCCCAGTTGCAGCCGGTTTCGTCCTCGACGGTCTCGTGAAAGCCGGTCGGAATCCAACCGGCCGTGGCCGGATTGGCATCGAGCGCCTTGACGACGAGTGCGAGCAGTTCCTGCTCGGTTTTCAGTTCACGCGACATGCCGGTCTCCTGCGTCATGTGCGCGGTGCCGCCGCGCGCGGCTTGCTGGTATCGGCGCGGCCCTCGCATGGCGCCGGAAAGTGTCGATACGGTCCGCGGCATGGTTCGTGTCGGGTCCGCGTTTGGTCTGAATAGTCGCACTCTTTGCCCTACAATGCGCAGCATCATGCACTCCGACCGCCTTCATCTCCTCCTGCCCTTCGCGCTGCCCGCCGCCGCGGACGCCTCCACCGCCTTACATGACATCCAGAGCCCGGCCCTCGACCGGCTGATTGCGCGCGCCACGCTGGTCGAACGGGTGATCGGCGAGGACTTTCAGCGCACGCTGCCGCATGAACGGTGGGTGGCGCGCCAGTTCGGCGCACTGCCGAGCGGCGCGGCCGCCGCCGACGAGGCGCCGCTTGCGCCCTACATGCTGCGCGCCGACGGCGGCGAGCCCGGCAACGCGACGTGGGCGTGCGTACAACCGGTGCATGTGCGGATCGCGCATGACCATCTGGTGCTGATCGATCCCGCCTCGCTGGAGTTGTCCGATGAAGAAGCCGGCGCGCTGCTCGCGGTCGCCCGGCCGCTGATCGAGGAACTCGGCGTGCGCATCGAGGCGCCCAAACCCACGCGCTGGTATTTGTCCGGCGAAGGCTTCGGCACGCTGGCGGGCGCGTCGCCGTTGCGCGCGAGCGGCCGCAACATCGAAATCTGGCTGCCGCACGAGGCGCATTCCGGCGAGCGCTCGCGCGCGTGGATGAAGCTGCAAAACGAAGTGCAGATGGCGTGGTTCGAGCATCCGGTCAATGAAGCGCGCGAGGCGCGCGGCCTGCCGGCCGTCAACTCGATCTGGTTTCATGCGCAAGGCGCGGCGCAACCGGTGCGCAGTCCGTTCGCGCGGGTGTTCTCCGACGCGGCCGCGACACGCGGTCTCGCGATGACCGCCGGTGTGCAGACCGACGCGCCGCCGGCTTCGTTCGGCGCGCTGTCCGCCGCCGTCAACGGCACGTTGGGGAGCACGAGCCATGCCGCGAGCAACGCCGAACCCACCACGCTGGTCGAACTCGATCCGTTCTCCGCGCCGTACATCCAGCAGGACTGGGCGCGCTGGAACGACGCCTTCGCCGCGTTGCAAAGCGACTGGTTCGAACCGGCGCTCGACGCGCTGCAATCCGGCCGGCTCGGCGAACTCGGCCTGACCTTGTGCGGCGACACCGGCTCGGTGACGCTCTCGGTCACGCGCGGCGACCTGCGCAAATTCTGGCGGCGGCGCGTGCTCGCCTCGCTTTTCATCGAATGATTGATCGCCTGATCCACGGCCTTTCCGAATGACTCGAATCGTTACGCGCGCCTCGTCTCCCGTCGACGCCGAAATTCTCATCCGTCACGGCCTGCATCCGGTGCTCGCGCGCCTGTACGCCGCGCGCGGCGTGTGCATGCCGGACGAAATCGAAACCGGTCTCGCGCGCCTCGTGGCGCCCGCCGGACTCAAGGGCTGCGAGGACGCCGCCGCGCTGCTCGCCGACGCGATCGAGGGCAAGCGCCGCATGCTGGTGGTCGCCGACTACGACTGCGACGGCGCCACCGCGTGCGCGGTCGCGGTGCGCGGCCTGCGCATGTTCGGCGGCCGGATCGACTATCTGGTGCCGAACCGCTTCGAATACGGTTACGGCCTCACGCCCGAGATCGTCGCGCTGGCCGCGAGGAACGCGTCCGGCAAGCCGGATCTGCTGATCACGGTCGACAACGGCATCGCCAGCGTCGACGGCGTGGAGGCGGCCAACGCGCTCGGCATCGATGTGCTCGTCACCGATCACCATCTGCCCGGCGACGAACTGCCCGCGGCCCGCGCGATCGTCAATCCCAATCAGCCGGGCTGCACGTTTCCGAGCAAGTGCATCGCGGGCGTCGGCGTGATGTTTTACGTGCTGCTGGCGTTGCGCGCCGAATTGCGCCGCCGCGGCGCGTTCAACGACCTGCATCCCGAGCCGCGTCTGGACGGCCTGCTCGATCTGGTCGCGCTCGGCACGGTCGCGGACGTCGTCAAGCTCGACGGCAATAACCGCGTGCTGGTCGCGCAAGGCTTGCAGCGCATCCGCAAAGGCAAGATGCAGCCGGGCATCGCCGCCCTCTTTCGCGCCGCCGCGCGCGACGCGCGCAGCGCGTCGGGTTTCGATCTGGGCTTTGCGCTCGGCCCGCGGCTGAATGCGGCCGGCCGTCTGTCCGACATGTCGCTCGGCATCGAATGCCTGACCACCGACGACATCGGCCGCGCATGGGACCTCGCGCAGCAACTGGACGCGATGAACCGCGAACGCCGCGAGATCGAAGCCGGCATGCAGCAGCAGGCGCTCGACGATCTTTCCACGATCGACCCCGACGGCGCGACCACCATCACGCTGTTCAATCCGGCGTGGCACCAGGGCGTGATCGGCATCGTCGCCGGGCGCCTGAAGGAAAAATTCCACCGCCCCTCGTTCACGTTCGCGCTCGCCGACGACAGCGGCCAGCTCGTCAAGGGCTCGGGCCGTTCGATCGCGGGCTTTCATCTGCGCGACGCGCTCGATCTGATCTCGAAGCGCGAGCCCGGCCTGATCGTCAAGTTCGGCGGCCACGCGATGGCCGCGGGCCTGACGCTCGCCGCCGCCGACGTGCCGCGTTTCACCGCCGCGTTCGAGGCGGTCGGCCGCGAATGGCTCTCCGAGGAGGCGCTGTCGCGCACCATCGAGACCGACGGCGAACTCGAGGACGCCTACTTCACGCCGCAATTCGTCGAAATGCTCGACGCCGCCGTGTGGGGCCAGGGCTTCCCGGCGCCGGTGTTTTCCGGCGAATTCGACATCGCGTCCCAGGCGCTGGTGAAGGACAAGCATCTGAAGCTGCAACTCGTGCGCGGCCGCCAGCGCTTCAACGCGATCTGGTTCAACCACACCGACACGCTGCCCGCGCGCACCACCGTCGCCTATCGCCTCGCGAGCGACACATGGAACGGCGTGTCGCGGGTGCAATTGATCGTCGAGCACGCGGCAAGCTAGTCGCGCGGCGCTCGACCGGCATGCGCGGCGGCGCCAAAACCACTGCAAAATCAACCCGGAACGCGCGCCGGATCGCGCGCGAGCGCCCGGCGCGGCGCGCCGATCGGCTATAATTTCCCCTTTTTACGAAGCCACAAAAGATCGACATGGAAGCGGAACGTCTCAACGCGATCGAAGCCTCTCTGGCGGACCTGCGCACGCGCGCGGCCGACCTACGGGGGTATCTTTGACTACGACGACAAGTCTCGTCGCCTGATCGAAGTCAACCGGGAACTCGAAGACCCGGACGTCTGGAACGACTCGAAGCACGCCCAGGCCCTTGGCCGGGAAAAGAAACTGCTCGACGACGTGGTCGGCAAACTCACCTCGCTCGACAACGACCTGCGCGACGCCCAGGACCTGTTCGACATGGCCCGCGAGGAAGGCGACGATGAAACCCTGATCGCCTGCGAAACGGACGCGCAAGGGCTCGAACAGCGCGTCGCCGACATGGAATTCCGCCGGATGTTCGCGAATCCGGCCGACCCGAACAACGCCTTCCTCGACATTCAGGCCGGCGCCGGCGGCACCGAAGCGTGCGACTGGGCGTCGATGCTGCTGCGCCAGTACCTGCGCTACTGCGAGCGCAAGGGCTTCAAGACCGAAGTGCTGGAACAGACCGAGGGCGACGTCGCGGGCATCAAGAACGCGACCATCAAGATCGAAGGCGAATACGCGTATGGCTTTCTGCGCACCGAAACCGGCGTGCACCGCCTCGTGCGCAAGTCGCCGTTCGATTCGTCGGGCGGGCGTCATACGTCGTTCTCGTCCGTGTTCGTGTACCCGGAAGTCGACGATTCGATCGAAGTCGACATCAATCCGGCCGATCTGCGCATCGACACCTACCGCGCGTCCGGCGCGGGCGGTCAGCACATCAACAAGACCGACTCCGCGGTGCGTATCACGCACATGCCGTCGGGCATCGTCGTGCAGTGCCAGAACGACCGTTCGCAGCACCGCAACCGCGCCGAAGCCATGGCCATGCTGAAATCGCGCCTGTACGAAGCGGAAATCCGCAAGCGTCAGGCCGAGCAGGACAAGCTCGAAGCCGGCAAGACCGATGTGGGCTGGGGTCATCAGATCCGCTCGTACGTGCTGGACAACAGCCGTATCAAGGATCTGCGCACCAACGTCGAAATCAGCAATACCAAGAGCGTGCTCGACGGCGACCTCGATCCGTTCATCAGCGCCAGCCTGAAACAGGGCGTCTAAAGCGCAACCGGCGCGGCATGCATCGCATTGCCGCGCCGCATCTTTTTAACGCCTGTTCGTCGACGTACTCGCAGGCCACCCGCGCGAGATTCATCCGATGCGGGCCACCGAATACCAGATCATCATGACCGAATCGACCCAGCGTAATGTGGCGCAGCCTAATGCGGCCCAACCGAACGTCGTGCCCGAGTTGGACGACAACAAGATCATCGCCGAGCGCCGCGAAAAGCTGCGCGAACTGCGCGAGCACGGCGTCGCCTATCCGAACGACTTCCGTCCCACGCATCACGCGGACGATCTGCAATCGCAGTACGAGCACGCGGACAAGGAAGCGCTCGAGGCCAACCCGCTCGAAGTCGCGATCGCCGGCCGCATGATGCTCAAGCGCGTGATGGGCAAGGCGAGCTTCGCCACCGTGCGCGACGGTTCGGGTCAGATCCAGTTCTTCATCACGCCGGCCGACGTCGGCCAGGAAACGTACGACGCCTTCAAGAAGTGGGACATGGGCGACATCGTCGCGGCGCGCGGCGTGCTGTTCCGCACCAACAAGGGCGAGCTCTCGGTGCGTTGCACGAACCTGCGTCTGCTGTCGAAGTCGCTGCGTCCGCTGCCGGACAAATTCCACGGTCTGTCGGATCAGGAGATGAAGTACCGCCAGCGCTACGTCGACCTGATCGTCACGCCGGAAACGCGCAAGACGTTCGTCGCACGCACCAAGGCGATCTCGTCGATCCGCAAGTTCATGGCCGACGCGGATTTCATGGAAGTCGAAACGCCGATGCTGCACCCGATTCCGGGCGGCGCGGCGGCCAAGCCGTTCACCACGCACCACAACGCGCTCGACATGCAGATGTTCCTGCGCATCGCGCCCGAACTGTATCTGAAGCGGCTGGTGGTCGGCGGCTTCGAGCGCGTGTTCGAGATCAACCGGAATTTCCGCAACGAGGGCGTCTCGGTGCGCCACAATCCGGAATTCACGATGATCGAGTTCTACGCGGCGTACACCGATTACACGTGGGTGATGGACTTCACCGAGCAGTTGATCCGCCAGGCGGCGATCGACGCATTGGGCACCGCCACGATCACCTATCAGGGCCGCGAGCTCGATCTCGCCAAGCCGTTCCACCGGCTGACGATCACGCAGGCGATCCAGAAGTACGCGCCGCAATACACGAACGAGCAACTCGCCGACAGCGCATTCCTGCGTACCGAGTTGAAGAAGTTCGGCGTGGACGCGTCGCAGCCGCAGTTCCTCAATGCCGGCGTGGGTTCGCTGCAACTGGCGCTGTTCGAGGAAACCGCCGAGTCGCAATTGTGGGAGCCGACGTACATCATCGACTACCCGGTCGAGGTGTCGCCCCTCGCGCGCGCGTCGGACAAGGTGCCCGGCATCACCGAGCGTTTCGAGCTGTTCATCACGGGCCGTGAGATCGCCAATGGCTTCTCGGAACTGAACGATCCGGAAGACCAGGCCGCCCGCTTCAAGAAGCAGGTCGACCAGAAAGAGGCCGGCGACGAAGAAGCGATGTTCTACGACGCCGACTACATCCGCGCACTCGAATACGGCATGCCGCCGGCCGGCGGTTGCGGCATCGGCATCGACCGCCTGGTGATGATGCTGACCGACAGCCCGAGCATCCGCGACGTGATTCTGTTTCCGCATCTGCGCCGCGAGGATTGATCGTTGCGCGGCCTTGCATCAAGTGCAACGCCCGGCTCGATTGAACTGACGCCGGGCGTTTTTCTTGCGGCGCGCAAAAAGCCGGTAGGCCGCCGTTGATGGTTGTAACCATCGGTAAAAGGCCCGCCCCGACGACCACGCCGTGTTCTCAGCAACTGTTGCGAGCCTTGAAGGAATCCGCACACCCTGCCGCGCAGCGCGAGCTTCGATGCAGTCAGTCCGGGATGATTGCCTCCAGGATGTTACAAATTGAAACCCTCGCGGGATCGATTTGCCCCGACACTCAGTCTCAATAACAGTCGACTCTGCTTAAGACGGAGGCCAGTATGGACAGTCCAGATTCCAAATCCACGCAACCACGCCGTATCCATCCGCTCGTCGCGACAGCCGCGGGCGCGGTCATCATTGCCAGTCTCGTGGCGACAGCGGCCATGACAGGGCTCTTTCCCAAAGCCTCGAGCAACGGCGCGCAAACCGACCAGACGCAAACCGCCCAGGTGGCGACGCAGCCGAACGTAATCGACTCTGCCGCACCGGCGAATCCATCGGCGCAGCAGTCAGCGCAACAGTCAGCGCAACAAGGCGCGCCGCAGAACGCTCAGCAAGCCGCTCAACAACAGGCTGAACAGCAGCCGCAACGCGCCCCTGCTCCGGCGCCCGCCCAGCAACAGTACGCGCAGCAGCAACAAGCGCAGGCGGCGCCGCAATATGCGCAACAGCAGCAGCAGCCGCGCTCGGCTTACTGCTCCACGTGCGGCACGGTGGTCGCTATTTCGGCGGTGCGTCAGGAAGGCCACGGCACCGGTATCGGCGCGGTCGGCGGCGCGGTGGCCGGCGGCGTGGTCGGCAATCAGTTCGGCAGCGGCAACGGCCGTACCGCGATGACCTTGCTCGGCGCGCTGGGCGGCGGTCTCGCGGGCAACTCGGTCGAAAAGCACATCCGCAGCACGACTTCCTATTCGGTGCGAGTGCGGATGGAAAACGGCAAGACGCGCTACTTTACGTACAATGAAGCCCCGCCGTTCCAGCAAGGTCAGCGTGTGCGCGTTGAAAACGGCACGCTCGTGGCGGGCTGAGCGTTGGCGGCAGCCTGTGGGGCTGCGATATTGCGGCAGGCAGGCTTTAAAAAAGGCGATTCCGATGATGGAATCGCCTTTTTCCTTGCCGCGGCCGCCGCGCCAGTCATCGCGCGACGGCGGCGAAAACTCAGTAATCCGCGTCTTCAATCCATGCAGCCTGAATCGCTTCGAGGATCTTCTCGTTCGACCGGTTGGGATCGTCGTCGAACCCCTCCAGTTCGGTGACCCAGCGGTGCAAGTCGGTGAAGCGCACCTGCTGCGGGTCGATGTCCTGGTGCTTGTCAGTCAGGGCCATCGCGATGTCTTGCGTATCGGTCCACTTCATGGCTGCATCCTCCTGTTAGTGGTTTTCCTTCGCGTGATTGATCGAGTAGCGCGGGATTTCGACAACCAGATCCTGCTCTTCAGGCACGATCGCCTGGCACGACAGACGCGAGGCCGGCTCGAGCCCCCACGCCTTGTCCAACAGATCGTCCTCGTCTTCCTCGGACGGCGTCAAGGCGGCGAAACCCTCACGCACGATCACGTGACAGGTCGTGCACGCGCACGACTTCTCGCAAGCATGCTCGATTTCGATGCCGTTATCGAGCAGGTTGTCGCAGATGCTCTTGCCGGGCACGGCATCGATCACCGCGCCTTCCGGGCACAGTTCGACGTGAGGCAGCACAACGATTTGAGGCATACATTTTCCGTTTGGGTCTGAGGCACGGTCGGCGCAACAGCCTACGTACCATTTTACTGGCGGCACGCGGACTTTTTAAGTCCGCGCGGCGCGCTTCGGTTTGGGTTAGCGGGCTTCGCGGCCCGCGTGCCGCCGGCGCGACTCAGATCTCGTCGAGCTTGCGGCCGGCGAGCGCGCGGCGAATGCCCTTGTTCATGCGGCGCGCGGCGAATTCGTCAGTGCCCTCGGCGAGCGTTTTCGTCGCGGCTTCGATCGCGTCGACGTCGTCGCTTTGCTCGACGTTGCGCAGCGCGTTCAACAGCGCGTCGAGTTCGGCGCGTTCGCTGTCGTCGAGCAATTCGGCGTCGGCGGCGAGCGCCGCGTCGGTCGCTTCCACGAGACGCCGCGCTTCGACCTGCGCCTCGCGCAGCGCGCGGGCGCGCATGTCGACTTCGGCGGTCGAGAAACTGTCTTCGAGCATTCTGGCGATGTCGTCGTCGGCGAGACCGTAGGACGGCTTCACCACCACCGACGCTTCCACGCCCGAGGCCAGCTCGCGTGCGAACACGGACAGCAGACCGTCGGCGTCGACCTGATACGTGACGCGGATGCGCGCCGCGCCGGCCGCCATCGGCGGAATGCCGCGCAGCTCGAAACGCGCGAGCGAGCGGCAATCGCTGACGAGCTCGCGCTCGCCTTGCACGACGTGGATCGCCATCGCCGTCTGGCCGTCCTTGAAGGTCGTGAAATCCTGCGCGCGCGCGACCGGAATGGTCGAATTGCGCGGGATGATCTTCTCGGTCAGACCGCCCATCGTCTCCACGCCGAGCGACAGCGGGATCACGTCGAGCAGCAGCCAGTCGTCGCCGTCCGCGCCGCGGTTGCCCGCGAGCAGATCGGCCTGGATCGCCGCGCCGAGCGCGACGACCTGATCCGGGTCGAGATTGATGAGCGGCGGCTGGCCGAAAAACGACTCGACCGCGCGGCGGATCACCGGCATGCGCGTCGCGCCGCCGACCAGCACGACGCCCTTGATGTCCTTCGTCGTGACCCTGGCGTCGCGCAGCGCTTTCTTCGTGGGCCCGAGCGTGCGCTGCACCAGCGCCTGCGTGATGGCCTCGAAAGTGGCTTCCTCGATCGTCAGATCGATCCGGGCGCCGTTCGAGAGCGTCGCCTGTAGCTTTGCACTCGGCGCGTCCGACAACGCCTCCTTGGTCACGCGCACGCTGTCGAGCAGCAGGCGAACGTCTTCAGGCGCGAGCGTTTGCGGGGCAATGCCCGCCTGCTCCAGCACATGGCGATACAACATGTGATCGAAATCGTCGCCGCCGAGCGCGGAATCGCCGCCCGCCGCGAGCACTTCGAACACGCCCTTCGTGAGCTTCAGAATCGACAGGTCGAAGGTGCCGCCGCCGAGGTCGTACACCGCGTACAGGCCTTCGGAGCCGTTGTCGAGGCCGTAGGCGATCGCGGCCGCCGTCGGCTCGTTCAGCAGACGCAGCACGTTCAGGCCCGCGAGGCGAGCGGCGTCCTTGGTCGCCTGGCGCTGCGCCTCATCGAAGTAAGCGGGCACCGTGATGACCGCGCCGACCAGTTCGTCGCCGAGCGTGTCCTCGGCGCGCTGGCGCAGCGTGGCGAGAATTTCCGCCGACACTTCCACCGGGCTTTTCACGCCGTCGACGGTACGGATCTGCACCATGCCTGGGGCGTCGATGAAATCGTAGGGCGCGTTCTCGGCGCCCTCGACTTCCGCCTTGCCCCGGCCCATGAAGCGCTTGACCGACACGATCGTGTTGCGCGGGTCGGTGGCCGCTTCAGCCTTGGCCGCCCGGCCGATGCGGCGACCGCCCTTTTCGAGGTAACGCACCACCGACGGCAGCAGCACATGGCCGTCGTCGTCGGGCAGCACGTCGGGCACGCCGCTGCGCACGGCGGCGACGAGGGAATTGGTGGTGCCGAGGTCGATACCGACCGCCAGGCGCCGCTGATGAGGCGCCGGCGCCATGCCGGGTTCGGAGATTTGCAGTAAGGCCATCTGGATCTTCTCGGGGCCGCTTCGCCCCGTCCTGAATTTTCGCGTTGCTGGATATAAAGCTATGGCTGTTCCGGCTGCGTTCTGGCGCGGCGTTGGCTCGCGCCCGGATCGCTAGTGTTCGAGCCGCTCGATCTGCGCGTCGATTTCCGACGCTACCCGCTCGATGAACATCAACTGCCGCACCGCCTCGCCCGCCGCCTGATTCGCGCCGCTGTCGAGCAATGCGCCGAGCTTGGTGAAACGCATGCGCTCTTCGTCGCGCAGTTCGGTCAGCAGGGCGTCGAGCGCGTCGACGTTTTTCGCCGCGGCCGCGTCCTCGATGCCTTCGCGCCACTCCATCTGCTGCATCAGGAACGACGGCTCCATCGCCGTATTGTTCTCCGCGCCGACGTCGATGCCGCGCAGATGCAGCAGGTAAGTAGCGCGCTTGAGCGGATCGCGCAGCGTCTGATACGCCTCGTTGGTGCGCGTCGCCCACTGCATGGCGATGCGCTTTTGCGCGTCGCCGGCCGCCGCGAAGCGGTCGGGATGCACCTGGGCCTGCACGGTGCGGTAGGCGTGATCGAGCGTCGTTGCGTCGAGCGCGAATTGCGCCGGCAGACCGAACAGGTCGAAGTGGCTGTCGTTCAGCGAGGCCATCGGATAGAAGAGGTCCGTTCAGGAAAGCGCACAAGAGTGCCGTCTAAAAACGCGGATGAAACTAAAAAGGCGGCCCGCGCCGCCTTTTGTCCGCCGCACGCGGAAGTGTTCCGGTTTATACCCGGAACGACTCGCCGCAACCGCATTCGTCCTTCACGTTCGGATTGTTGAACTTGAAGCCTTCGTTCAATCCTTCGCGCGCGAAGTCGAGTTCAGTGCCGTCGATATAGGCGAGGCTCTTGGGGTCGACAATGATCTTCACGCCGTTGCATTCGAACACCTGGTCTTCGGGCGCGAGTTCGTCCACGTACTCAAGCTTGTAGGCGAGGCCGGAGCACCCGGTGGTACGCACGCCGAGGCGCAGCCCGACGCCTTTACCGCGGCGGATCAGATACTTCTGGACGTGCTGTGCTGCCTTTTCGGTCAACGTAATTGCCATTGCGTTTCTCATTGCGCAGTGTGCGGGCAGTCCGCGTTTCGTCACTCGGGCTTATCGCCGCGGTAATTCCTCGCGCTGCCACCCTGCCTGCATCAAATATCGCTCATGCCGGGCGGCGCGTTCGTTGCGCCGCCGCTTCCGGCTCACTTCGAATCCCGACGCCCGCTTACGCGGTTTGCTTGTCGCCCTCGACAACCGCAGCAACGCCGTGGCGTTGCTTGTAGTCGGCGACCGCTGCCTTGATCGCGTCTTCCGCGAGGATCGAGCAGTGGATCTTCACCGGCGGCAGCGCGAGTTCTTCAGCGATCTGCGTGTTCTTGATCGACATGGCTTGATCGAGCGTCTTGCCCTTCACCCATTCGGTGACGAGCGAGCTCGACGCAATCGCCGAACCGCAGCCATACGTCTTGAACTTCGCGTCTTCGATGACGCCGTCCGCGCCGACGCGAATCTGCAGCTTCATCACGTCGCCGCAGGCCGGCGCGCCGACCATGCCGGTGCCGACCGCATCGTCGTCCTTCGCGAAGGAACCGACGTTGCGCGGGTTTTCATAGTGGTCCAGTACCTTGTCGCTATAAGCCATGATCACACTCCTTGATTCGTTTCAACCTGCAATTCGATGAATTCGACGTTCACAAACCGGCGCGTCAGTGCGCTGCCCACTGGATGGTCGAGATGTCGATCCCGTCCTGGTGCATTTCCCACAGCGGCGACAGATCGCGCAGCTTCGAAATCTTGGTCTTCAGCAGGTTGATTACATAGTCGACGTCCTGCTCGGTCGTGAAGCGGCCCACCGTGAAGCGGATCGAGCTGTGCGCGAGTTCGTCGTTGCGGCCCAATGCGCGCAGCACGTACGACGGTTCCAGCGAAGCCGACGTGCAAGCCGAGCCCGACGACACCGCGACGTCCTTTACCGCCATGATCAGCGATTCGCCTTCGACGAAATTGAAGCTGATGTTCAGGTTGTGTGGCACACGCTTTTCCATGTCGCCGTTCACATACACTTCTTCCAATTCCGACAGGCCGCGCAACAGACGATCGCGCAGCATGCGAATGCGCTCGTTCTCCGTCGCCATCTCTTCGCGCGCGATACGGAACGCCTCGCCCATGCCGACGATCTGGTGCGTGGCCAGCGTGCCCGAACGCATGCCGCGCTCGTGACCGCCGCCGTGCATTTGCGCCTCGATACGGATACGCGGCTTGCGGCGCACGTACAGCGCGCCGATGCCCTTCGGGCCATAGGTCTTGTGCGCCGAGAACGACATCAGGTCGACCTTCAGCTTTTGCAGATCGATGTCGATCTTGCCGGTGGCTTGCGCGGCGTCGACGTGGAAAATGATGCCTTTTTCACGGCAGATTTCACCGATCGCCTCGATGTCCTGGATCACGCCGATCTCGTTGTTCACCGACATCACCGACACAAGGATCGTGTCCGGACGCAGCGCGGCCTTGAACACGTCGAGGTCGATCAGACCGTCGTCCTTCACATCCAGATACGTGACTTCGAAGCCTTCGCGCTCGAGTTCGCGGCAGGTATCGAGCACGGCCTTGTGCTCGGTCTTCACCGTGACGATGTGCTTGCCCTTGCTCTTGTAGAAGTGCGCGGCGCCCTTGATCGCGAGGTTGTCCGATTCCGTCGCGCCCGAGGTCCAGATGATCTCGCGCGGATCGGCGTTCACCAGCGCGGCCACGTTCTCGCGCGCTTCCTCGACCGCGCGCTCCGCGGTCCAGCCATACGAGTGGCTGCGCGAGGCGGGGTTGCCGAACTGCTCGCGCAGGTACGGAATCATCTTGTCCACCACGCGCGGGTCGACCGGGGTCGTGGCGCTGTAGTCCATGTAAATGGGCAGGTGGGGAATGTCGTTGTTCATGTATCGCTCCGGGGACGTCATATGCTCTGGCTTCTGGATTCTCGATCCGGCTGCGGTGATGCTTCACACCGCGCCACACCGCGCGCTACCGCGCCTAGGAACCGGCCATGTTGAAAACGGAATTGGGCCCTTTCGGCGCCGCGCGAACGGGCTCGACCGCCGGCGCCTCGTTGCGCCGGTCGCGCAACACGGTTGGCACGCCTTCGCGCGCACGCTGCTGGTCGACCAGATCCTTGAGAGAGACGGAATCCAGGTACTCGACCATTTTCTGATTCAGCGTCGACCACAGTTCATGCGTCATGCAATGGCCGTCGTGCTGTTTGGTGCCTTCGCACGAGCCCTTGCCACCGCATTGGGTGGCATCGAGCGGCTCGTCGACCGCGATGATGATGTCGGCCACGGTCACGTCTTCAGCGCGACGGGCCAGATTGTAGCCGCCGCCCGGTCCGCGCACGGACTCGACGATTTCATGGCGACGCAGCTTGCCAAACAGCTGCTCGAGATACGACAGGGAGATATGTTGGCGCTGGCTGATACCCGCAAGCGTCACCGGGCCCTGCTCCTGGCGCAGTGCCAGGTCAATCATCGCCGTGACGGCGAAACGGCCTTTCGTGGTGAGTCTCATATGTGTGGGAACCGCAATTCTCGACAAGTTTGGTCAAGTATAAATACATGAGTGAATTAGTCAAGTATCCCTGTCGCGATTTGGGTCATTTGCTTAATTGCTGGATGCGTCCGGCGCGGCTCCCCGCAGGACTAGGCCGTCAACTGGGGACGCAACGCCGCGATCAGCCCGCGGCACGCCGCTTCGCATTGATCCAGCACTTGCTCGAAACCGTCCGCGCCACCGAAATAGGGATCGGCGACTTCGCGCGTGCCGCTCCAACGGCTGTCCGTCTCGGGGACGAATTCCATCAGCAGTCGGATCTTGTCGCGCTGCTCCGGCGGGCAGATCCGACGCAAGGCCGCGACGTTCTTATCGTCCATCGCGATCAGCAGATCGAAGCGCTCGAAATCGGCCGGGGTGATCTGGCGTCCGCGCAGCGCTTCCAATTTGTAACCGCGCCGGCCGGCCGCATGTCGCGCACGGTCGTCGGGCGGCGCGCCGATGTGCCAGTCGCCGGTGCCGGCCGAATCGATCAGAATGCGCTCCGCGAGCCTGGCTTCGCCAACGAGGTGGCGCATCACACCTTCCGCGGTCGGTGAACGGCAGATGTTCCCGAGGCAGACGAAGCAGATGGACACGGTTTTCATTAGAGACTTTCAGGCGCTTCGACGCGCAGGAAACGACGGTTGGCGAACGGTGCCGCGATTATACAAAGGCGCGCGGAATCTCGCCGGGCGCCCCGCCGCCTCGGCCAGGCGCTGCTTCTACCGCCGCAGCGCGCGGCATGTTGCTGTTTTATTCGATCGCGTCAGATGTCGCGCTCAGGACGCTTCGGCGAGCGGCGTCGCGGCGACGGCGCGTATCGGCTTTGCCGGCAGCGTCGACGCATCGCCGACCATGCCGTATGAAACAGCGCGCGCGAGTTCCGCGGTCAATTGATCGGCAGCGAGCGGCGCCTGCGGGGCGCGCGAAGCGGCATCGCCGCAAATATGCAGATAGGCGGCCGCGGCAAGCGGCACAACGATGGCGAGCGGCCAGTACACCGATATTGTCTTTTTCATGATGTTGTTTCTTCCGATTGAGGGGCGCGTGAACTCGTGATTCACTATTTCCATCTCGAATCCTATAGAAATTCGCAATCGAGAAAAACCGGCTGGCGCGAGATACAGCGTTGCTATGAATGGAACAGTGAATTGACGGATTCCGCGCACCGCCTCCGCGCGCGGGTTGGCACAAAAAAGAAATCCTTACAAACGCATACAAAGCTCGCATGACGTATCGCGATAATAGCGGTCTCATAGACATGAAACTTTCGCACCGGTCCATCAGATGAAACGCATTGCTTCAATCGTAGGTCTCGCCACCGCTGCGTTGCTGAGCGGCTGCGCGGTATATCCGGACGGCACGCCGATGTACGGCAATGGCTATAGCGGCTATGACGGCTACGCCTATGGCGCGCCGCAGACCAGCGTGTACATGGGCTACGGCAATTACTACGGCCCGGCGTATTACGACGGACCCGGCTACTGGGGAGGCTACCGCGGCTATCCCGATCGCGGTCGACCCTACAACGGTTACCGCGACGGCTACCGCGGCGATAACGGCGGGGGGCGTGGTCAGCCGAACGGCGGAGGGGCTCGCGGCGGGCCGCCGCCACAAGGCGCTGTCGCCGGACCGGGTGGGCCGAGCGGATCGAATGCGGCACGCCCTGGAGCCGGTAGTCCTCCGCCTCCACCTCCGCAACAGGCTGGCAACGGCGGCGGACGGGGTGCCGCGCCGGTGATCAGGGGCGTGCCTGGCCGCCAGTCCGGTGGAATGACCGACCATTGATCCACCCGACGAATCCTGCGGTCGTGCTTGAGCGACAGTGGCCGCTCCGCTCGACACAGCGGCGCATCGCGCGCCGCGCCCGGCCGCGAGCAAAGCCGGGCCAACGGCGCCGGTCGCAAGAGAGCGACGCCGACTCGCGGCTGACAGCCGCTCCCTCGGCAACAAGATCGCGCCGCCTACTCAGCCGATGTGGCTGCGCTGCGCGGCATACAACTCCCTGAAGGTGCGCCCCACCGGCGCCGGCATCTCGCGGGTATGGGTCCAGCCCGCACCGCCTAACGGCAGCCTCGCAATCGAACGAGTTTTCCCGCCCATCCGCTCCAGCACGCGCACGGCCACCTTGGTGAAGAGCGCATAAGCGTCCGGATGCAGCGCGAGGAAACCCCACACCGCCAGCCCCGCACGCTCCTTCCACGGCCGCAGACGCCGCTCCACCTGCTTCTCACGCAGCTTGCGCAACAGATCGGATAAGGGAATTCCCACCGGGCACACGCTATTGCATTCGCCGCATAAGGTCGCTGCCTGCGGCAAATCCAGCGCCTTGTCGATGCCGACGTAGCTCGGTGTCAGGACCGAACCCATCGGGCCGGGATACACCCAACCGTATGCATGGCCGCCCACCTTCTGATAGACCGGGCAATGGTTCATGCACGCGCCGCAGCGGATACAGCGCAGCATCTCCTGGAAATCGCCGCCTATGAGCCCCGTGCGCCCGCCGTCGACCAGCACGACGTACATATGCTCGGGACCATCCTGATCCGCCTCGCCGCGCGGCCCGGTCAGCACCGAAAAATAGTTCGATGTCGCCTGGCCCGTCGCCGAGCGCGGCAGCAGACGCATCGCCGTCGCGAGGTCTTCGAGCGTGGGCAGCACCTTCTCGATACCCGTGACGGCGACATGCACGCGCGGCATCACCGTGCACATGCCCTCGTTGCCCTCGTTCGTGACGAGCACGACCGAGCCGGTTTCCGCCACCACGAAGTTGCCGCCCGTCACGCCCATGTCCGCCGACAGGAAATGCGGACGCAGCACTTCGCGCGCTTCCCGCGTCATATCGGTGATTTCGGTGAGGCGCGGCCGGTTGTGGGTCTTCGCGAACAGATCGGCGATCTCGTCCTTATCCTTATGGACGACCGGCGCGATGATGTGGCTCGGCGGCTCGTTGTCGTTGATCTGCAGAATGTATTCGCCCAGATCGGTTTCGATCGACTGCACGCCCATCTGACCGAGCACCTCGTTCAGGCGCATTTCCTCGGTGACCATCGACTTGGTCTTGATCACCTTCTTCACGTCATGCCGGCGCGCGATGTCGCCGACGAGCCGGGCGGCTTCCTGGGTCGTCTCGGCGAACAGCACCGTGACGCGGCGCCGGGTCGCCTCGCGTTCGAACGTTTCCAGCCACACATCGAGGTTTTCCAGCGCGCGATCGCGGCGCTCCTTCAACGCCGCGCGGGTGGCGGGAAAGTCGATGGCGGTCATGGCCGCGGCGCGGGCCGACACGAATTTGGTCGACAGCTTGGTGAGGTTCTGCTGCAGACGCTGGTCGGCGAGTTTCTGACCCGCGCGAGCCTTGAACTGCATCGATTGGACTTGCATGGCGGCCTTGTGCTTATTCGGAATCGGGCATTCGGATGAGACGTTCGAAATGAAGCGCGCGGAATGGAACGCGGCACGCCTTCACGCGTCGCCGGCGAGCACCTGCGCGATGTGCAACACCCGCGTCGTGGTGTCGCCGGTGCGCCGCAACCGCCCTTCGATATTGAGCATGCAGCCGAGGTCGCCCAGCACCACCGCGCCCGCGCCGCTCGCGCTGATGTTCGCGCATTTTTCGTCGACGATCGCCGTGGAAATATCGCCGTACTTGACCGCGAAGGTGCCGCCGAAACCGCAGCAGTGCTCGCAGCCCTTCATTTCGGTCACCGCCACGCCCACTTGCGCGAGCAGCGCGCGCGGCTGCGTCTTGACGCCGAGCTCACGCAATCCCGAACAGGAATCGTGATAAGTCACCTGCCCCGCGAATTCGCCGGGCTGCAATTGCACCCTGGCCACGTTGACGAGGAAATCGGTCAGCTCGAACACTCTCGGCCGCAAGCGGCCGAAGCGGTTCATCAATTCGGGATCGTCGGCAAAGAGATCGCCGTAGTGCGCGCGGATCATGCCGCCGCACGAGCCGGACGGCACCACGACGTAGTCGAACTGTTCGAACTCACGCAGCGCTTTCTCCGCGAGGTCGCGCGCGATGCGCCGTTCGCCGGAGTTGTATGCGGGCTGCCCGCAGCAGGTTTGCGCGGGAGGCACCACCACCTCGAAACCGGCGCCCTCGATCAGCTTGATGACCGAAAAACCGATCTCCGGACGCATCAGGTCGATCAGGCAGGTGACGAACAATCCGACTCGCATGAGCCCTCCTTCGGGAAAACGTCCCTGATTATCCGCCGTTTGGCGCACAATACCAACGGCCGGAAGGCATAGGACGCGTGCCACGTTAATTTGGAATAGCGCTTCGAACCGCGTTCGCTTTTTTCACGATACGAGATACAATCAGTTTTCCGCTGTTTGACGCGTCAACCGATTCCTCCCATGAGCGATACGAACCCGGATCCCAAAACTTCGATCCAGGTGATCGAACGCATGATGCGCTTGCTCGACGCACTCGCTGCGCATAGCGACCCGGTCAGCCTGAAAGAACTCGCCATCCGCACGGAGCTGCATCCGTCCACCGCGCACCGCATCCTGAACGACATGGTGATGTGCCGGCTGGTCGACCGGTCGGATCCCGGCACCTACCGTCTCGGCATGCGCCTGCTCGAACTGGGCAATCTGGTGAAGGCACGCCTGTCGGTGCGCGACGCGGCGCTCACGCCGATGCGCGAACTGCATCGTCAGACGGGCCAGACAGTGAATCTGTCGGTACGCCAGGGTGACGAGATCGTCTATATCGAACGCGCCTATTCGGAACGCTCCGGCATGCAGGTGGTGCGGGCCATCGGCGGGCGGGCGCCTTTGCATCTCACGTCGGTGGGCAAGCTGTTTCTCGCCGCCGACGAATCCACCCGCGTTCGCGCCTACGCCACCCGCACGGGTTTGTCGGGTCACACGCAAAACAGCATCACCGACCTGACCAAGCTGGAGCGCGAGCTTTCGCACGTGCGTCAGCAGGCCTGCGCGCGCGATAACGAGGAACTGGAATTGGGCGTGCGCTGCATCGCCGCCGGCATTTACGACGACACCGGCAAGCTGGTCGCGGGTCTGTCGCTGTCGGCACCGGCCGACCGTTTGCAGGACTCGTGGCTCGGCCAGCTCAGTCAAACGGCGCTGATGATTTCGGAGTCGCTCGGCTACCGGCCGCAAGCCTCGCAAGATCATACGCATAGCCACGCGTAAGCCGTCGGCAGCTTAAGTCGCTGCCGCACAAAAAAGCCTCGCAAGTGCGAGGCTTTTTCGTTGGAGGCGCCAGTGTGCAAACCGGCCGCCGAAGGAAGCATTTCAGGTGCCGGCGCCGCCGGCGTCCGCGCTCGTGATGCGCGGCTGGTCGCCGCCGTTATCCAGCCATGTGCGCAGACGCGTGGCGTCCGCGAAGCGCGAGTATTTGCCCGACGAGTCGAGCAGCACGAGGACCATCGGACGGCCATGAATGGTCGCCTGCATGACGAGGCACTCACCCGCCTCATTGATGAAACCGGTCTTTTGCAGACCAATGTCCCACGTCGGATTGCGCACCAGCGCATTCGTGCTGTTGTACGCGAGCGAACGCTTGCCGGTGTAGACCTCGTAGCTGTGATCGGTCGAGAACTTGCGGATCAGCGGATACTGATACGCCGCGTTGACCATCTTCACCAGGTCGCGCGCGCTCGACACATTCTGGCTTGTCAAACCCGTGGCGTTCTCGAAGTGCGTGTCGGTCATGCCGAGTTGCCTCGCCTTCGCGTTCATTGCCGCAAGAAACGCCGGGCGGCCGCCGGGGAAATAACGCGACAGCGCTGCGGCCGCGCGGTTTTCCGACGCCATCAGCGCGATATGCAGCATGTCTTCACGCGAGAGCACCGAACCCACCGACAGGCGCGAGCCGGTGTTTTTCTCGTAGTCGCGGTCTTCGTCGGTGACTTCCAGCTGGTCGCTCATGGACTCTTTCGAATCCAGGACCACCATCGCGGTCATCAGCTTGGTGATCGACGCAATCGGCACCACGGCGCGCGAGTTCTTGTCGAAGAGCGGTTCGCCGGTGTTCTGATCGATCACGTAGGCGACGCTCGAGCGCAGCATCAACGCGTCCGGCGTTTCGTGCAGACCAAAAGCCTGGCCGACCGTCGGCTGACGCGGCTCATAGGCGACGCGGCGCACCGCCGAATGGTGGCGACCATTCGACGTGTACGTTACGCGCTTACGCTTGACGCTTGCGCGCGGCGTGTCGTCGTCGGCGGCAACGGCCTTGACGGTCGCGCCTTTGCCGGCCTTCGACGACTTGCTCGACACCTTGGCGGCTGCCGGCTTTTTGGCCGTTTTGGCTTGTTTGGATGTTTTTGCGGTTGCAGCAGGCGTGGCGGCAAAAGCGCTCACAGGCGCGGCGAACGCCGCCGTGATGACCATGGAGACGGCCACCGACAGAGCGGTGCTGCGGGCCGCGCCGCGGATCACTTTTAGCGACGAAAACATGTCGGTTTTCATGGGTGTTCGGTAGGGAGCGGCGAGAGGTTTCCGCAAGTGTAGTAAAACAACGAAAAATTAGCAATTTGAAGCACTTATACGCGGTCCTTAAACCGGCTTGTAAGATCCGATCGCCAAAACACAAATAAGTGCCACGCCTCGATCGAAAAAAACGATCGCCGACGCGTTGCTTCGCCGTTGCCGCCATCCACGGAAAGGGATGCTTCTTACAGCATAACGGCAAACGCGGAAACAACCTTAATAGGGGAAGTACGGTCACAGCGCCGATGCACAACGCTTCTGCGAAACGCAAGGGAACAACGCCGGATCTTGCGACAAGCTGTTAAACGCTTGCTGGAGACGCCAACGCGCATTCGACTAGCACCAAGCATTAACGTTCCATGAGACCTTCTGGTTTACGTCGGATGGACGAAACCACGAAAAGCCCCGTGACGCGGCAATCATTACCGATTTCGACTGGCACCAGTGGGGTGCAAATGTCAAATCGACCTGGTCATACTGCGGCCATGCTTCGCGCATAAGTTCTTGTTTTATCAGCAACTTCTTAAGATTGTGCGACGCACAAAAAGTGCTTGACATTCGTGACAGGCATCCTAAAATAGCAACCATTGCTGCGATGCACAAAACATCGCGGTCCAGGCAGACGATCTAACGTCTCGCCACCAACCCAATGCGGTCCGCACAGACAGACCGCAATCCAGGAGCGTAAACCATGACTCTGCTGACCCCTGAGCAATTCGCCGCCGCCCAGAAAGCCAACTTTGAAACGCTGTTCGGCCTTACGACCAAGGCATTCGAAGGCGTCGAAAAGCTGGTTGAGCTGAACCTGCAAGTCGTGAAATCGACGCTCGCGGAAAGCCAGGAAAATGCTCAACGCGCGCTGTCGGTGAAAGACGCGCAGGAATTGCTGGCCCTGCAAGCAAGCCTTGCACAGCCGGTGGCTGAAAAGGCGCTGTCGTATGGCCGCCACGTGTATGAAATCGTCTCGGCAACCCAAGGTGAATTCGCCCGCGTCGCTGAAGCGCAATTCGAAGAGCAAAACCGCAAGGTGCAGTCGCTCGTCGAAAACGTCGCGAAGAATGCGCCGGCTGGTTCGGAAACCGCTGTCGCCGTGATGAAGTCGGCTATCACTGCCGCCAACACCACGTACGAAACGGTCCACAAGGCGACCAAGCAAGCCGTCGAAATCGCCGAAAGCAACTTCAATGCTGCCGCCACGGCCGCATCGAAGGCAGCTTCGCAAGCCGCTGCGCAAGCATCGCGCTCGTCGGCCAAGAAGGCAGTTTAAGTTTCATCAGGCATCGCCATCACGCCGGTCCAGCTCACCCGTTGGGCCGGCGCTACTCCAGGCAACAGCGTCGAGCGGTTGCCGCTCGCCCGCCTCGATTGGCCGAACGCTCCGATACGTTGAATAACGTATCGTTTGCCCGGCGAAAGGCCGGGATTTTTTTCCTGAGTTGTTGCCTCACACGCGCGGCCGTTTGTTCGTTTCCACCGTCTTGCACGGCGAACGCTACATCCAGCCCGCCGCGAAAAAAAACGGCGCGCCCTTCGCGGGGCGCGCCGTTTTTTTATAGAGCCCGTCTGAAAACGCGCGGGCTCGACAGCATTACTTCTTTTTCTGCGGCGGCAAATCGGTGCAGACGCCTTCGTACAATTCGGCGGCCATCCCGATCGATTCGCCGAGCGTCGGATGCGGATGAATCGTCTTGCCGATATCCGTTGCATCCGCGCCCATTTCTACCGCGAGACACACTTCGCTGATCAGGTCGCCCGCGTTCAGACCGACGATGCCGCCGCCGATCACGCGATGCGTTTCCTCGTCGAACAGCAGTTTCGTGAAGCCTTCGTCGCGGCCGTTGGCGATCGCGCGGCCTGAAGCGGCCCACGGGAACACCGCCTTGCCGTACTTGACGCCTTCGGCCTTCAACTGGTCTTCCGTCTTGCCGGCCCAGGCCACTTCCGGATCGGTGTACGCCACCGAAGGAATCTGCAACGCGTCGAAGTAGGCCTTCTCGCCGTGCGCGACTTCAGCGGCGACGTGCGCTTCATGCACGGCCTTGTGCGCGAGCATCGGCTGACCGACGATATCGCCGATCGCAAAGATGTGCGGCACGTTGGTGCGCATCTGCTTGTCGACCTCGATGAAGCCACGGTCCGTCACGGCAACGCCGGCCTTGTCGGCACCGATCCTCTTGCCGTTCGGCGTACGGCCGACGGCGACCAGCACGAGATCGTAGCGTTGCGCTTCGGCCGGGGCCTTTTCGCCCTCGAACGAGACGTAGATGCCGTCGTCTTTCGCTTCGGCCGCGGTGGTTTTGGTCTTCAGCATGACGTTGGCGAAACGCTTGCTGTTGTACTTCTCCCAGACCTTGACCAGATCACGGTCGGCACCGGCCATCAGACCGTCGAGCATTTCGACCACGTCGATCTGCGCGCCGAGCGTCGCATACACCGTCGCCATTTCGAGGCCGATGATGCCGCCGCCGATCACCAGCATGCGCTGCGGAATCTGACGCAATTCCAGCGCGCCGGTCGAATCGACCACTCGCGGGTCTTCCGGAATGAACGGCAGCTTCACCGCTTCGGAGCCTGCGGCGATGATCGCCTGCTTGAACTTGACGACCTTCTTGCCGCTTTCGGTCTGCACTTCCATGTGATGTGGATCGACGAACGCGCCGGTACCCGTCACGACGTCGACCTTGCGCATTTTCGCCATGCCGGCGAGACCGCCGGTGAGCTTCTTGACGACGCCCGACTTGAAGTCGCGCAGTTTGTCGAGATCGATTTGCGGCTTGCCGAACGTGATGCCGTGTGCGCCGAGCGCTTCGGCTTCGTCGATGACGAGCGCGGTATGCAGCAGCGCCTTCGACGGAATGCAGCCGACGTTCAGACAAACGCCGCCCAGCGTCGAATAACGCTCGACGAGCACCGTCTTCATGCCGAGATCGGCCGAGCGGAATGCAGCCGAATAGCCGCCGGGGCCCGAGCCGAGCACGAGCATGTCGCACTCGATGTCGGCGTTGCCGGAGAAGCTACCGGCCTGCGGAGCGGGCGCGGCGGCCTTGGGCGCCGTGGCGGCCGGAGCCGGTGCTTTGGCCGGTTCGCTTGCCGGAGCCTTCGGTGCATCCTTGGCCGGAGCCGCGTCCGCGGACGTTTCGACGAGCGCGATGATCGAGCCTTGCGAGACTTTGTCGCCGGCTTTGACGCGCACTTCCTTGACGGTGCCGGCAGTATCGCTCGGCACTTCGATCGAGGCCTTATCGGACTCGAGCGTCATCAGCGCCTGTTCGTTCTCGATGACATCGCCCGCTTTGATATTGACTTCAATGACATCGACGTCCTTGAAGTCACCGATATCCGGCACTTTTACTTCGACGAGACTCATAGTGTCCCCTTCTTTTATTGATCGGTGATGAAGCTCGCTAAACCGCCTGTCTGCAGCCCGAAAGCTAGCAGCGCCCTGAGCAGAATCAGCCTTTGCCTTCCGCCCAAGGACGCGCCTTTCTTTTGCCTACTTTTCTTTGGAAGACGCCCCGAAGGAAGTGCCCTTGGGGTACAAAGAAAAGTAGGTGCCGCCCCGCACAGGGCGACGCCAATAGACCACAAGAAAAACAGGTTCAACAGAGAGACGCGGATAACCACCTAAACAAAGCCATCCGCGCCGCGGACAACCATCACAAGATCAAAGAATCACACGCCGAAAATCGGCAAGAATCGACCCAAGATAAGCATTGAACCGCGCCGCCTCCGCCCCATCGATAACCCGATGGTCATACGACAAAGACATCGGCAAAATGAGCCGCGGCACAAACGCTTTGCCGTCCCAAACCGGCTTCATCGCGCCACGCGACAAACCGAGAATGGCGACTTCAGGCGCATTGATGATCGGCGTAAAGTTCGTCCCGCCGATCCCCCCAAGGGACGAAATCGAGAAGCAGCCGCCTTGCATCTGATCCGGCTTGAGCTTGCCTTCGCGCGCCGCCTTCGACAGATCGGTCATCTCCTTCGCGATCTCGACGAGACCCTTCTTGTCCGCATCGCGAATCACCGGAACGACCAGACCGTTCGGCGTATCCGCGGCAAAACCCACGTGGTAGTACTGCTTGAACACGAGGTTATCGCCGTCGAGGCTCGCGTTGAACGTCGGGAATTTCTTCAGCGCGGAAACCACGGCCTTGATCACGAACGCCAGCATCGTGATCTTCACGCCGGCCTTTTCGTTTTCCTTGTTCAACTGCACGCGCAGCGCTTCGAGTTCGGTGATGTCCGCCTCGTCGTTGTTCGTGACGTGCGGAATCATGACCCAGTTGCGATGCAGATTCGCGCCCGAAATCTTCTTGATGCGCGACAGCGGCTTCGGATCGATCGGGCCGAACTTCGTGAAGTCGACCTTCGGCCACGGCAGCAGATTCAACTCGCCGCCGCCTGCCGCCGCAGGCGCTGCCGCGCCCGCCGGCGCCGCGCGCTGGCCGGTCATCACCCCCTTGATGAACGAGGTGACGTCGGCTTGCGTGATGCGGCCCTTCGGACCCGTGCCCTGCACTTGCGTCACATCGGCGCCGAGTTCGCGCGCGAACTTGCGCACGGACGGCGAGGCATGGCTCGGATGACGCGCCCCGCCTTCGCCGGCCGGAATCAGCGGGGCCTGAGCGAGCGCCGACGGCGAAGCGGGAGCCGGCGACGGCGCGACCGGCGCATCCGACGGCTTCTCGACGGCTGCCGGTTTGGCGGCGGGCGGCGGCGCAGCCGCGCCGCCTTCCGCTTCCACCACGACGATCACCGAGCCTTCCGACACCGTATCGCCGACCTTGACCTTCACTTCCTTGACGACGCCGGCGGCCGAGCTCGGCACGTCCATGGTCGCCTTGTCGGATTCGAGCGTCACGAGCGACTGCTCTTTCTCGACGCGATCGCCGACCTTCACCGCGACTTCGATCACGGGAATGTCTTTGTAGTCGCCGATATCCGGCACTTTCACTTCTTGCAGACCGCCGCCCGCCGGGGCAGGCGCCGGAGCCGCGGCGGGAGCCGGTGCAGGCGCGGCGGCCGGTGCGGCAGCCGAAGCACCGGCACCCGCGCCATTCAGCACGACGATCAACGAACCTTCCGACACGTTGTCGCCAACCTTGACCTTCACTTCCTTCACGACGCCCGCAGCCGAACTCGGCACGTCCATCGTCGCCTTGTCGGACTCCAGCGTAACGAGCGATTGCTCTTTCTCGACGGTATCACCCGCCTTCACCAGCACCTCGATCACAGGGATGTCCTTGTAATCGCCGATATCCGGCACCTTGACTTCGATCGCTTGACTCATTGTTAGTGTCTCCTGGGCCGCGCACGCGCCCCGCCCTGTCGATCAGGGCAGGCGCGCACGCCGTGGCACACGGGGAATGATGCCTTAGACGGTCATCGGGTTGGGTTTGGCGGGATCAAGGTTGTATTTCTTGAGCGCCTCGGCGACGACCTTGCGTTCGATCGTGCCTTCGTCTGCCAGTGCATTCAACGCGGCAACCGTGACCCAGTAGCGGTCGACTTCGAAGAAGTGGCGCAGCTTTTCACGCGTGTCCGAACGGCCATAGCCATCCGTGCCCAGCACGACGAATTTCTGCGGCACGAACGCGCGAATCTGCTCGGTGAGCGCCCGCACGTAGTCGGTGGAGGCGATGACCGGACCTTGCGTGTCCTTCAGGAGCTTCTCGACGTGCGAGAGCTTCTTCTCTTCGGTGGGATGCAGCAGGTTCCAACGCTGCACTTCATGGCCTTCGCGCGCGAGTTCGGTGAAGCTCGGCACGCTCCACAGATCGGCGGCAACGCCCCAGTCGTTCTTCAGCAGGTCGGCGGCGGCGATCACTTCGTTGAAGATTGTGCCCGCGCCCATCAACTGCACGCGCGGCGCCTTCTTGTCGGCCTCCGCCTTGCGGAAGGAGTACATGCCCTTGATGATGTCGGCCGCTACCGATTCGCCCTGCGGCATCGCCGGGTGCTCGTAGTTCTCGTTCATCACCGTGACGTAGTAGTACACGTCTTCCTGATCCGCGACCATGCGGCGCAGACCGTCCTGCATGATGACGGCGAGTTCGTAACCGAACGTCGGGTCATAGCTGATGCAGTTCGGCACCGAGGCGGCCCACAGCAGCGAATGGCCGTCTTCGTGTTGCAGACCCTCGCCGTTCAACGTCGTGCGGCCAGCCGTGCCGCCCAGCAGGAAGCCGCGCGAGCGCATGTCGCCCGCGGCCCATGCGAGGTCGCCGATGCGCTGGAAACCGAACATCGAGTAGAAGATGTAGAACGGGATCATGATCTCGCCGTGCGTCGAGTACGACGTCGCGGCCGCGATCCAGTCGGACATGCCGCCGGCTTCGTTGATGCCTTCCTGCAGGATCTGACCGGTTTCCGACTCACGGTAAAACATAAGCTGGTCGGAATCTTCCGGCACGTACTTCTGGCCGTCCTGATTCCAGATGCCGATCTGGCGGAACAGACCTTCCATGCCGAAGGTACGCGACTCGTCCGGCACGATCGGCACGATGCGCTTGCCGAGCGCCTTGTCCTTCAACAGGATATTGAGAATCCGCACGAACGCCATCGTCGTGGAAATCTCGCGGCCTTCGCCCGTGCCCTTCAACAGCGGCTCGAATACCGACAGTTCCGGCACCGGCAGCGATTCGGCCTTCTGGCGACGCGCCGGCAGATAACCGCCGAGATCCTGACGGCGGGCGCGCATGTACTCGAGTTCCTTCGAGCCTTCCTCGAACTTCAGGTACGGCACGTTGACGAGGTCTTCGTCGGAGATCGGCAGACGGAACTGGTCGCGGAATTTCTTCAACTGATCCACCTGCATCTTCTTCTGCTGGTGGGTGATGTTCATCGCCTGACCGGCTTCGCCCATGCCGTAGCCCTTGATCGTCTTGGCGAGGATCACGGTCGGCTGGCCCTTGGCGTTCGTGGCTTCCGAGAACGCCGCGTAGATCTTGTGCGGATCGTGGCCGCCGCGGTTCAGATTCCAGATGTCCTCGTCGGACCAGTCGGCGACCAGCGCCTTCAATTCCGGCGTGTTGAAGAAGTGCTCGCGAACGAACGCGCCCGACTCCGACTTGTACGTCTGATATTCGCCGTCGACGACTTCCATCATGCGGCGCATCAGCGCGCCCGACTTGTCGCGTTGGAACAGCGCGTCCCAGCGGCTGCCCCAGATCACCTTGATGACGTTCCAGCCCGCGCCGCGGAATTCGCTCTCGAGTTCCTGGATGATCTTGCCGTTACCGCGCACCGGACCGTCGAGGCGCTGCAGGTTGCAGTTGATCACGAACACGAGGTTGTCGAGCCGTTCGCGGCCGGCCATGCCGATCGCACCGAGCGATTCCGGTTCATCCGTCTCGCCGTCGCCGAGGAAAGCCCAGACCTTGCGGCCCTCGGTTTTCGCGATGCCGCGCGCCTGCATGTACTTCATGAAGCGCGCCTGATAGATCGCCATGATCGGGCCGAGACCCATCGAGACGGTCGGGAATTGCCAGAAGTCGGGCATCAGCCACGGGTGCGGATACGACGAGATGCCCTCGCCGCCCACTTCCTGGCGGAAGTTGTCGAGCTGGTTTTCGGTCAGACGGCCGAGCAGGAACGCGCGCGAGTACACGCCCGGCGACGAATGGCCCTGCACGAACACGAGGTCGCCGCCATGCTCGGCCGACGGCGCATGCCAGAAGTGGTTGTAGCCGACGTCATACAGCGTGGCCGCCGACGCGAACGATGCGATGTGGCCGCCGACGTTCGTGTCCTTGCCCGCGCGCAATACCATGGCGATGGCGTTCCAGCGCGTGTACGAGCGAATGCGGTGTTCGAGATCCTGGTCGCCCGGAATCGGCGCCTGACGCGAGACAGGAATCGTATTGATGTAGGGAGTGTTCGCCGAGAACGGCAGATGTTCGCCGTGCACACGGGCGAATTCGATTTGCTTTTCGATCAGGTAGTGAGCGCGATCGGGGCCCACAGCAGAAATCACGCCATCCAGCGCTTCAAGCCATTCGCCGGTTTCCTGGGGATCGTCGTCTTTTTCGGCGGCGACATATTTCATGACTTCGTCGGGTACAGCGGACATGCTCGTCTCCTGGATATAGAGGAACGCTCTTTGGACAGACGACGCGGACGAAGCACGGCCGCGGCAGCTTCGGCCGATTGTAATAAGGGTCCCGACGTCCGCGCAACAAAATTTTCGAATTGCGAGATCGATTCTCACAATGCGGAAAATTGCTGCGGCGCAACCTGATTTGACTGCCGATCGACGGATACGCCGGCTAGTTTGCTCCGATTAACGTGAGTTTCCGCGCTTTTTTGCGCCATTTACGAGCGACGCGCTGCGCTACAATGCCACGCATGTTGACCGAACGGCTTTTCGCACGCTCGGCGCGCACCGCCGGTCATTCGGCGGATTCGACGCCGTCCTCCCGCTGGCACCATGGACCATGGTGGTCGAATTCCTATTTGCTCACGCCGCTTCTGTCGATCCTCGTTTTTCTGGTCGTCATGAGCCTGATTCTGTGGAGTTTGAACCGGCGCGAGCAACAGCAGCAGGAAGACACGCTTTACCGTAACGTCGCATGGGCGCAGCAGCAGATCCGCCTTTCCATGACCGGCGCGCAGGAACAGATCCAGGCGCTCGCGCGCGACCTCGTCGCCGGCCACGGCGACCCGCATTCGTTCCAGGTGTCCACCACGGACATCATGCAGGGGCATCCCGAGATCCTCTACATGAACTGGTACACGAGCCAGCAGCAGCCGCGCTGGCCCAATACCGCGCTGCCGGTGTTCGGCCAGCGCCTCGCCAAGCCGAACGACTCGCAGATGGACGAGGCCGTGAAAGCCGCGTTTGCCGAGGCGCGCAGCACGCGCCGCCAGGTGTACTCGCCGTTGATCTACGACGACCTGGGCAACGGCTACATCACGCTGCAAACGCCGGTGTTCCGCGACCGCGAGTTTCTCGGCACCGTCGCCGCCGTGTTTTCGGTGGAAGGCATCCTGAAGCACGACATTCCGCCTGAGCTGTCCGCCAAGTACAAGATCTCGATCATCGACGTGAACAACCGCGAGTTGACCACCACGTCGACCCGCCCGCGCCTGCCGCGCGACATGTTCTACGATCTGCCGCTCGATCCGCCGGGCCAGGGCGTCTCGGTGCGCGTGTACGCGTTCCCGCAGATGACCAACTTCACCAACAACACGCTGGTCTGGCTGGTGGCGGGCCTGTCGTGCTTCGTGCTGTGGAGTTTGTGGAGCCTGTGGAAACACACGCGGCAACGTTTCGAAGCGCAGCAGGCGCTGTACGCCGAAGCCTTCTTTCGCCGTGCGATGGAAAACTCGGTGCTGATCGGCATGCGCGTGCTCGACATGCATGGCCGCATTACTCACGTCAATCCGGCGTTTTGCCGCATGACCGGCTGGGACGAAAGCGATCTGGTCGGCAAGACCGCGCCGTTCGCCTACTGGCCGCGCGACGCGTATCCGGAAATGCAGCGCCAGCTCGACATGACGCTGCGCGGCAAGGCGCCCTCCTCGGGTTTCGAACTGCGGGTGCGCCGCAAGGACGGTTCGCTGTTCCATGCGCGCCTGTACGTGTCGCCGCTGATCGACAGTTCGGGCCGTCAAACCGGCTGGATGTCGTCGATGACCGACATCACCGAACCGAAGCGCGCGCGCGAGGAACTCGCCGCCGCGCACGAGCGCTTCACCACGGTCCTGGAAAGCCTCGACGCCGCGGTGTCCGTGCTGGCCGCCGACGAGGCCGAACTGCTGTTCGCCAACCGCTACTACCGGCATCTCTTCGGCATTCGCCCGGACGGTCATCTGGAATTGGCGGGCGGCGGCTTCGATAGCTCGCAGGCGTCGTCCGATTCGATCGACATGGTGGACACCTATGCCGGTCTGCCCGCCGCGGCGCTGACCGAAAGCACCGCCGACGCGCAGGAAATCTACGTGCAAAGCATCCAGAAATGGTTCGAGGTGCGCCGCCAGTACATTCAGTGGGTGGACGGCCATCTCGCGCAGATGCAGATCGCGACCGACATCACCACGCGCAAGCAGGCTCAGGAACTGTCGCGCCAGCAGGACGAGAAGCTGCAGTTCACCAGCCGTCTGATGACGATGGGCGAAATGGCCTCCTCGCTCGCGCACGAACTGAACCAGCCGCTCGCCGCGATCAATAACTATTGCTCGGGAACCGTTGCACTGGTTAAATCCGGTCGAACGACGCCTGATAATCTCTTGCCCGTGCTTGAAAAAACCGCGCAGCAGGCGGTGCGGGCGGGCATGATCATCAAGCGCATTCGCGAGTTCGTCAAACGCAGCGAGCCGAAGCGGCAGGCCACGCGCGTGGCCGATATCGTCGCGGATGCCGTGGGTCTGGCCGAACTCGAGGCGAGGAAGCGCCGCATTCGCATCGTCACGGATTTGCGTTCGCGCCTGCCGGTGATCTACGTCGATCCAGTGCTGATCGAGCAGGTGCTGGTCAACCTGCTGAAGAACGGCGCCGAAGCCATGCACGAGGCACGCCCCGACGCCGTCGATCCGGTGATTCGCGTGGTCGTGCGGCTGGAAGGCGGCTTTGTCAGAATCAGCGTGGTCGACCAGGGGCCGGGTGTCGACGAAGCAACGGCCGAGCGTCTGTTTGAACCGTTTTACAGCACCAAGTCCGACGGTATGGGCATGGGGTTGAACATTTGCCGTTCGATTATTGAATCGCATCGCGGCCGTCTGTGGGTGGTGAACAACGTCGAGTCCGACGGCCACATCACGGGCGCCACGTTCCATTGCAGTCTGCCCATTGGAGAGCCTGACGGCCCGAGCAACGGCGGGTCACAGGCGCCGACACCACAAACCGTTACGGGAGAGCTATGAACAGCCCAGTCACCACACAGGAAACAGTCTTTGTCGTCGACGACGACGAGGCCGTGCGAGATTCGCTGCGCTGGCTGCTGGAGGCGAACGGCTACCGCGTGCAATGCTTCTCCAGCGCCGAGCAGTTCATCGACGCCTGGCAGCCGCATCAGCACCCCGGCCAGATCGCGTGCCTGATTCTCGACGTGCGGATGTCCGGCATGAGCGGACTCGAGTTGCAGGAACGCCTGATCGCCGACAACGCCTCGCTGCCGATCATCTTCGTGACGGGCCATGGCGACGTGCCGATGGCGGTCTCGACGATGAAGAAAGGCGCGATGGACTTCATCGAAAAACCGTTCGACGAAGCCGAGTTGCGCAAGCTGGTCGAGCGCATGCTCGACAAGGCGCGCAGCGAAAGCACCAGCGTGCAGCAACAGCGCGCCGCCGCCGAACGGCTGGGCAAGCTGACCGCGCGCGAGCATCAGGTGCTGGAGCGCATCATCGCCGGCCGCCTGAACAAGCAGATCGCCGACGACCTCGGCATCAGCATCAAGACGGTCGAGGCGCACCGCGCGAACATCATGGAAAAACTCAACGTCAACACCGTCGCGGATCTGCTGCGACTGGCGTTGTCGAACAAGCCGCAGCAAGCACAATAAGCGCGACAGGCGGCCTCCCCGCCAGGCGTTTTCGAGTTTCAACGGCCGGACTGTCGACGAGTCCGGCCCGCTTCGCCCCCGTTTCCCTTCTGTTTCCTTCTGTTTTCCCTCTGCCTTTGCCCGAGCGGCTCGTTGATTCCGGGTACGCCTTGGCCGTGTGTTGCTCGTTGGCCCGTTTGCGCACACTCGCCGATCGCTCCCATCGCGCTCCATCCCGCCGCACGGGCGAGCAGTGCGGCGCGCGTCCGTGCCGCCGCTCAACGCGGATATCGGCGCAGCGCTCGTCCTCGCACGCAACGGCCGTGCCACGGGAAGGGCGGCGCTCTCGCGCGAGCCGGAATCGCCCTGTGGCTCGTCATGCGGGTCGGTATAATGTCGGACTTTGCAGCGCTGCTTATCGCCGATTCGCGCCGCGCGCTTTTCACGTGCCGACCCGTTCCGGTTGAAAAGCGCCATCGACGTACGCGCCCCGCCCGCTTTCCAAACTGCCCATCTCGACCGACCATGACTGCCAAACTGATCGACGGCCTAGCCCTTTCCAAGACCCTGCGCGCCGACGTCGCCGCGCGCGCCGCCGCCCTCACCGCCCGCGGCCATCAGCCGGGCCTCGCGGTGGTGCTGGTGGGCGCGAATCCGGCCAGCGAAGTGTATGTGCGCAACAAGGTGAAGGCGTGCCACGACAACGGTCTCGGCTCGTCGTTCGACCGCTATCCGGCCGACTTGCCCGAAGCCGATCTGCTCGCGCGCATCGACGAACTGAACCGCGATCCGCGCATCCACGGCATTCTGGTGCAATTGCCGCTGCCGCCGCATATCGACAGCCATAAGGTGATCGAGGCGATCGCGCCCGAGAAGGACGTCGACGGCTTTCACGTCGCCAATGCCGGCGCGCTGCTGACCGGCCAGCCGCTGTTCCGCCCGTGCACGCCGTATGGCGTGATGAAGATGCTGGCCGCTTACCAGATTCCGCTGCAGGGCGCCAATGCTGTTGTGATCGGCCGCTCGAACATCGTCGGCAAGCCGATGGCGCTGCTGCTGCTCGAAGCCGGCGCGACCGTCACGATCTGCCACAGCAAGACGCGCGATCTGGCCGCGCACACGCGCAACGCCGACGTGGTGGTCGCCGCCACCGGGCTGCGCAACATTCTCACCGCCGAGATGGTGAAGCCGGGCGCCGCGGTGATCGACGTCGGCATGAATCGCGACGAAGCCGGCAAGCTGTGCGGCGACGTCGACTTCGCGGGCGTCAAGGAAGTGGCCGGCTACATCACGCCGGTACCGGGCGGCGTCGGCCCGATGACCATCACGATGCTGCTCGTCAACACGATCGAAGCCGCCGAGCGCGAAGCGGCCGCAACGGCGTAATCAAGCCCCAACGGCGCGTTGCGCCGCCCACACTCCTCGCGCGCGAGGAACCGCGACATCTGATAATTTGTCTGCCGACGGATTGGAATCGGCGTGTCCTGCCCCAATAATGTCTTTATCCGGTCTTATCGGGGCGCTTATCGGAGCGTCGTCGCGCGCCCGTCGAAGCGCCCCGATTACCCCGTTCACCCGCGTCAGACAGGAAGCCTCATGTCCACTACCGCCTCGAATCACGACAATCCGCTCCTCGATTTCTCCGATCTGCCGCGCTTTGGCGAAATCCGCCCCGAACACGTGACGCCCGCCCTCGATGTGCTGCTCGCCGACGCGGCCGCCGCCGTCGAGCGCGCCGCCCAACCGATCACCCCCGCCTCGTGGGCCGACGTGGTCGAGCCGGTCGAACGCGCCACCGAACCGCTGTCGCGCGCATGGAGCGTGGTGGGCCATTTGAACGCCGTCGCCGATACGCCGGAACTGCGCGCGGTGTACGGAGAAAACCTGCCACGCGTCACGGAATTCTGGTCGAGCGTCGGACAGAATCTCGCGCTGTACGAGAAGTACAAGGCGTTGCACGCTAGCAGCGATTTCGTCTCGCTCACCGGCGAGCGCAAGAAAATCCTCGGCAATGCGCTGCGCGATTTCCGTTTGTCCGGCGCGGAATTGCCGGAAGATCAGAAGCCGCGCTTCGCCGAATTGCAGGAGCGCCAGGCGGCGCTCTCGAAGGCGTTTTCCGATCATGTGCTCGATGCGACCAACGCGTATGCCTACGTCGTCGAGGCTGGCGATGAAGCGCAACTGGCCGGTCTGCCGGAAGACGTGATCGAAGCCGCGAAGGAAGCCGCCGAACGCGAAGGCAAAACCGGCTACAAATTCACGCTGCACTTCCCCTCGTACTTTCCGGTGATGCAGTACTCGGAAAATCGCGCGATGCGCGAGGCGGTGTATCGCGCCTACGTGACGCGCGCCTCCGAACTCGGTCCGCAATACGGCAACGGCAAGCCCGAGTGGGACAACACCGCCGTGCTAGCCGAACAGCTGCAACTGCGCGCGGAAGAAGCGCGCATGCTCGGCTACAACAACTTCGCCGAGGTCTCGCTCGCGCCGAAAATGGCCGAATCGCCCGCGCAGGTGATGGCCTTCCTCGAAGACCTCGCCGTGCGCGCTCGCCCGCATGCCGAACAGGACTGGAAAGAGTTGCGCGAATTCGCCGCCAACGAACTCGGCATGACCGAACTGCAACCGTGGGACATGACGTTTGCGGCAGAACGCCTGCGTCAGAAGCGCTATTCGTTTTCGGAAAACGAAGTCAAACAGTACTTCCCCGAAGACACCGTGTTCAAGGGTCTTTTCAAGGTCACGGAAACGCTGTTCGGCGTGCGCATCCGTCGCGACGAAGCGGCCGTATGGCATCCCGACGTGCGCTTTTTCCGCGTCGAGAATCAGGACGGCGGCCTCGTCGCGCAGTTCTACCTCGACCTGTACGCACGCGAAGGCAAACGCGGCGGCGCATGGATGGACGACGCGCGCGGGCGTCACAAGCACGCGCACGGCGGCGTGCAAACGCCGGTGGCGTATCTGACCTGCAACTTCTCGGCGCCGGTCGGCGGCAAGCCCGCCTGTTTCACGCACGACGAAGTCATCACGCTGTTCCACGAATTCGGCCACGGCTTGCATCACATGCTCACGCGCGTCGATGAACTGGGCGTGTCGGGCATCAACGGCGTCGAGTGGGACGCGGTCGAACTGCCGTCGCAATTCATGGAGAACTTCTGCTGGGAGTGGGACGTGCTGAGCGACATGACTTCGCACGTCGAGACGGCCAGGCCGCTGCCGCGCGAGCTGTTCGACAAGATGCTCGCCGCGAAGAATTTCCAGAGCGGTCTCGGCACGCTGCGGCAGATCGTGTTCTCGATGTTCGACATGCAACTGCATACCGGTTTCGACGCGGCCGGCACGAAGAACGCCACCGAACTCGCGAGCGAGATCAACGAGCGTTTTCATGTCGTGCCGCAAGCGCCGTTCTCGCGTTGGCCGAATACGTTCAGCCATATTTTCGCGGGCGGTTATGCAGCGGGCTACTACAGCTACAAGTGGGCCGAAGTGTTGTCCGCCGATGCCTACGCCGCGTTCGAGGAAGCGGCGCAAGCCGCGAGCGGCAGCGTGCTCGATCAGGCAACGGGCATGCGCTATCGCAAGGAGATTCTCGAAGTGGGCGGCAGCCGTCCGGCGATGGAATCGTTCAAGGCGTTCCGCGGCCGCGAGCCGAGCATCGACGCCTTGTTGCGGCACAACGGCATGACGCCCGCTGCGGCGCATTGATCTTGCGTTGAAGTATCCGTCGGCGCGTTGACGTTGCACCGATAAGAAAGCCGGTGACTTGCGTGAGCAAGCACCGGCTTTTTCGTGCGCGCCGGCAGCGCCTGCGTTGCGCTGTGCGGCGGGGCTAACCCCGACGCAGCTTGAAGTCCACTTCCGAAGGACGCCCCGCCAGTGACAACGCGGCGCGCGCGGCGGGCGCCCGGCTCACCACCTTGCCGCGGCTCACCACGGCAAGGCGTGCCGCCCGCAGACGGATCGCTTCGACCGGATCGCGCGCGTCGAGCAGCACGAGATTGGCCGCGCAGCCCGGCGCTACGCCATAGCCTTCCAGCCCGAGAATCCGCGCGGCGTTCACCGTGACCGCATCGAAACACGCCTGCATGCCGTCGACGCCCGTCATCTGCGCGACGTGCAGGCCCATGTGCGCGACTTCGAGCATGTCCCCCGAGCCGAGGCTGTACCACGGATCCATCACGCAGTCGTGGCCGAACGCCACGTTGATGCCCGCCGCCATCATCTCCGGCACACGGGTCATGCCGCGCCGTTTCGGATAGGTGTCGCTGCGGCCCTGCAACGTGATGTTGATCAGCGGGTTCGCGATCGCATGGACACCCGCTTCGCGGATCAGCGGCAACAGCTTGCTCACGTAGTAGTTGTCCATTGAATGCATCGAGGTGAGATGCGAACCGGTGACGCGCCCTTGCAAGCCGAGCCGATGCGTTTCGGCCGCGAGCGTTTCGATGTGACGCGACAGCGGGTCGTCCGATTCGTCGCAATGCATGTCGACGCGCAAGCCCTGCTCCGCCGCGTATTCGCACAGCATGCGCACGGACTGCGCGCCGTCGGCCATCGTGCGCTCGAAATGCGGAATCCCGCCGACCACGTCCACGCCCATCGCAATCGAGCGCTTGAGGTTCTCGAACGCGCCGGCACTGCGCAAGACGCCGTCTTGCGGAAAGGCCACCAGTTGCAGGTCGAGATACGGCGCGACACGGCGTTTCACTTCGACGAGCGCCTCGACCGCGAGCAGACGCGGATCGCACACGTCCACGTGACTGCGGATCGCCAGCAGCCCGCGCGCGACGGCCCAGTCGCAGTACTGCAGCGCGCGTTCGATCAACGCCTCTTGCGTCAGGTCCGGCTTCAATTCGCCCCACAGCGCGATGCCTTCCAGCAAGGTGCCCGATGCGTTCACGCGCGGCAAGCCGTATGACAGCGTCGCATCCATGTGGAAATGCGGATCGACGAACGGCGGCGTGACGAGGGAGCCGGCGGCGTCGAGTTCCTCGCGCGCGCTCGCGGCCAGATTCGGTTCGACGGCAACGATGCGGCCCGCGTCGATGCCGATGTCGACCGGTTGCGTGTGTTGCGGCGCGGCGCCTCGCGGCAGCATCGCGCGGCGGATGATCAGATCCATGTATCGCTCCCTGTTGACCGCTCGTTGACTGATAGCGATTCTATCGGCGTCAGAAACCGTTTGCGCGCGTTTTAGCGAGACCGCCGTACCGGCGCGCGGCGGCGAATCCGTACCGGCTGCGCGCCCGGTGCCCGCCTATACTCCGCTTTTCGAACGGCCGATGCCTCGCGTCCACGCATACGTGATGCATCCAATCACGGAGCACGCAGATGAAAACGATCGGTGTGATCGGCGGGATGAGCTGGGAATCGTCCGCCGAATACTACAAGCTGCTCAACCGCCACGCGAAGGCGCGCCTCGGCGGCCACCACAACGCTCGCAGCCTGATGCTCACTGTCGACTTCGCGCCGGTCGAAGCGCTCCAGCGCGCCGGCGACTGGAGCGCGCTCGGCGAGCAGATGGCCGATGCCGCGCGCCGGCTCGAACGAGGCGGCGCCGATCTCGTGATGCTGGCGACGAACACGATGCATCGCGTGTATGAATCGATCGAGCAGGCGATCGAGGTGCCGTTTCTCCACATTGCCGATCCGACCGGCGAGGCACTGCGCGCCGCGGGCATCGAGCGAGTGGGTTTGCTCGGCACACGCTATACGATGGAGCAGACGTTTTACACCGGCCGCTTGCGCGAGCGCCATGGACTCGACACGCTGGTTCCCGACGAAGCCGGACGCGCATACGTGCACCGCATCATTTATGACGAGCTGTGTCACGGCAAGATCACTGGCGATTCGCGTGAGGTGTATCAGCGTGTGATCGAAGACCTCGCCGCGCGCGGGGCGCAAGCGGTGATTCTCGGCTGCACCGAAATTACGTTGCTGATCAAGCCGGAAGATTCCGTGCTGCCGGTGTTCGATACGACCGCGTTGCATGCGCAAGCGGCGGTTGAATGGGCGGTCGAGGTGAAGTGAATGGCGGCATGTAGGAATCGGCATGCCACTGCATGAAGAACCGACGCCACCAGTTAAAAAGCCCGTTTGGCTTGCGCCAACGGGCTTTCAACAATGCTTGGTTGCGGGGGTAGGATTTGAACCTACGACCTTCGGGTTATGAGCCCGACGAGCTGCCAGACTGCTCCACCCCGCGTCAGAGAAAACGGATTGTATAGAGATGCTCGCAAGACGTCAAACAATCACCGGACTTATTTCAAACGACGCGTGCATGCACGAAGCCGTTCAAAGATCCTGCACCGTGGCGCCTTCCACCTTGCCGTCGATAATGTCGGCACCGTACTGGCTCGCACTGCGTTTGGCCACACCGAAATCGGAGAACGTGGCCGGCAGCACGAGACGAAATACGCGGCTCGCTTTCGAGCCGCTGATCGCGCCCGGCCGGCAGACGCGCACCGCGACGTCGTAACCTTCGGCGTGACGCTTGTGGCCGTCGAATTTGTCGAACGCCCGCGAAAACACCAGCGGATGCACTTCGAAATTCTTATAGAGGGCTGGATAGAGTTCGGCCATGATGTCTCCCGATGCGTGAGCGCGAATTGTGATCCCACTATACGCTGCGCCCTGCCCGCTCCACGCTTTTATTTTCCGCCGTTAGGCTCGACAGCGGCGACGGCAATTTTCACGGACGCCCATCGCGCACGATAAGATGCGGGCTACCGGAATAACCCGAATGGCCCAGCAAGAACGTGAGAATTTCATGAAAATCGCCACCTGGAACGTCAACTCCCTCAAAGTCCGCCAGCAACATGTCATCGACTGGCTCGAAACCAGCCATACCGACGTGCTGTGCCTCCAGGAACTGAAGCTGCCCGACGAAAAATTCCCGCGCGCCGAGCTCGCGGAAAAAGGCTATCGGAGCTGGTTCGCCGGCCAGAAAACGTATAACGGCGTCGGCATCCTGGTGCGCGAGGGGCTGAACGTCGACGAAGACAGCATCGTGCGGAACATTCCCGGTTTCGAGGATCCGCAGCAACGCGTGATCGCCGCGACCATCGAAGGCGTGCGCGTCGTCTCCGCGTACTTCCCGAACGGCCAGGCGCCGGGCACCGACAAGTTCGCGTACAAGCTGCGCTGGCTCGCCGCGCTGCACGACTGGATCGCGAGCGAAATGGCACTGCATCCGAAACTCGCGCTGCTCGGCGACTACAACATCGCGCCGGAAGATCGCGACGTGCACGATCCAAAAGCGTGGGAAGGCCAGAATCTGGTGTCGCCCGAAGAACGCGCGGAGTTCGTTCGGCTGATCAGCCTCGGCCTCGTCGACGCGTTCCGCCAGTTCGAACAGCCGGAGAAGATCTACTCCTGGTGGGACTACCGGATGCTCGCGTTTCGCCGCAACGCGGGGCTGCGCATCGACCATATTCTGCTGTCGAAAGCGCTGGCCGAGGCATGCTCGTCGTGCGACGTCGACAAGGTGCCGCGCAAATGGGATCAGCCGTCGGACCACGCGCCGGTCGTCGCGCAAATCGGCTGATCTCGCGGCCCGATGCGAGACCTTGGAACGGCCTCTTTCAGACCCGCGTCGCGCTCAAGCGGGAGCGCCTAAACAGCGCCACAAAAACTCGAACACCATCGCATCGTGCTCGGCCTGCTCCAGTTCATCGGAGCCGCCGTGCCCGCCTTCCGTGTTCTCCCGATACCAGACCTTGTCCGCGCCCAGCGCCTGCATGCGCGCGGCCATCTTGCGCGCGTGTGCCGGATGCACACGGTCGTCGGCGGTCGAGGTGGTCAACAATACAGGCGGATACCCGACGCCCGCGCTCACCCGGTGATACGGTGAGTAAGCGGCCAGCACGCGCGCTTCGTCGGGGTCATCGGGATCGCCGTATTCGTCGATCCACGAGGCACCCGCATGCAGCAGGTGATAGCGGCTCATGTCGAGCAGGGGCACCTCGCACACCACCGCGCCGAACAGTTCCGGGCGCTGCACCATGCACGCGGCCACCAGCAAACCGCCGTTGCTGCCGCCCTGAATGCCGAGTTGCGCGGCACTCGTCACGCCGGTGCTGATGAGCGCCTCGGCCACCGCGATGAAATCGTCGAATGAACGCTGCCGATGCTCGCCCTGCGCCGCCGTGTGCCACTCCGTGCCGAATTCGCCGCCGCCGCGGATATGCGCGACCACGTAGACGCCGCCGCGCGCGAGCCAGCCGATGCCCTGTCCGGTCAGATAGCTCGGCAGCAAGGGAATCGCAAAGCCGCCATAGCCGTTGAGCAGGCATGGCCGCGCGTGTTGCCGTGCGCGCTCTGACGTGGCCTCTTGCGACGCTTCTTGCATCACGCGCGGCCCGATCACGGTGTACGGCACGCGCGTGCCGTCAGCGGACACCGCATGCGCGCGCGTCACTGCGAACGGCGTTGCGTCGAATTGCGTCGGCCAGCGATCGAGCAATTCCCAACCGGTCAGATCGTCGCGGGCGAGGTCGGTGAGCCAGTACGCCGGCGGTTGCAGATAGTCGTCGGTATCGACGAACACTTCGTCGTTCAACGTCGGCTCGACCGGCGAGACTTCGGCTTGCCCGTCGTCGCGCGACGGAAAGACGCGCCGCCGCCAATGCCAACCTTCTTGATCGGCATCTCGCGCGGGCGTCCACAGCAAGGTCTGGTTTCGCACATCCTCGAGATACGACACGATCAGATGGTTGCGCGTATGCGTCCACTCGCACACCGAGGTTCGCGGTGTCGGCATGAAAAGCGGCGTGACGTCGCGCTCGCCGCGCAGGAACGCCGCTTCGCGAATCGCCAGCAACGCGCCGCCCGCGTAATGCGCGCCGTTGCAATGCCAATCGAGGCGCGGCTCCAGCAGCAGCCAGCCCTGCCAACCGCTCACCGCGACATGCGAGGGCACGTCGTAACGGCGCCAGGCATCGGCGGCACTCGCGGCGCTCTCGAGGTAATACGTGTGCGAATCGAAGAAGTCGACGCTGCTCACCACCGTATGCCGCTGTTCGACCGGATCGTAGTGCGCTTCGACGCCGATGTCGCCGAACGCGCCTTTGAACACCACCGGCGCGTCGGCCAGCGCCGTGCCTCGTGTCCAGCGGCGCACTTCACGCGGGTAGCCTGAGCGCGTGAGCGTCTTGCGGCCATTGTCCCAACCGACGTACAACGTATCGCGGTCGATCCACGACGCGGTGTGCTTGCCGGCCTTCGCGATCACGAAGCCGTCGTCGACGAAACGTTGGGCGTCGATGTCGAATTCGCGCACCACCAATGCGTCCGAGCCGCCCGGCGACAGCGTCACCAGCGCGCGATCGCCATCCGGGTAAAGAATGTCGAGTTCCACGCATACCCACGGCGTGCCTTCCGCCGCGCCGAGCGCGTCGAAGTCGAGCAGGGTCTGCCACACAGGCGCGCCGCTGCGCCATGCGGCCCATGTGGTGCGTCGCCAGATGCCCTTCGGATTGCGCTCGTCCTGCCAGAGATCGTAGGCCCAATCCTTCCAGCGATCGGGAATGATCGGACGCTCGCGCGGCAGATAAGCGTCGGCGAGCTGTTGCCTGAGCGACTCGAATTGCGCACCGCTGCACCACGCGGCGCGCGTGCGGGCATTCTGCACGTCGACCCACGCGAGCGCGGCGGGATCGTCGAGCGCTTCGAGCGACAGAAAGGAATCGGGAGAAAGCGGCCAGAGAAAGGGGCCGCGAGGAGCGGGAGAAGCGGGCATCGTCGGCTGTCGAATGAAAACAGCGTTGATTATGCCCTGCGAGAAGCGAAGCGCCTTTGACGATGCTCGTCAGCGCCGACATGGATGAAGCCGCGAACGACGGAGCGATACCCGAACCGCTCCGCCGTCACATCACGCCAACTTCAAGCACGAACCTCAGCACGAACCTCAAGGCTCGAGATTGAGCTCCTGAATCTTGCGCGTAATCGTATTGCGGCCGATGCCCAGACGCTCGGCCGCTTCCACCTTGCGGCCACGCGTGAAATCCAGCGCCTCGCGAATCACCGCCGCTTCGAAACGGCGCGCGAGTTCGTCCATGACGTCGGCCGAGTTCTCGCGCAACAGGCGCGCGACTTCGGTACGCAGACCGCCTTCCCAGGCGCTCACGGGCGTCGCGACCGGCAAGCCGCCGGTCGCGGCCGGTTGCGCCGAGGCGCTCGCGCCGTTGATCGGCGCCGTCGCCGCGAGGCCGGCTTCGCCATTACCGAGCACTCCGCCGCCGCCCGCGAGATCGCTCACGCCGGCTTGCGCGGGACCGAGGTCGGGCGGCAAGTCCTTGATCTCGATGGTCTGCGCGGGCGCCATCACCGTCAGCCAGTTGGCGAGGTTCTCCAACTGACGCACGTTGCCCGGAAACGGCAGCGACGCGAGATACGCCAGCGCGTCTTCCGACACGCGCTTGGGCTCGACGCCCAGATCGCGCGCACTCTTTTGCAGGAAGTGACGCGTGAGCAGCGGAATGTCCTCGCTGCGCTCGCGCAGCGCAGGCAAACGCAAGCGGATCACATTGAGCCGGTGATACAAGTCCTCGCGGAACAGGCCCTGGCGCACGCGCGATTCGAGATTCTGGTGCGTCGCCGCGATCACGCGCACGTTGGCCCGCAACGGATTGTGGCCGCCGACGCGATAGAACTGCCCGTCGGACAGCACGCGCAACAGGCGCGTTTGCAGATCGAACGGCATGTCGCCGATTTCGTCGAGAAACAGCGTGCCGTTCTCGGCCTGCTCGAAGCGCCCCTGGCGCATGGCCTGCGCGCCGGTGAACGCGCCGCGCTCATGGCCGAACAGTTCGGATTCCAGCAAGTCCTTCGGAATCGCGGCGGTGTTCAAGGCAATGAAGGGACCGTTCGAGCGTGGGCTATGTCGGTGCAACGCACGCGCGACCAGTTCCTTCCCGGTGCCTGATTCGCCGGTAATGAGCACGGTGGCGGCGGAATGCGACAAGCGGCCGATCGCGCGGAACATATCCTGCATCGCCGGCGCCTGGCCGAGCATTTCCGGTGCATCGGCGACGCGGTCGTCCCACGTCTGTTCGCCGCGCATGCTTTCGTCGACGGCGCGGCGGATCAGTTCGACGGCCTTGTCGACGTCGAACGGTTTGGCGAGGTACTCGAACGCACCGCCCTGAAATGCGGCGACCGCGCTATCCAGATCCGAGAACGCCGTCATGATGATGACGGGCAAGCCCGGCACCTTGTCACGCACGGTTTGCAGCAATTCGAGGCCGGAGCCGCCTGGCATCCTGATGTCGGACACCAGCACTTGCGGGCTGTCGTGATCGAGCGCGGCCGACGCCTCACGCACGTTCGCGAAGCTGCGTGTCGCGAAGTTTTCGCGGGCGAGCGCTTTTTCGAGCACCCAGCGAATCGATTGATCGTCGTCTACTATCCAGATCGGCTTCATATGGGTCGGTCAGAATTCTTGAGATGCGTTTGGTTTAGCAGTCGAGCGGCAGCACAATCTGAAACTCGGTGTGGCCCGGGCGGCTTTCCACTTCGATCAGTCCGTCGTGTTGTTGCACGAAGGTCTGCGCGAGCGTCAGACCGAGACCGCTGCCGTCCTCGCGCCCCGACACGAGCGGATAAAAGATGCGGTCACGGATCTCCTCGGGAATGCCTGGGCCGTTGTCGATGATATGCAAGTCCAGTGCCAGCTTACATAAACGTTTCGACACCGTGATCTTGCGCGCAATGCGGGTGCGCAATTCGATGCGCGCGTCGCCTTGCGAGATGCGCTCACGCAGCGCCTCGGCCGCATTGCGCACGATGTTCAGCAGCGCCTGAATCAGTTGTTCCTTGTCGCCGCGCAAATCGGGCACGCTCACGTCGTAATCGCGTTCGATCGTGAGGCCGCGCGGAAACTCCGCGAGAATCACCTGGCGCACGCGCTCGCACACCTCGTGAATATTCACGTCGCCGACGATATGCGGATGACGGTGCGGTTCGAGCAGGCGGTCGACCAGCGTCTGCAAGCGGTCCGATTCCTTGATGATGACCTGCGTGTACTCGCGCAACTCGTCGCGCTGACGCTCGCCGAGTTCGAACTCGAGCAGTTGCGCCGCGCCGCGAATCCCGCCGAGCGGATTCTTGATCTCGTGCGCGAGATTGCGGATCAGTTGCTTGTTGACCGCCGTGAGGTCGTTGATGCGCTCCTCGCGGTCGGTGCGCAGATGCCGCTCGTTCTCGAACAGTTCGAGCAGCACGTAGTCCTGCGCCGTTTCCAGAAAGCCGACGATCGCATGCACGTGCAGCGGCTCGTGACCGGGACGCTCGAGCACGGCGTCGAGATGCGTCGCGTGAAAACGGTGGGCGGCGATCGCGGAGATGGTCGCGAGCAGTTCGTCCGCATTCGAGAAGATGTCCGGCCACGCCATCTGCGTGAGTTGCCGGCGCGAAAGCTCCAGCATCGATTCGGCCGACGGGTTCGCGAACACGACGCGCAGCGTGCGCTTTTCGAGCACCAGCACGACTGTCGGCAACGCCTCGAAGCCGGGCAGCAAACCGGAACTCACGAGGAGAGCGTCGTCCGACAGCGTTTGCTCCTGCCCTTTCCTTGCCTTGATCAGATTCTTGAGAACCATCTTTGCAGTCCGGCCGATAGGAGATGGTGATAAATCAGGTGTAGCGCGTTTTGTGTCGCCCGGTGCCCGCGGCTCGCGCATGTCGCCTACGCGCATGTCGCCTACGCGCATGTCGCGAACGTCGCCTACGCGGATCGCAAACGTTGCGCTCGATCCAACGAAAAAGGGACGGCGCCGCCGTCCCTTCGTGACCGATCGCGAGCGTCGGGCAAAGCGCTTCGCCGTTTGAAGGGCGAAGCGCCATTGCCGCTTACAGCGAGTAGTACATTTCGAATTCGATCGGGTGCACCGACTGACGATAGCGTTGCAGCTCGCCCGTCTTCAGTTCGATGTACGCGTCGAGCATCGAATCCGTGAACACGCCGCCGCGCGTCAGGAATTCGCGGTCCGCGTCGAGTGCGTCCAGCGCCTGGTCGAGGCCGGCACACACGGTCGGGATCTTTGCATCCTCTTCCGGCGGCAGGTCGTACAGGTTCTTGTCGGCAGCTTCGCCCGGATGAATCTTGTTCTGCACGCCGTCCAGACCCGCCATCATCAGCGCGGAGAAGCACAGGTACGGATTCGCCATCGGATCCGGGAAGCGCGTTTCGATACGGCGGCCCTTCGGATTCGACACGTGCGGAATGCGGATCGACGCCGAACGGTTGCGAGCCGAGTAAGCCAGCTTCACCGGCGCCTCGAAGTGCGGCACGAGGCGCTTGTACGAGTTCGTCGACGGGTTCGTGATCGCGTTCAGCGCGCGAGCATGCTTGATGATGCCGCCGATGTAGAACAGCGCGAATTCCGACAGACCCGCGTAACCGTTGCCCGCGAACAGGTTCGTGCCGTCCTTCCAGATCGACTGGTGAACGTGCATGCCCGAACCGTTATCGCCGACCACCGGCTTCGGCATGAACGTAGCCGTCTTGCCGTACGTGTGCGCGACGTTGTGGATGATGTACTTCATCTGCTGCAGCCAGTCGGCGCGTTGCACCAGCGTCGAGAACTTGGTGCCGATTTCATTCTGGCCCTGGCCCGCGACTTCGTGGTGATGCACTTCGACCGGAATGCCGATCTGTTCGAGCAGCAGGCACATTTCCGAACGGATGTCCTGGAACGTGTCGACCGGAGCGACCGGGAAATAGCCGCCCTTCGTGCCCGGACGGTGGCCGGTGTTGCCGCCTTCGAATTCCTTCGCCGACGACCACGGTGCTTCTTCCGAACCGATCTTGATGAAGCAGCCCGACTGATCCGTGTTCCACTGGACCGAGTCGAAAATGAAGAATTCCGGTTCCGGACCGAAGAATGCCGTGTCGCCCAGGCCCGTGCTCTTCAGATAGGCTTCAGCGCGCTTGGCGAGCGAGCGCGGGTCGCGCTCGTAGCCCTTGCCGTCCGCCGGTTCGACGACGTCGCAGGTCAGCACGAGGGTGGATTCTTCATAGAACGGGTCGATGAAGGCCGTGTTCGCGTCCGGGACCAGCAACATATCCGATGCTTCGATGCCCTTCCAACCGGCAATCGACGAACCGTCAAACGCATGGCCGCTTTCGAACTTGTCTTCATCGAATGCCGACACCGGCACCGAAACGTGTTGCTCCTTGCCGCGCGTGTCGGTGAAACGAAAGTCGACAAACTTGACGTCTTCGTCTTTGACGAGTTGCACGACGTCGGCCACGGATTTACTCATAACCTATCTCCTGATTAACGAATTCGGCGGGTTCAGCCGCCGCCCAATCTAGCTGACCCGTCCCGGCGCGTCCACCCCTGGTTTCGTCGAGGCGGACATTCGAGCCTGTGGGACAAGTCGATCGGAAGCAATGAAGCAGCTTCTGTGCCATGCATGCGCCAAGCCGGCGCAGACCCATTGTGCGCGCGCGTTTGCGGGGAATGCGCGCACCGAATGGCATGCAGCCCCGAAATCGGCGATTCGGGCATGGCACCGAAAACGTGCATGACCTAACTGCGACCTTGCCGTTATACCTATTTTGGTGCATTTTCTAGATTTTGCACCATTAGAGAACATTACACTTGCGCGGCGACTCCCAAGGTTTCTGGCGCCCGCCGATCCTCTCCGCTTCGCGCTGCGCGCTAGAATGGTTATTTGGTCCAAGAGAGAGACACGCTCATGAGCACGCTTGAACAGCTATACGCCCAGGCGGAAAAGCGTCGCGGCGAAAACCAGTTGCCCTACGCGGGCGCGATCTCGCCGGCCGAGGCGTTCGAACTGCTGCAACTCGATCCGCGCGCGCGTCTCGTCGATGTGCGCACGCGCGCCGAACTCGATTGGGTCGGTCGGCCGGTTGTCGGCGACGGGCAATACGCGCACGTGGAATGGACGCGCTATCCGGGCGCGGTGCCGAACCAGGAATTCCTCGATCAGTTGAAACAGGTCGCCTCGCCGGATACGCCGGTGCTCTTCCTGTGCCGCAGCGCCGCGCGCTCGAAGCTCGCCGCGATCGCCGCGGCCCAGGCCGGCTTCACCCAGGCGTACGACCTGCTCGAAGGCTTCGAAGGCGACAAGGACGGCCAGGGGCATCGGAAGACGGTGTCGGGCTGGTGTTTTCGCGGCTTGCCGTGGATCGGCGCATGATCGCGGACGGCGCGGTTGGCGCGGTTGGCGCGGTTGGCTGACCCGTTGGCCGACCGTTGCCGGTTGCCGGTTGCCATTGGCATGCGCGCACGCCTGCCTGAAACGCATCGTCGGCGCTGAGTGTGACAGGCCGATGATGCGGCGACTACACAATGAAGCACAGCCGGCGAGAGAGTGCCCGCACGGCCTCACGAGCGCCGAAAAAAACTCGCTCGCGTAGCCCGCGAATCAATCGCGCGGTTTGGCCGCGGCCGCGTCCAATTCGACGATGTCGCCGCCCAGCAGATGCACCCCTTCGCGCAGTTTGACGAACGCCGCCGCGACGGCTTCCGGCTCGCCCTTCACACCCAGATCGATGTGATGCCGCGCATACACGCCGCCGCGTTCGGCGTCGCCCACGCTCGGCAGGCTGAACACCCGCACGCCCGGAAAATCCCGTTCGATCTTCTCCATCAACGGCGTCACACGCGATTCCGGCAACTCGAACACCAGCAGTGATTTTTCCGCGTGCGGCATGGCGTGATGCAAATGCGCGTACTGCGTATCCAGCACCCACTCGATCATCGGCCACGCCATCACCGGGAAACCCGGCACGAAGTGATGCTGGCCGATCGAAAAACCCGGAATCTTGTTGTAGCCGTTCGGAATGATCGAAGCGCCCTGCGGATAGGTGCCCATGTTCAGGCGATGCAGGTTTTCCGGCGTTTCCAGATCGAGCGGCGTTGCCGCGGTCGCCGGATACATATCGCGGATGCGCTCCTGGATCAGCCGCGCCGCTTCCGGATGCAATTGAAGCGGCACGCCGAGCGCGGCCGCCGCGCACTGGCGAGTGTGATCGTCCGGGGTGGCGCCGATGCCGCCCGTGGAGAACACGACGTCGCCCGACGCGAACGTGCGCCGCAGCGTCGCCGTGATGCGCTCGGGATCGTCGCCGATATATTCCGCCCAGCCGAGCGACAGTCCGCGCGCGCCCAGCAATTCGATGACCTTCGGCAGATGCTTGTCGACGCGCCTGCCCGACAGGATTTCATCGCCGATGATGATGACGCCAAATGCCATTGCCGCCTCTTTCGCTTAGTCAGTAATTCATCAATAAGGAACCGGCGCCGTCTGCCGCGCGCCGCCGTGCTCTTCCGCGCGCATGCGTTGCAGCGCGCGCAGACAGTAGTAGCCGAACCACAACGCCGAGAACACGAGGATGAACGCGTAGATCCAGATCGTCACCGCGGTGATTACCGGGAACAGCACGATCAGCCATACCGACGACACCCACAGCAGCGTGGGCAGCGAGCCCATCAGACCGCTGGCGATGCCGATCAGCAGCAGCGGCAGGCGGAAGCGCCGCACCAGTGCGCGACGCTCGTCGCGCGTGGCGTGCAGCGCAAGCGCGTCGTAAGTCATCACGCGATAGGTCAGCCAGCCCCACAGCAGCGGCGGAATCAGCGCGAAGAACGGCGGCACCAGCCAGAGCGGCAACGTGACGATCAGCAGCACCAGACAGACCAGGGTGGTCCACAACGCATGGCCGAGGCTACCGTACCACGTTCCGCCGCGGCGCATTTCGAGGCCGGTGAATTGCCGCGTCGACAGGAAACGGATGACCGCCGGCATCGACAGCGTGGCGATCAGCAGCAGCACGGTGACGACGATCAGCGGAATCGCCATCGCGATCACGATGAACGGCGCGATCGCCGCATGCAGCGACGCAAAGCCGAGCCAGTCGAACAGTTGATAGAGCGTGGCCGTGAACGACCAGCTCGCGAGCCAGGTGCGGGTCGCGCCGATCAGCGTCTGCCAGGAAAACCACAGGATCACGCCCCAGCCGACCGTGGCCGCGAAAAACGGCATGAAGGTCAGCCAGAGCATGCGCGGGTGGAGCGCGCTTGTAAGCGCGCGTCCGAACGAGCGCAACAGATCATTCATGCGTGCCAGTGCCGGTAAACGAAACGATGGGATAAAAGGAAGCGCGCGACGAGCCGGTCAGAACAGCGTTGCAGCGCGCGCAAACGTGGACAGGATAAACCACGTGATGCGCCGCCGGGGAAACCGGCGGCGGGTGATGAAGGAGTGACGCAGGAGTAATCAGGCGGGAATCGGGCGAAGATCGGGCGTGAATCGGGCTCGAATCGCGTGGGGCTCAAACGGCGGCGGCGTCACCGCCTTCGGTGCCGCGTTTCGACGAAAGACGCCTGGCGATGCGCACGAACGCGAGCCAGTGCTGCGCCCAGAATCCGTCGCCATAGCGGCGGCCGTCGAGTTGATCGGCGATGCCGGTCGGCTCCATGTCGCGGCTCCACGAGGCGCTGCGAAACAGCATGTCCCACCAGGGGAACAGCACCCCGAAGTTGCAACCGTATTTCAGCCCCTCATGGCCATAACCCATCGCATGGTGACGGCGATGGAAAGTCGGACTCACCAGCAGGCGCTCGCCGAGCCAGCCGAAATACAGGCGGATATTCGCGTGCTGCACGCTCTGCGCGAGATTCGTGATGGCGACCAGCACGACGAATTGCGACGGCGGCACGCCGATCACCAGCGCGATCATCGCAAAGAACGACGCCTGCAGCAGATCGTCGAGCAGATGATTGCGGTCGTCGGCCCACAGCGACATCTGCTGCTGGCTGTGATGCACCGCGTGCAGTTCCCACCACACGCCGACCCGGTGCTGCCAGCGGTGATACCAGTAACCCGCGAAGTCGAGCGCGAGCAGGTACATGACGAACGTGACGAGCGGCTGCGTGGTGACGCCGGGCCACAGATTGTCGAATTCGATATTCGCGATGTTGTGCAGCCGCAACCAGGCCTGCACGTTGTCGAAAAGCGGCTGCAGCGCGAAGAAAAAGAACAGGTTGAGAATGCCGAGCTTGGCGATCCACGTATAGATCACGTCGACGCGCACCGCCTTGCGGTTTTGCCACTGCTCCACCGGCCGCAGCGCCTCGAGCGGCCGCAGCACCGCGTACATGGCCAGCACCTCGAACACGCCCACGATCAGCCAGTACAGGCTGTCGTAAGTGTCTTCGTCGTAATCCATCAGATCGAAGCGGAACAGCAGCGGCTGCACCACGTCGACGTACAGCAGCGTCTGCACGGCGGAGACGAAGCTGTCGAGCGAAGAGAAGATGAGATGGAACATGGTGCTGGCCGGTTACTTCATTCTAGCGGCTGTTCAGGCGCCGTTCGGCGCCGTGACCGGCGCGCGATTGAAGAAATAGATGCCGTGCGGCGAACGGCCGACGGCAATCGTCTGGACCAGCTTGCGCGTGGTCAGGTCGATCACGCCGACGTGCTTCGCGAAGCGGAACGTCACCCACAGATAGCGTTTGTCGGCGGAAAGCTCCATGTCGTCCGGTCCAGGCAGCAAACCGCCAATGTCGCCGACGTTCGTGAGCGTGTCCTCGTCGAGAATGCTGATCGTGCTCGCAACCCGGTTCGACACCGCGACGTGCTTGCCGTCGGCCAGCGACCGGAAGTTGTGCGCGCCCTTGCCCGTCTGGATGGTCTTGACGATCTTCTGGTTGCGCCAGTCCACCACCGCGACGTAATCCGCGCCGGTCATGCCGATCAGCAGGTACTTCTCGCCCGGCGTCATCCATAGCCCGGCCGGCACCTTGCCGACCTTCATCTTCCATTTGACGGTTTGCGTGGCCAGATCGATCGCGGCCAGTTCGCCCGAGACCTGCAGCGTGACGAACACGGTCTTGCTGTCGTTGGTGAACGCCATGTGGCTCGGCATGACCGCGAGCGGCAGGCGCGACGCCAGCGTCATCTGTTTGTTCTGGTTGTCGTAGTGATAGATGTCGAGCCTGTCCAGACGCAGCCCGGTGGTGACGAGCCATTTGCGGTCGGGCGAAAAACCGATCTGATAAGGATCCTCGATGTTTTCGACCCAGCGCTGCACCTGGCCCGACTTCGGATCGACGAACATCAGATTGTTCGATACCGAATTGGCGACGATCAGCGATGAACTGTCCGGCGTGACCATCAGGTGATGCGGTTCCTTGCCGGTGGGCACCGTGCCGACGACCTGGCGGCTGGTCTCGTCGATGAGGCTCAGCGTGGCTTCGCCGGAATTGAGCACGATCACGTTGTTGGCGTGAGCCGCCGGGGAAAACGGGCCTGCGGCGGCAACCAGCGCCGCGCCCGCGGCGAACGTGGCAGTCAAGCCGGGAAGGAAAAATTTGCGCATGAAAACTCACTTCGGAGAACGGCTGTCATTGTAGAACGTTTGCCGCGGCCAGCGGTTGACGTGGATCGGGTATCCAGCGCGCGAAAAAACAGGGGCGCGATTGACTCCGATGATCGCGCCTCGAACGGCCTGGCGCAGCGGGTTCGTGCTCCTTGCGACGCGCGGAAAATGGATCCGCGGCTGAAACGTCGAGTCTTGATTTGCTCATACAACTCAAGAAATATCCAAATAAAATAATCCATTTATAAGAATAATTTCTTCAATTCCTTATTTCCTCTATTTTAGATTTTTCAAGTTAAGAGGCATCAATATAAAGCGATTTTTCCGGGCCAATTTCAGATTTACCTGACATCGCTTGCGCAGCGCCAGATTGGACAATCCCGCCGCTACATCGCCCACACAGCCAATCCCTGTGGACGAATGAGCGTGACGCGGGTGTTTCGTGCACGCAAAAAACGCCGAAGACGCTGACTCATGAAAGCCAAGGTCCGCGGGTTATTTTTTGCACGATTTATTCAGGCGATGAAGTCTTCTCCATTAACACGCGCCCATGCGCCGTCCACGCAAGCAATACCCGGAGACTCGTAAAAGATGAACAGGAAGAACCCATTGGTTTGCTGTGAAGCACCCCACACGCGGCTGGCGGCGCCGGAACCTGCGATATCGGGCGAAAAGCGAACCGCGGCCATGCGCAGGAAGCGCATCGCGCAAGCGGTGCTGGTCGCGGCAGCGTTGGCGGGCGCGGCATCGGCGGCGCATGCGACGATCTACTTCACGGCCAGCCCGAACGATCCGGCCACCGATACGGACGCGAGCGCGACCAAAACCGGCGCGCTGGCGGCAGGTATCGGGGCGAGCGCAGACGGCACCCGCTCACTGGCGGCAGGTCTCACTGCGCAAGCGCTCGACGACGCCACGATTGCAATAGGCGCGGAGGCTATCGCCGGGGGCAGCGGCTCGATTGCGACTGGCTTCCAGGCACTTACCGTGCAAGAAAATTCAATCGCAACGGGTACGCACGCCAGAGCGACGGGCAAGGGTTCCGTCGCCGTGGGCGCCACGTCGGAGGCAATGGGCGATATGTCCACGGCACTCGGCTTTGGAGCGCATACCACGGGCTCCGCCGCGTTCGCCGGCGGCAGATCGGCGAACGCCGCATCCAACTTTGCCGTCGCGATCGGGTATGAGGCCAGCGTGGACGTCGGCAGTGCGGGCTCAATGGCATTGGGTGCGGGCGCACTGGCGCGTGGCGGCTATGCGAGCGCTTTTGGCGCCGCGGCCGCGGCCATCGCGAACTCAGCCGTCGCGATCGGCTACATGGCCACGGCCACCTCCATCGATAGTGTCGCATTGGGCGCCAGGTCCACCACGACGGCGGACCCCGCTCTGCCCGGTTACCAACCGACCGGCAACGGCGCGACGGACATCGAGGCCCCCAAGGCGATCGCCGAGGTGTCCATCGGTTCGGCGGCGAACGAGCGCCGCTTAACGAACGTCGCGGCGGGCACGGCGGGGACCGATGCCGTCAACGTCAGCCAGTTGAAGGCGGTCGACGGCAAAGTCGAGGCCGTCGCGCAAAATGGCACGCTGCACTATTTCAAGGCAGACGGCACGGCCACCGGTTCTGACGACGCCGTCGCGAACGGCACGAATGCGGTCGCGGCAGGCGTCAGCGCGGCTGCGACGGCTGAGAACGCGGTCGCAGTCGGCATGAGCGCCACTGCTGGCGGCGTGGGTTCGACCGCGCTCGGCGCAAGCGCCGTCGCCAATACCGCGGGCTCCACGTCGATCGGCGCGTCGTCCTTCGCCGACAGCAACGGCGCGACCGCGCTCGGCGCGTATTCGAGCGTTATCGGCGCCGGCGGCGTCGCACTGGGCTACATGGCGAGCGCCAGCGCCGACAACTCCGTCGCCATCGGCCAGGGCTCCATCGCCGACCGGGTCAATACGGTCTCCGTGGGCAGCGCCGGCAACGAACGCCAGATCGCCAACGTCGCGGCCGGCACGGCCGACACCGACGCGGTCAACGTCGCCCAGTTGAAAGCGGTCAGCGACGAAGGCGCCGCCACCGCCGCGAAGCTCGAGGGCGCCGTCATGTACGACACCGACGGAACCAGCATCAACAGGAACAGCATCACGCTCGGCGATCCGTCAAGCGGCGGCACCGTCATCCGCAACGTGGCGGCAGGCGTGGATGCCACCGATGCGGTCAACGTCAGCCAGTTGCAGGCGGCGAGCGAGAACGCGTCTCGCTATTTCAAGGCGAATGGCGCCAATGACGGCACCGACGACGCCTCCGCTAGCGGCGAGCAGGCGGTCGCCATGGGCAGCGGCGCGCTGGCGTCGGGTCAAGCCAGCTTGGCCGCGGGCACGGGCTCAGCGGCAAGCGGCGATTTCAGCACGGCGGTCGGCGGCCTCGCTACGGCTCAGGAGGAAGGCTCGACGGCATTCGGCTATCAGGCGAGCGCTGCGGCAACCAACACAGCCGCGTTCGGCTACCAGGCGAGCGCCACGGCTGAGAATGCCGCCGCATTCGGCAATCAGGCTAGCGCCAACGCCGTCAACGCCGTCGCACTGGGCCAGGGCTCCGTCGCCGACCGCGCCAACACCGTCTCCGTCGGTTCCGCCGGCAACGAACGCCAGATCGCCAACGTCGCGGCCGGCACGGCCGACACCGACGCGGTCAACGTCGCCCAGTTGAAAGCGGTCAGCGATCAGGGCGCCGCCACCACGGCGAAGCTCGACGGCGCCGTCATGTACGACACGAACGAGGACGGCAGCGTCGACAACAGCAGCATCACGCTCGGCGATGCGTCGGCCGGCGGCACCGTCATCCACAACGTCGCGAACGGCGTGGACGCCACCGACGCGGTCAACGTCAGCCAGTTGAATACGGCCATCAGCGGCGCTGTCAGCGACATCGTCAACCACGTCGTGATCAACGCGGCCAATCCGTTCTTCAGCGCGGAAGGCGATCGCGATGCCGAAGGCGCCGTGTCGTCGGGCGCGCATTCACTGGCGTCGGGCGCGAGCGCGCAGGCCACCGCCGCGAACGCGGTCGCGATCGGCGCAAACGCCGTCGCGAGCGCGACCAACGCCACCGCCTTGGGCGCGACCGCCAACGCCAGCGCCACCAACGCCACTGCTGTCGGCGCGGGCGCCAACGCCAGCGCCGAGAACTCGGTCGCGTTAGGCCAGGGTTCGGTCGCGGACCGGGCAAATACGGTATCGGTCGGCGCGGCCGGGCAGGAGCGTCAGATCACCAACGTCGCAGCCGGCGTGCAAGGCACCGACGCGGTCAACGTCAATCAGTTGCAGCAGAGCGTCGGCGGCGCCCTCAGCCAGGCGAACCGCTATACCGACGACCAGATCCGCTCCGCCCGCCGTGATTCGTACGGCGGCACGGCGTCCGCCATGGCGATGGCCGGCTTGCCGCAGGCGGTCTTGCCGGGTCGCGGCATGGTCGCGATGGCGGGCGGCACGTATGCCGGCCAGTCGGCGTTGGCCCTCGGCGTCTCGCAACTGTCGGAAACGGGCAAGTGGGTCTACAAGGTGCAAGGCACGACCGACTCGCGCGGCCAGTTCGGCGCGGCGATCGGCGCCGGCATGCACTGGTAAGCCTGAATTCGCGGGGCCGGCTCGCATCGAGCCGGTCATCGCGACGGTTTAAGCGTTGTCGTCCCGGGCGCGCAACAACAAGCCTCGCGCCCTTCGCGCGATGTCGTTCTCAAAAGGAGCGCCATCGCGCGTTTTTTAAGCCAAAGCCTGGCGGCATACTCGCAAGCCGCCCGCATCGAGCGACTGCGAGCCGCCCCATCAGCGCTGCATCGACTCCCACACTTTGTACAGACGCTTCACCGAAACCGGCATCGGCGTGCGCAACTCCTGCGCGAACAGGGAAACGCGCAGCTCCTCCAACAGCCAGCGGAACTCCGACAAGCGCGGGTCCAGCACGCCGCCGCGTTGCGCGACCGCGCGCTGATAGTTCTGCCACAACGGCTGAAACTCGGCGAACTGCCGGGCCTCGCGCGCGGGATCGGCCTTCAGTTTGTCGACGCGCAGCGCGATCCCCTTCAGATAGCGCGGAAAATGCGCCAACTGCGGATACGGCGTATCGACCACGAAGCGCTTGCCGATCAGTCCATCGAGCTGATTCTGCATGTCGGCGTGCGCGGCCGTGAACGACTTCGCCTGCACCAGTTTCTTGGTCACGCCCGCATATTCACCAAGGATCTGCCCCACCAGCCGCGAAATTTCCTGCGCCAATAAAGTGAGCCGGCTGCGGCCCTCGTCGCGGCGCGTGTGAAAACTCACGTCGTCGTCAGGCAGCGGCTCTTGCAGACAGGCGCGGTCGAGCGCGGTGTCGATCAGCTGATCGCGCAACTCCTCCTGGGTGCCGCGCGGCATGAACAGCATCGCCATCTCACGCAAGCCCGGCAGATTCTTTTCCAGATACTTGATCGGCTCCTTCAACTGCAACGCGAACAGACGCCGCAAACCCGCGCGATGAATCCGCGCGGCTTCGTCCGGCGAATCGAACACCTCGACGTCGCAGTGCGCGCCGCGATCCACCAGCGCGGGATAGCCGAACAGGGTCTGCCCGCCACGGCGAATCTCGAGCAACTCGGGGAGCTTGCCGAAATTCCACGTCGTCAGTTTTTCGTAGAGCGCGGTGCCTTGCGCGCCGCCAGGCTGCGCGGTTTGGGGACCGCTCACCGCCGCGCCCTTGCCTCGCTGCGCGCCGCCGCCCGGCGAACCGGCGGCGCCTGCGGAAGCGGCTACCGGCGAAGCGCTCGCGACACCGCCACCGCCCGCCCCCGCCAACGCCGCCCCGGCCGCGCTCGACGCGATCTTCTGAAAATGCTGCTGCGCCTGCCCGCCGAGTTCGGCGCGCAGTTGCGACAGATTGCGTCCCATCGCGAGCTGCCGCCCATGTTCGTCGATAACCTTGAAGTTCATGAACAGATGCGGCGGCAGCGTTTCCAGCTTGAAGTCCGACTGTTTCATCGCGACCTGGGTCTGCTCGCGAATATCCGCGATCAGCGATTCGAGCAAACCGCCCGCGCCGAAGCGCGGCCCGCCGTGCCGTTCGACGAACCCCGCCGCGTACTCCGGCACCGGCACGCAATGACGGCGCAGCTTCTGCGGCAAGGACTTCAGCAGCAGTTGCGTCTTCTCCTTCAGCATGCCCGGCACGAGCCACTCGCAGCGCCGTGCGTCGACCTGGTTCAGCGCGTAGAGCGGCACCGCGAGCGTCACGCCGTCGCGCGGCGAACCCGGCTCGAAGTGATAGGTGAGCGTCATCTCGACGCCCGCCATCGTCATGCGCTTCGGGAACAGATCGGTCGTTACGCCGGCGGCTTCATGCCGCATCAGATCGTCGCGCGACAGATACAGCAGGCGCAGCTTCTCTTCCGGCTGGCCGCTCTTTTTCACCTCGTCGCGATACCAGCGCTCGAACGACGCGCCGGTGTAAATGCCCTTCGGCAATGCCTGGTCGTAGAAGGCGAAAATCAGTTCGTCGTCGACCAGCACGTCCTGACGGCGCGACTTGTGCTCCAGTTGCTCGATGTCGGCGAGCAACTTGCGGTTGTGCGCGAAGAACGCGAGCTTCGTATCGAACTCGCCTTCGACCAGCGCGCCGCGAATGAACAACTCCCGCGCGCGCGTCGGATCCTGCTTGCCGAAGCTCACGCGCCGCCGGTGATAGATCGGCAACCCGTACAGCACCGCCCGCTCGAACGCCGACACCTGCGCCGCGCGCTTCTCCCAGTGCGGCTCGGAGAGCGATTTCTTCAGCAGATGCGCGCCGATCTTCTCGATCCATTCGGGCTCGATCTTCGCGATGCAGCGCGCGTACAAACGGCTCGTCTCGACCAGTTCGGCGGCCATCGCCCACTTGCCCGCCTTCTTCACCAGCGCCGAGCCCGGCCACAAGTAAAACTTGATGCCGCGCGCGCCGAGGTAATACGGTTCGTCGTCGGCTTTCAGGCCGATGTTGCCGAGCAGGCCGGTCAGCAGCGCGAGGTGAATCTGCTCGAAGGTCGCCTCCGCTTCGTTCAGACGCCAGCCGTGCTCGCGCACCACCGTCAATAGTTGCGAATGCACGTCGCGCCATTCGCGCAGGCGCAGTTGCGACAGGAAGTTCTTGCGGCACTCGTCCTGCAACTGCCGGTTCGACTTCTTGTGCGCGATCGCTTCCTCGAACCAGTTCCAGATTTTCAGCCACTGCAGGAATTCGGAGCGTTCGTCGGCGAACCGGCGATGCGCCTGGTCGGCTTGCTCCTGCGCCTCGATCGGCCGGTCGCGCGGGTCCTGCACGGACAGCGCGCTCGCGATGATCAGCACTTCCTTCAACGCCTGCTGATCGCGCGCGGCCAGGATCATCCGGCCGACGCGCGGATCGAGCGGCAAACGCGCGAGTTCGCGGCCGAGCGGCGTGAGGTCGTTATCGTCATCGACCGCGCCCAGTTCATTGAGCAGTTGATAACCGTCGGCGATCGCGCGGCCCGGCGGCGGTTCGATGAACGGGAAGGTTTCGATCGCCGTGAGATGCAGCGACTTCATCCGCAGAATCACCGAGGCCAGCGACGAACGCAAAATCTCCGGATCGGTGAAGCGCACGCGGCCCTGATAGTCGCTTTCCTCGTACAGCCGAATGCAGATGCCGTCCGCAACCCGGCCGCAGCGCCCGGCCCGCTGATTGGCGGCGGCCTGCGAAATCGACTCGACCTGCAACTGCTCGACCTTGTTGCGATACGAGTAGCGCTTCACGCGCGCGAGGCCGGAGTCGACCACATAGCGAATGCCCGGCACCGTCAGCGAGGTTTCGGCGACGTTGGTGGCGAGCACGATGCGGCGCGCGTTCGAGGTGCGGAACACGCGCTCCTGTTCGGCGGCGGAAAGCCGCGCGAACAGCGGCAGGATTTCGGTGTGCGGCGGATGGTGCTTGCGCAGCGCCTCGGCGGCGTCGCGGATTTCGCGCTCGCCGGGCAGGAACACCAGCACGTCGCCGGGGCCTTCGCGGCAGAGTTCGTCGACGGCGTCGACGATCGCTTCCATCAGATCGCGATCGCGGTCCTTGCCAAATTCCCGTTGAGTTTTCGGCCTGTCACGCGATTCGCGCGACGACGGCGCCGGGGACGTGCCTTCCGCCGCCTTCACCGCCGGGCTGTCTTCCGCCACCGGCCGATAGCGCACCTCGACCGGATACAGACGCCCGCTCACTTCGATCACCGGCGCGGGCTTCTCCTCGCTGCCGAAGTGGCGCGCGAAGCGGTCCGCGTCGATGGTGGCCGAGGTCACGATCAGCTTCAGATCCGGGCGCCTGACGAGGATTTCCTTCAGATAGCCGAGCAGAAAATCGATGTTCAGGCTGCGCTCGTGCGCTTCGTCGATGATCAGCGTGTCATACGCCTTGAGCAGCGGGTCGGTTTGCGTTTCGGCGAGCAGAATGCCGTCGGTCATCAGCTTGACCGACGCGCCCGGCGACAGGTTGTCCGTGAAGCGCACCTTGTAGCCGACCACTTCGCCGAACGGCGTGCCGAGTTCCTCGGCAATGCGGCGGCCCGTCGCCGACGCGGCGATCCGGCGCGGCTGCGTGTGGCCGATCAGACCGGCGCCGCCGGCGCCCAGACCGCGCCCCAACGCGAGGCAGATCTTCGGCAACTGGGTGGTTTTGCCGGAGCCGGTCTCGCCGGAGACGATCACCACCTGATTCCGCGCGATGGCCTTGGCGATCTCGTCGCGGCGGGCGGAGACCGGCAGCGCCTCGGGGAAGGTGATCGGCGGAATCGGGTTGGGTTCGACGATACGCTGAGCGCGCGGCGCACGTGGCTCGCGCGGCTCGCGGCGCGCCTCACGCGGCGGCTTGCTTTTCTGCGCCGACACCTGCGCGCCTTCCGTCGCACGCCGCGGCTCGCGCGCCGGTTTTGGCGTGGGCGGCGCATCGCTACGCTTCGCGTCGCCGGCATTCATCTGATCGGCGGCCGGCGCCGCATTCTCGTTCGCCGCAGCGGGACTTTTGGGTACATTCGACATGGGGGCGCATTATAATCCCCGGCATGAATTCCCAAACCGACCTCGTCCCCGCGCCCGCGAGCGCTCCGGCCCCCGCCGGAGCAACGGAAAACCTCGCACAGCATGCGCAATTCGTCGACTGGATGCGCTCCGTCGCCCCGTATATCCACGCGTTCCGAAACAAGACGTTCGTCGTCGGCTTCGGTGGCGAGGTGGTGCATCAGGGGCTCCTGAATGCGCTCGTGTCCGACATCGCGCTGCTGCAGGCCATGGGCATCCAGATCGTTCTGGTGCACGGCTCGCGACCGCAGGTCGAAGAGCAGATGAGTTTGCACGGAGTGGAGTCTGAATTTTCGCACGGCATGCGCATCACCGACGCGCGCGCGCTCGAATCGGCGAAAGAAGCGGCCGGCGAAGTGCGTCTGGACATCGAGGCCGCGATCAGCCAGGGCTTGCCGAACACGCCGATGGCGCACGCGCACATCAGCGTGGTGTCGGGCAACTTCGTGACGGCGCGGCCGGTCGGCATTCTGGACGGCGTCGATTTCGCCCACACCGGCGTGGTGCGCAAGATCGACGCGGATTCGATCCGCCATTCGCTCGCGAGCCGCAAGCTGGTGCTGCTCTCGCCGCTCGGCTTCTCGCCCACCGGCGAGGCCTTCAACCTGGCGATGGAAGACGTCGCGTCGGCCGCCGCGATCGCGCTGCGCGCCGACAAGATCGTGTTCCTGACCGAAACGCCGGGCCTGATGCAAGCCGGCGAGGAAGGCGCCGAACTGATCCGCGAACTGTCGCTCGACGACGCCTACAAGCTGCATGAAAGCGGCGAAGTCACCGGCGACGCGGGCTTTTATCTGAAGCATTCGATTCGCGCCTGCCGCGGCGGCGTGGCGCGCGCGCACATCATCCCCTACGCGCTCGACGGCAGCCTGCTGCTCGAACTGTTCCTGCACGACGGCGTGGGCACGATGATCTCGTACGAGAACCTCGAAAGCCTGCGCGAAGCCACGCCTGACGACGTCGGCGGCATTCTCGCGCTGATCGAGCCGCTGGAATCGGACGGCACGCTGGTGCGGCGCGGACGTCACCAGATCGAACGCGACATCGACCATTTCTCGGTGATCGAGCACGATGGCGTGCTGTTCGGCTGCGCGGCGCTGTATCCGTACACGCAGGAGCGCATCGGCGAAATGGCGTGCCTGACGGTCGCGCCCGAGGCGCAAGGCACCGGCGACGGCGAGCGGCTCCTGAAGCGCATCGAGCAACGCGCGCGGGCGCGCGGCCTCACGCGCATTTTCGTGCTCACCACGCGCACCGAGCACTGGTTCCTCAAGCGCGGCTTCGTCAAGGTGACCGTCGACGACCTGCCCGAAGACCGCCGCAGACTCTATAACTGGCAGCGCAAATCGCTCGTGCTGATGAAACAGCTCTGAGCGGCCCCATATACAGCGCCTGCCCGCCCCACATTCGATTACAGGAGAAGCACAGCATGACTCGTATGGTTCAATGCGCGAAGCTCGGCAAGGAAGCCGAAGGTCTCGATTTCCCGCCGCTGCCGGGCGAACTCGGCAAGCGGATCTACGAAAGCATCTCGAAGGAAGCCTGGCAGGCGTGGTTGAAGCAGCAAACCATGCTGATCAATGAAAACCGGCTGAACATGGCCGATCCGCGCGCGCGCCAGTATCTGATGAAGCAGACCGAGAAGTTCTTTTTCGGAGAAGGCGCGGATACGGCGCAGGGTTATGTGCCGCCCTCGGCGGAGTGAGTTTTCGCGTTTTGCCGGCGTTTTTGCGCCGCTGAAAAATCCGCGCCGCGTGCGCGGATTTTTTTTGCCGGCGGCGACGTTGCTACGACGGGACGGCCGCAGTCCCTTCCAGCGCGATGATCCGCGTCCTCGCGCATGTTTCGCGGATCGCCTTCAGAGGCGCGTACTCGGGCGACTCATACCACGCCATCAACGAAGCCATGTCCGGAAACTCGATGATGACGAGACGATGCGGCTGCCAATCGCCTTCGAGAATTTTCGTCAGTCCGCCACGGCCCAGATATTTGCCGCCATAGCGCGCCTCGGTAGCGGGCACTTCCCGTTTGTACTCTTCGAAAACGGCGGGGTTGGTGACATCGACATCGGCAATCAGATAGGCGGTCATGGCGCAATCCTTTTCGCGGTGTCGTCCCACCGCCGACTGTGACCCATCCATTGTAGTCGGCAAGGACAGCAGTCATTTTTAGCTTTACCCTGGCGCAGTTTTCCCCTACTCCGTCTCACTACGGAATCAACCAGCGGTCCGCGCCGCCGGCTTCCCGAACGCCCTCGCTCGACGCCCCGCGAGCCCAAGGTTTGCGCGATCCTCTGTCATCGTGCTATCATGTTCATCGTTCCAACAGCATTTCACCTCATTAACGTTTCTTTTCATTGTGGCGCGCAGTGCGTGTGCCATGTTGAAATCGAACAGTTTTTATACAAGAAGGCTTGTCGGTCGTTTTCCTGCCTGAGGTTCCCTCGCGTTTCCCCAGCGGCGAATAAAGCACCGGCCTTTTTCGTTTCAAGCCTTCCAGCGGCGCCTGGGCCAGCTTTCGGCCAACCCAGCGTCCTCATGCACCTGCCCCCCTTCCACGGCCACGCAGGTGCAACAGTCAGCACGATCCAGACGAGTGTTTTTCGCGAATCATCCGCGAGGCACGGGCGTTGTGTTTTTGCGCCCCGCTTCTTCGTTCCTTGCGACGAGGCATACGCCATCGCGGGTTTCGTGAAACGCACTTTTCCAGCAACCGTGGCGGAACGTTCATGCGCATCATGAGTTTCGTCGCAGTCATCGGAGTTTTAACCTTGACCGCTTCCAGCAACGGCTTCTGGCGACACCACAAAGAAGAACAACGCCTCTCTCTGGACGACATCACCGTCGTCGACAAATCACTCCTCAAACGGGCCGTCGGCGCAATGGCGCTCGGCAACGCGATGGAATGGTTCGATTTCGGCGTGTACAGCTACATCGCCGTCACGCTCGGCAAGGTGTTCTTCCCGTCGTCGAGTCCGTCCGCGCAGTTGATCGCCACCTTCGGCACGTTCGCCGCGGCGTTTCTCGTGCGGCCGGTCGGCGGCATGGTGTTCGGGCCGCTGGGCGACCGCATCGGCCGTCAGCGCGTGCTGGCGATGACCATGATCATGATGGCGCTCGGCACCTTCGCAATCGGCCTGATTCCGAGCTACGCGACGATCGGCATTTTCGCGCCGGTGCTGTTGCTGGTCGCGCGCCTCGTGCAAGGCTTCTCGACCGGCGGCGAGTACGGCGGCGCGGCCACCTTCATCGCCGAATTCTCGACGGACAAGCGGCGCGGCTTCATGGGCAGCTTCCTGGAGTTCGGCACGCTGATCGGCTACGTGCTCGGCGCGGGGACGGTGGCCGTGCTGACCGCGGCGCTGTCGAACGAGGCGCTGCTGTCGTGGGGCTGGCGCGTGCCGTTCCTGATCGCGGGTCCGCTGGGTCTGGTGGGTCTGTACATCCGGATGAAGCTGGAGGAAACGCCCGCGTTCAAAAAGCAGGCGGAGCAACGCGAAGCCGAGGACAAGTCGCTGCCGAAGCAATCGTTTCGCGAGCTGCTCGCGCAGCAATGGAAGCCGCTTTTGCTGTGCGTGGGCCTCGTGCTGATCTTCAACGTGACCGATTACATGGCGCTGTCGTATCTGCCGAGCTATCTGTCGGCCACGCTGCACTTCAACGAAACGCACGGTCTCTTCCTCGTGCTGCTCGTGATGGTGCTGATGATGCCGATGACGCTCGCCGCCGGCCGTCTGTCCGACGCGATCGGCCGCAAGCCGGTCATGCTGTTCGGTTGCGTGGGGCTGTTCGCGCTGTCGATTCCCGCGCTGCTGTTGATCCGCATGGGCACGGTGCTGCCGGTGTTCGGCGGCCTGATGATTCTCGGCGTGCTGCTGTCGTGCTTTACCGGCGTGATGCCGTCGGCGCTGCCGGCGCTGTTCCCGACCAAAATCCGCTACGGCGCGCTCGCGATCGGCTTCAACATTTCGGTATCGCTGTTCGGCGGCACGACGCCGCTGGTCGCCGCGTGGCTGGTCGACAGCACCGGCAATCTGATGATGCCCGCGTACTACCTGATGGGCGCGTCGCTGATCGGCATCGTCTCGGTAATCGCGCTGCGCGAAACGGCGCGCAAGCCCCTCCTCGGCTCGGGCCCGTGCGTGGCGACACACGCGGAAGCGCATGCGGTGCTGCGCGGCGAGCGTGAAGCCGCGGAGATGGACGAAAGTTATGCAGCGGCGGCGACGGCGCGCGCGTGATGCCGGGTTGCGCGCTAGCGCGGTAGTTGAGAACTGACGTGTCAGAACGGGTCGGCAAGTTTGCCGGCCCGTTTTTTTATGTCAGCAGGGAATCGAATCGCGCCGTCGCGTGCGCGCCATCGACGATCAACATGCCGGCCGAAACCGGCAGCTTGAAGCGCCGTGGGCCGGCGCTGCCGGGATTGACGAACAGCACACCGTCGCGTTCGCTGACCGACGGCTTGTGCGAGTGACCGGTAACCACCACGCCGATGCCCTCGCTGTGCGGATCGGCAAGCACATCGGCGATGTCGTGCGCGACGAGAATGGTCACTTGCTGGACGGCGAGCCTCGCGTGCGTCGGCAGCGATGCGGCCCACTCGCCGATGTCGTTGTTGCCGCGCACGGCCGTGACCGGCGCAATCTTCACGAGCGCCTCGAGCACTGCCGGATTGCAGATGTCGCCCGCGTGGATGATCGCGTCGCAGCCGGCGAGATAGCGCAGCGCTTCGGGACGCACGAGGTTGTGCGTGTCGGAGATGAGGCCGACGCGGGTGGAGGAAGCGTTTTTTGTGCGGGCAGTCATGACGCAAGTATCAGCGAAACGGGCTCAGTGTGCGCGCAACGGTTTGCGCCAGTTCTTGCCTGCGGCCCAACTTGCAGCGGCTTGACAAATCAACGCTGGCAAGCCGCGGATTCGGGTCCGGCGGATTCGCGCCTGCAGTCAACTGGCAGGAGCACGACGGCCTCGCGGCCTCAATCCACCGATTGCCGCTCAACAAGCTCACGCGACAAAGCCCCAACCGGCCGCTTGGCAGCAAGCATCCGCTTGCTCGCGCCTTGCACGATCACCGACACCACCGCCGCGCACGCAAAGCTCAGCCATACACCGTCATGCGGCAGCATCGTCGCGGTCACCGCGAAGAACGCCGTGAACGACGCGCGGCCGATCACCATGCCGCGCATGAGCAACGCGACGAAGTCCGCGCCGTGCGCGCGTTGCGCCGATACCGCGAGCACGATCCCGAGCAACGGAAACACCGAGAGCAATCCGCTCCAGGTCGCGCCCATCGACGCGGACAACGTCGTGACCGCGACCGTCAGCAGCGCGCCGGCGAGCATGCGCACGGCGAGATCGCCGAGCCCGCCGCGCGCGGCCGGCACAGGCCCCGACGCACGCGGCAAGCCGCCTTGCGAAACCGCGACGGCCACGCCTGCCGCCGCCACCGCCCACATGAGCCCGCTCGCCAGTTGCGTGAGCAACATCGCCACGCCGACCCACCCCGCCATGCCGACCGTCAGCGCAAGCGGCCACGCAAAGCGCCGGCACGTCCACGCATACGCAAAGTTGAACGCTTCCGATGCCGCAATCGCCGCGATCGACGCCGCCGACGCCTGCGCCGCGAATGCCGGGCCGCGTTCGAGCGCGAGCAGCAGGACGATCGGCCCGGCGACGACCGGCAGCCCCGCCAGCCATCCCGCCACCGACGGTCCCCAGACGCGCCCCGCCACGGTCAGCGCGGCAAGAAACGCCGGCACCAGTGCGAGCTTGAGCGCCAGCAACACGCTTACGCTTCCAGCACATGCTCGATACGCCGGTCGGGCACCAGCCACCACGCCGCGACCAACGTATAGAGCGCCGCCGAGACCCACGGCACGACGAATGCGAGCGCGATGCCCACCAGGTTGATGACCACCGAGACCTTGCCCTTGAAGTCGCTGCCGACCGCCTTGGCAAGCGTCGAGTCCCCGCCATGCTCGCGGATCAGCACGCGCGTGAGAATGAAATAGGCGATCGCCGACATGCACAGCACGACGCCGTACATCGCGGTCGGCCACGAGGCCAGATGGCTCTCGCCGATCCAATGCGTGACGGCCGGCATCAGCGACAACCAGAACAGCAGATGGAGATTGGCCCACAACACCGCGCCATTGACCCGCTGCACCGCATGGAACATGTGGTGATGATTGTTCCAGTAGATGCCCACGTAGATGAAGCTCAGCACGTATGCGCAGAACACCGGCAGCATGGGGCGCAGCGCGGCGAGATCGTGGCCTTCCGGCACCTTCAGTTCGAGCACCATGATCGTGATGATGATGGCGATCACACCATCGCTGAAGGCTTCGATGCGTCCCTTGCCCATCGGTCGGTTTCCTGATGATGAATGCGGTTGGGCGCACAGCGTCGCCCGCGTCCCGCGGACGGCTCGCGCCGCCGCCGATTATCGGCGATGCCGCGCCGCTTTGTCGATGCGGGTTCGAACCGCTTGCACACATGCGCGCCGACTCTCGACCGACAACGCATATCTACGGCGCAAGCAACAACGCTCAATCCGCGGCGCCGTCCGGGTAATACACCGCAAGCCATACGCTCGGCTCCGTCTCGCTCGTCCATGCGACCCGATGCCGGCAATGCGCTTCGATCAGCACGTGGTCGCCGGGCTTCATCGGATGCGGCCGCGGTTCGCCCTCGAATTCGAGCGCGGCCGCGCCGCTCAGCAGCACGACCCATTCGGCGCGCGGGCTGTCGTACCAGAAGCCCGGCGGGCTGGCCTGCCCGGTCGATACGATCCGCTCGACGGTCACGCCGCCGCGCTCGACGAGCGCGTCGACTTGTTCGTCCGAGCTTGCCGGCTCACCGTGGTCGAACAGATTGCCGCTGCGGATTGCGCGTTTCATCGCATGGACTCGCTGCTGGTGTTGTTGGTCGATGGTGCTCGTCGATCACAGTCGCCGCTCACTTCATCGGCTTCAGTCCGTCGAGCAAGGTCGGCACCAGTTCGCTGATGGTCGGATGAATGTGCATGGCGTACTGCAAGGTCGGATACGGCGCGCCCGCCGTCATGATGTCGATGAAGGTGTGAATCGCTTCGTCGCCTTCAATGCCGTGAATCGCCGCGCCGAGAATCCGCTTGCTTTGCGCGTCCACCAGCACCTTCATGAAGCCGTCGGTCTCGCCGCGTTCACGGGCGCGGCCGACGCGCGACATCGGCAGGGTGGCGATCAACGCGTCGCGGCCCGACTTGCGCACGTCGGCCTCCGAGAGCCCGACGCGCGCGAGCGGCGGATCGACGAACACCGCATACGCCATGATCCGCGTGTCGACGCTGCGCGCGCCGCCGTCGAGCAGATTGGCCGCCACGATCTGATAGTCGTCGTAGGACGTATGCGTGAACGCGCCGCGCCCGTTCGCGTCGCCGATGGCCCACACGCCGGGCACGCTGGTGCGCAACTGGCCGTCGACGGGAATCGTGCCGTGCTTATCCGTCGCGATGCCGGCGGCGGCGAGGCCGAGGTCGTCGGTATTCGGCTCGCGGCCGGTGGCGAACAGCAGATGCGACGCCTCGAGCGCGGGAACGTTCTGCTCGAAGCCGATGCACACCTCGTTCGCGCGATGCGGATGCGGCTCGACCCGCGAAGGCTGCACGCCGAACCGAAACTCGACGCCTTCGCGCGCCAGCACCTTCTGCACGGATTCGGCGAGATCGGCATCCTCGCGCGTGAGCACGCGCTCGCCGCGCACCAGCACCGTCACGCGGCTACCGAAGCGCCGGAAGATCTGCGCGAATTCGAGCGCGATATAACTCGCGCCGACGATCACCAGATGACTCGGCAATTCCGTCAGCTCAAGCAGACTGGAGTTGGTGTAGTAGCGAATCCGCTCGATGCCTTCGAGCGGCGGCACGACCGCGCGCGTGCCGGTGTTGATGAAGATTTCGTCGGCGTTGAGTTCGTGGAGCAGCGCACCGTCCGGCCCGCTGATGGAAAGCGCATGCGCGCCGGTGAAACGCGCGTGGCCGTTGAAGACCGTCACGTTGTGCGCGCCGCGCAGCCATGTCTCGACGCCGTCGCGCGACTGTCCGATGATCCGGTCCTTGCGCGCTTTCACCGCCGCCAGATCGACGCTGACCGCCCCGCTCACCTGCACGCCCAGTTCCGCCGCGTGGCGCGCCACGTGCGCCGCGCGGGCACTGGCCACATAGGATTTGGTCGGCGTGCAGCCCACGTTCACGCACGTTCCACCGAAGGCCGCGCGTTCGATGACCGCGGTTTTGCGGCCGCTTTGACCGAGACGCACGGCGAGCGGCGCGCCGCCTTGTCCCGTGCCGATCACAACTGCGTCGAAGTGCTGTGGCATGGCAACTCTCCAGAGGCTGGATGCAGGTCGTAGCATCTTACGCCCAGCGCCTGAAGTTACGTCACCGCGTTACCGCTTTACCGCGTTTCCGTTTTTGCGCCGCGAACCGGCACCGCGCGATTCTCCTGTCGCCGCGCTCAGGCGTGGCAATGCGCGGCGCAGATCAATTCGCGCGAGCGTTGCAGCGCGGCCCGCGCGCCGCGGGCCGCCATGACCCAGCCGACCTGGCCGAGATTGAAGTCTTGCGACACCATGACTTGCATGAGGGCGACCATCGGCAAGACCACCGATGGCCGGTAAAGCTGGTTTTTGATCAAGGCTGGCATGACGGCTCCCATCGCACGGGACCGCCGTGGCGCCGCGCTCAACTTCCATTTCGATGGGAGGATTCTAGGGAGAACGAGGCCGCGGATAAATACCGCGAACGCGAAGGCACTTGTTTGGGAAACTGAACAATCGGCGCTCCGTGCCTGGAAGCGGCTTGCGCCTGCCCTGCGCCTGCCCAACGTGCGCCCGCGCAAGCGGGATAGCGGCGCAGGCCGCCTACGCGCTCATGACACGTTGACCAGCCGCGCCTGCGCGTCGCACAGGCTGCGGGCGTAAGCATTCGCGCCGACCGGCCGGCTATAGAAGTACCCCTGCTGCTTGTCGCACTTGATCGCCCGCAAGAACGCCGCCTGCTCCGCTGTCTCCACGCCTTCCGCCGTCACGTTCATGCCGAGCGAATGCGCCATCGCCACCACCGCCTGGGTAATCGCAATGGAGTCGCGATGATCCGGCAAGCCCGCGACGAACGAACGGTCGATCTTCAGGTTATGCAGCGGAAACCGCTTCAGATACGACAGCGACGAATAGCCGGTGCCGAAGTCGTCGACGGAAATGCGCACGCCCAGCGCGGTCAACGCGTTCAGCATGGGCAGGACCGTATCGGTGTCGCTCATCAAAAGGCGTTCGGTGATTTCCAGTTCCAGCGCCGCCGGTTCGAGCCCGGAGCGCGCGAGGCAGCGCTCGATCCGCGCCACCAGACCGTCGTTGAACTGCCGCGGCGACAGATTCACCGCGACGATCAGATCCGGCGCCAGCGTGCGCCGCCATTGCGCGACCTGCTCGCAGGCGCGCGTCAGCACCCAGTCGCCGATCTCGACGATCAGACCCGAGTCCTCGGCCACCGGAATGAATTCCACCGGCGAGACGTTGCCGAGTTCGCTGTTGTACCAGCGCAGCAGCGCTTCCGCGCCGATCGTGCCGCCGTCATGGCTGTCGACGATCGGCTGATACACGAGGCTCAGTTCGTCGGCGGCGAGCGCGCGCCGCAACGACTGCTCGATCATGAAGCGGCGTTGCAGGTGCTGATTCAGCTCTGCGGTGAAGAACTGGAAGTTGTTGCGGCCGCGCTGCTTCGCGTGGTACATCGCCGAATCGGCATTGCGCATCAGCGTGGCCACGTCCTGGCCGTCCTCGGGAAACAGGCTGATGCCGATGGAAGCGCCCAGGTAGTACTCGTTGCCCGCCACCGCGAACGGCACCGCGATCATGTCGAGAATGCGGTGCGCGAAGCCGATTAGCTGGCCGGTATTCTCATAAGCGCTGATCACGATCACGAACTCGTCGCCGCCCACGCGCGCGAGCGTGTCGTCGCGGCCGATACAGGCCGAGAGCCGCTGCGCCACGCTGCACAGCAGCGCGTCGCCGGCTTCGTGGCCCGCCGTATCGTTCACCTTCTTGAAGCCGTCCAGATCGACGAACAGCACGGCCACGCTCGCAAGCTCGCCCGTGCCTGCCGACCCGCCCGGCTCGAACAGATCGCGCATGCGCTCGGTCAGATAGGCGCGGTTATATAGCCCGGTGAGCGGGTCCCGGGTGGCGAGAAACTTGAGCTGCCGCTGCGCCTCGCGCACCGGCCCGATGTCGGTGAAGGAAATCAGCACCGAGCCGGGCTCGCTCTCGCCCGGCTTGACGATCGGCACGATGTTCTCCGTGATCCAAACGACATCGCCGTCGACCAGTTCCACCCCGATCGTGACGCCGAGCATCGGCTTGCCGGTCGCCAGCACCTGCACGGTCGGGCGCTCGGCCTCGCTCACCAGCGAGCCGTCCTCGTGATAGGCGCGCACCATCGCGGTTCGGATACTGCGCCCGACGATCTGCGGACCGGTGCGCAGAATGCGCTGCGCGCTCGGATTGCAGGCCAGCACCAGGCCCGAGCGCGACTGCACGACGATGCCCTCGTTCAGATGATCGACCACCATCCGGTGATGTTCCTCGCTGTGCGCGAGGCGCCGCGCCATCGTGTCGTGATGGACAGCGAGGCCGACGCTGCGGCCGATGTCGCGCAGCACCGCCTCTTCCTCCACACTCGGGCGGCGCGGCGTGCGGTGATAGACCGCGAATGCGCCCAGCACGACGCCGGCGTCGTTCTCGAACGGCACCGACCAGCACGCCCGCAAGCCGAGCGGCAAGGCGAGATGCCGGTAGTTCGCCCACAGCGGATCGGTTTCGATGTCTTCGGCGACCACGAGACGCCGTTCGAACCTCGCGGTGCCGCACGAGCCCACTTGCGGGCCGATCTCGACGCCGTCGATCGCCGCGTTGAACTGCGCCGGCAGCGACGGCGCGCCGCCCACTCGCGCGTGCCGGCCGTCCGCGTCCAGCAGAAGGATCGAACAGGACGCACCTCCGCCGAGCAGCGCTTCCGCGCGGCGGCAGACTTCTTCCAGCAATTCCGGCAGCGGCGTGTTGCGGGTGATGAGCCGCAACACGCTGCGCTCGGACGCCAACACCTCCTCGGCCAGATCCGGCCGATGGCAGGCGCCTTCGGGCGTCGCTCCCATCGCGTTCTCTGATGTCGCTTTCCAGCTCATATGTACGCCCCCTAACCGAACATCGGCATTTCAGTGTAGGCGGCGCATCCGGGTTTACGCGAGCCGCACGCACTTTTAATCCCCGATGCATACGACGAGGGAGGCCGACGGTGGAGCGGGACGCATGAGGCGGCCCGGATGGCTGGCGCGCTTCCGAAGCGCGTCAGCCGCCCCCGCCGTTGCTGTTATTGCCGGCCGTTCCCGCTATTGCCGCCACCGGGCGGCCGGTTCGCGCCGCCCGGCGGCGGACCGCCTTGTGGACGCCCGCCCCCGCCGCCCTGCGCAGCGCCGCGCGACCCGCCGCCCCGGTTGCCCGATGGCTCGGCCTGATGTCGTCCGCCAGCTTGCTCCCTTGGTTGGCCGCTCGGCTGACGCCCACCCGCATTCCCCTGTGACCGATCTCCGGACGGACGCCCGACCCCATGCCCTTGCGGCGAGCCGCCCGGCGGACGCCCGCCTACGTTCCCATGTGGCCGATCTCCAGACGGACGCCCGCCCACGTGCCCCGGTGGCCGATCTCCCGGCGGACGCCCACCTGAATGTCCCGGCGGCGGCCCGCCCGACGGACGCCAGCCCGGTGGCCGTCCGGCGCCCGGTCGCGGCGGCGGCGGCGGCGGATGATGCACCCAGCGCGATTGCTGGCCGTACCACGGCCGGCCGCGATAATAATTGCCCCAGTAGCTGCCGATCGAGAACGTCACGATCGGCAGGCCGATCACCAGGCCGTAATTGATCAGCGGCACGTTGCTGCCTTGATACGGATAACTGAGCCGCGCCGCATACACCCAGCCGCGCAGGTTCGGCGCGGCGACGTCGCACCATTCGTAGTTGCTGAGGCAGCCCATTACGCTCACCGGCACGCCGCCTGGCAACTGCGTCACGATCGGGTAATCCGGCGCGGGGCCGGCGCGCACGTTGACCGGGCCGTTGGTATAGGCCTGCGACTGCGCGCAGACTGCGGCCGGCAGCGCCAGCAAACCGGCCGCCGTGCAGATACATCGAACGAGGTGTTGTTTCATTCTTGCTCCCGTTTTGCGGACCGCGCTCGCGCGGCCCGCTCTGTGTCCCGGTGCTGTCCCGGTGCTGTTCCCGTTGAGACAGACCCAGGCGCGCCGCCCCCACGGCGCAAGATTTGGTAACCACTCATCCGAAGTCATGCGTTTTTCGGGCCTCTGCATCGAGGCGTCCCGGCCGATCATCCATTGCATGAAACAACCATGCAACGCCGGGACCGCCATGAAAATCTTCCGCCCGCTTCTTATCGCCGTGCTGACGCTCGCGCATCCGCACGCCGACGCCACCAGTTTCGACTGCAACAAGGGGCGCTCGCTCACCGAGAAAATGATATGCAACGATCCCGCGCTCTCGAAGCTCGACGACACCTTGGGGCAACTGTACTGGAAAGCGCGGCGCGGAATCGTCGACCGGCGTGCCTTTCGCACTGACAGCGACAGCAAGTGGGCGTGGCGGGAAGCGAATTGCCGCGATGCGGACTGTCTGGGGACGTGGTACTCGACGCGCATCGAGGAACTGCGGCGGCTGCTCGAAAGCATGCGGACGGGAACGCCGGCCGCGCCCGCCGAACCGGGCACCCGGCGCAAACCGCCGATGCCGGCCGCGCAACCGACCGAAACCGCGATGCTTCAATGCACGGCGGCGAGTCCTGGGATCGTGGTGAATGAGCCGTGCCCGACCTTGCTCCGGGAGAAGAGCGGCCAGTGGCAGTACAAGCCGCACGGCGGCGACTGGTTTTGCGGCGTGGCGATGCTCTCGCCGATAGAAACGCAAACGCGAACGCAGACACGCGATGGAGCCGCGCAATAAGCCGAGATAGCGTGCTGGTGCCTGCTTGCCCTGCAACCGTTCACGCACCGGCAGGCACGGCTAACCCAACCGCGGATGAAGCCGACGAGAAACCGCTATCTGCCGTTCCAGAACCGGCGCTGAACCTCCATCACTTCGCCTTCCACCTCGGCCACCGGCCCGATCACCTCGACCCGCTTCTGGCAATGATCGAAGACATACCGGCAATCGACGCTCATGGTCGGATTCTCGACATGATCGCCGGTCGCCTCGAGCAGCCGCTTCTCGGTCATGCCGAACACCACCCGGCCGATGTTGGCCCAATACATCGTTCCGGCGCACATGCAGCACGGCTCGACCGACGTGTACAACGTGCAACTCCACAGGTACGCCGGCGTGAAATTCAACGCCGCCACGCGAGCCAGCACCGACTCGGCGTGATTCACCGTGTCGACATTGCCCTGCTCCATCAACACGGTTTCCTGGTCCGGGCCGATCAGCACCGCGCCGAACGGATGGTGGCCGAGCAACGTCGCCCGCTCGGCCACCCGGCTCGCATGCCGCAGATGCCGCACGATCTGCTCGTGCGTGGGCGGCAAACCCTGCGGCGGATATTCGGCCGCCGTTGCGGCGGCCCCGGTCGAGACGCTCAGGCTCACGGGCGATCTCCGTTGAAGTGGGTTGATCTGGCTGGCCGATCGATTGGTTACTTCGGCAGCGAGCCGTCCACGCCCTGCACGAACCAGTTCAAACGCAGCAGTTCGGCATCGCTCAGCGACTTGCCGGCGGCGACCTTCACCGTGCCCGACTGATCCGCGATCGGACCGGCGAACGGATTGAACTTGCCGGAGATGATCTCCTCGCGCTTCTGGCTCAACGCCTTTTGCGCGACCGGCGAAACCGCCTCGGTGTTGATGTCCGCGAGGTCGATCGCTTTCTCCTTCAGCCCCCACCACACCGGCGCGTTGTTCCACGTGCCCGCCATCACCTGCTGGACCAGATAGCTGTAGTACACGCCCCAGTTGCTCACGCAGGCGCCCAGTTGCGCGTTCGGACCGAACTTCTTCATGTTGGAGTCCCAGCCGAACGCATGCACCTTCTTCTGCTCGGCGGTCTGCATCGTCGCGGTGGAATCGGTGTTCTGGATCAGCACGTCCGCGCCCTGGCCGATCAACGTTTCCGCGGCCTGCTTTTCGAGGCCCGGATCGAACCAGCTATTGATCCAGACCACCTTCACGCGCGCCTTCGGGTTGACCGAGCGTGCGCCCATCGTGAACGCGTTGATGTTGCGCACCACTTCCGGCACCGGCACCGAGCCGACAAAGCCCAGCGTGTTCGATTTGGTCGTATAGCCGGCGACGAGACCGGCGAGATACGCGCTCTGATAGGTGCGCACGTCGTAGGTGGCGAAGTTGGCCGCTTTCTTGTAGCCGGTCGCGTGTTCGAACAGCGTGTCCGGGAAGTCCTTCGCGACCTTCAGCTCGAAGTCCTGGAAGCCGAAGCTCGAGCCCACCACGATCCTGTTGCCCTTGGACGCCAGATCGCGAAACACGCGCTCCGAATCCGCCGACTCCGGCACGTTCTCCACGCGCGTCACCTTGATCTTGTCGCCGAACTTCGCCTCGACTTCCTTCACGCCCTGTTCATGCGCATAGGTCCAGCCGGCGTCGCCCGGATTGCCGAGATAGACGAAGGCGATGCCGAGCGGCTGCGCGGTCGCGGCGGCCGCCGTCGCGGCGCCGAGGGCCAAGGTCGCGCCCAAGGTCGCGCCGACGGTCGCGGCAAGAACGGATCGGATGGTTTTGATGCGCAATGAACGATGCAGCACCCGCGCCAGCTTTGTTTTCATGGATTCTCCGAAGATGTTTGAACGTGCCTGCCACCGCGCGCGGGACTTCTCGCGCAAGGCTCCAGCATAGGGGGCCATATTCGAAGGTCAATTTCAGCGGCAAAATTTTTATTCGTTATTCCGGCCATAACCGGGCGCGTATGCTGGTTGCGGGCAAACACGTTCGATTCGATCGAACGGGTACATCGGCGAAGTGGCACGGCAAGCGCCCGCCCGAAGCGCACTATCCGTACATCAACCCGTTACCACTCTTTCGGAGAAATCAAATGACTCGCTTCCAAGATAAATCGATCCTCGTCACCGGCGGCAGCAGCGGCATCGGCTTCGCGGCCGCCAAGGCCTTCGCCGACGAAGGCGCACGCGTCGTCATCACCGGGCGCGATGCCGATGCGCTCGACACCGCGAAAGCCGCGCTCGGCGCGAACGCCGTGGCCGTACGCAACGACGCCGGCTCCGTTGCCGCGGCCCATGAACTGGCCGCCGCGATCGGCGCCGCCGGCATCCGGCTCGACGCGGTGTTCGTGAACGCGGGCACCGCGAAGTTCGCGTCCTTCCCCGATGTCGAGGAAACCTTCTGGGATGCGATGTTCAACACCAACGTGAAGGGCGCCTATTTCCAGATTCAGGCGCTGCTGCCCCTGCTCAATCGCGGCGCCTCGATCGTCATCAACGGCTCGATCAATGCGCATATCGGCATGCCGGGATCGTCGGTGTATGCGGCAAGCAAGGCCGCGGTGATTTCGCTCGCGAAGACGCTGTCGGCGGAATTGCTGCCGCAAGGCGTGCGCGTGAACGTGGTGAGCCCAGGGCCGGTGCAGACGCCGCTTTACGGCAAGCTCGGTCTCGACGCCGCCGCGCTCGAAGCCACCGCCGCGCAGATTCTCAGCCAGGTGCCGGTCGGCCGCTTCGGCACGCCGGAGGAAATCGCCGCGACCGTGCTGCATCTGGCGGCGCCGGAATCGGCGTTCATCGTCGGCACGGAAATCATCGCCGATGGCGGCATGAGTCAGCTTTAAGGCGGCGCGCGGCGCGGGCGGCCTGGCAGGGTCTAGCGATGCCTGCCGGTGGCGGCACGGCTCAGGCCGCCCGCGCGCTTAGTGAAGCCGTGGCGCCGGGTCGGCCTGATCCTCGTCCGGCGTTTCGCCATCGCCGAACAGTTCGGCGCACAGGCCCGCGCCGAGTTCGCTCAAGCGCGCCGTGCCCGTGCCTTCCTCGTTGAAGGTGGTATCCACCAGACCGCCATCGACCAGGGCCGTCAACTGTCGCCGCAAGCCGCTCATCGGCACGGCCGCCTGCTTCGACAATCTGGCGAGCGACCATGCGCCGCCGGGCGTTTCCCGGTGCGCGCGCCACAGTTGCGCCAGCACGGCGACCAGCACCGGATCGAGTTCATCGTTTTCGCTTTCTTCCATCGTGTCTCCTCGTTCTCTGCTTTCAAGCCATGCGCGCCACCAGTTCGCCCAGCGTCTTCAATGCCGCCTCGGTCTGCGCCGTCCACGGATAGCTGTAATTGAGCCGGATGAAATGGCGAAAATCGTCGCGCGTCGAAAACATCATGCCCGGCCCGACCGTGATGCCGCGTGCGAGCGCCGCCTGGTAAAGCCGCATCGAATCGACGCGTTCGGGCAACTCCACCCATAGCACGTAGCCGCCTTGCGGCGCCGACATGCGCGTGCCGACCGGGAAAAACCGCCGCACCATCGCCGTCATGATGCTCGCCTGCTGCCGGTAAACCTTGCGCACGTGCCGCAGATGACGGTCGTAGCCGCCCTGCTTCAGATAATCGGCCACCGCGACTTGCGGCACCGAAGGCGTGGTCAGCGTATTGAGAAACTTGAGCTTCTCGACCTGCGCGCGGTAGCGCCCCGGCATCGCCCAGCCGATCCGGTACGACGCGGTCAGGCTCTTCGAAAACGACGCGCAATGCAACACCAGTCCCCTTGTGTCGAAGTTCTTCAGCGTCGAAGGCCGGGCGTCGCCGAAATACAGTTCCTGATAAACGTCGTTCTCGATGACGGGAATCTCGTGCGCGGCGAGCAGGTCGACCAGTTGCCGCTTGCGCGCGTCCGGCATCTGAAAGCCGAGCGGATTCTGAAAGTTGGGCATCACCATGCAGGCGGCGATGGTCTGCGTCGCGATCACCTGAGCCAGCGCCTCGATGTCGATGCCGTGCGCGGGATGCGTCGCCACCTCGATCGCGCGCATGCCGAGGCGCTCGATGGCGTGCAGCATCGCGTAATAGGTCGGCGATTCGACCGCCACCGTATCGCCGGGCTTGGCGACCGCCTGCAAGCTGAGATTGATCGCCTCCGTCGCGCCCAGCGTGATGACGATTTCGCCGGGATCGACCGGCACGCCGTTCTCGGCGTAGCGGCGCGCGATCTGCCGGATCAGTTCGGGATTGCCGGGCGGCAGATCGTCGATCAGATTCCAGCTCGCGCTACGCCGGGCGATCGCGTTCGCATACTGGTTGATGCGCCGCCACGGGAACAGCGACGGGTCGGGATAAGGCGAGCCGAGCGGCACGGCGTCGTGCGCGCGGATGCTGCGCAGGGTCGACAGCACCAGCCGGCTGACGTCGACCTCGGCGGCCACGGGCGCGGTCTCGGCTGCCGGCTTGCCGCTCAGGCGCGGCTCATCGAGCGCCGCCGCCCTGGCCGCTCTCGCCGCGGCGTCGCGCACGAAATAGCCGGACTGCGGACGGCTCTCGACCACCCCACGGCTTTCGAGCAACGCATACGCGCGCAACACGGTCTTGATGCTCACGCCGTGCTGCTGGCTCGCCTGCCGCACCGACAAAATCCGCTCGCCCGCCGCGAACACGCCGCGGCGCACGGCTTCGGTCATGTCGTCGGCGAGTTTTTCGTAGAGTTTCAAGGACCTGGCTCAAACGGAAAGCGTGAGTTGAGGCGCCAGTCTATGACAAAACGCGGCCAACTGTACCCCTCGGCTTTCCAATTTTCTGTATGCTGCGCGGCTTTTGGAACACAGTAGGCTTGCAGGTATCGGCTTAAAAGCCTCGTCAAAGCGTATCCGCGGCAACCATCATGAAGAAACCCGAAGCTCGCATCGAACCGTACACGCACCCCGCCGCAGGCTGGGGCGCGCTCAAATATGTCGCGATCAATCTGATCAAGGAAAAGGTTACGGGCGGCAATTACCGCACGCTGTTCAAACAGAATCAGCCCGACGGCTTCGACTGCCCCGGCTGCGCGTGGCCGGATCGGGAGCACGCGTCCACCTTCGAATTCTGCGAGAACGGCGTGAAGGCCGTGGCCGCCGAGGCGACCAGCAAGCGCGTGACGCCGGCGTTCTTCGAGGCACACACGGTCGAGCAACTGATGGCGCAGTCGGACTTCGAACTGGAACAGCATGGCCGTCTGACCGACCCGCTCGTCTACGACGCGCTGCGCGACCGCTACGTGCCGATCGGCTGGGACGAAGCCTTCGACCTGATCGCACGCCACCTGAAGCGCCTCGACGATCCCGACCGCGCCGCCTTCTATACCTCGGGCCGCGCCAGCAACGAAGCCGCGTTCCTGTATCAGTTGTTCGTGCGCATGTACGGCACCAACAATTTCCCCGATTGCTCGAACATGTGCCACGAAGCGACCAGCCGCGGCTTGCCGCATACGGTCGGCATCGGCAAGGGCACGGTCACGCTGGACGACTTCGAACACGCCGACACGCTGCTGATCTTCGGCCAGAATCCGGCGACCAACCATCCGCGCATGCTCGGCGAACTGCGTGAATGCGCGAAGCGCGGCGCGACCATCGTGTCGATCAATCCGCTCAAGGAGCGCGGCCTCGAACGTTTCGCGAGTCCGCAGCATCCGGTCGAAATGATCACGATGGGCAGCACGAAAATCAGCTCCGTGTTCATCCGGCCGAAAGTCGGCGGCGATTTCGCGCTGCTCAAAGGCGTCGCCAAGCGCGTGATCGAACTCGACGACGAGGCGCTCGCGTCGGGCCTCGAGCGCGTGCTGGACGTCGGCTTCATCGCCGGACACACGGTGGGTTTCGACGCGTTCGCCGACGATCTGCGGGCGGAGAACTGGGACACCATCGTCGCCGAATCCGGCGTGCCGTTCGAGGACGTGCTGAAGCTCGCCGACATCTACGTGAAGGGCCGCGCGGTGATTTCCACTTGGGGCATGGGCCTCACGCAGCACAAGAACTCGGTGCCGACCGTGCAGTTGCTGTCGAACCTGATGATGATGCGCGGCAATATCGGCCGGCGCGGCGCGGGTTTGTGCCCGGTGCGCGGGCATTCGAATGTGCAAGGCGACCGCACGGTCGGCATCGAGGAAAAACCGACCGATGCGTTTCTCGACCGGCTCGGCGAGGTCTACGGTTTCGAGCCGCCGCGCGAACATGGACTCGACGTCGTCAATACGATTCAGGCGATGCTCGACGGCAAGGTAAAGGTGTTCATCGGTCTCGGCGGCAATTTTTCGATCGCGACGCCGGACACGCCGCGTACCTGGGAAGCCATGCGCTCGTGCGACCTGACCGTGCACATCACGACCAAACTGAACCGCAGCCACCTCGTGCACGGACGTGACGCGCTGATTCTTCCGACGCTCGGGCGCACCGAGATCGATTCGCAGAATGGCGTGCCGCAAGGCGTGAGCGTCGAGGATTCGATGAGCATGGTGCATATCTCTTACGGCATGAACAAGCCGGCCTCGGACAATCTGCTGTCGGAGATCGCAATCGTCGCGCGCATGGCGCATGCGACGCTCGGCAGCGACAAGGTGGACTGGCTCGCGCACGCGGCCGATTACTCGCTGATCCGCGACGGCGTCGCGAAGGTGATCGAGGGCTTCGAGAACTACAACGAGCGGTTGAAGCATCCAGGCGGATTCCACCTGGGTGTCGCGTCACGCGAGCGGATCTGGAAAACGCCGAGCGGCAAGGCGCAGTTCATCGTGCACGCGATCGCGCTCGACACGCCGATACATCGCGCGCGCGAAGAGCACGGCGAGCGCCTGATGACCCTGATGACGACGCGCTCGCACGATCAGTACAACACGACCATCTACGGCCTCGACGATCGCTATCGCGGCGTATACGGCCAACGGCGCGTGTTGTTCGCCAACAAGGAAGATCTCGCGATGCTGGGCTTCGCCGCCGGGCAGCGCGTGGATATCACGAGCGTATGGGCCGACGGAATCGAACGTCACGTGAAGGGGTTTCTGCTCGTGGAATACGACATTCCGCGCGGATGTCTCGGCGCTTACTATCCTGAGACGAATCCGCTCGTGCCGCTTTCCTCGGTGGCGGATGGCGCCGGGACGCCGACTTCGAAGTCGATTCCGGTCTTGCTGAAGGCTGCGGAAGCTGACGCGCTGGCTGCTTGATGCTTGACGCGTCGTCAGGCCGGACTTTTCGTCAGTTCCCGATGCGTGAGATAGAGGCGCAGATCGAATTCGATCTGGTGGTAGCCCGGCTGCATGAACTCGCACAGTCGATAAAAGGCTTTGTTGTGGTCGCTCTCTTTCAGATGAGCGAGTTCGTGCACGACGATCATCTTCAGAAATTCCGGCGCAGCGGATTTGAACAGCGAGGCAACGCGGATTTCCTTTTTCGCCTTCAGCTTGCCGCCTTGCACGCGCGAGATGCTGGTGTGCAGGCCCAATGCGTGACGCACGACGTCGAGCTTGCTGTCGTAGGTGACTTTGTCGATTTGCTCCGCGCTGCGCAGATGTTCGCGTTTCAGGTCCGCGCAATAGGCGTAGAGCGCCCGGTCTGTTTGCACGTCGTGTGTGTTCGGGTATCGCTCAGCGAGGTACGGGCCCAGTTGCGCGTCGGCTATCAGCTTCCTGACTTTTTCCTGCAGCGCCGGAGGGTAGCCGGTTAGATATTTCAGGTGAGACAGTCCGGTCATTTTGCCTGGTCTTTGCGTTTCGGGGCAGCGGCGATCGGTGTCGGTAGTGGATTCGAAACGACACCGTCTCTTTGCTGATCCGCATTCTAAACGCATTGGCCTCACCGTTCGGCGTTGCTTCGCGAAGTCGAGGCTCGGGCAACTGTAACGGCAACCAGGAGCCCTCGCCCCTCCCTCGCGTTTCAAGAGAAACGTACTTTCATTCCATAAGCAGTTCGCCCCATTCGAAATCGACGCGGTCGGGAAACATGGGTACGACGCCCGCGCCAGGCGTAAACGTGAGCTCGCCAAAGTACAGCGCATTGTCCGGTGCATAAAGATCGACCCGAACGTAATCGAAGCCGTTGGATAGCTTCGCGGCGGCCTCGAGTATCGCGTCCAGGTTATCTGGCGGAGCGCTCGGCGTGGTGCCGCGCGCGTACTCGCCAATCGTTACGTCGAGATGGTTCCAGTCCGCGTCATACACATCGCCACGCGGCAGCGGTCCAAACCGGTCGCTGATTTTCACGATGTACATGACAGGTCGCCCCGCACTTCGACGAAAGCAATGCACCTTGTAGTCGGCGGGAACCTGACCGTTTCGATCGAGCAGGAGCGTCTCGAAGAATAGCCCCGGTTCGATGTCCCGGTAATGCCGCTCGCGCGCCACCTTGTAAAAATCGGTCGATAGCCACCGGACGGCCAACTGGTGAAGCCGCTCAAAACTCTCTCGTGATTTGTCGCGGACGATCTCGACGAACGTGCTGCCGTGATTCGCCTTCATGACAAACGAGTCTGGAAGAGAATCGAAGTCCGCGCGCGTGAACCTGGTGGGCGCGGCAATCAAAGGAACGAGAAATTCTTCTCCCAGAATCCGGCCCACGTAGTCGCGCACGGCAAGCTTGTCCGTCAACGGCGCAAATCGAGGATCCGGTTGCAGGTTTCGCCTGAGAATGCGTTCGTTGAATGTTCTCGGCTTGATGAGATTGGGAAAGCGGCCCACCTCTTTGCGATGCAAAAGTAACAGGAAGAGAAAATCCGGCAGCAAATCCTTGGCATGCTCTTTTATCCGCCTTTCGAGGCCGACAGGTGTCCCGCCAATGCTCTCTCCCCTCCCGAATGGTGCATTGAGGGCATGGCTTACCTGAAACGCGGTTTCCGCTTGAAAGACTCTTCTTGGACGTGACACAGAAGCCTCCTTAATCGTTGAGTTATCACAGACGTCGACTATTGCGTTGACAGGCGAACGATCACAACTCGAAACGTATTCAATGCGTTGACTGGCAAGCACGCGCCACGGAAGGAAGGCCTATACATGGTCCTCAAACCGCGCGGCGCTGCCGACCGGCCTAATAAGGCACGCCGGAGCCGGCAGGAGCAACCGGCAACACGATGTACGCCGGCTCGGTGGTCAACTCGATCCGTAACTCGCCCACCTGGATAACCGTTCCTTTCGGCGCGTTCGCACCATTGACACGGACGAGAGAGATGAAGAACTCTCGGGAGATTTGATCCACGGCCTTCAACAGCGCCGCGGTAGCGGGATAGTCCAAAGTCACCGCTCCATGATGCGCGGCACCGGAAATTTCAAAGGGACCCAGCGTGCCGATGAAGTGCTGAGCGCGCACCGCCTTATCGCCGAAGTTGTCGGGAAGGTTGAGGTACACGTTGTAGAAATAGCCCCCCGCCGCACCTCGAGCCGTCAGTTTGATGTCGTCGAATACGACCTTCACCGAACGATATTTCCCAGACGTCGTGGCAGTAGTTGTCGAAGGGGCAATCAGGCCTTGCGCGGCCGCGTCGTATGACGCAGCGGTCGCCGAAAGCAAGTCCTGAACGGGTTTGATCGAGGCGGCCTCTCCCAGAATCCGAACCGTGATGGATGCCTCGTTCAGCGCAACGCCGGTGACGCCGCCGATCGAATGCCGGCCAGAGGTAATATCGCGCGCCGAGCTTAGGGAGAAGCTGACGACGGGCGGGCGTGCTCGAAGGTCGGTCGTTTGCGCCTGCACCCGAATGATTCGGCCCACCTGTGTTTGCGGCGGCAAGGTGGTGGGTCTCGCCGTGTTGGCGTAGTCATAGCCGAGCCGGGAACGCGGAGAGTAGGTTTGCTCCTTGTTGATCGTCAAGGCGGAAGCGTAAGTGAAGGTCCCGGCCCAATACGGATCGGTCGGCGCCGGCATGGTTCTTCCGTCCGGCAGCGCCCACGCGTGCCAAAGCCTGTCGACGTTCGCATGGTGCAGGTAAAAAATCGGATCACGAGGCGATTGCATGGTAGCCATCGAATTGCCGATGATGTTGTGCACCGGATTGTGCGGTGCCGTCTCGAACTTCTCTTCAAATGAATTGGCCGTGCCGCGCTGGAAGTTCACGACCGACGACGAGAAAGGCGACAGGTCGAGCGCGTTATAGACGTTCGTATTGAGTCGAGGACAATAAAGCGGATTACCGCTTGCCGTATCGGTGAATTCCGCCGGCACGTTCGGGTTGGTGAACCAGTCCCAGTACGGCAGCGTGAAATCGCTGTCACCCGAAATCAGTCTGATCTGACGCTCCAGGTAGTACAGGTATCCGCGATGCCAGGCAAGGAAATATGGCTGCCGATGCGGACAGTAGTTCATGTGGACGTTGGTCCAGTACTGCCATGAATTCGGATCGGCCGCGTTCGGGTTGGCCAGCATGGTCCGCACCGCGTTAAGAAATGAAGCATAGTGAGGCGTCGTCTTGAATTGCTGCCATTCGATACGAATCACTAACGTAGTCGACGCTCTTGCCAAAAACGGAAACGACGCCCATGTCATGGCAGTGGCGGCGGCGCCGAGAAAAGTTCTGCGCTTTATCGTAGCGTACGGCATGACTCCTCCATTTAATGGCGGCAACAATGCATTTGCATTGGCCGCGTGTCGTCCCCGCTGACACATCTTTGGCGACGGGTCTGCGCTGTCGTGAGATATCGCTTGCCAGTATGGCAATAGCTGGCGCCGGCGCTCGCGTGTTCTACCGCGGGCGTTCAGGCAATTGGCGTGGCCGGATTTGCTCCGGCCTCGGTCTTCCTCAAGCCAATCGGATTCAATTAATAATTTTGCAAAAGTGCGGCAGCGCCGCCTTTCGCGATCCTCGTCTCTGCACAGCAAGCCTAACGGAGACTGAAAAAAATCGTAAGGAATTTACATCCGCAGTTTTGGACAGCATGGCCGAAAATGGTGGACGCATGGTGGACGTATGGGCTGTCAACGCCGTGCGTTCGACGACCGGAACAGCTCCGTATGCAGAGCGCTTTTGAGTGCCGAGAGAGAAGGGCTGGCGCGGGAGCGGGCAGCATCGAGACGATGCAAGGCAGACCAGATAGCTGGGCCGTTCAAGGAAGCCGCAACCTGCCGACCGTCTCTTTAGCACTTGCTTTTGACGCTTCACAGCGACAAGACAGCGACAAGACAGCGACAGGTTTGCGAATGACGGTATTCGCATTGGCCGCGACTCGACAACCGCGGCTCACGGTCGAGCGCCTGGTTGAGCGGTGTCTCGGGTACGTCTGTAAACGACGCAACCGGGTCTCCGCGCGAAGCAGGAGACCCGGTCTTTCGTCACGAATGAACAACCCGTCGATCAGTTGTCCGGGTGGCCCCCCGTGAAAGTCTTGAACGCATTGTACGGCTCGGTTATTGGAACCGTGTTGATCATAATGCCGTAGGTCGTGTTCCCGCTATCCAGCACGTAGTACATCACGGACTGAATGTTGTGCGTCTTTCTCGCTTGATAAAACTCGCCCAATTGCGTGGTGATGTAGTTCGCGCGGAAGGACTCGCTTTGGTCCGGGCCGGTATTCCATTCGGTAATCATGAAAGGCACGCCATATCGGGCCTTGCAATACGTCGGAAGGTCGAAGGTGGGGCCGTTTCCGTCGGAGCCGATTCTGAAAATGTCCCCATACGCATCGTAATTGTGCCAGGTGGTGATATCCCAACGCACCTTCGGATGACCGCCCGTGCCGTCGGGTTGCATGCCTTCCCACAAAGCGTCGGCCGCGCCAATATCGGCAACGCAGAAATTGATACCGCACTTCGCCGTGGACTGAACCGACTTCACGCCGTCGATCATGCCGCGCATGGCGCCGCGCATGGCGGGCCAGTTGGTATTGTTGAAGTCCATCGCCAACGAACCCGCGTAGGAGAAGTTCATGACCGTGGCGTTCTGCCGGGTCAGTTCATTTCCGCATTCGTACATGGTCACGCCGTACGGTTTCATTGCGTTTGCGACAGTCCTGGCACAAGCGAAAGCGCGGGTATAAGCCGCCGACTCGCCAGAAAACACCGCACCGCTGGAGTCGTACACACCTTGCTGGATCAGCACGAGCAGCTTGAGTCCGGCTGACTGGAAGGCTTGCGCGATTTTGACGACGGCATTGATCTGGTTCGGGTCGTCCGTGCAGCCGACGCGATAGGTCGTACAGCCCATGTCTTTCAACATCGAGACCAGTTGAGTAGGCGTGTACGTGTAATCCCAGTGCCCGTTCATTCCGTAGAAGGAACCTGCCGCGGGAGCAACGGCGATACGTGGGTCGCTGCAGGGCAGCCATTGGGCCTTGACGTTGCGCACGTCCACGTTCACGTAGAACTGGCCGCCTGAACCCTGATGCCAGATCTTGCCGCCGTACCAGAGCACCAGCGACACATTGTAGGTGTTGCCCACGGTCGCGCCGTTCCTGTAAATGACGCCATTCACGAGGGTCCAGACCGCGGCCGTCTTGTCGATAATGTACGGCGACGTAGGGAGCGTCGTACCCTCCGCTGAAGTGCCGCCCATACGCGGGTCGTTGCACGTTACCCATGTCGAGCCGGTCCATGAATAGAACTGGCCGCCGGAGCCCTGGTGATACACACCGCCGCTGTAGTACAGCACCAATGCGACGTTGTAGGTGTTGCCGGCTTTCGCGCCGTTTCGATACACCGAGCCATTCGCCAGCGTCCACACGGCGCCCGAGTTGTCGGTAATGGAACTTGCAGGGGGAATTGCGGTGCCGCTGGCCGAGGGGGTGCCCGCGTGTGCCGTTGCTTTATTGACGGCTGATTGATCCGTGCTGTTGCCGTCTTCCGAACCGCCGCCACAGGCGCTCAAAAGATAACTGCCACCAAGAGCCGTTAGGCAACCAATGAATTGACGTCGTTTCACCATGTCAAATAATTTCCGCTGTCGAGAAAATTCCCGATAAAAAATCCAAGTATTAACTTTCTGGAGTTTTCGAATTGAGTAGATGCGTCAAGACTCGCCGCCCATTAACTCGGAACGCTAAGAGCGAAGAAAGTCCTGCGCATGCGCGCACAAATCTGATGCTTGATTAGTGGTCGACAAGGACGTTTGAAGAGACGCAGTAATCCGCCGCGCGAGCGTCGCCGATCCTCCGGGCGAGCCTACCCGCACGTCCACTATCTCTTCTGCAAACGATGGAGACGACCTGACACGGTATTGACCTGCTGCTCAAACCGCGAGCCGCGCGTGGCGCAAACGTTTCACCGGAAGGACGACCGACGTGGGATCTGTTCGGTAAGTTATTCACAAATGCGGCGCGACGGAGTAAATCGTACCCGGAATGCGGTTTGAATTACAGTGGAAATAGTTTTTTTCCGCCAGAAAGCAGGAATCTTTCGAACAATTTGAGACGCAGCGAAAATTCCTACTTTCTTATGATCATCAGAGGACTGATGCGCTCAATTGGCACTTCGACCCTATTGGAACGGGGCTTTATTTTTCCGCCGGGTAGGCGGCGCGCACTCGTCGAAGTGAGGCCACCCTTCCCCCGCGCGCGGCCGTCTCCCCATGCGCGATGCGCAACCGAGCAAGTTGTACTCACTCGACCGGAGTAGACCGCCGTGGTTGCAACAAGACATTCCTATTCCAACGAGTTGTTTTAAATAGATCGAAATCGGCGATATGTAATGGGCCATTTTCCAATACGGCTAAGTTGAAAATAGAATGTTCTCTTTTGCACTGACCTATCGGCTGCGTTTGTCATTACATTCAATGTACTGACGCCAGCGTTGAATGCGTTTCTCGGCGAGCCTCGGTCGAATCCGCCAACACATCGTGTTCAGCGGACATCTTCCACAAGTGGCACTCCCTTGACGAACCACGCGCCGCGCTATTCGATACGTTTGGCCGTGAATGCGGAATTTATGCCGCGCGCCGCGTTATTAGCCACGTATCATGGTCTCACTTCACTCTCGC
>Ga0105251_10000062_pt1 | contig 102510 bp, 141 predicted proteins | sample KBSS64metaG_FD_80424 | JGI IMG/M metagenome (GOLD analysis project Ga0105251, IMG submission 80424) | Switchgrass rhizosphere microbial communities from Kellogg Biological Station, Michigan, USA - KBS S6-4 metaG | ecosystem: Host-associated > Plants > Roots > Rhizosphere > Soil | place...
AACGCAGTATTTGTTATTACAGTCCATTTACTTTCCCCCTCGTAAGTAAAGTAAACCCCAGCAGGTCTACATTTGTATTCAAACTTCGTTATCATTTCTTTCGTTATTCTTTTGTAATCTTTCTTTTTAAAGTGAAAAGATACTTCCCCCATGTTGTCGAATACTCTTATGTACTTAACGTCAAACTCTTTCATAGCTACGTCAGCTATACTACTTAATGTGTACATATTAACCTCGTAACTTCGCTACTAATTCATCTAACTCTTCTGGGTTGAATTTAATAGAGCGACCAAGTTCTTCACCGATTACGTCTTCCTGTTTACCTACTTCTAATAGTAATACAGTTGGTACAGAAGCTAATTCATAATGTGCTGCAAACTCCGGATGTACTGTGACATCAATCGATTCATGTGGTACGTTTAACTCTTCTTTTAAATAATTGCTTACCATTGCACAAGGAGCGCAACCCGGTTGTTCAAATTTAACTAATTTCTTCATTTTCATTCTCCTTAAAGTTTAATATCTACAGTAATATAATTTAAAGGCATGTACGGGTAAACAGTTACATTTATCTGGTTCCCATCTCGTGTGTATGTGTACTCTGGATTCTCTCCATATACATCTTTGAAGAAGGTGAGATATTGTTCTACATATCTTTTGGTGTTGTAATCTTCACGTTCCTCTGGATTCATATTAAGTAGTCTTTCTAGCTGTTCGTTAGTCTCTTTAAACATATTAGCTATCTCACCCATAACCTTATCTTCCATTAGATTTTACCTTCTGCTTGTAGCTTGAGAAATAGCTCTTTACGTTTTTCTTGCTCTCGTTGTTCTTGAATCGCTCTCCAGTTACGTTCTAAGTAATTTACTCCTGTTCCCCACTTTAAATGACTAAGTAGGTACCAGTCTTCTTCGCCTGTTCTTTTCTTGTGTAAATCAAACTCATAATGAGCTTTCTCCCACTCCGATGTGATACTGTCTTTATATCTTTTCGCTATGATTTCTAGAACATTTTCGTCGCACCCTAGAAGTCGAATGATTTCATCGTCATGTGCGTTTAACAGCATTACTGTAGGGGCTTTGAATACACCTAATTTAACAATCACATCATTAGTTAAGTCATGCTTAACTTCTTTAAAAAACACATCTTGTCTATCTAAATAGCCTCTAATAGAATTTACTTCTTCTGTCTCTTTATCGACAAATAATAAAACACTATGTTTCATATAAAAGCTCCTCCACCATCCATTTAAAGTATTTTTGTTCAGAAACTTTTGGGTAACCCTCGAACTTAAATTTATATACTTTATTCTTTACACTAAGATAATCACCTAAGTAATCTACAGCTCCACAGAACAATTCATATTCACTTCTACCGCTACCAAATACTACAATCGTTTTACCTTCTAAGTACTTGATTACATACTCGAAAGCATGCAAGTAAGCAGGGTAGTTAGGCTCTTTCTGGTAGGTAGGGAAATAAGTAGGAACCCCGATGAAAAGTACGTCGCTGTCGGAAAATGCTCGTTCTACTTCTGCTGGAACCGTTTTATTGTTAACTTCAAATATGTACTCAAAATAACTTTCATCTAAGAGTTCGAGAATACCAGTGGTATTCCCCTTCTTAGAATATACAAAACATAGTAGCTTTCTTTTTAGAGGTCAAAGTCGTCCCCATCCTCGTGTTTGTAGTTAATTGCATTTCCTTGTAAGAAGTCTGATTTAGGTGCGATTTCTCCTGCACCTTTAGACTTACTACCATATGTGACAATCCATTTAGATTTAAGCTCCGAATTGCTAGGGAATGGTTCTTGTAATCCAGCATTACGGCAAATTAAGTTAGCTAAGTACTCAGCGTAATCATGGTACTCTGCAACGGATAATGTGTCGATATCCTGATACAACCAAGCTGTCCATTCTTTCTCTAGCTCTACGGCTTTACGGATATAGTTCATTGCCCAATCCATTAACTCCGGTTTGTTTAAATGAGGATTCTCTGTCACTAACACTTTAATGATTAATCCGAAGATTTCAGAGTGTTGGTTCTCATCTGCTTTGATTAAGTTGATTAGGTTGTTGGACTCAATCATTTTATTGTCACGAGCTAATGAGTGGAAGTATACGAATCCACCAGAGAAAAATTCACCTTCTAGAATCTGGTAAGCTACTAAGCCTTTAAATAGAACCGTGATTTCATCTTCTGTAAATGTGATTGTGCCACCTTGCGCTAGTTTACCTCGTAGCATGTCTACCATTTCTTCTAGCTCTTTTAAGATGAAGTCATTACGTTTCGCTAGTAATGGTAGCTCACGTACTTTAGCAAACTCTTTCTGCTTCTCTTCAAAACCGATTACAGTTGATGTCATATGTTCGTATGATACATTATGCATAGTTTCGAATGATGCAATCAATGTTAGTACAGTTCGTAGAGCCGGGTCTGATGTAGTTAAGAATAACATTGTTACGATATCACTAGCCATTGAATCTAACCAGTTCAATGCGCCTGATACGCGCTCATACGCTACTCGTTCTGCTGGTGTTAATTCTTGTTTGTATTGTTCGATGTCCTTACCCATTCGAACTTCTTCTGGAACCCAGTACTCCGCGAATAGAGCTTTCTGGTAATCTAGCCATGTATCTACTAGTTGGTCATCCCAGTTACGAATCCCACTAGCTACGCCACCGAATAACTTAGTAGCGCGGTTAGGGTGAATCGCATTATAGATGCGGAATGGTTTTTCTGTTGTTACTTTATTGAACATATATAGCTTGTCTCCTTTTTAATTTAGTGATTTTAAATTCGAGTATGAAGCCTCTGCGCTGATTGATTGTACTTTAGCGGTTGGTACTCCATCTACCATAAAGTAAACTTCTTTAGAATCTTTTTCTATCTTTTTAGGTTCTGCTGGTTTTACGAATCGTTTTTTGTCTTCGCCTAACAACTTAAGGAAGTCTACTGACTCTGAATAGTACCCGTTTGATTCACCTAACCATCGTAATACTACTGTACCTTTGATTGTAGCGAATTTGTAGAACGTCCAAGTTTGTGAACCCCATCGAGTATTACCAGTGTTCGTTACTTCTTCCGCCATTAAAATCGGGCTATGTAATAAATCTTCTAACTCCCCTTCAATGTCTTCGATGTGAACAGATTCGCAACAATCTTGATTATGGAACATCAAATAGACTTCTCCATCTGTGTCATAAAACACTAGCTCGTCCGAACTTTTTTTATCAATACAAGAAAATACTTTACCTTTTAAATCTTCCATTTCGATTTCTTCATTGTTCCATGAATAATATCTCATTCTTTTCCTCCTCCGTTTGTTTTAAAATAAATCTTCTTCTTCTACCTCTACTAAAATAGCTACCATCTTTTTGTAGCCTTTGTCTTTACTTGTTTCTCCGTAGTTAAGCTTGTCCTGTCCCTGATATCTACGAATCTTAACACCATTAGACCAGATGTTAACGAAACCTACAATATCCATATGGTCAGAAACTTCTAACTCTTCAATAACTGCTTTCACATCATCTTTGTTATGTATCATCAGCTAGTTTCCTCTACTAAGAAGTTCTCTGTTAATAGTTGTTTAACCATTACCCCATTCTTGTAGTCTACGTACTCTCCTCTTACGAAGCAACTAACATACGGCGCTTTACTTCCATACATACCGTTTAGCTCCCATTCGAAATAAAGTACGTCGTCTACCTTTACATCTTTAAATCCTTTGGCACTAGTTTTCTTTAAAACTTCTACTACTAGGAACTTGCCTGTCAACTTTACTTTCTCTTCCAACCATTTTCCTCCTTATAAATAAAAATAGTGTAAGATATTACTATAAAGGACTCACTCTTACAAGTAATACTATACACTATTCTGTATTTTTTGTCAATTAAATTTTATTAGATTTTCAATACCAACCTTTAAACACTTTTTCTCTCATCCACTTATGAAATCTATGATGTAACTCATCTACCCAGAAGTACGCAGAGACTAGTAAGTGTTTCATATTAACCTGCACACATAATGCAATCTTCTGGTTTCTCTCTATCCTCTGTATGAGTATAGTAGATTGTTTTCATCCCTTTATCCCATGCAGCCATGTCTAAACGCAATAGCTCTGAACCTTTGATGTTCGAGGATACGTGCATGTTATGTGAAACAGCTTGGTCAATATATTTTTGTGCTTCTGCTACGTGATTGATAGACCACATTTCATCCATCTCGAAACCAGATTTATAGAACCATTTTGTTCGGTTATTGTAGTTTGGTGGAACAATTAGAACGTTCATACCAGATTTGTTCTCTGTGTATGCTACATCGTAAGGAGCATCTATAGATGGAGAACCATTCATGATGATACTGTTCGATGCTGTAGGAGCTACCGCAGCCGTGTAACCATTTCGCATGCCTACCGCAGCCATAGAGCGTAGTTCTTCCCATTCAGACCCAACTAGACCCCTTTTATCGAAGAACGCTCCTGTCGCCCAATCAGACCCCTCATACAGCGGATAAGAACCTTTCTCTACAGCTAACTTGTGTGAAGCCTTAATTTGCGCTTTCAAGTAGCGCTTAAATTCTTCTCCTACAAACTCAGTTGCTTTTTCTGATTCCCACGGAATACCTTTATCCGTCATTAAGGTTGCCATACCTAAGTACCCGGCACCTACAGCTCGGTATAAGTCGTTGGTTTGTTTTGCCTGATGAACCGATAAACGTCCCATCGAGATTACGTTATCTAGCATACGGAACTGGATGTCTACTACTTCTTGGTATGTCTCTTCATCTAGGTCGTGTGTATTATGACCAACTAAAGAGCTTAAGTTACAAGTTACTAACCCATCACCTTTAAGTTTTAGTACGATGTATCCGTTCTCATCTAAACCGTTTTCAACAATCTCATCGTATTCCATGTTCTGAATAATCTCTGTGCAAAGATTTGATGCGAATGGCATACCAACGTGTCCATTAGGGTTCTGACGTGCTGATGTATCGCTCCAATACATATAAGGTGTACCGCCTGTTTTACGGCTAACGAAGATAGATTTGTAGATGTCAGTAGCTTTTACTACTTCTTTAATCTCTAAGTCTAGTTCTTCTGCTTTACGGTACCAGTATGTAAATGCATGGTCTTTCTCATTAGGCTCTTCACCATCTTGTAGACGTTTCTTATCGTATTGCATGTTTAAGTCTACGCCTAACTTCTTCTTAACCTCTGTCGGGTCGAAGATAGTGAATAGTTCCTTGTTATGTAATCGTCTCATAAACTCATCCGGGATAGTTACTGCTGTTGTAACAGAATGAGCGCGCTTCTCTTGTGAACCAGTTTTTAGTCGTAGCTCTAAGAAGTCTTTAATGTCTGCATGCCATACAGGTAAGTAGATGGATACTCCGGCTTTACGTGTTCCTGTTTGGTCTACATACTCTGCTAATACAGATAGTAATCGTGCTGGGTGGATAACACCGTTGTTTTGTACTTTCACTCCACGGATACGAGAACCACGGGCGCGTAAGAATCCAGCGAATACTCCAATACCAGAACCATTTTTCGAGAAGATAGCTACTTGTTTCGCTACATCGAAGATACTATCAATCGTGTCATCCATTGTTAAGATATGGCAAGAAGATAACGAACCATGAGGCGCACCTGCATTTTTAAGCGTTGGTGTTGCTAATCCGATGTAATGATTTAGTAAAGCCCAGTATGCTTTCTTAACGTACTTCATACGGTCTTTCTTCTTCTCAATACTCATTAAGTATAAAGCTACTGTAAGGAATCGCTCTTGGGGAAGCTCCATTACTAGCCCTTTATCATTCTTAGCTAAGTATGTTTTTGTTAAAGTTTGAAGTCCGCTATAACTAAACTTGCGGTCACTATCTTTATTGATTAGCTTACCCGCTTCTTGTAGCTCTTCTCGTGTATAGATATCTAATAATACTTCTGAATACTTTCCACGTTCTACCATTGCTGTTACGTGTGAAGCGTAGTCTCCGTATCCTTCTTTGTAATCGAATCCACGTAGTTTACTAGCTTGTTTGTATAACTGTCGTAAGTATACCGCAGATGCGAAATTAGCTAATGGAAGGTTCGACAATTTAATACGAGATTGTGTTTCTCGAATTAAGAATGTAAACAGCTTGTCCGCTTCTACTTCTTTCTTCGCTTCTACCATACTGATTACTGCATTCTTAATCTCTTCAATATCTGATGCTTCAATTGCTTCTTTATTATTTGTTTCTTCTAAGATGCTGTCTACAAAGTAGTTAAATCGTTCTCTAACGAATCTAATTTCTTGTGTGTAGGTGCCTCTATCTTTTGTAATTAATGTCATGCCTTTAAATCCCCTCTTCCCTCATGTGTTAAATGTATACAAGTTATAATATATCAAAACTTTATGTATTTTAATGTTTATTGTGGATTTTGAATATCCCACGGGAACTCATGATAAGTTTCCCATAAAAAAGTTAAGTCTAATGACTTGAAACCATCCATCGTAGTTAGCAATGTATCAAAGTAGTTTTCCTCTTCACGGATATCCAAGAAACTCACTGTTTGTCTTGATACAGGGAAGTGCTTGTTTAACTTATCGTATACTTCATCACTATATGGAAGTAAGATGTAACTAATTTCACGGTTCTTCGAGAAGATTAATAGAGGCGATACACCATGTACTTTTAATCTACGAGAGTCCATTACGACTTGGTTCCACCACTCTTTAATCTGACCGATGTTTTTGAACAGGTGTGATAAATCGAATCCTTCGCGTTTCTTACACTCTACTACAAATGGGAACTTCATACCTAGTGGCGGAATAATATCTCCAGCCACACGTTGGTCACTCCCCCAATGTAATCCACCAGAAGCAGGTACGCGTGAGAATTTACCTCCCCACATATCAGAAAGCTCTTTCGCAATCTTATTTTCGTATCCTGCGCCTTTCGTCTTACTCATTTTTCCCAATACACTTCACTCCTTTACAAATAATTCTATATGTTGTTGGGTCATAATCATGCGGTATGTTAAGAGTAGTAGAATAAAAGCCATCATCCCATAAGTCTTTTTCGCTTTCAAACTCGAACTCGAAGTCATTAACGATTTTTACAGGGTATCTTTTACCTACGATTAAAGATATGTCGTCCCACTCGTACTCGTTCTCCAAAATCTCTACTTCCAAAAGTAACTCTACCATATTACCCTCCTTATGAAGAAAGAGCAGAGAATTATTTCTCCTCTGCTTCTTCCTTTTTAGCTGTATGAGCCGCTAATACTTCTTCTACTTTCTTATTGTAAGCCTCCGCAGCCTCTTGGAACATTTCTTCTGTAGCACCAAGTTTTTCTAGTACTTCACCTTGAATCGATACTTCTTGCATCACGCGTGTTAACTTCTCGTTAAGCTCATCCATGATTTGCGTTAAAGATAGTCGCGAGATAAGAATAGTATCAGAGATTGTAGCGCTAAGAGATGTGATGTCTTTAATCTGCTCTGCATGCTCTTCGCTAGTAACTTGTCCACTTAATAAGTAGTCCATTAATACTTTCATAGTTTCAATGTTCAGAGGTGTTTGTGTTTCTTTTCGTAATACATCCACCGCCTGTGCTACTAGTAAAATCTCTTCTTGTAATTCTTTCTTTGTTTTTGTTGCCATATGTATTTAGTCTCCTTTAGTTAAATAAGTCGTCTTCATGTAATTTGAAGTCGTCATATATGTTATTTTGTATATCCTCCGGTAACTTTTCTACGATAGCTCGTAGTCTAGCGTCCGTTATTGCTTGTGATGTGTCTATATGCGTAATTAAATCATCCATAGCATTAATGATAGCATCTCCTACGTCCTTTAGGTCTACCACTTCATTCGTGTAGTCCTGTTGAAGACGTAGAATCATTTCACCATCTCGATTTAATTTAGCTGTAACAATCTGTTCTATGTAATCGGTAATCTTACTTTGCATAATCTCACCCCTCTCGGTAGATTACTTGCTACCCGTACTTCCGTATCCACCTTTGCCGCGTGTCGTGTCATCCAGCTCGTCCACTACATTGTAGTTAGCTTGGATTCGGTTTTGATAGTGAATCTGCGCTACTCGTTCACCTTTTTCGATGTATACAGTACCTCGTGGTACCACATCTACAAACACTCGATGTTGCGCCGTTGGTTGTGGAGCGCTTCTGTCTAACCATGTGTCATTTTCTCTAAGTGATAGTTGTTGCCCTGCTTGAATCTTTTTATTAATAGCAGCTAATCTATGTAAGTCAAACTCTCCAGCATCTTTGCGTTTCTTCCAAGCTAGTAGTTCTTTATTGAAGTCTTCCATCGTTTTAGGTTTGTCGTAACCTAGTGTAATAGAGTCAGTTTCATAGAACTCACGAGCGTTTTCTAGAACTTCTTTTGGTACCTCTGATAAAGGAATGCGGTTACCTTTCGAATCGAAAACGAAGTCTACCATTGAAGAATCGATGAATGTGTTGCGTAATAGGATGCCTAAGTATCCACGATATGTACCTTCGATAATGCCTGTACAATTCGATAAAATGATAGGTGTATGGTATGCAGAACCACTTCGTGTATTAGCTTTCATCCCGTATCTATCACTGAATGCTGTTTTAATCCCTGTAGGAACCAATACAGATTTAAATGTGCTAGGCGGAATCAATCGCCCTTCCGCTGCTCTAACGTCGTCGCAGAAGTCGTTACCATGTGCATTCTCTGGTAAGTAACCGCCATCGATAACGATGTTTACTTTAAGTTGTTCCGGGTAAATAACCAAACCATCTACTTCTGATGCTTGCAATGAATCTGTCATTATGTATTTTCCTCCTCTTTCTCTTTTCTACATCTATAAATATATCATATGATTTACTACATGTCAACACTATAGATGCAACATTCTAAAAATAGTTTCTCCTTCTGTATCTGCGGGAATTGCGTTGTTAATCCTTTCCCAAGCACCTTCATGCCCTAAATCATTGGCATCTCTGTCATCTTCGCTGTACACATAATAGACAGCTCTATTCGGTTCAAAACTATGTATCTTAGCAGCTACTTTAATTGATTCTCCCCAACCATCTCTATCCAAGTAAATGTAGATAGGTTGTTTCTTTTTATCGGTTGCTTCTAGTATCGTTTTAATCTGCTGATTCGATACTTGCTTACCGTATGTAACAACTGCACAGTTCCCTATTGTGGTCATGTTAAAGAATCCTTCTACGATAACAATCTTATCTTGTTTCCATGCGTTGTTGAGATTCATCACTACCGTCGATTTTGAGTACTCTGTCGGCTTCGCTGGTGCGTTCAAACTCTTTATGAATGGTTTAGGGTCTATCGACCTTGTATTCCAGTAGATGGCTTTCCTACGTGGGTCAAACGCAAAGAATACTAAATGATTGATTAGTCGTAGTTCTTTATCATCTGATAATCTAGCTATCCCATCTACTACGTATGAGATGTTATGTTGCTTAATCTGTTCTAGTGTAATGCCACGACCATTTAAATAAGCGAAGAAAGGAAACGCTTCCGGGTTATTAAAGTTCTCTATGAGTGACTTACAATTAGAAGGTGGGTAAGGGCAAGTATATTTTACCTTTACCTCCTCCTCTGGAACGTCTCCTTGATTCATAATGTACATGTATAGCTGCTCTTCTTCTGTTAAGTGCGCTCCATACTTTTGATGTGACAAGGTTTGACTGTTGTAATCTCCAACCTCATAGTCATATGTTTCGAGTATGTCTTTCGCATCCGGGAATGTAACTTGGAAATGCTTCATTACGAAGGAGACTGGGTTACCTTTCTCTCCGCATACTTTACATTGCCATAAACCCGTTTCATCATGCACATAAAACTTATACTTTGTATTTCCGCAGAACTGACAATTGAATCGTGTCTCTCCTCCTGATGCTGGTTTATTGTCTCCTAGCTCCTGATAAAGTAAATCTAGAAACATTTAAATCCCTCACTCTTCTAATCGTCTATGTAAGTTAAGTAGAGTGTAAACCTCTCCTAGTAGTTCAAGTTGGTATAATTCTGTTGTTGTCGCGTATTTATACACTAACTCGTCTGTAAACTTCGGAAATCCTAAATTCTCATCAATGTCGAAGTCGTCATTCTGTCCTTCTTCGAATATGTATTTTTTCACTAAGTGTTGCTTAATCGATTCAATCGTTTCTAGTACACGGCAGATACCAACCTTCGGGTCTGTTAATAGTACTTTGTCTTTACTAACTTCGATTAAGTTGTTCTCTTGCGCCCACTGGACAATCTTCTTGTTACGGTTATGTACTGCCTTATTATACGGAACGCCTTTTTTTAATGGAAGCGCTTTCGCTTGCTTCGTTGACTTTACATCATATAAGTCTTTATCGTATGTACTATCCTTTACTAGATACATAATATCTTTAGATGTTGAATACTTGTATGTATAATTAATGTTTAATGGGTACCACTTTAATAGCTCCCGGTATGGTAATAAAATCTCTTTCGTTTCTTCTTTGTCTTGTGATGTTGTTTCTAGGATGACTAGAACTTCCTCTTCACTAAATTTCACTACTTTCATGCAATGTTTTTCCCCCTTTTGATATTTGAAATCCCATTATGGTCTTTTGTAATTGTAATAACTTTCTCGAATAGCGCTTTGAAATGACTACTTTGTGTAATGACGAATATCGAACCAATGGTCTTAACTCGTTCTTTTAATAGTTCGATAACCGATTCTACGCCTGTCTCATCTAACGCATCGAATACCTCATCATAAACAATGAAGTTCGTATTCTCTAGAATTAAATCTTGTAACGCTAGAGAGATAGATAAGTCTGCTCGTTTCTTTTCTCCACCGGATTGCGCTTTATAATCGTCGCCACCTACGGTATTGATAAGCTGTACATCAAATTTGTCAGAGTATGTACCATCTTTCTTTTTCGTTCTTGTACTAAACACTAGCTCCATATTTTCTCCAGCTAATTGTTTTAAGTATTTGTTACCTCTTTGGTTAAGCTCCGGTGTAATGAAGTCAAGTACGTGCGATTTAACTCCTTCGTTCGAGTAAACCTTTACTACGTCTTCATCTTCTTTCTTCGATAATTCTAAGGCTACTAGCTCCTTCTTAGCAGATTTAATTGACTCGTTAATACTTTCCCTATCCTTATCTCTCGAAATAGGTTCAGGAACGTTCTGGAGTTTCTTAATTGTGCTATTAACAACATCTACGTTGTTCTTTAGTTGTTTAAGGTTATTTTCGTATGTACTGATATATTTCTCGTCTTGTTGGATAGCTGTTGTGATTTCACGTTGTCTTTGAATAACTGTTTTCTGCTCTTCTAACTTAGCGTTGTAACGCGCTCTAGCCTCATTAACAGCATCTATGTATGGTTGTTTCGTTTGTTCTATCTGTTGCAAACCAAGCATGACAGGTCTTAATTCATTTTTTATGTTATCCTGTTCTGCAATCTTATGACTATTATCCATTGGCGTACCACATACTGGACAGTTATCACTAAAACTTAGGCTCTTGTATCTCTTAACTAAGTCTGTTTTCTGTCTGTCTAAATCACGTTGTTGGTTCTCAACTTCGTTCAGCGCTCTGTGGGCTGCATTAAACTCCGCTTCTTCCGTAGACATATCGATGTTAGAAATCTCGTCGAGCTTCTTGTTAAGTTCTACGATGTTATCTCTCTTCTGTTCTACAAAACCAAAGTACTTCGCCGGGTAGTCATTACATTGTTTAATAACTTCCCCTAGTCGAGTCTGTTCTGCTTTTAACATATTCTTCGTAGATTCATAGTTTTTGTTATCTTGTTCTTCTAGCTTGTCCACCTGCTCTAAGTCCCAGTTAAGTCGTTCGATTTCACGATTCTTCTCGTCAATCTTAGCGATACTTTCTTTTACCTTCTTCTTAGCTACCTCTTGTGCTAGAGAATAGATATCCAAGTTTAGTAAGCTATCTAAAATTTCTTTCTTTTTTGAATCCGTTAGGGATGCGAAAGCACCTAACCCTTCACCTTGAGCAAATAGAATACTGTTGATGAATGTTAAGTGTGAGATTTTTAATATCTTTTCAATTTCTGCATTCGTATCATCATTCGATTTAGCTGTAATATCTATATCATTTCTGAACAACCTAACCTTATTTGCATGTAGGCTGTGCTTACGGTATCGTTCAATTCGGTATGTATCTCCATCTTGTTCACCAATTAAGGCAACCATTGTGTTTTTCTTTGTTTTGTTATTGACTACTGCATCACCTTTAACTCCTTTAGATGTCATGTTGTATAAACACCATGTAATTGATTCCGGGATTAATGATGACTTACCAGCCCCATTACTAGCAAACTTCTCGTCACTAGTATTCTCTCCTTCAATTAAGATAAGACCTTGATTATCTAAATCAACTTCTGCATCATTAATTGCTAGAAAGTTCTGAACTATTAACTTGTTCCACTTCAATATCATATTCCTCCTCTTCTATTAATAAGTAAATCTTACCATGATACCATATGTTTGTCAATAAAAAAAGAGACTAGTTAATAGTCTCTTAAACTTTCTCTGTGTTTTTTAGTAAATGGTCTTCGTCAACAGTAGTGTACCAGTATTCATCTTTATATTTTACCTCTGCAAAGTAAGATTGGTCTTTGTATGCGTCTAACTTAGGTGCTTTGTATAGAATAGTGAGAATATAGTAAACTTCTTCTATGTTGAACTCGTCTGATGTATCTTCCCTAAACTTATCTCCTACTTTAATTTCCATATTAATCCTCCTTTAAACATTTATTGTTTGTGCCTCTTTTAAGACTGCTAGAGCCTTATCCTGTACGTTTGTGTAGAACTTATTCGTGTACTCCTTGACAATATCAGATTCACTGGAACCTACTTCGATGTTAATACGTAAGTCTGCTTTGTATTCTTTTTGTACTTCCACTCGAATATTGTCGGACGATTCTTTAAATATTTCTACCTCTGTTGCTAGTTCCTGTGGAATAATCATTCGTACATAGTTGTTATCCACAATCTCTTGTGTGTTCTCATCGATTTTCGTTATCGTGACAAACTTCTTATTCTCGATTGGAATAAATTCTGGTTTGCCTCCTTTGTCTAAGTCGATTAAGAATACACCTTTATCTTGTCCCTCATCAGAGAAGCTTTCTTGGATTGTGTTACCAGCGTAGAACGCGTTGTCTAACCCACCTAAGAACTGTCGCTTATGGTAGTGACCTAATGTTACATAGTCAAATACATCAGGGTAAAGTTCACTAATGTTAAATGCTCCACCAAGCCGATGTGAATGTTGTCCTGTTTCACTTCCGTCCACTCCTATATGTGCCATTAAGATTGTAGGCTGAACCTTACCTTCTGCGTGTTCTGCGAACTCGTTAATTTTACCTTTTAAGAATGCTACATTATCAGAATACGAAATAGGGTACAATACGGTTGAGCCTGTATAGACTGGTTCAAAGTCATCCATAACTGTTACACGCGGAATCGCTTTGAAGTTCTCTAGGCTATGTTCCGGGAAGTCACTGGAGTCTGCTTGGTCATGGTTACCTACAATCATATATAGTTTGACATCCGGGTACTTCATCATGTTATCGTAGATTACATTGAACCCTAGATTGTATACTAGAGTTGTAATGCGGTTCCTTGCATGGAAGTAATCCCCGTTAAACAGAATGTCCGCATTGTTCTCATGTGCAAGTTCAAATACTCTATTAAGTGTATTCAATTGTGCTAGTAATCTATCGGTAATTTGAATCTCTTTACCTTTGTATGTATGTGTTATAGGCTTCGCAAAGTTATCGAAGTTATGCCAATGGAAATCGGAGAAAACTATGTACTTAGTATGCAAACTTAGATTCACCTCTCTCTAGGTAGATACCTGCATTATAGTAGTCTTTAATCTCCCAGAATGGGACAGGCGTATAATGCGTATGCTCTGTACAAACACAAAAATGTACGCCTCGGTCTAACCCTTGTGTCATGCTATGTACGTGACCATGAATGTTAGCTTGGATGTCTGTTTGACTTTGTGCTACTTCTAACATTTTCGCGTTAAGCGGGTAATGAGAGAATAGGTAATCATCTAAGTATAGATAGTTCCGTAGGTCAAACCCCATCTTAGCGTACTTCGCTTTACTGAATGAATCGTGATTACCTTTGACAAGAATCTTGCGACCATTAAGACGTTTAGCGATTTCTTCTGCTTTCTTGGCTCCACATAGGAATAAATCTCCTACATGCATAACGAGGTCATCCTTCTTAACTTCTCTATTCCAATTTTCAATGAGCGCTTCATCCATTTCGTCTACATCTTTAAATGGTCTATCCTCGTATGGGATAATGTTTCTATGCCCAAAGTGCGTATCGGACGTTACGTGAATCTCTGGTAAGCTTATATAATTCATCTAGTTCCCCCCCTTACAAAAGTCCAATATTGTTCTGTAAGCAGTAACTTGACCTTCTAAATAATTATGTTCGTTCACATCATAAGTCTCATCTGAGTATTTGATAGCCTTCTCCAATAATTCTTGTACTTTCTCCACAACATCTTCTGCGTACATATTATTGCCCTCCTCTGATTGCTTGATTTATTTCTTGGCTAAAGTCCGGCATAGGAACCTTACCACTATTACCTCCAGCTTTCTTAGCTTTAAACAGGTTGTCCCTTGCTTGGTCAACCGCTTCCAAGATAGCTCTATGTTCTTTCTCTTCACTTGAATTTTGTATGTACTCTCTCACTACTTGCTGATTACCGATAACCTTAAATCCTAGCATCTTATCATATGCACCTTCTGGTGGGTTACGTACCTTATCCGCGTATAGCCGCAGGAATCCAGCATTATACTCTTCCGGTGTCTGGTTGACTACTAGAACGAGTTCAGCAGCATTCTTTTTACGGAGCGAACCTTCCATATGTTCTGATGTTCTGATTAGTGCATTGTAGGCTGTACGGTTTAACTGGGAAGCTGTCCACATTACTACATCGAAATCTTGTCCAATACGACGCATCTCTTCAAATAACTTACCGCCATCATCCGCTTCATTACCTGTAGCATGCGGATTACGTAATAGTTCCGGGTAATCGACAATAACTACATCAATCTTAACCCCTTGACGAATTAGTAAATCAGAGATTAATTGTTCAATCTTAGCTGGTGTAACTTTACGAGGAGAGTAACGAGCTAGGAATAAGTTACCGAATCGTGCGCGGTTATTCTTATACAGGGCTTGTCTCTTCTCGAATTTCTCCATGTTAAGTGTAGAGCCATCTAAGATGTCCCCTCGGGTTTGTCGTAACATTGACTGCTCTAGTTTTAAGACCATTCGGTTCTTTAATTCCTCTAGGGCAATGAATAATACGTTGTAACCTTGCTTAACATAGTTCGTTGCTAAGTTGGTCATCATTAATGTTTTACCTGTACCAGACATAGCCGCAATAAGACCTAACTCACCTTTAGCTAGTCCACCACTATTCAGTAGGTCAATAGATTTAAATCCGGTTGGTACGGTGTTACCATCTAAAGATGATAGCGCTAGTCGTTTATATTCCACGTCATCAATTACGTTGATAATCTCGTCATTACGACCAGAAATATCCAGTAACATGATTTTACGGAACTCATCTTCTAATGTATCTTGGAACGCTTCATCATTAATTTTTAATGCAGCTTTCTTAAGTAATTCTAATCTCATTTGTTTCTTTATGTATTTTTCAATTTCTTCATCAATCAAGTTATCATCGTGGCTATCTCGAATCTGGTATAGCTCACTAACTTTATTGAAGTACTGCTGTTGTTCATCTGCACTTTTCTTAAGTCTATCAAGTTTCGCTTCTAGTAATGTTACTAATGCACCCTCTGTGATGACACTAGAATTTGATTGATAGTATCGGCGTACAATCTGTGTAATCTCTTTATAGATTTCCACGTTCTCAAAGATTGACATCGGTACTACTGGTAGAACCTCCTTAGAAAATACCGGAGATTCAATTGCCTTGCGGAGTATTTCTTTCATAATCGGTTTTTCCATATTACATAAATTCCCCCTCTTGTTTTTTAGAATATTACTATTCTATCAAATATTGTGCTAAAAGTCAAGAAGATTACAGCTCTGATGCAATGATGTCATCTAGTTCTGTAGTCTTATGATAAGCACCTTGAATCATGTTGTACTCACTCTTTACTGTGAATTTTTCTAAATCGTATTCCGCTACTTCATTTGCTGATTGGAATACTTTCTCAATCTGTTCTACATCTAGGAATGAGTAATCATTTAACGGGATGTTGTGTCGTCCATATTCTTTAAACGCATCCTGTAATTCTTTCAATGAAACATGTAAGCCTTTACGCTGTTCAATTAAACGTAAAGTGAATCGGTGGTCAATCGTATCAGTTAAACGTAGGAAAGTACGTCCACCATAGTTGTATTGCTCTTGCTTTGTTGCATTAGGTAATAACAGTTCTCCTAAGAATGAAGCTGATTTCATATGTACTTCGTGGTTGCTAATAGTTGGCTGCGGGATACTTGCTAATGCAATACGTACCATCTCGGAGCCAAGAATAACATTCTCTGGTAATCCTGATTTACCGTATAGTTTCATAACAGCTTGTGTCGTAATGAACTTCTTAATAACTGTTTGTGATTGTTTTGATACACCCTGTTTCTTCATGTTCTCCATCGTGTAATCGTAGAAGTCCACTAAAGCGAATGTAGTATCATCACTTTCTGCTGTACGGAATAGTTCGCGGTATGATTGGGAATGACTAAGAATACCATTACCTTTGTCTGCTGTCTTGTAAGCGTCATCAAGAGACATAATAATCGGGTCATCTGCGAAGTCTTTCTTAAGTGCTGCACCTTGTAATTTCATGATGTGCTTAGATTTCTGGAAACTTTCTTCACGCTTGTACACTTCATAACTTCCCTCACTCATTAATGCATTAGGGAATGGTTTAGCGCTTTTTACATTGGATTTAATTGTTGCGGCATAAGTGGAACGGTTGAATTGAGCTGTTAAATATACAGCCGGGTTAATTTCATTCTCTTCACAGAAGTCTACGAATTTGACAAAATGCTCCCAGTTAATTGTCCCCATAAATTCTTTTTCGAGTATATCGAAGTCCGGTAATACTTCCGGTACTTTGTATCCTACTTTCTCCTCCGATTTATCGTAAAAGTAGTTCGTACTCTTAGCGAATAAATAAGCGTAACGGTTATAAATCCGTGACACTAAGTATGCTTTGTAGTTATGTACTGGAGCATCTGTTTTTTGGAACCAGTCCCATGATGGGAATATAGTCTCTGCTAGTTCTGCATTAAGGTCATCTACACGTTGTTGCTTTTCGCTACGTAATAGCTTGTCCTCTAGCATTTGTTGTTTCGTTCTACGATTTCGCTTGTTCGGTTTCTCTTTCTTCGGCTTTTTAGGATATACCTTTTTCACGATATCTTTAATATCCGCATCGAGAGTATTAACGTCGTCGGAGTTAATAAGCGCCTTTTCAGAAGTATCGAATTTCACAAGAAGTTCGTTAAAGCGCACAACGCAACCTTTACCTCTTCCGCGTTCTCCGCCAACTTCGAAAACTCCGCTAGTTTGTAATTCTTTAAGATGGCTAGATACAGTTTTTACATCCTTACCTAGCTCTTTAGCTAAATGTGTTTTTTTAAACGTAACCACGTTATCAACAGTGTTTTTAGCTTTGTTAATCAAATTTGTTAAAACGTCTAATAGTTTGGTGTTGATATTAACTAGCGAATAGTCAATAAAGACTCCTTTCGACGTTAATTCCGATACTGTTGTCATACTCCACTTCTCCTTTGCATAAGTTTTAGTAAACACGCTCTTAGGGTGTATACTTCTAGTATAACATATTTTCAGAATTTAATCAATTTACTGTCATAAAGTCTGCATCGAAGTAGAACTTAGTCATCAACTTATCCACAATACCGTTAAAGTAAGCAAACATAGACTTCTTGATTTTCACACCGTTCTTGTATTTCATCACATATTGTTTCAAAGCAGTTAACCCAATTTCTAGTTCTTGCGCTTTAGTAAATAGTTTTTCTCCGTTTACGGGTCTATTATTCTGGCGAACTACTTTCCACAGCTCTTCTACTTCTTTTGCTTTAGAAAAATATGAATTGGATAATTCAGTGAAACGTGCTGGTACCCAGTGTGCTACAAATTCTGCGTTCTTAATGTTATTAACAGTATTAGTATTATTATGTATAACTGTACGTTCTTTATATGTATTAATATTATTTGTTTTAAGGTTTTTATTAGTTGTTTTACTAGGACTTTTTTCGACCTGTTTTGGCTCTTCCTTGTTGGACGAATCCGTTTTAACGGGCTGGATAATCACAGCGTTGGAAGTCTGGTACATGTTCGAGCGACGCTTCATTGCGTACTCCTTGATGAACCCAAAATCAGTCAATCGAATCATTAATCGCTGGATTGTTTTATAGCTCAATTCCAGCTTGTCCGCTAAACTGTTTTTACTAAGGAAGCTAACTCCTAAGTGCTTACAGCTATGACGCTTCAATAAATCTAGTAATCTTAGAAGATTTTTTTGTACATCCTTTCGCTTAACCTCTTTTTTAATTACATCCTTATATGTACGAACCGTCTCGTTCATGTCTTCGATATCGGAGAAAGTAACAAGGTTCTTGTACGTCTCCTCTTCTGCTATTAAAATGATTGCCTCTCTTGCCATTAATTACAACTCCTTTACTATTAGTACAAGGGTTATTATACTAGTAAAAAAAGAGCTAGTCAATAGACTAACCCTTAAAATTTACCTCGGACTTATTTCCCAAGTAGTTTCATATCAAAGTTCTCGTCCTTGTATATTTTCATACGTTCTTTACTATGGTTCAATAGTATTTCATGGGTGCGGTCAATGAAGTCCAGTACTAATGTCTGGTTACCATCGATACCATTTAAACGTAATCCACGACCAATACGTTGTAATACTTGACGTAAACTTTTACCAGCACCAGCGAGGATTAAGCAACCGATACTGTTTAAATCCAAACCTTCATCGATAAGTGTTGTACCAATCATAAATGGAACTTCACCACTACCGAATCGTCGTAATACTTCTTGGCGCTCCTCGGATGATAACTCACCTTTAAGGAATACGCATTCATGACCTTCCGCTTCAATCAGTTCTTTTAACTGTTCTCCGTGGTCAATATGGTTAACGGAAATAAGTACCCCAGCTTTTTTCTGTTTATAGAAGGAAGCTCCGACTTTAACGGCGAATCTATTTCTATACTCATTATTAACGATACCCATCTTGTAAGCTTCTAAATAGTTATCCGCTAATTCAATACCGCGTGGCTCTTTAATTTCAATCATACGGATAACTGGTTTTGAAGATACGCCTCGTTTTACCATATCATCATTCGATACTTTAGATACAACACCGCTGAACAATGCACGAATACGTTGGTAAAGAATTACATCTTTCTGGTTTACTGTACCTGTTAATGCGATACGATATTGTGCGTTACTACATTGCAATGCTGTTGAGTACCATGATTCACCTTTCGAACGGTGAGCCTCATCACCAATAAATACTCGAATGGATTCTACGAAATCGTGAGCTGTTTTCCATTTCTCAAAATTCTTTTTATTCTTTTTCATAAGAATTTTCTCTAATTCACCTTTATAACTTCGCAATACCATTTGTACCTTCTTATCTGTGTAAGCGTTGTCATAAGCAAGAGTAGTAAGAATATTCTCAATTTCTAAATCATTCTTAGTTTTCGGTGTCCAATTTTTCAAATAATTCTTAATAAGCGTTCGCGTATTAACTGTGTCCAAAAACTTAGGAGCAATATCTTCCGCCATCTGCTTGACTAATCTATCTTTTTGTGTATATGTAACGCCCTTAGTCGGGTCTTTTAATGCACTATGTAATGTAGGTATCATAACGAATACTAGTTTCTTGTTCTTTATGTCGAACTTACCATCACCAACCATACCGATTTCGCGTGGCTTAAGTTGAAGCGCTTCGGAAATACTTTCTTTCGCCTGTCTTAAAATCTCCTTCGAGTGAACCATAAAGGCGATGCGCTCTCCTCTTGCTACTAATGGGAATAGCTGTTTAATGATTCCGGCTGCTGTCATTGTCTTACCAGCGTTCGTTGCTAGATTGACAATACCTACTTGTTCTTTTAAAATCTGTTTAACAGAGTCATACTGATAATCACGTAGTGTAATAGTTTCACCGTTCTTTACTAATTGGATTTCTTTATCCATGCTATCGTGATGCAGTAATGCTCCCGGTCTTGTGTCATCTAATTCATATGTAAGGCTTGCGTATTTTTCTTGCATCTCTCTTACGCCCTCTAGGAATAATTGTAGTAGACCAGTAGGGAACTTGTCCTCTTTCATATCGTAGAAATCGGTGATACCGTCCCATACTCCAGCTTTGTAGGCTCTGGAATGGAATACTCCTTCTTCTTTAACTCCCAGTTTATGATGCATATGTCCTCTTACTTTTTCTGCTTTTAATGTATCGCCTTGAAAATCAATATGCGTATACATAATCCCAACCGTAATCTTCATCTATATTAACTCCTCCTATTTGTTAAAATATCTCATATATTAATTATATCATAGTTAGAAAAGTGAACAGAAAAAGAGGACACCTATACGATGTCCTTTCCTCCATATTGCTCTATTAAAGATGCTAGTTGCGCTTTCATTTTTTCTACGTCTTCTAAGCTTTTATCTAATGCTTCTGACTTCTGTTCGATGTTCTGCATAGCGCGACCTGTTCTTAGTTCAGAGTCGGAAGGGACGAATATTAACGCCCCGGAACCATCTCTTCTTTCTGTAGCCATGTAATCCCTCCTTAGTAAACTGTCTGTTTCGTTACTGCTGTTAACTTTTTAACACGAGGTCGTAGGAATCGGTTGTCGCCCTCTAGAATCAAACGATACTTAACAGATGTGTTCGTAGCTGCGGAAGTAACTTTCTCTGTGTATGTGATTCTATTAAACTCTTGCGATTCTTTTACTACAGATGGAGTAACTGTGAAGTCTTTCCATAACTGTCCTCCGTTTAAAGAGTACTGTGGCTTAACTCGTGTACCTGCTGGTTTCGCTTCACTGTAAGACATTGTGATAGTATCGAACTTAGCATCCGTTTGGTCAATTGTCTTAGTAGTGTACTTACCACTAGTAGCGCTTACGAAGTTAACGAACAGTAAGTCATCTAGAGCTAACATTGGCGAGATGTAGCGGTTAGATTTGAACGTTGCTCGTAATTTAGCTAATCCAACTACGAATGGTGTTTGAATACCTGCATAGTTTGATAGTGGCAACCACGGAACCGAATCGATAGACACTGTGTTAACGTTTGCTTGGTCTACGATTTTAACTTCCCACTTACAACCTGTGTTCTCTGGTGTTAAGAATGAAGCCATTAACAGGACACCGTTAGAGTCGATATTACGCATTGTGTCGAACTCGATAATACCTTCCTCTGCGAACTCTGCTGTGTAAATTTTGAACTTCATATCTGTCTCTTGGTGAACCGTCCATGATACAGCATTCGAAGAACTGAATAGTACACCGTTTACGTATGGTTGTGTGATTACTGTTTGCGGGCTATTACCAATTGTGTTTTTACCCCATGTCGCGCACCACATAGTGTAGTCTGCACTATCTGTGATAAATACGATACAATAGCTTTGACCTGCTTCAACCATAAGTGGGTCATCAAGTGCAATCTTCGTTTCTTTTGTAGCATCTTCTGATGTAACAATGTCAGCAGGAGTTAAAACGCGCTCTGCATATACTGTACGGTTAGGAAGACCTCCATCAGATAATCCACGAATCTGCATGATGATGTTGTCTTTAGTAGACTTAGAAGCGAAGTACACGCCTACAGATGATACAACACGAGCTTGTGGTACTGCGAACGATTGAGCTAATGGGTCATATAACTGGAACGTTACGTGAGTACGTGTAATCGTATCAGTTGTAATCTTGGCTGTACCTTGCGCTGTGAATGTTGTAACCGCCATGTTACCATCGTTTCGTAATACTACTTCACGAGTACCTGTACGAACGTTAGCTGGAATCATGAACTTACCTGTTGCAATACCTTGACTGTTCGCATTGATAGTACCAGCTAAAGTACTTGCTGTAGAACCAGTCGGTGTACAAGCTATTCGAACACCATCGAATGTTACGTATAGTTCTTTAGACATTGGTTGTAAGTTTGTAGCTTGGAAGTTAATTTCGATAGAACGCATGTACTCGATTACTTCTTCACGAGTATTTTGTGCTGAACTCCAGATTGTACCTTCCTGCTTATCTCTCCATCCGATAGATGATTCGTTCCACTCTACTCCGCCTTGTAAACTAGCGTTATCTACTAACCATTTATTCCAGTCACTAACTTTTCCGCCCGGGTCACCTGCGCCCTGATGCATCCACCAACGGTTAAGTTGCGTAGTCACATAGTCTTCTTCGTAAAGAGTTACTTTCTTCTCATCAATCCAGTTATCTGCTTCTGGTGTTAGTTTAAGTACACCTTGCTTATTGAATACCATGTACGGGTTAACGTTCCAAGCATCGGTAGCTAAGGGCTGGTTGATTTCTACTGTCTCTGTAAATGGAGCTGTTACTAAACGTCCCCACGACTTCGCTACAGATTGATTCTCCATGAACTTAGGTTTAACCTTCTGGTTATCTGGAGTCGATGTAGAGAGCGTTATATGCGCGTCATCGAATGAGAATGAAACATCTGTCTCCTGTTTATCGATACGGTTGAAGTCAATGAAAGCATCTGCGAATACTCCGCGCATTGATAACGGGTCTTGTGATTTTGTAGCTTGCTTTTCTAACTGGAGAATAGCTTGGTTATACTCAACGTTCTCTAATCGAGTTTTCATGATTTGTAGCTCGTCCATTCTTAATCGAACAACAGCAGTATTTTTAGCTACAGCTTTGTCAGAGAATGGGTATACATGAATCTCTCCTACCTTGAATGTTAATGGGTCAACGTTCTGTGGTGGGATTGCAAGACCTTCTCGGTTTGGTTGACCTTTAATAGCTGTGAAATTACCTTTCGCATCTAATGTTACAATATCTTCACGAGATAAGTAGTAATCATAATCGATACGTACAACGCCTTTGTCTTTAGGTTTTGCTCCTCCTAGACCAGCGAACGTTACTTCTGTTACACTACCGATTCCGCTTGTGTTTGGTGTTGAGACTACTTTGTAATCTGTATTCTCTTTCATAATTCTCTCGTACTCAAATACGGTTTTATATGTAGTACCAGTAGTAGGCTCTAAACCATTTAGTCCTGTAGACCAATCGATATAAGTGACACCGGAATCTTGAACGATACGGTAATCATCACCTTGTTTATATGTATAAGCTGGGTTTGTTGTGTACACTTTAACAGTAGTAGCGTCAACGTTAGTGTACTGAGGTGGTAAAGCATCTCTACCATCTGCTGCGCCTTTCGATACGCTCACTCCACCGGAAGCTTCTGATGGACTGTCGGTACGACCTAAAACTAATTTAACTTGTTTAACGAACTGACTGTTCACTGTTACCTTTTGCTTCGCATTATCGTAAGTAGAAGTTTCTTGGTAAATACTATTTACTGCTGTTTCTTTTGGAATCTGGATACGAGTAGATGTTGGTTTACTAATACGATAACCTTTTACATACGCTACGCCGCCATCGATTACAAGTGTTACAGCATCGTTAGTCAACCCTTTGTCAACCCATAAGTTGAATCCTTCTACTTGGTAAGACCCAGATTCTTCCTCTGTACGCTGCGCTAGTACTTCGTTAATGAATGAGAACTCTGGTCGGTCTGGGTCTTTAAATAACAGACCATCATTGAACTCATAGATATTAGGAGCAGAAGGGTCATTGTATGTAATGACTACTTTTTCTTCTAATCGGTCTGCACCTTCAGATAAGTAGTTCGCTACATCTTGTGTTGGGTCAAGTAATGTCGGGTCTTGTTCAAACGTAACAATACTCTGTACCAGCTTAACGCCAATTACTTCTTTACCTGTACCTGTAAATGGAATTGTTTGCTTCTCGAAAGCGCGGATTTTACCGCCTAAGTAAATGAAACCTTTCTCTAGAGTAAGTTCCTTAATCCCTTTTGTTTTATCGTTAGGGTCTACATATACGAAGTTAAACGCCATACCGTTTTGAATGGCACCATCAGCAAAGATACTATCTCCCATACGTTTTACATGGAAGTCATAGATAGATTGCATTTCGTTTAATTCTGCTTGTTGTAAAGCTCTATCAGCTCTAAACAAGATTCTACTACGACCACTATCTGGGTTGAAGCGGTCATAGTAAGGTGCTTTGGATAAGTCTAATGTATCTGCCAATTGCTTTCACTCCTATTATTTGTTTTTAATATCTAGAATGAACTCTTCTATGATATCTAAATTGTCTCCACGTTTCTGTACCGCATTACCTTCTTCGTATGGTATTGGGTCGCCTTTGTTTATACAGACATTCTTAATTCGTAAGTTCTTATTTAAGGATGCCTCTACACGAGGGAAGTACGCTCTCCACATACACATCAAGGCGTTTGCCGGGATTGTTTGTGTATGATTTAATCGAACCCACTTATTTGTTTCTGTTGTGAAATCTCGTGAGTATTCAATCCAGTTCTTACCATCGTTAAACCAGAACGATAGGTAGGCTCCTGATACGTCACAGTTAACATCTGCGGAGAATGTAACTTTATCTCCTATTTTGAACCCTTGTAAACCGCTATCGTAAGAACCTAATTGGAACGCAGAGTCATTGAATCTTGTACATGTCATTCCTAAGTAATCTTGGTTCCAGAAACTTTGTATGTTTATTCCTCTAATTGTCTCGGTAGCTCCTCTGTCATTGTCAGAAGGTAATCGAGGGAATACGTTAACTGCACTACTATGTAATACATTGTTTTTTGTGAATGGTCTAAATGTTTCGAAAATTTGCATGGTACCTTCTTTAGTTAAATCGGAGGATAGATGTATATCTTTGTACCCATTAGAAAATGTAGGAGCTACAGATATATCTCTACGTGTATACTGTTTGTTGTCAAATGTACCGCCTTTAATTGTAGTTTGGTAATACAACATAGTTACATCTTCCGCTTTAATCTTGTCAATAGGAACCATATAATACGATTTTCCGCCGTACTCTAGTTTAGGATAAGTTTTAACAGGTGTACCAATAACAGGTTTTACAGGTATTATTCTGTCAACCCTCTTATAACCTATTATATCATAATCTACTAATCTTAAGTACGTTTTGTCCTTACTGTCGAATAGCTGTTTAAGTTTGTCTTGGATATCGAAATCAGCGGTATTTAACCCCTTATCCTCTGGTGCTTCTGTGTACATGAGTGGCTTGTCACCTTTAACTAGTGTTTGAGCTGCTGTTTGGAACCAGTTCCCAGAACCTGTTAGCTGGTCTACTTCGAATCGTAGTTTTGCGTTAGCATCTAGTCCCTTCTGCTCAATTGGTAGTGTTACACTAAGCATTTGCCAATTAGCAGTAGCATTACCTACAACCGTTCCTCCCATTGAACTACTCTCTGAGAAGAACTTAACAGGCATAGGTACAATTGTATCGAGCCTAGTAAACTCTATATCAAAGAAAGATATACTACCATTTCTTCGAAGCCATACTACAAACTGAGGCGTGTCTACTGTAGTGTTTATAGTAACGTCCCTAGTGAACTCTACCCATCTACCTATTTGATTTTTATCGGTTATTTCCATGATAGGAACAGGGTTGACATCTACACCATTCGCATCTTTACCTTTGAGTTCTACTGCGGTACCTTCATCTATAGCTATGTCGCTGTTAACTCTGTAGAGGAAGCGGATTCTATATTTCTGACCTGCTACTAGTTTTGTTAGTCCACCTTCTGTAAGAATTTGTCTTAATCCTACATATCTATTCATATCCATACCGGAAGCTCTTAGTGTTGCTACATTACCATATACACTGTCCGTCTCGATTTTAACATTATCACCTGTTGTTGAAGATGCGGTGAAGGGGCTTAATACTCCTGTAGCGAAGTCCCCGTTAACCATCGAGTTATTTGTTAACCGAACAGATTGAGAGTAAGTAACTATGTCACCTACTTTAGCTGCACTTCTATTTACAATACTAGGGATGTTGTATCGAATACTACCCCAGTTAATATTTGTCTGGGTTATTTTTGTTCCCATATACCGCTTCGAGAGTAACTGTACATTGTTTGGGTTATAACTCCACGGGTCATCGCTACCAGAATAGTCCTTTGTTTTTACTAACAGGTTACGACTATTGATGATTTTCTTTTCAATAGGAATCGCGTCGTCGTTCTTTCTGTTTGGTAGCCGAGAAAGTTTTGCTTTAACCCCTGCTGGTTTGAACTTTTCGATTTCACTTAGAACATCTAAAGGAACATTCTCTGTGAATCTAGCATCGATAACGGCTGTCGTGTAGTACTTACCTAGTAAGTGGTCTTCACCGTTTAGTTTCGATTTATTCAAGATAAACACGTTCTTGTAAGGTTCATAAATCTCAACCTTCGTCGTCGGGTCATTTAAGTATTTCTTAATTGCATCTTCGATAGAAAGTACAGTACCTCTTTCGATAAGAATAAAGTTAATAATTCTTTGTCTATATGTGTCATCGCTTTCATTATCCTTACGGAATACACCGAACTTGTCTCCAAACTCATCTAGCCATTGTCCGGTAGCCGTTTCTAGTCGAGCATCTTTTTTGCTCTCTATAGCATCAGTAGCCACACTTTGTAACATATCATCTAAGGAAGCAAGGACAACATTATGGGGATTGCTGTCCTTTGTTAGTCTTGTTTTCCATAGAGGATGTAAATATTTCATGAAGCCCATATTATTCCTCCTATACTAGTGTTACTTTAATTATACCAGCTCTCACGATTTCGTTACCTTTGACTACCTCATTAGCTGTAGGTTTTGTGTACTGGATATCGTATACAAGCTGCTTATCTACACTCTTGATAACGTAAGATAAATCGTTTAGAATTAAGTTCTGGGATGTTTGCATGTTGTTTAAATACCCTTCTACAGCGAACTTGATTCTATCTCGTAATGCGTTTGTAATAGCTGGTTTGTTTGTGATAGTAACTGTTACTTCTACATCGATTGATTTACGAGTTACTGGTTTCACTTCTACAGGTATTCCAGCAGGTTTGAAACGTTTGAGTGATGTTTCGATTGCTAGTTTTACAGAATCAGGAAGCTCCCCGTTCTTATCGTGTGCGTACACGACTACTAGACCAATCTTTTCATCTATGTATACACCAGATACTTCCGGGACTAATCGTGTACCGTATTCTAATGCAGGTTTCGTAGCTTTACTTAGGGACTCAATGTAAGAACGGAATCTAGATTTCAATGCTTCTAGTGGCTCTTCATTTTCCCCAGTTTGGAATGCAGCAGGGTTAGTAACCAGTTTTACATTAGATAACGGAGTCATCATAACATCAATTGCATTTGCTGGTACGTTACCAACCTCTCCAGACATAATGCAGTATACAAATACTTCTGCTGTTACTGCACCTGCGGGTATGTAATAATCTTCTACAGTTTCATAGATGTTCGCGTATTCCGGGAAACTAGATGTGAACCTTGTACCACGAGGTAGTGGTGTGTTTTGTTGGACTGCATTATGGAATGTAATTCGAACCTTACCATACGCTTTCTGTGGAGCCTTACGTTTAAATCCAAAGGACTCGTACACACCAGCTTGAATAGCTTCTTCTAAGTTCTCTTCGGTTAGTACATAGAACTGTTCTACTTCCATTGCTACTGCTTCGTATAAAGCTCGAATAGCACTACCTACTGAGAAGTCATTAATCTTGTTTGTGTTTGTTATTGTGTAATCTACTAATCTTGAGTAGATGTTCATCATGCCTTTAAATTGCAATGCTTTCACCGCCTATCGGATATTATTTACAAAGTTATCATTTAGGAAAATATCTCCATTCTCTCTTGCGGTTAAGGCAAGTAAGAACGCTTCTTCTACTGCGATGGATGTTACTTTAAATGCGACATCGATTTCGTTATCGTAAATGTTGTAACCAACCTTCTCGACAGCTCTTACTCGACCATCTGTTCGAATCGCTCTTTCTAACTCCACTACTAATAATGTAGCATTTTCCTCTGTATTTTTTTTACCTAAGTATTCACTCACGTAAGAGCCGTATCTAGGGTGATTAAGATAGCTTCCTACTGGTGTAAGAATACGAGTTAATAGGGATTGTTTTAAGTTCTCGATACCACGTAAGGTAGCAAGGTCACCTTTATTGTTATCCTTCATTTCTAGTATTTCTGCATCCCAACCGGGAGAACCAATGTTACGAGGCTGCGGCAACACATTTAAATCCTTACCTAGTGTGAGAGCGTATATTTCCTCTTGGTCGTATGCTGAACTATTTTTTAAGTTTGCTATAAGTTCACCATCAGAATCTTCGTTGGAGCGAAACATAATCGTGTCACCTGTTGTAACAAGGTGAGTAGGATTCGTTAACTTCTCTGCTACCGTATCAACGATGTAAGGATATCTAAGGTCATTAAACTTCGCTAACTCTCTCCATCTATTCGAATCACCTAAATGATGTTGCGCGATGGACTGCAATGTGTCCCCTGATGCAATGATTTTCTTTACGTATTTAACCACTATCTCACCTCTATTCTATCTGTTAGAATTACATCTATCTGGTTCTCTATGTAACCTAGAGATACGTCTGTTATTCTTAGCGCTTCTATAATCTTTCTATATCGACGAACTGTACTAAAGTAATCAGCAATGTAGTTTACATTATCCCGGATTCTTTGGAAGTCCTTTTTCGATATGTATTGTAAGTTTGTACTTTCTTCTTCAATACTGTATAATAATGCAAAGGATTCTAATACTACTGATGTAACCAACGTGTACATACGCGGGTTGTGTGTAGCTAAATCACTTTCCATTATCTGTCTTACCAGTGTTCTCGGGTCTATCTCGATGTCAACAGTAGGAATTTGATTCTGGTCTATCTTATCTAATACAAGTCTTGCTACAGAAGAAAGACTAAATGTAGGCTTGTACAATTGAGATACGTACATCGGTGCCTCATTCATTGTATTAAACGGAATGGTACCATCTGGTAATACTGTTACGGTAGAGATAAACCAGACTAATGTAGCTGGTTTTGGTTGTATCATTTTATGCCCACCTTCCGTAATAACCTATATTGAATCCTAATCCTTCCATACCGTACTGATACACGCCTTTAGATGGTGATTGAGGGTTTAGTACTGTTCCATCTTTATTCGGGTTGTATGAGCCTCCTGTGCCTTTATTATAGATGTCATTGCCTACACCACTGTTCGGAGTTTTTGTTGGGATATCCCACTCTGAACCGGGTCTGTTTGGTAAAGGAGTTGGTAAGTTCGGATATGTTGGGGATGGTCTGTAGTTACCAGTATTAGGTAGTGAAGGGAATCTGTTACCTATTTCTGGGTTAATCACGTCTGCATCCGCTGGGTCTGATGATTTACGAATGATGATTAGTTTAATTTCGTATCTGTACAGCAATGGAGCGTTTGCGTCCTGTGTAACAGAAATACCCTCTGGAGCCAAGTGAACTACAAAGCTCTCATCATTTGTAAAGTTGTGGAAATAAAAATCCTGTGCGGATGTTTTACCATTACCACCAGTCTTCGCGTAGTCCTCAATAAACGCTTTCATTTCTTTAATCTTCGTTACCCCTCTGTCTTCTGCTCGTCCAGTAGGATTAAAACCTGTTGTACCGGAGATAGTTATAGTAGGGATATCCGCTTGGAAATCCTCAATGATAATACGACTCTTTGTTTTTAATGCCGTAGTACGGTGAGGCATGTTGTGATTCATGTTCTCTGGGTTGAGAGCGAACTTAAATGTTCTACCGCCAACACTGAACGCAATCTTCTGTAATCTGTTACGACCATCAGCTATTGTCATGTGCGTTCCTCCGTTCTTTCATAGTTATCTTGATTCTAAACACTCTACTATTAATATAGTATTTAGAATGAAAATAACTATTAGTATAGCAAGAAAAGACAGGAGTAAATATCCCGTCTCAAATAATTCTATTTAATTTATACTTATGTAATAATTCTTCTGGAGTGACATCGTAAAGATTTTCCGCATCTTTTCTATCAATACCAGCTATGTAAAACGATTTATCTACTATCTCGGAACATGTAAGTTTACTTTGGTTGTTAAATATAGTTCGTTTGATGTTGAACACGATTCGGAATAGCATTTCAAATATCTGAGCATAGTCATAGTCAGAACCTTCAAAACTTTTCGCAATATCAACGATTTCTTCTCGTTCCTCCGGGGTTATGTCAGTTAATCGATAGACATGCGTAATATTTTTATCATATTCTATAGGTACAACTCTAGTCTTTATAAACCTGTTAGCCTCGATTAGAGTATTGGAGTCTATAGCAAGAGCAACATGACTATAGGGTGATTTAGTAAAAAAACTAATCACCCTACCTATGAAACTAGTTGGTCTATAGAATATAACGTCTGCTGGTAGAATTTCTCCAGTTGTCATACCTTAAGACCTCCTATTCTTTATTTTCTACTTCTTCGGGTACGGCTGCGCGTAACTGTAGGTTCTCTTCTTCTAATTGAGAAACGTAGGCTCTAAGTTGGATAACCTCGTCAGTTAACACATGTATAGTTTGGTATTGCTCCTTCATTATGAAGTTAGGGTTTATCGGTTTACCTTGTGGTTGTTGTGTATTCATTTGTTTTCCTCCTATAGATTAACTAGTTCTCCCAGTTCGTGTTGTATACTTCTTTATCTGTTACAGCATTTTTAATTTTCTGAACATATGTATTATACTTCGTAAGCTGTGTTAACTTATGATTGAACGCTTCTTTTTGAACAACCATCCAGTCTTCTCTTGTATGGTCAACATACCCTGCATCTTCTGTTCTCCATAATACGCTAGTTACATCAGGCTCGTCTCGAAGGTAATCTTTTTGACCTAAGAAATTAATCTGGTCGCCATCATTCAAACGATATTTATGCCCGTTTACAGAAGTGAAACCATTTTTAATAGCGTTCTCGCAAGTCTCATCTAGTAATTGCATCTTTAATTTCTTGTGATGCTCTAAGATAAACGCAGGTGTAATATCAAAAATAGATAATTTGTATCTATCTGCTAGAGTCTGTGCTAGTTTATTTTTGTGGTCAGTTACTAACCCGTCAAAACCTTGAGCTACTAATAATTCTTCGAACATTGTTTGATATACCATTGTCATTTCTCCCTTATAGTGTTTTATATTGTCTTGCTAGTATTGCGTTTATTTTTGCGTCTAGCTGCTGAATCGCTCTCCAAGATAATGAGTTCATTGTGTAGCCATTAACCCCTTTACCTCCAAGCTCTTGTACCAGTTCATGGGAATCCTCGGCTATTAAACCTACTCTCCTTCCTAATTCTGGGTTAGCTTTCATCATATACGAGCAGACTTCTGAATCAAGAATAATCTGTAGTGCGTCTTCTTCTAAAGGTTGGATTTCTGTTTTAAGTTCCCTAGATGAAGTATTTACATAGTTTACTGTTTTTACTGTAGTCGCATCTAGCGTGTCTAATGCGATACTTCCCCAACCTGTGTCATTCCAGTTACGTAGTTCAAAACGGTTCTGGTTGGATTGCCATTTAAAGATACCTCCGCCGAAGTTAGCACAGTTGTTAACACCATCAGAATAGAACTCAACGATAAATTTATCGTCTTTTTCGAACCTGTGGTTACCTCCGTAAGACTTGTAACTGTTGTTACCGCCATTCTTACCTATAGGTAAAACAAATTTAGTGCGGTTCTGTGAGTCTACGACACCCCAAGTCTCTCCGCCTTGTGCGGAAGTTTGCCCTTTGATATTCCCGTATACATCCATGTAACTACCATTCGTGTATGCAGAATGTAGTTCTCCAGCTAATCGAAGGTTAGATGTTCCTGCAAACTGGTAAAAAATAGGTTGGTTATTCATTCTCATTGAATAATCTAGCAGACCAAAAGTGCTATAGTCATTGATATTCATAGAACCTGCTGTCTTACCGGGTCTTAGGAAATTCAACCCTTGATATTGTGTATTTACCGGGCTACTAAAGTAAATAGTATTGACACCCATAAAATCAGAGTTGTTAGCGTGTAATGCGTATTTACCTTGTGAAAACCACTGATTTGATTGTAGAGTTATCGCACCATCTATCGCCCAGTCACCCGCTACTTCGAATGTTTTAGTTCCAGTAGGGAATTTGTTAACACCTATTGACTTCTTTTTTGTGTCAATGAACAGAATAGGCGTACCTACTGCTACAGTACTGACGGTTGTTACTGAACCTAGAACGTCTGTAATTGTTAAAGATACTTCCCACGCTTGTGTGTTATTTAACTCTACAGAAGCGTTGTTAGATATGAAAGCCGGGAACGTACCAGTTATCGGTAAATCGGATTCACTTCCGTATGCTCCGCCCACTGGTTTCGTTTTATATTTAGCGGAAACAATTCTGTTCTTGTTGACGTTACTAACGTTCAATGGTGATGCGGAACCTGTTACATTCAATTTAGTTGTCGTTTCGAAGTTATTTACCCGGTCTGCACTAAATGAATAGGTTGGTAGCGAATAAGGCAATACTAATATAACAGAAGATACAGATTTTTTAAGTCCCCGGCTATCTACTGCGGACACTACAATACTAGTATTTGTGCTTACATTTACAGTACCGAAATCTACCGTTAAGTCTACTGTATCGGAAAAGTTTACCGATTTCACCGCACCATTGACAGCTACTTCATAACGAGTAATTGTAGAGTAATTGGTCGGTTTTGCTTTTTTGGCTACAGGTAGTTTAACTTGCAGATTTGACTTACTTTGGATTATGTACTGGTTATTTCCTGTTAGTGTTGCTGTAGTACTATTGGAATCTAAGTACGTGAAACCTCCATCGTACTGCGGTTCACTATTAACTACTCGTAATGTGATTTTTTTGTTTTGGTCTTTAGGGACGTTATCATTTAGCTCTATACCGTTATACTTTGTACTAGCGTATACATTGGCTTGTGCGCTCTGTTGGTTAGGTACTTGCTGGTACATTTGAATTACTTCTGCATCTGTGAACTCCATCTTATTAAACTTAACCATGTTAGGGAATGTTTTTTTAAAGCTCCCAAAAGTAAATTCTAGTGTATAGTTAAATGTGTCATAGAAATAGTCTAGCGTTACATCTACTGATTTTGTTCCGATATTGAAATCAGATACAACCGGAGTAGCAGGAGTAGCACCATAAACTCTACCATATTTCTCTGACGAGCCTATGTATGTTCCGCCATTAAATGTGTCCAGCTTTATCCAAACTTCGGCATTTTCCCATTGAGCCATCTCTCTGTATATGATTGTCATTTCGTTTTTGTCGAAGTATATCGTAGTGTAATCTCCAATATTATATCTGGTAGCTACACTTACCCAGTTGTTATTTACGTTGTTTTTGATTTGTAAAGTAAGAGAGTGTGTGAAGGAACCAGAAGCCCGGCTGATAGATAAAGGTAAACCTTCTATAGCTGCTGTCCAACTTATATTAGATGATATGCTACTTGCCCGTGGTATGCGGTCTAAGTCTACATACACAACGCCCTCGTTAATTGATACTACGTCTGTATATCCAGATACACCTATACGTAAGTTTTTCGTCCCATCAGAGTTGTGGTTTACACGGAAGTTACCACTTACTACTAGTGTCCTAGAGTTTTGCGTGAAGCTAAATCTAAGTGTATTTACGGATTGTTGACCATCAACATATATTCCGAATGTACCGTTACCGTATGTTTCATAACCAGAGTTTGTACGGGAGAATCGCCACTCTACCCATACATCACTATAGTTACCCCCAGTGTTGGGGGTACTGCCCCAAGTTACAGTACCCTGCACATACTGGTTGCTTGTGCTTGTATTAAATGAACCTGATGCCATTCTACTTTTCCTCCAGTCGATTCTATTTAACGGTTGGTACGAACGCCCAACCTGTTATGTCTGTACTAGTAACGTCAATTATCTTGATGTTACCCATTGTTATTTCTTGTGTTGCTTTTAGTTTCTTAGTTACAGTTTCGTCACCGTTTAAGTAGAACACTTTTTCGTATCCACCGTTACTATTTTTGTAGAACCCGGCAAACTCTGACGGTGTGATTTGTGTATAACCAACTTCGGCACCATTAGCGTCGAGCTGCGCTACGCGTAAGCCGTTTAGGTTCATACGCACGTTTGTGTTATACAGTTCGCCTGTAGCTAGAGTCCACTGTAAAGGAATATCCCCTATATTTAACATTATACCAGAAACGATAGCTTCAACGTTCGCGTAGGACACAAAACGAACTGTTATTGTATCTTCTAAAGGCGTAAATGTTAAGTATGAACCCTCTAAACCGTTTGTTGTCTTATCACTGTTATCGTCTATCTGATGCGTGATTGTCCCGGCACTATTCATAACTTGAATCCAGAATCGGTACGTTTGGTCGCCCTTCGCACCTTTCGTCATTTTGTTTAAGTAGAACCCTAGTGTGTAAGGTTGGTTCGGAATAACTTTTACTTTCTGGGTGATACCTTTATTCTTACCATCCTTTCTAAAGTAGAACCCACTACCTAAACCTAGACTATCTAGTGCGGAGTTAGAGATTGTTTCGACAGTCGTATTAACTTGGAACATGTCCCAGAAGTCTGTACCACTGAACCCGATAGAGTTCTTGATAGTGTTCATACCATTTGCTGCGGAGAACTTTGCATTCCAGTCTCTAGCTGTTTGCTCTAGTTGCGATTTTTCCGCGAAAGGCGAGAAGTCGATTTTGTCAATTTCCCCTTGTATACGGTCATTCACACCTTTGTCTACGTTTGCTAGTTCGTCTTTAGTAGCGTAGTTACCTAAGTCACTAGAGTCGGCTTTACTCTTCATACCAAGTGTGTACTCCCTAGAGTTGACAACGGTACTTGTGATTGCCTCGTCAGTTATCTTCTGCTCTGCACTAGCAATCCTTTTCATCATTGTCGGAACAATATAACGAGTGTCCTGATTGACTGTTGCTAAGTTTATACCGTACTTGATGGTACCTGCAAGAATAGGAGATGTCCATGTTGGGTAGTATGTTGTTACAACGTTAGCCTTTGGAAGTAACTCTAGGATTCCGTCGAACGATACCTCTTCTTGGATTGGGTCTACTAATCTGTAAAGGAACTGATATGGTCTAATAGAGTTATCTTTGATAGAAGGTGACGCTTCTGTAGGTGCTGTAGCTCGACCTGTTACTGCTCGGTCTAAGTTCTTATCCCCATGAGGGTACCAAACCTTACCACCAGAGACGTATAACCCGTTAAATTGACCATTACACATTCTCCATCCTAAGAAATACGCCTTAATCTCTTCTACTGTCGGAGTGTATGCGTCCGCCCAACCGCTATCAACATCTGCGATAGCTATGTACAATGTCCCGGTAGTAGCGTTTGCCCCCATGCTATCGGCTTCTTGAACATTACCATCCCTTAATAACAGTTTACCATCGTGTTTTACTACAACTTCTGACATGTTTCCAATAGCTGCGTAAGTTGCTCCATCTGCTTTAACTTTTTTGAACGTCTGCTTATTTGCAGAAACGAACGGTGTCGAATTACTTCCGCGCTCTATTTGAACGTTTTTGATACGTAATTTTTTCGTGTTTGCATTTGCTGTTCTAGGGAAGTAAATACGGAAGAATAATCCTTTAGTATTTGCCGGGAGTGTGAACGTATGCTTAAGTCTTTGCCATGTGTTAAGCCCACCTACATCTCCGCGTGATTCAATCCAATTCGTACCATCACTAATCCATGTAGACATGTATGCTCCGGCAATGTCACAGTTAACATCTGCGGAGAATGTAATTGTTTCTCCTAAACTAAAACCATGAAGGCTCATGTTGTAATCGCCAAGTTGGTAGAATGCATCGGAACCGTCTGTACAAGTTAGTATCACGTAGTCGTCGAAAAATGCGATAGTAGACCTACCGATTCTATTCTCTACCGTGTCATCAAATAGTATAGGGTATTCATTCTTACCGCTACCTTTAATAACTTTATTCACACTATCCGTATTAAAACCTTTAGTGAAATACGTCCAGCTCTGCTTGTCATTTAAGTCTCCATCAACCCAGTACCTAGTTTTAACAGGTGTACCGCTAGTGTCCCAAGCGAATTTGTCATTAACTGTCCCATTACCATAGAACATGCCTAGTATAGTAAGGTTCGTTCCGCTGCTAAACATAGGGTTTGTTACTGGTCGAATACGTCTTCCGACTTTACCCCAAACATCCTCTGGTGCTTGCGTCCATACTACTTGGTCAACAGTTTTGTTTGCTACTTCGATTTTGTACTCCTTAATCTCAACTGTACCTGTTAAGTCTCGTCCACCTAACATTATGGATAGACTCCTTATTGATTTAGCTGCATTAATCTGGTAAGTACCAGCTCTACGAACGAAATCACTAGTAGTAGGTGACCCGTCTGCTTTACCTCCTATACAAGTAGGATACTCTTTTGTACCATCTGTATATTCTACTGTTAGCTGCATCCCAACCCACGGGTTTACAGTACCATATACAACGTTGGTTAATTTATAAGCTAATGACATTGTTACTCTTTGCTTGTCGAACATAGCAACGGACTCTTTGCTTAATTGCTTAGTAGAGAAACCATTATCGTTCATCTTTCCTGTCCAAGAGTAAGCTACATCTGATTGCAGTATGTAGTTTCTTCCGTTCCAGTCCCAACTATCCTGATGGTTACCTTGAAATTCCGGTAAACCTAGTGTAGCGATAGGTGGTGTAACTGTTACTGGGTTTGCGAATGGTACAGTATCGTAGTTACCTGCTGTACTGATTGCTGCGATAGTATCCTTCTTCATCTCTTGCACTTGCTGTTCCGTGTACTCTTTTTGTCTATCTTGTACTTCGATTTCGAAAAGAGAATAGAAGTTGTAGTAGTCATTCCACTTCTGGTTCCATATTACTCTGTCTGGGATGTCTATGATTGCGCTAGACGTTACATCCCACGGTTTAGGTGTAAAACCATTAAGGTAAGCTATAAGCGCTGTATAAGCGTCTCCTAGCTTCTTATAGTAAGGACTCTTAGATGTATCTAAACCGATGTTACGAGCTTGTTGTCGGATTGAGTACAACTTACCTTTTCCGTAAGCGGGCTTGTCAATCTCTGTTAACGCAATAGGAACATCTGTTGGGTTGTAGTATGTACCAGTGATATCCGCTAAGTATGAACGAATTAAACTTCTTTCGAAACGAGTTAGTTTTTTATCGTCACCTAATGAGTCTACGTTTGTTCGGATGTCTCCAACATCTTTATTGATATTGTCGATATCTCGTTGTGTATCCTCCGGAGCTGGAACCCAGTTTACCTGTGTGTTACCTTTAACTAAGATATGGCTACATAATTGTAACTTCAAGTTAGCTGATGTCAGGTCGCCTACTTCGAATCTCATTTTAGACCCTGCTGTATTCATTGCCGCTAACATTTTAAATGTGATGTAGAAAGGTTGCCATTCTGTAGTTACTGAGCCTACCACTGTACCACTAGCTGGAGATTGCTCACAGAAGAATGATAAGTTTCTTGTAACACCTGTAGCCCCTGTTAATCTAGCGAGTACACAGAATGTAACCTCATCATTAGCTGCTACTACTCCACGCGTGAATAAGTCAGAACAAGCATAATCCGCACTACCCCAGTTAGCTGCTGTTTCGATGATGTATGTGCCTTGATATTGGCTATTTGTTCTTGAAGCACTTTGGAACGACCAACCGCCACCTGTACAATCTCGTGAGTTTGTAAGTAGGTTACGAATATTGAAGTCTAAACCATCTGCTGAGAATTGCCATTTACCGTCCATGTAAACGTATAACTTACCGTCCGTCATGTTGTACCACATTGTACCTTGTCGTGGGTTTGTTGGTTCTGTTTTAGATACCGAGATGTCCTTTAAGTTCGCTACTGTAATACTACCTGTAGCTACTGGAGGAGTCTTGTATGAACAGAAGAATGTAGCTCTGTCTCTAACGTCATTTACGCTTAAACGGAATGAGTTACCAATACCTTTATGGTTATTGTTCCAAGCTGTATCTCCTGCTTGGTCATCCGATACACGAAGCCAGATAATATCTCCGATACCGACTGTTGATGTGATGTCATCCGCACCTTTGTAAAATCTAGCAGATACAACAGAATCAATAAAGTCATTGACGAATACTGTACCATTTGTAGAAGTGACCTCTACTCGGTATGGAAGATTAGATAGAGCGCCATTTACTTTCTGGTCAACGCGGTCAATCTCGTTAACTAGTTCTTTCTGCTCTTCCTTCGTAGCCATCTTAACTTCTAAGTCTTGTACTTGAGATGTTAATTCCTCTGTACTAACTTTCATAGAGATAGCATTGAATAGTTGCGTAAAGATTGCGCTTTGCTTCTTCATCTCTTTATTCGTGTAGTTGACTGGGTTCTCTACAGCTTCTTTGATTCGTTCAACAATAGATGCTTCGATACTAGAAGTGAACACAGGTTCTATGTTATTTAAAGAAGTTACATAGTTTGTGATAGCTGTGTTGATGTCTGTTTTCTCTTGTGCTGTGATTGTACCGTCTGTGATAGATGCATCGATTACGTTATGTAATGCTTGGTGGTACCCATCTACGCGGTCTTTAGAGATTTTTAACGTGTTCTTAAGTGTGTCGGATAAGAATGGGTCAGCCATAACCTCTGCATACTTACCATCTAGTACTGTTTTAGATGCATCGATAGTTTGCATTTTTTTGTTCAATTCTATTTTACGAGCATCTGTTACTTTACCATCCGGGAAACCGGAACCGATAAAAGTACGTAAGTCTTCTAAAGCAACTTTTAATGTTGCGATGATTGCTTTGATTTCTGCAAGTAACGCGTCTTGTGCGCCTTTGATTTCGTCAAGGTCAATCTCGTATGTATTCTTCTCTACCTTTGTTTCTAAACCGCCCTCAATAGATTTCATTGTTACAGACATTGTTTCAATAGTTTTATTGATTTGTCGGATAGCTTCTTCGTACTCTGGATTCTCTCCACTTCCGCCTCCGCCAATCTCTGATAACTTCTTACCATCTACTAATATTCCGTCGTCTGTAATCTCGAACTTATGTTTTGGGTTTTGGAGAAGTACGTTACCGTTCTTAAGGATTTCCATAGAAGACTGGTCGTATGACTCTTCCTCCGGGTTTGTCGTATCATTTTTCTTGACAATTGAGAAACTACCATCCGTGTTCATTTGTTGGTATGTAATCCCATGACCACTCGCGTTACGGCTACCCATACGGAATGTACCATCGGATTTAATGAAAATTGTGAATCTATGTTTCTCATATACGCCTTGATGAACGTATAATACTGTCGGTGAGCTTGGTGATTCTGGTTCAATTAGTTCTCCGTTTGCGTAACGTGAGCTAGGTAAATCCATGTAATCAAAAGCTTCGTCCTGTACGTATTCGTTGTTTTGGTCAGAGTCAGTAACGTATAAGAAGCTCTTACCAGAGAAAGTAACTTCACGGTTACCGCGACCATCGACATTCGTGTATGTCATAGATGGGTACAGGTTGAATAGTTGCCATAGTTCACGTTGTACACCTTCGTCAGACTCGTCTCCACCTGTCATAGTTGTTCTAGTAAGCATAGATTGGTTATCAACAGCCCCGTAAATGTTAAGCACGATTGGGTTATCTTTGTTACCTTCTACGAATCCGATTAGAACTCTAGAGCCTACAGTTACAAGTGTGTTCGTTCCGTACACGTTACCTTGTGGTGTTCTACCACCGAATTGTATAGGTAAACGAGCAGAGTACTTACCATTGTCGTTAGGGTTCTTCGTTGTAGAGTTTTTATGTTTAGTAGTAATTACATCTACTGTATTATATTTATAGTTAACTTTAATAACTTCCGCAAAAGAAAGGGTAACAATATTGTCACCCTCCTTATACGCTCGTTTCATTTCTTTACTTAATTGTGACTGGAATCGCATTCCAGATAATGGACTATATTCATGTTCTGACATACTAATAATCATCCTCCCTTTTTTATATTATACCACGATTAGCCTGTGAACCTTCTTACGTGTCCGTTGAAAACCTTCTTCCAGTATGATGTAGTCAAGTCCTCCTCATGAATACCCGGGCTACTCTGGGAACCTATGAACTTACTGTTTCCTGAGTAGATTCCAACGTGACCGTCAGATTTGTATGTGTCGAAGTAAATGATATCCCCTTCACGTAAGGCTGCGTAGGCTGCATTCTTATCTCCACCACGCGGGCTTATAACCTGTAGTCGAGAATCCTTTGCAATCGTATCTGTTGTCATACCTGTAGCGCCACCATTCAATTGAACCCCATGTAGGTTATAGCACCACCAAACGAACGATGAACAGTCGATTTTGATTGGTGAATTTAGGAATGGGTTACTACCAGAACGTCCACCACCGAACACATATACGGATGGTTTAGATGTCATCTCTCTTGCAGTACCTAGAGCTTGCATTGCTACTCCGGAACCTGCACCAGAACCCATACCACCTGTAGCTCCTCCGGCTCCGCCACCTGCTTGTTGCTGGGCTTGTTTTGCTTTCTCTGCAAGTTGCGCCATTGTTTCTTCACCTAAGTATCCGCCTTTGAAGTCTTCTGATTTACCCCACAGGTTTGTGAAACGAGCTTTCCCGTTCTCTGGTAAACCTCTTGTTACTCCTAATATAGTAGAATACCCGTTTGTGAAACTAAATTCATGCTGTACCGATTCAAGATAGAACTCCCATGTAGTCTCTTGTTCTGCATCCTCGTAGTGTAGTCTAGTACCAACACGATACATCGGGTTACCTAGTACACGAATGTCTCCACTGTAGAAGTTAGGATTCTCACAATACCAGTTATATAGTCTATCTGTGAATGCTTTTAACTTAGCGTTGTCCACACTTTTCTCGGAGCTATTTGTTTGGTTTGTGTCTCCTGTAGCAGAGTTCGCAATCTGCTTATATGTATCGGCATTAAATGTACCGTTTTTTAAGGCATCTACGATGCTCGTAGTCATCGATTGCGTCATGCTAGGGTATTTAGCTTTAAGTCCAGCTTCCACCTCTGTACGGCGCTTACGAAGCGTCTCTGGGTCATTATACTTACTACTCTTGATAAACGCATCGACATCTGTGAATGATGGTTGTGTTACGGTACGAGTTGTTGGCTGTGGTACTGTCATTACCATAGGAGTAGGTGTAGCTGTTCCGCCGCCCGGATTAGGTGTAGGAGTTGGCGTTCCTGTACCTCCTGTGTTTGGTAAATTCGTTAACCCACCATTAGCAGCGTTATTACCTTGCATCGCTTTATCAGCAGACATCAAGTATCTGTTTTGAGCATCCAGTCGTTTATATCCATACTTCTTAATAAGCTCTGGGTGGAATCTAGGGAACACACCTAAATCTAAACTGTTGTATTCTAGTAAGTTAGGTGCCTGTACCACATAAACCGAAAAGGCTTCGTTATCGTTTTTACCGAATGATTCTTGGATTACGATATCACTCTTAAACTTGTATGTCTCTAACGCATTCCATTTATCCGGGTCAAACGGCGTAGGACGCATTACAGCAGCACATTGACCATCAACTGTGTATTCAAAGAATAGTTCGTTAAATGGTTTCGCTACGATGTCTTCTAAGAACTGTCTTAAGCTACCTTGATAGTTTACGAATGGAGATGGGTCTAATAATGATTCATCCTCTTTCCAACTCTCGAATCTATGTGTGAAGTAATCTTGTAAACCTTTACCATTTGTGAACTTGTATTGAGCATACTTGTAAAGGAATCTATCCATAAGCTCATCACCAATTCCAGCAGCAGAGTTGTTTGAGAAATGTAACCCTTGCTCTGTTCCATCCGGTAACCAACCAAAACTAGGTGAGATTGCAGCGAACTGTTGGATAACTCCTACTTGGAAGTTGATTAGTGCTTTTGTCATTGCTTGTCCAGTAATACGATATACTAATGTACCATTTGCATATTCTCCATCTTTCTTGATGTCAGATATCATACCAACCATAATGTACGGGTTATCCGGTACTTTATCTGTTACGTCTGGGAATACTTTAATTCTGATAAGGTCATTTGCATTTAAAATCTTATCCCACTTATCTACTGCTGTAACGATAAGAGCAAATGCCGGGCTATCATCTGTCATACTATTTTTACAACTGAATGAAATGATTGCATTATCGAATGAATCACTTGACAATTGCTTCTTGGTATCGTATGTAAGCTCGTAGGACGTGTCCTCTGTGATGAGCTGTATTTCAAATGTTGGATACCTTTTTTGAATTTGAACCATGATGTTCCTCCTTTCTAGCTAAATAACATATAACCAACGAGTATCCCCATTAGGAACGGAGCAGATACACTAACTAATAATGCGAAAATCCATTCACCTTTTGTACCTTGCATTTGTAAACCTCCTTATTTAAAAAGAAGAGAGGGACAGCTTACGCCATCACCATCTCTTTAGAATAGAAACCAAGCATATCCGCCATGTCTTTACCGACTTTCTTCATATCAGAAGAACTCTTAAGCTTATCTGATACCTTCTCATCGCCTTTAACATTGACGTTGATAGTCGCTGTCATTGCACCAGAGCCGGAACCTGTAGGAGCGCCCTTCATGATGCTTGCGATATTAGAAGCCCAGTCAGAGTTTGTAGCGTAACCAGCTTTATGCATTGCATCTAGAGTTGTTCTACCTTTTCCGTAGTACTTCTCTGCAATCCACTTAGCTCCACCCATGATACCGTTCTCTGCTGCGGAACCTCCACCATTCTTAAATTCGAATGCACTTGAGTACGGACTGTCATCGAACGCGCCAATACCGAAGAAGTTACCTTTGTCGCGGGCAATCTTAGATGTACCCCAAGCAGATTCTTCCGCTGCGTGAGCAACTAAGTAACGTGGGTCAAGACCTGTCTCTTGTCCAGCTTTCAAGAAGGTAGCACCCATACCTCTCATCATGGAATCTTTCGGTGCTTTAGAGTTAATCCAAGCATCTAGGTCTTCTGCTGTTAACTTTGCATCAGTCGAGCCTAAGTCATGTTGTGTCACATTGCTATTTGACCACTTCTGACCATCTGCTAGGAACTTCAATGAGCCTCCGCCAGTGAAACCATTAATACCGTTAGCTCCACCTGCTGCTCCACCACCTGCTGCATTACCCATGATACCGTTTTGAGCGCGGGCTTGTGCTAGTAAAGACTCCGCCTTTTGAAGCGCTTTCTCATAAAGAGTCAAGTTCTCTCTTTCATAAGATAAGTTGTCAGTCTTCTTCATTTCAGTACGCTGTTTGGTATTCGTGTTCTCCTTGTCTACTAAATCCTTGATAGCGTTTGGATTACCTGCTGTGTTCGGCATGTTAGTAGGCATCTGTGAGTCTGGAGAATACGCCATACTAGTAGCCATTGGTGTAGCTCCTGATGTAGATGTATTCGTAGCTGCTGGAACATCACTAGATGGAGATGATTTTGGTGCTTCTGGTGCAATGCTCTTTTCTTTACCTTTTTCTGGGTCGAACCATCCACCGATACTTTCACCGATGTTACTACCGAAGATAGAACCGATGATACCACCAGTTAACCCGATAGCTCCTCCGACTAATGTACCTGCACCCGGGATAATAGAACCTGCTGCTGCTCCGGCTGCTGCTCCACCTAAGATACCTCCACCGATACCGCCTATTGCACTACCAGTAGCTTTACCTTTGTCTTCTGATTCTGCGGAAGAAATCGAACTAACAGCGGTTAATGCTGCAAGAGGTAGTAAAATTTTATTAAGTCCTTTGAAAGCGACACTACCTTTTAATCCGCCTTTGAACAAGTTAGGGAATTTATTCGCGTTTGCTGCGGCTGCTGCTCCACCTGCTACTGCGGCTCCTCCGGCGATGGCTTCTCCTGTACCGAAGTTAGCTAATCCACCTGCTCTAGCGCTAGGGTCGAATAAACCTTTAAACCAGTTACCGACTCCACCTTGAGAGTATTGTCGAGTTGCGCCTCCCGGAATTGCTGGTGTTGTTGGTGGTATTGCGCTTTCTGGTACAATTACTCCACCAGAAGATGTCCCATACCCCGGAGGAATATTAGCTCCTGCTCCAGTACCTACGCCACCACTTGGTGGTCTACCTCCAGTACCGCCTCCCGGTGTTACAGTTCCACCGCCAGCTCCGCCACCACCATATGTCCCTAGTGACTTGTTTTTAATAACACCTGCAAGTCCGAACGATGCGGCTGCTGCTAACATTGACGCTGTGAATGCTCCTACTGCAAGGACAGCTCCGTATAGCGGTGCGGGTAGTCCGCCTAGAGCAATGTTAGCTTCACGAACTGCTTCACCCATATCGTTAATTTTTACTGCTTGTTCTGCTGTTGTAGCTTCACTTTGACTATCCGTAGCTGCACTAGATTTCTGGTAGTTGCTAAGACGCTTCTTAGATTCCTTTTCCCCTTCTGTTTGGTTCTTCTCCATAATTTTACTTATGTTTTCTTGAGATAAGTTACCCTTGTTGTATTCGTCCATAATACCTTGTACTTGTTGTGTAGTGAGTTTGGCACCAAGACGTTCATTGGCGAAGGATGCGAAAGCTTCGTACTCTCTTTCTTTATTACCGCCACCTGCTGCTTTAGCAATACCAGCCATCTTATTAACGATTTCTGGACTAGCGACACCCTTTTCCATTTCCTGTCTTAGTTTCCAACGTCCTTCTACACCTTGATACTCGGTACCTTGACCGAACGCTACACGAACAGAAGCGTCACCGAATCCATTACGGATACCTTCATCAAGACCAGCTAACGCCTGACCACCTTTGCTACCTTGTAATGCGGATACGCCGGAATTAGCTAAAGCTGCTTGTAATCCCATTGTTTGCATCATGTCTTGGTTTGTGATAGAACGTCCCTGTGTCATTCCTTGTAAGATACCATCTAGAGCTTTAAGTTGGTCTTTTTCACGACCTTCCATTCCACTCTGTTTGATAGCTCCTAAGAATGCATTCTGGAATTGTTTTGTTGAGCTTCCAGTTACGCCGCCACTACGGTAAGCTGTATCAAAGAATTGTTGTGTGTCTTGTGCGCTGATACCAGTGGAACGGCTAAATGTTGCTTGCCCACTCATGGCATCTTGTAAATCCTTACGACCAGTGTTACCTCTAGCTGTTAAATAGTTTTCTTGGAATGCTAACATATCTGTACCTAAGAAACCTAATTTATTAGCTTTTCCGGCTGTCATAGCATTGTTACGAATATCCGTTCTCCAGTTAGAGCCATCCATACCAGTTTGTTGACCGATGTAGACTTCGCTAGGTCGCATCTCTTTACTTAGTGCGCCACCTTTACTATATAGACCGCCGATAGTCGCTCCGACTGCACCTGTAACAGCCATACCAATAGCCGGGGCGCGTTCGCTAATCATTCCCTGAACTGTATTTCTATCTGCTTTTTGTTTTGTGCCTACTAAAGATTCATGATACGATTGCATATTAGATGTAGTAGTTTCTAAAATTTTATTCAGTTTTGTACGAGCTGTCCATTCTTGGTCTAATGCTCTAATGTTATTTTGTAACTTCACACGTTGTTGCATATCCTTATTTGTTGCGTTAGGATTTGACTCAATCGTATTAAGCTGTTTTGCGAAGTCTGTTAACTGTGTAGAGATTTCTGTTAACCGATTTAAGTTAGCATCTTTACTATTTTTGTATGAGCCATTAACAGTTTGGTAATCCTTAGTAAAGTTAGATGCTTGTTGATGTGACATGTACCCGGAAGCGCTTGCACGACGAGCTAAACTTTCTGAACGTCTATCAAGTTTCTTAGCTTCCCTGATTTGCTGTAGTACATTATCCAACTGACCTGATGAAGCATTAATGTCAGAGAGGATACCCTTTACAGTTTTCTTAGCTTCGTCTAGGTTTTTTGTATCAACGTGCATGATGCCTTTTTGTTGGTAGTTCGTACTAAAGTTCTTAGTATGTGTTTGACCAAAACGAGCCATCTTCTGTTGAGCGTTCATTGCTTTTGTGTATGTACGGTCTAGTTCACGTCTTTGTGCTTGAACGAACTTCTGGTAATCCTGCTTTGATTTCATGTCAACGCCAGTAACCTTTTTCATTCGCTCGGAGTCATTATCCTTGAACATACGTTGGTTCGAACCTTTAAGACTCTTATCCAAGTCTTTAAGCATCGATTGGAGTTTCTTATACTCCTGCGCTGCTTGCTTCGCATGTTTCATACTATTAAGGATGTCACTCTCGTTTGTAGTGTTACCACGACTTTCTCCTTTTTTCTGGAGCCTGTCGATATCATCCATAGCTTGCTTAACTTTATTTAAGCCTTTCATGGCTTTTTCTATATCGGCATTGACATCAAATATAAATGTTTCTTTATTAGCCAAGTTCCCTCACCATCCTTTTTACTTAAAGAAAAGTAGAGGGAAAATCGCCTCTACCCACTTTAAAGTGCTGTGTATTCGTCGTCATCGTCTTCGAATAATGCAATAGCCTTGTCCATTACTTTCTTATTCAACGCGTAATCGGACTGTGGAGCCTCGCCAGCAAGCTCCCGGTCATCAACTAGACGTTTACCCTTACCGCCTCTAGAACGTTCTCTAGCAAGCTCCTCGGCTTTCTCTAGCTGTTTGTTTATGTATTGAGTGACTTCGGATTCACGAGATGTCATGCCACCGTTTTCCAGATGTTCATTGTACTCGTCCAGTCCGTCGAATCGACCCTCAAGGTTTTTAAGGTCTTCCGCTTTAGTCATGGCATTAATCTGTTCAGCAATCTTAGTACCATCGTGACCGTCTTTAAGTACTTCCCAATCGCCAACATCGCGGTTCCATACTTCTTCATCGAATGATGAATCGTAGTGGTCGCCATCGCCTTGTACGCCTTTACGTGCGCGTTCCATTTCTCTAGCATCTTCCGCCATAGAATATAGCATTAAATCTATTTGTATATCGGATAGCTCTTTAAACTCTGGACTAGTTGGTAATATCTTGAACTCTCTCATTAGCGCCCAAAGGTTTCGCATATAAGGAGTACGAGCTAATTGTTTTAATCCGCCAAAGTGCTTTACCTTATCTGCGAAAGGTATTCATCCATGCGGAATAATCAACCCCGATAGCATATAAGATTTCTAAATTGTAGATATCTTCATCATTTTTTAAAAATTCTGGAATTTCTTTGCCGCATACTCTAATGGATGCCAACGTTTGATATACAATTAAGTAGTACTGTGACATGTATACGTTCATTCCACTTAAGTAGCTTGCTGTCATCGCTTGGATTTTACCCACCTCGATTGCGTTTGGTGCTTTGATTGAGATACTAAAGTCTAAATCTAGCTCCGGCAATTCGTAGTGTTTCGTGAAGATATCATTCTTTCCTCGAATAATTCTATCAATCGTTTCTCGTTGTTCGTGTTGCTTTTCTGCTTCCACCTGTTCAGCCGTTTTCTTCTCTTGTAAATGCTCAATGTCTTTTTGTATATTTGTCATTTTCCTTGCCTCCTAAGTTATCTATTAATAATATAGCACTTGCTTTTCCCTATATATCTATTATAACATAAAAAGGACTACCCACTTGTTGGATAGTCCTCTAGCAAATTACTTAACATATTGGTATAAACCGTAACCTGCACTTTGAATCATTGGCTCATGCATCTTGATTTGTCGTAATGTTTCATGCGGGTGGTTCATTTGGATTCCTGCATCATTTAAAGCTTTAATCAAGTCTTTAGATTTCATTGGTTCTACATTTTCTTTAAGGATGACTTTAGCGAATTGAGAAACTACCTTGTTATCGTTTGTAGTACCTCTCATAAGTGTTTTCTTCATTTGCAGCATACCGGGTTCAAGACCAGCAGAAGGTTTTTCTTTAGGCTCATCCACGTTAAGAGGCGGAATATCTGGTTGCTCAACTTCGTTACATAAGTTTGTAGGTTGGAAGTCGTTATCTCTTTGTTCTTTCTCTTCTTCCTTCATCTTATCGAAATGAGCTTTTATTTCTTCCATAACTTCCGGGATTATTTTTCTGAACTCTTCTCTTGCGTTCTTATTAGCTTGTTCTACATCTTCGATAGATACCATTGGGCGCTCATAAGCTTCTGACATAACCTCGTCTACTTTAGCAGCTTGTTCACTCATTCTATCAATGTCGTCTAACTCTCTTAATCTATCTAAGTTCTTTACGTACTCTGTATATAAACGAGCGCGCTCCTCTTCGATATAATTCATCATTCTCTCTATAGCTTGTCTTTCTGTAAATGTTGCTGTCATTTCATGCATCTCCTTGTCATTTGATAACTTTAGTATAATTAGGCATTTCCCAAAAGTCAACAAGAAAATAAAAAAATAGACACGATTATTTTTCGTGTCTACTTAATAGTCTATTAGTTTAGGATTGTAACTTGTACTGTTTTTCTTCCCCAGTCGCTAGATTGAGATTTAGATGGCATCAATACATCGATTCGATTACCTTTGATTGCTCCACCAGTATCTCCCGCGATTGCTTCACCATATCCTTCTACATAGATACGAGAACCAAGTGGAATTACTCTAGGGTCAACTGCAACCATTTTCATGCTAGGGTTTGCAGATAAGTTATGTCCCATCGCTGTTTTAACTACGCCATCGTATGTACCGCCATTCTCTGCTGGGTCTGCTGTGTACGCTGTAGCTAGAACTGTAATTGTTTTACCTTGTGGTTTTTGAGCAGCTACTTCTTTCTTAGGTTCCGCTTGAACCGGAGCTTGCGTATGTACTACTTCTCCTGTGTTACCTTTTAGTAACGATAATAGATTAATATTTTGTTGCGCTGTTCCTGTGTAGTTAGCGATTCCGTAATTAGAAGCTAGTTCACTACGATTTGAGAAGCTGTGGTCTTCCCCTTTTTGGTATAGGTAATCTACTACGCTTGTCTCACTTGCTTGTGCGCTGTGACCTCCCACGAACAAAATTCCTGTACCGATTGCTAATGTTGTTACAATATTCCTCAATGTTTTCATTAATTCGTTCTCCTCTACATTATATTTGTATTGCTTATACTTACTAATGTAACACAAATGTACAGGAAATCATTGGATGTAAAGAAATTGTAAAGGTATTGTAATAAACTTTAAGTCAATAAGAAAAGAGTAGCGTGTATATTACTGCACTACTCCGTTAACTACATTGTTAGATTTTAATGTGCTAGTACTATTGATTGTAGCTTTGTTTAGGACGTTATTTTGTATTACAAAAGCTGGTGTATTTGTTGTTAAATCATTTATAGCGACTTGAGAATTATTCTTCGCCCGGAAGTAATTATCCTTCACGATGATTGCGCTACCTGTGAAAGTCGCCTCAACTGTAACCATAGCTCTCGGTAATGCGTCATTTGTTTGTTTAAGGATATTATCTGTTATGAATACTTCGTCATTAACGTTCTGGACTGTGATAATGAACCCACTAGTCTTATCTACCTTACAACCCTTCATGATGAATGATTTTAATTGTGTAACAGTTAATAGCGCGTTGTTACCATCTGTAGAAGAGAAGTTACAGTTAACTAATTCTAGGGAGTTCGTAGCATCCGTATTTCTGGATATATTCATGAATGTGCTTAATTCAGTGAAATCACAGTTAACGTATGTACCGCAAAGTAACCCAGTGTCTTTTGTATTTTTAAACTTACAGTTCTGGAATATCCAGCCTTGTTTAAATGATGCGGCGCTACCTACATAAGTCAAGTAGTTTACATCTTTACCTTGAAAGATACAGTTAACAAAGGATTGTGGTTCTTGTTTTACTTCTAACGTCCATTGGATGCTAGTTGATAACACGTTTAGTTTGTCCACGTCATTGAAGAATGAACAGTTATCTACCGTAACAGAGAATGGGTATGGATTATCCGATACGTATTTACAGTTATGGAATGTACATCCTTCTATCTTCGTTTGTTTTGTTGCGTATGCTACAGTAGATGTAACCTGACATCCGTACATATAGTTGTTAGCGAATAAAACTTCACCGAACAGGGTAACCTTACTAAATCTAATGATATTACCAGTAGCTACTACTTTATCTGCTCCACCGTTTATCGCTAAACTTACGTACCCACTGTTAGTAGGAGGCAATAATACATTGTCCTTAACGAAAATGTTTTTACCATTAACTACGATGATATTGTACTTCTCGTTGCTGTAGAAGAAGTTTTTATTAATGTGTATCATCTGGTTTAGGTCGTACCCATCTTCTATATCTATCCCGGATTGTGGGTCTACACCAGAAATATGATGTATCTGGTTTCCATCTATGTAAAGGTTTTTCGCTCCACAAACAGATATACCTTGTCTTCTATTATGGTGTAAGTCGCACTTGTTTATATATACGAACTGTGCAAAAGTAGGGACACGAACATTTATTGTACAGTTAGCTGCTACAGGTACGTTAGACTGGTGAAGTACGACTCTCGCGTAACTTGCTCCACTTGGTACTTCTACTTCATCGAAGAATTGCACACTCTTAGCAGAAGATATAAATGCGTCGTTCGATTTATAGAAAATTACATCGTAGTAATCACATTTAATATCAGAGCCTAATCCACCATATCCATTTCCGTATAAACCGAAATATTTATATTTTGTAATAAGCGGCTGCGTCATATCGAACTTTAATGTTGAACGGATTTTAGTTGTACTAGCAGCAAGAGTACCATCTGTATTGCTTATCGTTCCTAGTTCCCATGATGATGCTAGGTTTGTAGGTGTAGGTAGAATCTGACCAAAGGAACTATTCAGTGTGATAGAATCTCCTGTAAAATCAGATATTTCTAAATTTTCTAATACAATAAAGCGTAAGTTATTGCCGCCATCTGCTGGAGGAGAAAAACTACCTAGCTCTATACCGTATCCACCTTCATGCGTTCCGCCACTACTATAGTCGTGTAAGTCTTTGTCACCTACTATTTTACCATTCTTAATTGTTACGTATTTCTGGTTATGCTTAAAACTAACTACGCTGTATGTTTGAAGGTTGTTCGTTTCCTTCTTTAGTGTAGCTCCGTTTAAATCTATTGTTAAATAATCTACAGGTTTTACCGCACTATCCTTGCTAATAAGGTAGGTTCCTTTAGGGAATACTACATCTGTGAAACCATTATTACTAGCCCAATCTAATGCGTTATTGATTCCTGTAGTTGTCTCTGTTGCTTTTGTTCCTACATTACTTATACCCCACTTACTCAACTCTAGTATATATGAGGAAGCTTTACCTTGATTCGGCGCTGGAACCCATTTACCTAAAGTAGAGTCGTATGTAAGAACATCTTTATCGGTCATACCTACCAAACTAACATCTTCTAAATGTGCCAGTTCAGAGCTACCCCCGACAGGTATGTTGATATTACCGTTTTCATCCGGTGTAATTCCGTTTACTTTTTTGATTGCTTTTAACAAGTCTAGTTCTAGGTGCCTAAATAAATCCTCATTTTGTCCTGTGTACATCCCATTTCTAAATGCAGTATGATACGGACTAGACATGACTTCACTCCTTTCTGAACATACATATAATATAACAAAAGAAGCCATCATTACGACAGCTTCTTGTAACATTTTTTTAATATATTAATTATGGACTAGTTTAATCTCCATATTCAAAAAATCTCTACCTTCTTTTATTTTTTCGCCTTTTTGGTGTAGTTCCCATTGTAACTCCATCCACTGGTTAGTTAAGTTTTCTACCTCTGTACGCTCTACATATAAATCTAAGGAATCATCGGATAATACATTAGTCAACCTAATGTGGTTAGGTTCGACACTTTCCATTTTACAACCAATGAAGTCATAACCGAAGTCAGAAAGTACAACGGTATACAACCATTTACGAAACTTCATATCTCGCATTTCTGTCATTTTCATCGCTATTGAGTTTGACCATTCCCTAAATTGGTCGTGGAATTTCCGTTCGTCCTCTCGCATCTTACCGTCAATATCAAAGTATAGTTTTAGTTTCTTTTTAGCCTCTTCTGTGTTTACTTCTGTGTTCTTATACATCTTAATATTTTTTGGTGCTGATACTTCTCCGTATAGTTGATGGAAACTAGCTTGTCTCATTAAATCTCTCATTCTATCGATATGACTCATTTCAATTCCTCCTTGATTTGTGTAATTGTAAACGTCATTCCTTTAATGTATGTTTCGTGTTGCACTAGGTAACACTCATCATCGTAAGTATAGTCGCAATGATATAGAAATGCTCTAATAGTGTGAGGTGTTGTAACTACCTTTATAACGAACTCACATCCGTAACTATCCTCCAAGTAGATGATTAGGCTATCGAAGTATGTAATTTTCGCGTTGTCTGGTAACAGCTTGTCCGCAATGTACTTAACTAATTTCGTTGGCTTCTTCATATTATCTCCTCCTTTACTTTTAGTATACATAGCTTCTAAAAAATGTCAACAAAAAAAGAGACTAAATTAATAGTCTCTTAATTATTATGCGCTACGAACGTTAGCAGAAGTTAAGAAGTAGAAACGAGCTGTCTCTGAACTGATTTCACCAACGTTAACACTTTCATTGTAGCTGTCGATAGAGCAACCACGATACGCGATTACTACTTCTTGTGTTAAGTTATCGTATAGTACAATGTCCATGATATCCATTTGTAAAACTTCTTCGCCTAGTGCTGCGAACCCTAGAGAAGCTAAGTTCTCTTTCTTCATTCGGAAGCGTTCTACCGTTACAGAACCTTCATAACGTAAGTATACGTGTTCCTGTGGCATGATGGAACCAATTTGGTAAACACCTTGAGTACCGAATGAACGTTCAGAGCTGATAGATTGAGCGCGAGCAATCGGAACGTTTTTAATCATGAAGTACACGGTATTTGCCGATTGGACAGTTTGGTTAGCTAAACTTGCCATATATTCATTCACTCCTATTATTAAATTTTAGTAGAGGGGAACTTGCCCCTCCGATTATGCTGATAAGTGGTTATCTTTGTAAGATAGGTACACGTTAATGTAGTCTAATCCTTGTGTTGGTTGTACAGCGATGTTGATGATTGCTGTGTTACCGTTGATAACTACTTGGATGTCTTCTGGGCTGTAGTTAACGATTAAGCCGTCTACGTTCTTTTGAACATCTAAGAATGACTCGATACGGTTCTTGATGATAGATGCAGAAGTGTTACGGATACGAGTCCCGATAAATTCTTCATCAAGTACTGTACGTAACTCTGTAGTTAAGAAGTCAGAAACCTCTCCTAAAGAGATACGGTTTTGTACAGGCTCATCAATACGGTTGTATGTAGTCGGGTCAGAAACGATACGGTAAGTTGAACCTTTACGGTTACGAACGAACTCGGACATTACTACCCCTGATGCATCTAATTGGTCTAATTGCTCACCGATGTATTTCTTACCTAATGACTCGATGTTCATTTTTTTGTAAGTAATCGGTTCACCTACAGGTAGTCCACTTGCTAAACCTGCTACTTGTGCTGCGTACATGTAACCCGGAGCTTTGTATACTCGACCATCCGCCATACGACGAACTACATCGTCACCTACAAGGGCAACACGAGCGTTACGGATGTTTGCTTGACGTGCTTTAAGGCTTTCGAATGTTTCATCTAAGCCGCCGCCAACGAATCCGCGTAACTGGTTACCAGAGTTAGATTCTGTACGTAAGAAGTGAGAAAGCTCTGCATGGATAGATTCGCTTGCTGTTAATGGTACGATGTAATAACCACCAACGTCCGCTACTTTAAGGAATAAGTCAGCCCAAGAAGTAGGAGAAGCCCCTGTTGAACCTCCAGCTAAACTAGTTACTGGGATTGAATCTGGAGCGCCTTTAACGAAATCTACTTCAACACTTACGTAACGGTCAGCAGCTAATACGTTAGCTAAGTCAGCCGCAATCGCTTTGATTGGTGCTGGTGTATCTTTTACTAAGTCTTTAGCCGCCATCACGTCAAAGTATTGCGTTTTAACGTTCTTATAGCCTCCTAGACCGTTCATAGCAGCTTTAAAGTCTGGTAAGTTATTAATGTCATTGATAAGCGTATTAACGTCCTCAAAGACTCCTGTACCAAACTCGTAAGATTTAACCTCTGCTAATGACCCTGTATCCGCGCCAACCTTTAAGATTAACTTCTCTGCTAGTTTAGTAGTAGCGTTTACTTTTACCTCAACACTAGCTTTTTGTGCGCCTTTGTATGTAAGGTCGAAGATGTTACCGATGTTATCGTATGTTTTTTCGTAACTCTCTTTTGTGAAGTAAACAGTGAATCGTTTAGAACCTGTTAAAGCGTTGTCTGATAACGCGATTTGAATGTTGTTTGCATCTGCGCCATATACGTTAGATGTAAATTTCAATCCAAGATTTGTTAGTGTAGCTTGTTTTGCATCGTCAGTACGTACAGCATAAATTTTACCTGCGCCGTTAAGACTTAATGCCGGGTTCCAAGCCATCTCGATAGCATCTACTAACTCACCACCACGGAATGCGGTACGAGCTTGTGCTAAGTTTGTTAATTCTACTGGTTCGTTAGGTTTACCATCTAAAGCTGAACCAAGAATGATAATTGGTTTTTCACTTTGAGCGTTAGCAGAACCTAAAGCTGTTGAGTCCAAGAATACTTCTGTACGTGGACGTTTTCTATTGAAACCATATGAAACTGCCATATATGTAATCTTCCTTTCCTATGTATGATTATTTTAAATTAAAGTGTTGCTTAAGTTTTTCTAAGAAAATTAATTCATCTCTTTGATAGTGTTGTCCATTCATTAATGCTTTGAATCCAGCCAATTGAGTGTCACTTAAACTGTATAAGTGTTTCGCAGTTTGGATGAATGTATCAATGTGGACATAGGGTTTAAGCGGTTCTACTTTCGTCTTCTTTACTTCTTTAGCTTCCTTTTCCACTATGAAACCTCCAATCTATTAATTGAATTTACTATTTATTAAAAGTTCCTTAATCTTATTTTCAATCGGAACGTCTAAACTGTAGGATGTAACGTACTTGATAATGGTTTCTCGTCCGTATAGGATTTCTGGAGAAGAGCCATCAGCACCGTCACCTGTTTTGATTTCGTCTATTTGACCGAACTTTACACCTTGTAACAGGTTGTTCGTATGCTCTTCTGCTGTACTTCTCATATAGATGAGTACTGCTTTAAGCAATAAATCTAGGCACCTTACTGTATTCATGTTGGTAGAGAGTACTAGAACTGAATAATATTCTGTTGTAGTGAAACCAGAGCGGATACCAAACTCGTCTTTACGGTTCGGATTTTCTGATTCTGCTTCATACCACACAGTGAAAGGTTCTAAATTTTCAAACACCGGATTGTAATCGAAGTACATTCTATTTCCCACATACTCAAGTTCACCACTGGAGAATGTAATACCCGTTACGCTATCAACATCTGCGATAGGCTTACTAACCTCTAAATACATTTTTCCGTTCGTTTGGTCTACTGTGATTGTGGATTGTTCGGATAATAATCCTCTTGATGGAGCGCCATATGTACTTTCTTGGTTACCGATACTAGTGTGGGATTCTTCTCCCTCTCTAAGTCCGATATAAATGGCTCCTCGAAGCATCTGTTTATCCTGCGGCATTGTGTATACAATAGGTATTTCCGGGGGAGCCGGATTACGTTTTTCGTCATATACATAAGCCTTGATAAACGCTTCTCTTACGGTTGGTTGAACCTCTTTTAATAGTTCTTCTATAATATAGCGGTTCGTCAACAAATTCCCCAGAGTACTTTCTATCTGGGTATATAGGTATGTATCAATACTAGATAACAAATTTTCTCCTCCTTTCTAAACTCTAAACACCGTTCTTCATATTCCACTTCATAAGCCTGTTAACGTTCGATACGAAGGTTTTAGAAGTGTTGTTAACTGTTACCTTACCTCTGTTCACAATCCAGCTACTGGCAGGTGATTTATCTGATACGGTACGAAATGCTACATAGTCATGTCGATTATTTCCCACTTTAATCTTCGTTATGTTATTAGAAGTAGGCGTGTAATTTAACATACCTGCATCAGATGATTCTCTCTTATCGTACAAGTAGTCGGATATAACAGTTTTACGTGTGTTCGGTTGGATATCGATAGCCCGTAGTTGTTCGTACATCCTACGTGACATACCTCTTGCTTTCCGTCTGATTGGAACTGTAAGGTACCATCCACCATCCTTACTTGTTTTACGCTTGCTGCTTTGTGCGAAGTAAGGCTTAAGGTCGATGACACCCATAGAATCCAATCGTTTTTCTGTTACTTGCAGGTACTTAGGCTTTCTTTTAACTTCCATACCTTGCGGTTTACTTTTAGCGATAGCTTGTGCGGTTTCATCGAGAACCTGATTACTTAAATTATTTCCCAGATTGGTAAGAGCCTTTTTCATCTGTGACTGACTCTGGAAAAGTCTAGGTCTTCTATTGTTCTTCCTAACCATTCTTAACCAATCCCTTTGAAGAATCCGTTTAATCCATCTGTGCTAGGTTTACGCTTCGCATCGATGATAGTATCTACTTCCTTATTATTAACGCCAACTTCGAATGCTTCTTTCTCGATGAAAATATCCTCACGCTTTAGTAACAGCTTTTGAACTGCATTGTGTTGTGAGTAATCCATATCTCGTACATATCGATGTTCTTTCAATAGGTCAGCTACTAGATATCGTAATGTAGTGTCGATATTAATCGATATGTTGTATCCGTCTAGATGCTCTTTAGGGAAGAATAGATTTTTGTTGTAATCAACCGTGTAATCTTGTCCCTCTAATAGTTCACCTTTCATAGATGTAACGAACTCGATTTTCTTCACATCATAGACCATGAAGAATCCATGCTTTATACGATTAGGTGAAGCGTCAAAAATGAATGACTGTGATATAACAGCTTTAGGGACTGTGATTCTATCACGGAATGCGATTCTTGTTTTTCTTTCTGGTGTACCTATTGCGGAACCAGTATCGATTAATCCTAAGTCCCCGTTGAATACACCTTTCTCTTGGGATTGAATCATCATACCTATTTCTCTAGCAGGTAGGTAGGCAATCCCTCTACCATGACAAATTTTACAACTCTGTTGTGGTTGTCTTGTTGCTCTATCCCGGCAAGGACATAAATAAGATTTCTCCCATATCACACGTTGAGCAAAGTTGTCAATATGGCTATCTAAGTCAGCTATTCTGTGTGTAGCCTGTGCGGTAGCTTGCAACATATACGGTTTATCCGCCATACTCTACCTCCTCTCTTAAATAATTCCTAAGTTAACTCCGTAGTAAGATTTCAATCCATCTACTAATTCTTGAATATCTCTATCTAACTGCATGATATCGGCTGATGCTCCACCATACATAGCAGATTGAGTTGTATCAATGTGTTGTGAAATACCATCGATACTGATGTCCATAGACGCGATACCTGCACCTACGATTAAGCGACCCCATTGTTGGAATACTTCTTTTAAAGCAATCTTGATAATGAGTGTCCATAAATCAGGATGCATTTCCCACGGTTGCGATACACCTCTTCGTTTTGGCGGCAACATACCAGCTACATACTCTACATGGAACATCTGTGGAGCGTAGTTATTCCCAACTAAATGAGGAATACCTGCAATCATAGGATAACCAGAGTACGCTTGCGCTAAATTCATGTTCTGACCTTGCTCTGACAGCATTAGAGTCGGTAACATCTCTAAGTGACCCTCTAGCTTATAAACCTTCCACCACTTCGTAGGGTAGTTAAAAACAGTTCCGCCACCATACTCTAATGTAACCTTCTCTGCTTGCATGATTGGTCGCTGATGTGTGCGAAGGAACATGAAGCTTTCAAAGTCATTACGGTAGTAATCGTGGTGTTCAGAGTTATATCGAGGGAGAATTACGATGTCTAACTTCTTCTCTGCTTGTGCTACAGCCTGTTCTATTTTAGATTGATAGAACTCATCCGGCATGTATTCACCAGTTCTAGGGTCAGTAACAACAATACCGAAGTGATTCATCTTAACGGCATCTACGGTTAATCCATAGTCTTCTAGTCGGAGTTTTTCAATATCTTCTAGAGAGATTAACTTCTCGTTATTATGTTGATACTGATATCCTCTTTCTTCATTTGTGAACATACACAACCCTACTCCCTATTATTTTTCTTCTTTATCTGCTTTAGGTGCAGCTTTTTTAGGTGCGGATTTCTTAGCTGGAGCCTCTTTCTTAGGTTCCGGCTTCTCTTCTACTAGAGTGAATCCTTGAACGTGCGCTAAAGCCTTTTCTACTTCTGGTTTAATTTCTACAGCTTCACCTTTCTCATTGAAGGTAATGTCTCCAAAGGCTGATGCTACTGTCTTTCCTGCTAATTGTTCATTTACTAACATAATAAATCTCCTTTATATCGTATTTTTTGAAATAAAAAGGAGCAGATTTTTTCGTCTGCTCCTATTAAATTTTCTATTAAGTTGTCAAAGTACGAACACTATGATATTATCAGGTTAGGGTATGGTAGTTTTTATAAATCGTACCTCCTCAATTAAGAGGTAGGTACGTCTATCTATTAAAACCCTAACTAGTTTTGGTATGTATTAATTAAGGACGGTAAGTAACATCTGCTGCTAGAGCTGGGATGTACTGAACGTTCTTGATACGAACCCATTTCTTAGGAGCGTATAATGCTAATGCGCCGTACCATAACACTGTGAATGTTGTAGTAGCATTCATTTGAGCTAATGGTAACTTCATCATAGGAAGTAACTCTAGTAAACTAATTACTTGTGGAGTTAATTCACCGATGAATACATCAGTTGTCTCAGGGATTACTTGGTTACGGTCAACGAATGTGATTACACCATTTTCGTCAGCTTTAGCAAGTGGTACACGAGCAACTAAGAAGTAATGTCCTGTCTCGTTACCTTGACGGTATACAGAGATGAATTGCGGTTTAGCTTGGTATAAAGATTGAAGCTTAACTGCGATTGATACAGAGTCAGTAGGGTTAGCTACTACTGCTGTTACTGCGTCTGATGCTAATGATTCTGCATCGTCAGAGTGTACTACAACTTTGTAAGAATGTGTTTTGACATCCTTAACCGGACGGAACTTACCTTTGTCTGCTGTTTTAACTGTAGCAACTACAGATGCAGGAGCTTGAGGTGCGTTTGGCTCTGGGATACGGTCAACTAGGATGTTATCATTTTCCATGATTGTAGAACCATGTAAGTTGATTGCACCACGAGTAGATAAGAATTGGTTGATAGAGAAACCAGTTGAGAATCCACCAGCTTGTGACGGTTGGATAACACGTTGACGGTCTAATAGGTTGTTAGTGAAGTCAGCTTGTACACCGATTGGCATAAATGCATCAGTAGCTCGTCCATAACCTTTACCTACGATTACAGCCGCTTTGTTTAAAGTAGCCTCATCTAAACGTTCCCCAGCTAAGTCGATAACGTTAGTAGCTTCATCGATAAGCTTAGTTAAACCATCGAACTCGATACCAGCTTGATTATCTGCTTCTGCTGCTAATGCTGCATCTCCGTAGAAGATTGCCCACTCGATAGATTTAGCGATAACAGAAATTGCATCCTCTGTCAAGATTGTCATTGGGTCAGCGATGTTGTTAACTAAACCAGCAGCAAGTGATTGTTGCTTAGTATCAGATAAGAACTTCATTTGTACTGTCTTTTGACGGATGTTAGGGTCATTGATAGATGCTACCCCTACCTCACGAACGAAACGAGAGTGACCAGTACGACCATGTTGATTGAAGACTGCGTATTTAGCTACTGTTGAGTTAACTTGTTGTTTGTTAATCAACGGATAAATAGTGAAATCTCCATTTGTGAATGCAAGCATTTTTACTTGGTCGTCTAAAAGTTCGCGACGTAAAGCTGCTGCGTCTTGCTGTGTATCTGGAGTAATACCAGTACCAGTTGTAAATGACTTCGAAACTAGTTCTTTTAACTCTGCTTCTGCACCAGCAGGGAGCTTACGAGCTTCGACTTTCTGTTCTTTTTGTAATTCTGTCATTTATAAATTCTTCCTTTCTAGTATATGTATTTTATATATTTTATTGATAACGTAATTTATCTCCCCTTAACTCTATTATACCACAAATGGAAAAGGTAACTTAGGAGGAGGGAAGCTACCTTTTCATATTTTTAGAGCCTACGAGTATAATATAACACTTCTTACTTATTTTTTTCGAAGATGGATTACTTACCTAAAACTTTTTTGAAGATGTCGATATCTTCTGCTGTTTCGCGTCCTTCTTTAACACGGTTTACCGCTTGGAATACGCGATTGTTTGTTCCCGGGTCAAAGCCACTAGCGATAGCGATATCAACGACTGTAGAAGCATGGTCAGCAGCTTTAAATACTTCTTCCACTACCTCTTCTTCTACTTCCTCTTCGACAGCAGCGTTAGCAGATTTTTCGATATATTCTACCGCTTTACCTTCTAACTCTTCTTCTTCAACAGGTGCCATAGATTTCTCTACAACTTCCGTTTCTTCTTCCTTAACTTCTTCTTCTTTTACCTCAGGTTCTTTAACTTCTTCTTCCTTCGGCTCTTCCGCTACTTCTTCTTTAACCTCTTCTTTCTTAAGGTTCTCGAAATGTTTAGCGATATTTTCAATCATAGGAAGGATAGATTTAGTAACTTTTTCGACAATAGAATCCTCAGAGTCTTTAAGTTCTTTTCTAACGCCCTCATAAGACTTTACAACGGCTTCGAACGCAGATAATAGTTCTGCACCAGAAATCAATTTAGAAGCTTCTGCTGGAGCTGTAGGAGCCTCAGATTTCTTAACTTCTTCCTTTTCTTCTTTCTTGTCTTTATCTTTACCTTTTTCCTTGTCCTTGCCTTTTTCTTTCTCGTCCTTCTTGTCTTCTTTGTCTTCTTTTTTATCAGCAGACTTTTCGACAACCTCTTCGTCCTCTTCTTTAGTCTCTTCGGATTTTTCTTCCTCTTTAGGCTCCTCGTCTTTTTCTTCTTCCTTCTCTTCTGGTTCCGGAATTTTAGCCTCGGCTACAGGGGTAACGTCTTGTTCAACAGATAAGTCCATAGATTTTTCTACAACTTCCTTTTCTGACATACCCTCTAGTTCTTTCGTTAACTCAGAAATTTTTACTTGTGTCATTAATTATTGCTCCTTTCTGGATTTCGAATAAAATGTTTTTAGTTTTTCTAATGCTTCATTTCTAGAATACCCTTTAGCAATCTGCAAAAATAGCATCGCGCACTCCGGAGTATTTCTATCCATTGCATCTAGGTAATCTCCTATCTTATCCCATGTCTCTGCAAACTCTTTATCGTCAGATTTCTTTAACGTCCATGTTAGGTTGTAAAGGCTTCTAGCAAATGATTCTGGACTTAATGCTCCAGCGTCGAGAGCGTTGTCTGGTGAAATAGGATAACCAGCCGTAAAGGACTTCATGAAATGTTCCCATGTTGCAAATGGGTTAGCTGGGTTTGTTGTTACTGCTACGTTTGTGACACGTAACTTTTTAAGAATACGAGGGTCTTCTTCATCCCGTCCTAAACCGAACCCCTCTACAGAGAATCCTAGTTTGCGTTTTACACCGGACTTTTGGATGTTTGTTGCTAAATCCCACATACTCTTAGCGTAAGGGTTGTCCTTATATAGTTTACACTCAACATATAAACCAACGTCTGGGTCAACATATGTCCCTTCTGTTGGAACTCCTATTTTGTAGAAGTCTCCTTGTTGATGCTCGTAATTTATGTATCCATGTTGCAAGAAGTAATCAATGTCAATCCCGTTAGGGTCAACAATATCGTCTTGTCTGTCTAAGTCACGAGTTGTTGCGTACCCACGAAGATACCAAGATTTCTCGGAAGGAGAATCGTCATTCTTTTTAATAGATTCTTCAATATCGATTGGTACGAACATATTAAACTTACCTGTTGCTTTATCCACGTATGTTTCCAAGTGCATTCCTCCTTTCTAAGTGGTACGATAGTAACTGATATTAATATAGCAAAAGTACCACTTAGTCGAGGGTTATTCTAATTTTTGTTGGTTAATTTGTAATATAGACTTCTCGGAATGTTAATGATAGCTAAAGCCATGTAATAAAAAACAGCTCTGTAACTATTCATTACTTCTTACCGCCTTTCTTAGCATCGCTATTTACAGTTTCACCGTTGTTGCCTTTGCCGCCTTGCTTTGCAGAATTGGTATTTCTAGCTCCTTTTACTTGTCCATCCTTACCTACGGACTTGTTATAGGTGCCTTTACCGTTGACGTTTTTAGAGTCACCGTTCATCCCTTTCTGTTGTGCTTCTGACTGCTCTTTGGTTGGTGTGGAGGTCTTGGTTTTAGCTGCTGCATTCGCTTGTTTTGCTTCTTGCTTCTGCAATGCGAACTGTTGCTCCATCATTTTCTCTTGCATGATTTGACCTAGACTTTGTACGTGAACACCACTGTTGATTACGTCTCCACCCTCTACTGGAGGATAGCCAAGCTTCTTACGGATATCATTAAATGTAAGACCGACTTTAGATTGTAATTCAAGAGTTTCTAAGATTTCACGTTCTGTCTGTGCATCTCCACCAACGAATGTGAATATGTATTTATCACCAAACTGTGAAACTATGTATTTGTTGATTGCATCCTCAATGAATTTTAATAGAGGCTCTAGTCCTTTGTCACGAGAGATACGGTTCTTTTCTCTTGCGCTTGTTTCATTTAGTGTGCTACCAGAACTACCAGTAGCTCCGCCACGGTTCGGGAAGTTAATCTCCGATGGGTCGATAGCGTAGATACTACATAAAACGTTGATTAGATAGTTTAGCCATCTTTCAAACTCCATATCTCTTGATGATTGAGTCATATTGATGAACTTAACATCCTCTGCTGATACAACCGGAATCTTCCAAGCGCCGTTGATACCACTAAACATTGTTTGCCATTCACGTCGGAATGCCTGTAAAGCATGTCTCGATTGGTCTTGTCCAGTTTTAATGTGAAGTAATCCACGAGTTGTACCACCTTGAGCAAAGTAACGAGCGTTGAATAGCTCTGTATTCTCATGGTACTGTAAATGATTCATTGCTAGTTCTAGCTCAGAATAACCATATCGACCTACCGTAATATCGGTACGCGGGTTATGAACTTCCCAAGCCATCTCTTTCGCTTTGAATGCCGCTACTTTTCTTCGGTCTAAAACCTGTACGAACTTCTCGGAATCCTTACCTTTAGGTTCGCGCCCTTCTTTATCAACCGCTACGTAAATTGTAGAAGCATCTACGGCTTTAAAACGATTAAGCTCACCTTGCTTATCATAGATTAATTCGAAGTTAATCTTGTCATAAATAAGGCGGTCACGGATAATCTTCTTAATGAATCCACGGAAGTTATCTCGTGTGTAGTCATCCTTCATGTTTCCTGTATATTGAAGGAAGTCTTCTATGCGTTTGATTGCAGCTTCTTCATGCGTAGTCGGGTCTTTAAATGGGTCTTTTAATCGAACCTCATACCCTACACCTCTCGAACTGTATCGAGCCGGGCTACAGAACATCGAAACTTGGTTAACACGGGTGTTGATGATAGCATTAACAATGATGTTCTTTCGTGACCACAACTTTAAATTTTCTAACAGGTTGTAGTTGCCATCTTTTGACGGAGCCTCTTTGTAATCAGGGTTAATTGAGAATTGACCTAATATCGGTTCTTCATAAGCTTTGGCTTTACCTTTTTCTGCTGTCGTACTCTTCATAATTTGCTCTTCTTCAATCTGTCGAATCATCGTAGAAATCTCAGAGTGCTTGTCCTCTGGATTCAATAATTCTAATGGATTTGCCGAAGGAGCTTTCTTTAGGAAACTCCAGAATCCCATTTGCATTCCACCTTCTATTCAAATAAAATAGGGAATATTCTGAATTATCTGTATTCGAAAACCTTGCGACTGTTCTTGACATCGAGATAACTTGCATAGACTATTTCCCCGTTCGCATCTATTAAGGCTACATTCTTATCTCCAGTCATATCCATGATTAACAACTTCTCTCGTTCTAGGATGGAGTACACTTTCACTTTCGTTCCACCTAAGAGCCTGTAGTAACTAACCACTTCAATCCAAGTTAAACCTGTAGCTAACAGTTGCTTTGCTTTATTCCATTTTTCATCTTTTTGATATGAGGTCAATAAAACCACACCCTATTTATTAATATAGTACTAAGTAGTTGATTTTGTTGGAAATGTCCTTACTTCTATTATACCATATATAAGGCAACTCCCTATTTTCGTGGACATAAAAAATGCCCCATCACGGTACGTACATACCAGACAGGGCTAATCCGTTTCATTTAAGAGCGTGTTAACATAAAACGAATGAAAAATCAACCTATTCAAAGTGAGAAGGATAATATGCCTAACAAAACATGTATCTAAGATTTCACGAATCAGAGGAGGAGAAAACTAGATACGATAGGTTATGGGGGAACCTATACCTATATTATAACCTGTATTGAAGAAAAATACACACTAACAAGTAAAATATTTTAAAAATTCTGAATATTTATTTTAGGTATAATCCTGACAAGCCTTTAACTTGTTTATCATCTAATATGAGGTATCTAGGAGCCTCGTACAACGTCTTTAACTTCTTATTAGATAAATTACATCAGAATCGCTCAATCGGCTTCTGTCGGCTTCGTCTGTCCTGATGAGCTACTTGTCTTTTTATTAATTAATTTTTTGGACGTGGAGTATAATAAATATAACTAAATAAAATAACTAATATTAAATATTATATATGTAATTAAATATTAATAATAAATACAGTAATAGATATAGGGAACCCTTAAAAATAAAATAGGGAATAGTATCAGGAATATTACCTATTATTTATTTAAAATTAAAACATTTAGTCAAGAGTAAAATTAAATATATGTCAGTTAAACCTTGATATAATAAGGTTTGTCAGATATGAGGTAAACCTATTTCATCAGGAAAAAGTTAAAGTAAAATAGGGAATAGTTATTTTTAAGGAATAACTTGTACTCAGAAAAGATATACTAGGTAGTGTAGAATTTACTTAAAACTAATTAGGTAATGTTGTTGACATTTAGGAAATAAGGTGCTATTGTAGATGTACAACAACAAATAAAACGAAAAGGAGTGTCAAAATAAAGATGACAAAAAAAGAACGAACACCTAAGAGATTGAAAAAATATAGAATGGATGCAGGTTATACAACATATTCACTAGGAGATAAGTTGGGAGTAAGCTTCTCAACAGTTAGTAACTGGGAAGGTGGACTTAAATTCCCTAGACCGGAAAAGTTAATGTTGCTGGAGGACTTATTCAAAGTAGGTTATAGAGAACTATTTGAAGATTTATCAGAAGACGAAAATAGGGAACTGGAGTCAAAACGATATGGTTTATTAGAAAAGAAAAATAGAGCCGTGGAGGGAAAATAAGTGTTTGTAACTAGTGAGATAGAATATATAAGTAAATATGGAGTAGAAGTTAACGTTAGAAAAGACACATACAACAGGCTTACATTATCGATATTTGATTTCTCAGTACTAAGTATTATAGAAAATGGGGAAAGGAAAGAAATGATTACAAGAGCAATCAATAATTTTATACTTAAATTCATTGTAGAAACTAAGCTAAAGGAGGCGCTAGACGAATTTATTGGTAAACCTATAGACGATTCATTAATCTATATTATTCAATATACGATAGAACAAAAGATGGACTACTACGAAAATATAAATGGACTAGAATTTTCAAGGATACTAGGCGTACACATTATGAACTATGTACACGGCTGCTTGCTAGAATTAGAAACTGGCTGCGTACATTAAAAGACCAGCCTACTTACGACTGGTCTTTTTACTATTCCCTATTTTATTTTATTTATGCGTCACCTTGAAACTTAGGATATTTTGTGCAATTACGTACAACCAATCTCCTGTCATGTCTGCTTTTGTGTTCACATGAAATACTGGTGAACGACTACCGCGAACAGCGTTACCGATTACCGATTCCGGTGTATCTGCGATTCCTGCTGTAAGGAAAGCCTCCTCGGGGATGAATGCAATCATTCCGTTCATTAGGGTTACTTCTACGTCTTTTTTTACTGCCATGTTCAACTTCCTTTCTTATTTTTGAGATAAACTGAATATGTAACTTAAGATACCACCTAATACAACCATAAGGGCATTCTCGACTAACGCACGTTGTTTATCCGTACCCTTCTCGCCTCTTGTTTCTAATGTTGCTAACTTTTGATGTAGGAGGTCAATTCGGTAGATTAGGTTGGATTGTTTTTCTTCGTTGATAGCTGCGTTTTTGTCAATGTCTCGAACGATAGCTTGAAGTTCCTCTAATACCTTTTTCATATCTTCGGATTCTTCGGCATGTTCTTTCAGTACGTTTTCTATCTCTTTTAATCTGTACTCAAATTCTTGTTGATTAGTCATGACCAATCCACCTTTCTCTTTTTATCTACTGAATGTTAAAAATCCTTTGCTAACTGTTCCCTTCCCTTCTTCACTTGTTTTATGCTCCGATAACTCTTTTAAAACTGCAAGGCTGTCCTCATCCTCTATCTGACCATATTGAGAACATGTATTAATTCCTATTTTAACAGATTTTTCATTATCGAAAGTTATCTGTACTCGAATCCAATCGCTTTCTGGTGTTTCCAGATATTTAAATTCATAGCTATTTAACAGGCTTAAAGACATCAATCGATGAATTGTATACATATGGAAACTTGTTCGGTGACCATTCACCATATTGTCAATAAGCTCACATAATTCGCCTTTTACATCAATATTTCTTATGTTTCCTGCGGGAATCATTTTTTCCTCCCCCTTTCTCCTTTGTTCGTTGTTAGAGAAGTAACTACAACCGTAGACATGACACCGTTTTTGAACGCGACGGTTTCGTACTTGCCGCCGCTGAATAGTACGATATCTGCTATAATAGAGGTATAGACAATTGTAATAAACATGACAGCTTTTACAGTTGGAATAATCAAACGAAAAATTATACCTCGATGAAGAATGGATGCAGTAATATATGACATATAAGAAGCTACGAGGTAGAAGATTAGGGTAAAGGCAATAGACAGCACGAAATATACCATTGTAATTACCCTCTTCCTAGAGATTTATCAGTACTAATATAGTACTTCGTACTGATATTTTTTGGATAACTACTATATTAGGGTAGTACCAAAAAATTTCTCAAGTGGAGGTAGAGTAGCCCGTGAAAGTAGAAAAAAGTTTAAGAGATAAAATCTTACTAGTTGTTGTAGTACAAGCGGTAGGGTTTGGTATCGCATCACTTTTAAGTCTAGGAGGTATCGTGGTAGAACGTTCAACGCTGTCGTATTTTATTACAGGGACTATCCTTGCATTTGTCGCTTTAGGAATCTATGAATATATCCTAACGAGAAACGCGATGAAGTTACAAAAAGAATTAAGTGTAACAATTAATCAGGCAATGCGAAGATATGATACGATTTTTATCAATACACATACGGAGAAGAAAGGCGGTAAATAGCTATGTTTGAAATGACGGAAAGAGAGATGGAGAATTTTTTAAGCTCTACACAAGATTACGCTAAAACAACAATCATGCTCATTTTTGAAAACGAATCGCAAATTGTAGCACCCGGATATAGAACAGAAACAGGAATTAAGGTAGACCCTACATTCGTATCTAATATTTTAAAAGATGTGGAAGCAGCGGTTACAATGACTATTACACATATGGCTTACGATTATGCAGATTTTCAAAAGGACTACAGAGATACAGTAGGAGATACTGAACATGAGATTGTAGATAAATTAAGAGATAAATATGAAGGACATTTAATGAGCCAATTCATCAACTATGGAATCGTATTTTCATCTGATGTTATCGACATTGTTTTGGACGAGCTAATCCTAGAACTCCCTTTCCTTTATTCTGCTGCTGTTTACGAAGACATTGATGATTCCGATGTATTCCTTGACGACAGACTGTACGCTTACGAAGAGCTGTTAGAAAAGGTAGACCAGCGCTTCGATGAGGAGCTAGACGATGAATGATAACGAAAAGGGAGGTTGTCGAAAAGCGACGTAAATTATTTCAAAATTCAGAAAAATACAGAGAGTTTAAAAAAGGAGATAGACGAGTCTTCACACCAAGACTATGTTCCATATGTGGAAGACCGCTATCTGCTCTTTCAAGACAAACGCAAAAATACATAACAACACAAAACCAGATACGATTCGAGTTAAGTGATATTGTACATATCCACATCTGCAAGGATGTTAACTCGTGCTATCGTGTACTAAAACAGAAAGGGGAACTGCAAGATGTCAATGGCGAACAACATAAAGAAAGGTATAAAGAAGAAGAATAGTGTGTTTGATTCACAAGAAGAATTACGTGATACGTTAAACTCCGCATTCTCGTCTTCTATGAAACAGTTCATTAAGAAGTTAGAAATGGGTGAGATTCCTATTGATAACATCGCTGATGCGATTCGTGTATTAGGGGCTTATAAGGAACTTAATGGTATCGACGAAATGATGAATGGTCAACAAGGAGCTGGAATGTTACCAGAAATTAACATGCGCCAAGAGAAAGTTGTGGATGATATGGTTCGCGACGGTAAGATGGCGGCTGATGAGGAAGGTAAAATCGATGTATCTACAATGGATATGAACGATGTAGCAGACCTAATCAGAAATATGGACATAGCTCAGAATGCAGAAAATGAGGGAACATTCTAATGGAAAAAAGACCGTGGCATATCGAAATCACAAGTGATAAAGAACCTACGGAAGTTGTTAAGAAGTCCAGAGCAGTCGGGATTTCTTACACACCGTTCCCATCGCCGGACAATGTATTAGCGAAAAAGAAAGAGTTTAACAAGTACGCTAAAGTTGTGTATGAAAACTATGTACTAGGTGTCCCGTATTTTGGAGAGGAAGATAGCAATGAATAATCTAACAGGAGAAATGATACAGAACATAGCTAAACAAACGTTCGGTAGGACGGAGCTATCAAAAGACGAACTAGCTTACGTATTGACGATGTTAAACTGTTCGTCTTATCTATTAAAGAACCACTCGGTAAAAGGTCACCCGATTACCTTCCACGTTAGCGGAAAGGACTCATTACGAGCGCAAGCGCACAGACCGTGGCAAACAGAAATCATCAATGATACGCATCCTAACAAGGCGGTAATTAAATCCCGTCAGTTAGGGCTATCAGAGGTCGGTGTAGGCGAGATGTTATGGTTTGCAGACCTACACTCCTATGCAGGTGTAAAATGCCTCTACACGTTCCCTACGAACCGACAAATGAAGGACTTTGTAACGACACGTATTAACCCATTACTTGAGAAAGGTTATTATGCTACTATTTCTGACCCTAAGATTGACTCGTTAGAAAAGAAAAAGATTAGAAATAGCTTCATGCTGTTCCGTTCTTCTAGTAAGGGCGCTGCGGTAGAGGGTGTCGATATCGATTATCTATCACTGGATGAGTATGACCGTGTAAATAGCTCGGCGGAAATCTCTGCGATGGAGTCTATGTCTTCATCTCAATATGGTATTTTACGCAGATGGTCAACACCTACGGTACCTAACTTTGGTATCCATGACCTGTATGACCGTTCTGATAAACGTGTGTACATGCATAAGTGTGAACATTGCGGCATGCGTCAACAACTAGATTACGATAAAAACATCGAATGTATGGATGAGAGCGGTGTAGATGTTCTTGCTCAAACAGTTCGAGATGGTACATACCGATTCGTTTGTCAGAAATGTGGTAAGACGTTAGACAGATGGTACAACGGAGAATGGGTAGCGGAGTTCCCGGATAGAAGTATTAACAATCAAGGTACTCGTGGATACTTAATCACACAGTTAAATGCGGTATGGTTTAGCGCCGATGCTTTAAAACGTAAGGAATTAGAAGCGAAATCTAAACAGCATTTTTACAACTACGTTTTAGGTTACCCGTATCAGGACGTTGCATTAGCTGTTCAAGATAGAGATATTACAAATAACATGCGCGATTATTACTCAGCTCCACTAATGAATAGAGGAGACTACCGATTCATTTCTGTAGGTATTGACTGGGGTAACCGTCACTGGGTTACAGTTCGTGGATTTAAAGATGACGGGCGTATCGACATGCTTCGTATGTTCTCTGTTGAACGAGCTAGAGGTGTAGCAAACATCGAGGCGGATTTAGAGAGAATCATAGTTGAACTAATCCCTTACCAACCCGATATTATCTGTGCCGATATTGGTGACTCTGGTAACTACGTGGACAAGTTAATCCAACATTTCGGTTCTGGTGTAGCTTACGGTGTTAAAGTTAACCCGAACCCTCGTTCCACTGGGCAAATTAACCCGGTATGGTCAGAGCAACGTAACATGGTTACAGTCGATAAACTGACACAAAACAAAAAACATATTTCTGATATGAAGATGGGTCGTCTAGGATTCTATAACACAATGGACAGAGAACTAGCTTTATATCTGGAACATTGGAAAAACGTGGTAATTCGAGATGAAGAAGATGAGAAAACAAAAGCAATTTATCAGATTATTATGGACAAAGGTGACGACCATTTTGCTCAGTCTTCTGTATACTCTATGGTTGGTATGGAACACGTACTGGAACCGTACATAACAAAAGAGCAAGAAAACGCTTTTGCATACACAACGGTAGACATTATGCGACCGCAATCTACAGACATTTTCAATAAAGGTTACTAGAATTTTCCAGACTACTGTTATATTAGTACAGTAGATAAAAGGAAAGGAAGGGACTAGAAAATGCTTAGAGATAATATGTATGATGGCTCCCCGGAAAAGAAAATAAGAGAAATGGAGATGGACTTACTAAGTGCTGTTAAAACAGTAAATGGTAAAGCTCCGGACGACAAAGGGAACGTGCAAGTAGATGGTGCGCCTACCGGAGACTTCGCAACGAAGGAAGACATAAAAGCAATGGTCAAGAGTGTTAATGGTACAAAGCCGGGTACAGATGGAAACGTAACGATTACAATTCCTAGTACGACGGGGTTTGTAAAAACTATTAATAGTAGCTTAACCCCAGATGCAAACGGAAAGGTAACTGGTCTTGTTCAGTCTGTAAATGGTAATAACCCGGACGCTACCGGAAAAGTGACGGTACCTTTAATCACATCTGGAGCTGCACGTCCAACAACAGGTACATACGTAGGACAACCGTTCTTCGATACTACGTTGAATAAACCTATCTGGCGTAACAAGGATAACAACGGATGGGTGGACGCGACGGGAGCTGCGGTAGTCTAAGTATGGTATAATAGAGATAGGGGGTAATTATCCCTATCTTTTATATTAGTAGAGTAGTAAATAAAAAATAAGGAGTGGAAGTAGAATGGCAATGGCATTACAAACTTTAATCGACAAGGCGAACCGCAAGTTAAATATCTCAGGTATGCGTAAAGACGTAGCAGACCGTACCCGCGCTGTTATTACGCAAATGCATGCACAAGGTATCTATATCTGCGTAGCACAAGGTTTCCGTTCATTTGCTGAACAGGATGCTTTATACGCACAAGGTCGTACTAAACCGGGTAACATCGTAACAAACGCACGAGGCGGACAATCTAACCATAACTACGGAGTAGCGGTAGACTTATGCTTGTACACACAAGATGGCTCTGACGTAATCTGGACAGTTGAAGGTGATTTCCGTAAGGTTATCGCAGCAATGAAAGGTCAAGGCTTTAAATGGGGCGGAGACTGGGTTTCATTCAAAGATTACCCTCACTTCGAATTATACGATGTAGTAGGCGGACAAAAACCACCTGCGGACAATGGCGGTGCAGTAGATAACGGCGGAGGTTCTGGAGGCTCTAGTGGCGGAAGTACAGGCGGTGGCTCTACAGGAGGCGACTATGATTCTAGTTGGTTCACAAAAGAGACTGGTACTTTCACAACAAATACTTCAATCAAGTTACGTACAGCTCCATTCACAAGTGCAGGAGTAATCGCTACACTTCCGGCTGGTTCTGTAGTTAACTACAATGGTTACGGTATCGAGTACGACGGTTACGTTTGGATTCGTCAACCACGTAGCAATGGTTACGGATACTTAGCTACTGGTGAGTCTAAAGGTGGAAAACGTCAGAATTACTGGGGTACATTTAAATAGTACATAACTAGGAAGTCCTTCGGGGCTTCTTTTTTTTTTATGTAAAAAACTTGTTGACTTTTAGAAAACTATGATGATAAGATAGATTCATAAGGAGGAGATAACGATGTTATTTCAATTTGATGTAAAAACAGAGAATGGTAAAGTGCATTTATTTACAAATGCTGGTAAGGATGTAAAGGAGGCGATGAATAAGATTCCGGTAGAAATGGACAAGCGTGGCATTTTTCAAGACTATGAAATTATCGAAACACGTACATATGAATCTGGTGGTAGATGGATTAATGCAGATGGAACTTTACATGAAGAACCTATTAAAGAAGAAATAAGCGAAGAGATAGAACCTGTTACATTAGAAGAAGAGGAAGGGCAACTATCTCTAGCTCTATAATATGTTATAATAAAAATAAGGGTGGTTAAATATGACAAGTGGAAATAATGAAGAATACATAGAGGTGAGTAAATGTTCATACTTGACCTAGCAGTTCTATTTCTATACCAAGTGTTAACATGGATAGTAGAGATTATATTTACAGCTTCATTAATAATACTAGCAATCACGATTTCTTTATTCGTAATGGGTATCACAGCAATTTTATTAATAATTTGCATACCTATCGGTGTCGCTATGCTGATTTACGATAAACTGTCGAGTGCATTCAAAGGGACAAGTTGAGTTGTACCCGCCCGTTGAATACAACATACTACTCGTGAAAGCTATTATAGTAGCATTGTTCATCTATACTCTAGTTGTATTTTTCGGTTTTAAAAAATCCGTGAAAGAGCATAGAGAAGATACTGATTACGCCGCATCTATAAAAGGTGCGCTAAACGCTTTAAGCGAAATAAAAGACAATTTAAGGAGAGATAATAAAATGACAGAAGTAAAAGTATCAACAAATAAGTTAAGTTTAACAGATTTAGTATCACGAAAGGCATCTATTACAGACTACGCAGAGATTATCGCGTCGCTAACGAAATTAGCTAAGAACCGATTTAACGATTATCAGTTCACATATTACCCGGCACAGGACGAATCAAGAGAAGCACACTTTATGCAAATTGTAAGTAATTGGCATGATGACCCAGAATTACATAAAGAAGTATTCCGCAAAGGTATCGACTACGGAGCTAACATGAAAGTTTTACGTGACTTATTTGCGGAGCATGTACGAGCAGGTCATGTTGTGGATTTAGGCGCAGATATAATGGTTATTACAGACGACGGTACAGGAAACCCACCTACAGGTGTATCATCTATCAATACTGGATTAGAAGGTTCAGAGATTGCGTTCATCATTGCGTTTGTTAAGAAAGAGAACTACAAAGAATGGTGTGAAAATAACTTCCCGGATGACCAAGAGGAAAAGAAACAAGGTAAAACGGAAGATGCAAAAATCCAATTAGTTGTTAATAACGCGTAGGAGGTAAACATGGAACCGAAAGAGATTATCTTATCAGATGATATTAAAAAGAACGAAACGCCTCGTAATTTGATTGAGTATTTACGAGATGCAGTCATTGGTTATAGCAAACGTGAAACATTAGGAGCGGTGAAATCGGAACATAGCGTTTTCATCCCTTCTGCTGCACTTGAGGAAGCTTTCGTAGAAACAACGGACTTCATCTTATTGGCTCGTGCGATTCGAAAAAATAAAGAATATGGTTGTCCGGTTACAGTGGAAGAAATGAATGCGGGCGGTCATGGTGGACTTGAATTTGTGTTCGGGTTCAGTAAGTTCACTGATTTCGACGCTATTCTATCATTAATAAATGCAAAACTAGAAACTACTAATTAATTTAGTAGTTTTTTATTTTACTTGTTGACTTTCTGTAATTACTAGTGTACTATAAGTGTATAAGAGAGAGGAGGAACCGCTACGAACGGGGATATGATATAATAAAAGTAAGGAGTTCAATAAATCTAAAGGAGAATGTTTATGGCGAAGCAAGAACGACTTACGTTGAGTAAACTAAGCGAAAAGGATTTCCCATACATAAAGAAATTAGATAGAGAGCAAGAAGATATGGTCGAGAAATTGTACAAGCATAAACGTATTATCACTAATGCGAAAGCGGGTACAGGTAAAACGACTGTATTAACACAGGCTATGAACGCTTTAAAAAAGAAAGAGTACATAAATAAAATTTATTACGTTGTATTCCCAGTACAAGAACGCTCGGTAGGATACTTACCGGGAGGTATTGCTGATAAGATAGGAGAGTATGCAGTTCCATTTTATCAGGCGCTTACGGAAGCTGGAGTGAATCCGCAATACTTAAATCTAGAACTGATGACAAGTTCATTCAATGATTTCGAGTTCAAAGTTGTACCTCATACATTCTTGCGTGGTAGAACAATAGAAAACGCAGGTATTATCGTGGATGAGATACAGAACGGAACACTAGAAGAAATAAAGAAAACATTAACACGCTGCACAGATAGCTGTTATATAGCAATGATTGGTCATACAGGTCAGATTGATATTAAACAAAAAGATTCTGGATTCTCAGCTCTGATTCACCATTTCAAACAAGGTAGATTAAGTGGGGAGTTCGAAGGTGTTGAGTTCGCGGAGCTAACGAAAAACTATCGCGGTGAGTTCTCTACATTTGCGGACAAGTTAGGTACATACAAAAACGAGGTTTAAATAATAGGAGGAAATATAATATGTCAAACAAAAAAGAATTATTCGTAAATCGATTGGTAATTGCACAAACTAAAATTACAGGATTAGTAGAAGAGTTAGCTTGCGGACTAGATATTGAAACAACAGAAGGTAAAGAGCGAGTGCGTGACCGATTCAGTACTATCGCATTTAACTTAAACGAAGCTTTCGACACAGCTATTCCGAAGAGCGAACAGGTAGAAGTAGTAGAGGAAGAGGAACGCAAGCAAACATTCGATGAATTTATCGATGAAGTTATGGGTTACTTCGATTACAAAGGTCAGTTATTCGACGTGTATCGCCCGATGTTAGTTGAGTCAATCAATGTACTGAAATCTAAAGGTGGCGGCTACTCGTTAGCTGGTGGACTTAAGAATGGCGCTGTTGCTAAGTTTAAGTTAACAGTTAAAAACGGTACGATTACTATCGATATCGAAGGGGACGACCTATCATTCTACTTCAAGGAAGAAGAGAAACATCACGACTACTCAGGCTCAGAGTATGAGGAAAGCGAAGATGATTACGAAGAGCGCGAAGAAGATGACGACAACGAAGAAGAGGAAGAAGAGAGTTACCAGTACGGAGATGAGGAAGAGGACGAGGCTTGTAACTGCTTCCAATGCCAATACGAAAATATGGAAGAAGACAATGTTCATTCAGAAGTAGATGAAATTCTATCTTACATCTCTAGCGATATTGACGAACTAGAACGAGTGATTGGAAACTACTTCGGAAATGAAAAGCTAGGTTCTTCTACTAGTGAACTAACAGAAGATGACTACGCGTTAATCAGAATCTATCTTATCCATGTAATTGAAGCGGATAGAGATGAGGTTAATAAATTGACAGACCGTGGGTTAATGTCTGCTTGGAACTATCACTTATACGTTAAAAATAATTAGTAATTTTAAGGAGAGTCTATTGACTCTCTTTTTTTATTGTGATATGATAGATTTGTAGTTAACATTTAGTAAATAACAAGAGGAGGAATAAAGTGAGCAAAGAGAAAAACGAAGTGCTAGACCAGATTAAAAATGGGGAATTGGAGCTAACACAAACTATCGGTCATGTAAACTATTATATGGTTGAGAAGACAGGATATTCCTTTCATTTCTATGCGACGTACACAAACGACAGTGGAAACCTAGTTTTAACGGAAGTGTTATACGATTTACGATACAAGAAATACTACATAAAAAGAAATGGTAGACCAGTAAAGTTCAATATACATAATGCGGATTTAGTTATCCCACGACCTAAAGATAGTTGGTACCATGACAGTTTTTACAACTACGAAAACAAAGATAAATTCTTTGCAATGGTATCTGTAGAAGAGAACAAAGGGATGTACGAAAAGATGGTTAAAGTTATCGGTTCTCTAGGAGAAGAGAAAGTTAACATGTCATCTAGGGCGCTCATACGACTCATGACCACATACAATAAGTTAGAAATGGTTTATAAGGCGGGTATAGACATATCTTACATGTCTAATACAGTTTTTAGACACCAGATTGAAAGGGCTAGTAGTGAGGAAGGAAAGACGAAGTTACACCAGATATTCGGAGTCTCTAAGTCTCAGTACAAGTTCATCAGTGAACACTCTGTAAATAGCGATGATTTTATTGACTCTATGAAGAGGGTAACATACGCAACGCAAAAGGATATGGATACATATAGAGGTATACAAACTCTTATAAAAGAGAAAGAAGTCGAATACAACTTAGAAAATAGATTGCGAGTATTCAATAATAATGCTAGTATGAGTACGTTCTTGAATGTTATCGCGTGTAATCAAAACAATCAACAGCACTATAGAGGACATACGTTCTGGGGTTTTGTATTTAAGCCACGGAACAATATTAAAAACTTACATAGATTAACAGAGTACCTATTATTTGGTTGCCTAGTCAGTCAAGGTATGGAGTTTGGTGAAGCGGTAGGTCAGTACAAAGACTACTATGAAACAAGCGTACTATTAGGCAATGAGGATTTCGACAAGTATCCACGCTCATTAAAGTTATGTCATGACATCGTATCTAGAAACTTCAAACTAGTAGAAGATGAAGCGACGAAGAAAATGTTTGAAGAGCAGAAGGAGTACTTCCAGAAGTTCGAAACCAAAATGAGAGGTTACAGCGTATTAGTTCCAAAAGAGATGAAAGATATTGCTACAGAAGGTAATGCTCAACATCACTGTGTAGCATCATACGCACCTAAAGTAGCGAAGGGAGATACGATTATTGTTTTCTTACGCGACAACGACGAATTGGACAAGCCTTTAGTAACTGTAGAGATTCGAGGAAATGCAATTGTACAGGCTAGAGGATTCGCAAATAGAGTCGCTACATCAGATGAAAAACAGGCTCTTACTAGATTCGCTAAGAAACACGAGTTAGAATATAAAAGTGCTTGACTTTAAGTAAACAACATAGTATAATAGGTTACAAGAAGGAGGTGAAAGATATGGCTGTTGGTGCTAAAACGGTCACAGCCTCTACTCATTTAGAATGCGAGGTGTGTGGCAATGTAACAATGCTGTGGAGAAAACGTAGTAAAATGAAGAAAAAGCAGCACTTAAAACATATGTACTGTCCTAAATGTAAAGAAACAACAGGACACTTAGAACTTCGAGATGATGCTGGAGTCCCGGCATGGATTAAAGAGTTCCAAGATACACACGCAATGAGAAGAGGAGATTAATACATAATGAATAATGTAGATAGACAGGTTTTAGATTTATATGAATACATAATTAAGCATGGCGAAATTAGAAGTGATAGAACAGGAACAGGGACGTTAAGTATTTTCGATTACACGATGAAATTCGATATGTCAGAAGGATTTCCGTTACTAACAACTAAAAGAGTTCCTTTTCGGTTAGTAGCAGAAGAGCTGCTATGGTTCCTAAAAGGGGATACAGATTTAAAAACATTAATCGATAAAAATGTAAACATTTGGACTCCGGACGGATACAGATGGTACAAGCAGTTAGGTGGTCAGCATACCGAAGAAGAATTTATCGAAAATGTTAAGTTGTATGGTTTTGATTTAGGTAACATATACGGACATCAGTGGACAAACTGGAATCATGAAGGGTATAACCAAGTGAAAGAGGTAATTAAAGAGATTAAGAAAAACCCTACATCTCGTAGATTATATGTTACTGCTTGGCATCCAACAGAGTTCAAACAAGCTGTATTACCTTGTTGCCACAATGCATTCCAATTATACGTACATAATAATGGTAAACTAGATTTAAAATTCTTCATGCGTTCGAATGACAGCTTCCTCGGTTTGGCATTCAATATCGCTAGTTATGGGTTGTTGTTACACTTAATAGCTTTAGAATGCGGTCTAGAAGTAGGAGAATTAATTTACAATGGTGGAGATGTCCATTTATATCTTAATCATATTGAACAGGCGAAAGAACAGATTTTAAACGAGCCACGAGAGCTTCCTAAACTAGTAATCAAGAATAAGAAGGATAATTTAGAAGATTACGAGTTATCAGATTTCGAGATTGTTGAATACAACCCGCATAAGGCGATTAAGGCTCCTGTATCTGTAGGTCTAAAGGAGGAAACTAAATGATTAAACTGGCACTAGCTGGAGGGTTACGTGTCGGGAAGACGGAAGCGGAAAATTATCTGGTGGACAAGTTCGACTGTTCACCTTTCGATTTCTCGGATGCATTGAAAGACGACTTCCACTTGGAATTTAAGAATATTCGACGTGAACCTAAACCACGTAAAGGATACCAGTTGTACGGACAACTTATGAGATACGTACATGGAGAGAACTACTGGGTGGACAAGTGTTTCTATAGAGTAGAAACGGAAACACACCTAGAAGAGTGTAGAAGTATTATACATGATGACACTTTCTATTTTAGACCCCTTATCACAGGAGTGCGGCAGCCCAATGAGTTCCAGAGGTTAAGAGAGGAAGGTTACTTTATCATTCGCGTATCAGCGCCTAAGGAACTTCAAATTAAACGTTCGCTAGAAGCTGGTGATGACTTTAAAGAAGAGGACTTATTACACGAAACAGAAGTTACTCTTATGAATGAAGAAGTACATTACGACATTTTGAATGACGGTACCATTAAAGATTTACATAGAACAATAGATGCAGTTATGCTGGATATTTATACAAAAGTATACAAGGAGGAAAATTAAATGAAAGTATTATTAGTTTATGGTGATGGAGACGGAGCAGCGAGATATTTTAACGACAATTACGACCCGAAATCAGTTTATAACGAAATGTTAGTTAAGGGTGTTACGAAAATCGATAAGCCGGACGACTATGGTGACGATGAAATTCACGTCGAACTATATGAATTTTTAGGTGTCGATAAGAGCTTTATCAGTTTCTTATACGAGGAAGGAATTGTAGATTTAGACCACGCGGAAAATACAGACTTTTTTGTAGTGGAGGATTAATATGAATAAACACGAAGTATTTCACGCGATTATTGATTTCGAACACGAAGTAGGAGAAAGCTTCTTCGATAGATTCGGTTCTTATGTAAATCCAGCTAGTTTTATGTTCTGGGCTAGAGGCAAGGATTACATCAATATCGAACAGTTCAATGAGTGGGAACACGCTTACGAAAACGGTGAACTAGAAGCGGACGATTTAAACTACTACGTTTACACGGATGATGAGGACGTTACATTCGCTCTAGTAATTGATGAAGAAATGGAAGAAGAAACGTATCATGCAGCGCTTCGAATCTTCTCGGAGTTCATTGCAGAAAGCTCAGTTTACAAAAGCCGCTTCGAAGGATTTATTATTTCTGGAGACTACTAAAAAAGTAGTCTTTTTTTATTGACTTTTCGAAAATATGCTAGTATTATAAAACTATCGAAAGGAGAGATGAAAGATTGATTATATCACTAATAGCTGCACATGGTAAGAATAGGGAGATTGGTAAAGACAATCAGATGCTATGGAAAAGCAAAGAAGACTTTAATTGGTTTAAAGAAAAGACGATGGGTAAGCCCGTAATTATGGGGAGTAAGACACACCTATCCATTGGGAAGTTCTTACCCGGTAGGATTAACATTGTACTTACTAGAAACAAGGATTTTAAGCCGCTACACAAGGATGTACGCATATATCATAATATCCACGAAGTACTAAACGACTTCAAGGACGAGAAAGAGCTAATGGTAATCGGAGGAGATTCTATTTACAAACAGTTTATGCCGATGGCTAATAGATTATACATAACGGAAATCGACAAAGAGTATGATGCGGATTCCTTTTTCCCGGAGTTCGACAAAAGTATTTATAAGCGTTTTTACAAGCGAACAGCCTCTACAGCAGGTATAGAAGAGATGGGAGCTAGATTCCGCTTTAGGGTGTATAAAAAAGTAGATTAAAATTTTTAAAGAAAGTTGTTTACTTTTAGTAAATAATGTAGTAATATTAAATCAAGGAGGAGATAACAAATGGAAATTTATGTAGGAGAAAAGTACAAGCTTACGTCAGACCCAATGAACGTTATCATCAATGAGAAGTATGAGAAGAAGAATAAAGAGGGTAAAGTTTTAGGTCATGATTACAAGGTAGTAGGTTACTATTCAAACATCACGAAAGCGTTGATTGCGTTATTACATAAGGATTTACGAGAAAGTGAAGTTACTAGTGTAGAAGAGCTACTAGAAGCGATTGAAAACGCTGTAGAACGAATTTTAAATAGGGAAGGGGAACTATAATGACGATGAGAAGGTTTACTCAACTTAAAAGATACGTAAAGTTAGAAAAAATATCACAGACATGCTGTGCTTGCCCTACGCAATTCGAAGGTAAGACAGACAGCGGGGACTACTTATATTGCAGATATAGATATGGATGGATGAGTATCGAATTAAATGGAAAAGAACTGATGGATGTTAAATACGGAGATGAATGGGCTGGTTGCTGTTCTTGGGAGGATTTTGTTAAGCAAGCGAGTCGAAACGGGATTATCATTGATGATTCTAATGCAGAATATTTAGATGACGAGGAGGGAATCTGGAATGAATAAAATCACTTTCGAACTTACGGACAAGCAGATTGAGTTGTTAAAGGAGTTTAATAGTAAACACCATGACGGAGCAGAGGATAATCGTTACACATGTGATGCACTCCATGTCGTACAAAGGCAACGAAAAGGCTATATTCCATTTGTGGACGAGCTATTAGACTACTATGATGGTGAAGATATGCGATACACATGGGACGATGACTACGAAGTGTGGTTCGAAACACTAGAGGAACTAGTCGAGAATTACTACGAGGGTAATGGAGAATATTGTTCTATCGAAATCAAACCGTATGAAGAAGTCGAATGCAATCACATGGTAGACGTACACGGAGAAGAAGTTTATATTGACGATGAATGGGCATATTGCAAAGCATATGGAATTAGTACATTACATATTGCGTTCGAAACAAAAGAGTGGGAAGACGTGGCGTTCTTCTTTATCTTAGACAAAGCAAAAGCATACCGACAGTATCAGGCACATAATCTAGGTAAGTCTCGCGTCTTCACATACTCTATGGGGTACGACAATCGAGGAGATTTACCAGTATTTAGAAACATGCTACTTGCAATGGGTAAACAATTGAATGGGGAGGAAGGGAAATAATGAATAACACTTTCGTTGAATTTGAAGTAGGACAAAGAGTTGTGACAACAAAGAAAATTGTTAATGGTCTAATTGAAGTTGAACCGTTAACAGAAGGGGTAATCGTTTACCACTCTAACCAAGTGAAAGCTACAGTGTGGTTCCGGTCATTAAATGGAAAGACGAATAAAGCTATTCGAAATGCACTACAAACAGATACTTCATTCCATAAAAATGGTGCGTTAGATGGTCTTTCTTTAGAGATTAAGAGAGATTCGTTAGCTCATAAAATTGGGTATGCTAGTGACATGTACTACATCGCTGTAGATAAACGCGCTCTAGTAGATTTACCTTTATTCAATGGAGAAGGTCTTCCGGAAATAGATACACGGTGGTATAACGGGAATGAAAAATATAAAGCGAATGTTGTACGTGACATTATTGAAGTAATTGACGACAATTTCTGCGAATGGGTATCAGATGAATTAGAAGAACGATTAATCACAACGGATGAGCATGAAAACGGAGAGTACCCGGAGGATTGGACTCACGTATACACAGACGAATCAATGGACAAGTACTACGAGAAGAAAGAAGAAGTAGAATTAGCTTTTGCGAAAACGACAGGTCTTTATACAGAGTTTGTAGGAGGGGTTCATTTTGAGTAAATACAATGCAGATACAGTCGTAGTGTTTTATTATAGTATCGGGTACTCCGGAGCGAATAGGAAAGAAGAGTTCACGTTAGGTGAATTAGGGTACAACCCGGAATGGGATGGCGATTCAAAAGAAGAAGTGGATGCGTTTTTAGAGATGGCTCACGAAACTTGGTCACAGCAGTTTGTGGATTATGGCTGGCGTATTGAATAAAAAGTAGAAAAATGTTGTTTACTTTAAGTGAATACTATGATAGAATTAGATTCATAGAGGAGGTGATAAGTTGAAAGTAACTATATAAAACGAACACCATGATTAATACATAGAAGACGAAAAAATAAAATAATAGAAAGAGGTACATAACAATGGAACTTAAAAAAGTGAGAGATTTATTACAAGACGTGGTAACAGCAGGTAAAATGACGAAAGCAGCGAAAGAGCGCTTACAAGAAGCTTTTAAACTAGTAGATGATGAAGTGCAAGCGACATCAGGTAAAGCATGGTTAGAAGAAGAAGGAATGACATTAGGATACGCTTCTACAGAAGAAGTAATCGCTAACATGGAGATTATGAGTACAGTTCTGGTTGAGTACCCTAAATCACACAACCAAGCCTACGACGATGTAGGTCGCTTAGACAAAGCTAGACAAGATTTATATCATGGTGCGGAGTTCTTGAAGGGGTTAACAATAGAAGAGAAAGCTGCGAACTGGGACAAGATTGGTCTGATTGCAGAGGAACGTCGTGGAGCTAAGAACTTCGAAGAAGCTACGCAACCATTAAAACTTATGCTAGTAAAATATCCTAACTTGTCTAAAGAGTTCAAAAAATGCATCGAACAGATTAAACAAGTGAAGAACAAACAAGAGAGTCGATGCTACCGACCAAAACAACTCACTTCTATGACGGAAGCGTTTAACGAAGCAGCACCAGTAAAAGAAAACGGGCAAGTTATTACTAAGGAGGCTAACTAATTATGAAACTTACGACAAAAACAAGAGCTATTAAGTATAGCGGTAATGTCATATCAGCAGCATTAGGTGTAACAGCATGGAACTTTTATCATGATGCAGTAGATAATAAAGCGCTTATCGTATCGCTACTAGTTTTCGCTGCTTTCTGTGTAACTTTAATTACAGCTATTATTAATAATACTATAGAGGAAAACGATAAACGATGATGGGGTTAAACCCGTTGAAAGATTGGTACAAACCTAGCGGGTATGTGAAATGGTACTACTACCCGATAGGACTAATCTTGTTTGGTACCATAATAGGGATTGCTTGGATTTTTATAACAATAGCAGACTTCATATATAGTTTGTTCAGCAGGAGATAATACATAACTTACAATTAAATAAGTTTGTTTATTAAGAGTATATACAAGGGGGACGAGAATTATGCAATTCGGAGAAAAGTTTTTTGGTAAATTGAAAGAATTTATTTTAGGGGAATCACCGGATGATATGGCAACGCTTATCCGACACTATGAAAACATGGTAGATTATGCAGATGTACTTTCTACTCTTTTAGTAGATGTGGAGGAACATGGTATCGACATCGACTATGACAAGGATAGAACAGGCGGGTATACAGACGGAACGATTCAAGTGTATATCCATGACACAGGACGACGTTACGACATTAAGTTGCTACCTGACGACAGAATGTGGGGTTACTGCGATTGTAAACCGGAAGATGAAGGGTACGACCCGGTTAATCGATGCTGTGGTAATGGTTGTGACTGGATTGCTCCTGCTTTTGAAGCGGAAGTCGTTACGAGTCTAGGTGTCTATAAATATCAAGGTAACCAGCGCGATATGTGGGAAGTTGAGAAGAAATGGGACGAACATACGAAAGCTCATCGTATCAAATGCTATGAGAAGAAGTTACAAGAATCCGAACATTACGCAGATTATTACGCAAGACAAGCTGTAGCTTGGGAAGAAGAAATAGCTAATCTTAAGGAGGAAGCATAATGGACGGATTAATTATTAATGGTTGCGACGTTTATAAAGCTAAAACACGAACTACTAATATGGGAGACTTAGTAGAAATGTTTATTAATGAAAATTTCGAACATCTATCTACTGTTATGTATGAGAAACTAGAAGAGTTAGCGAAAGATATCGAAGAACAAGCACGAGAGTTAGATGACCAATATGATGACCTTGAAGATAGAGCGAGAGAGTTGGAGGAGTCATACGATGAGTTATGTGGTGACGTAAGTGATTTGGAAGAACGAGTGGAAGATTTAGAAGAAGAAAACGAACAATTGAAACAAACAATCGAATCGTATTTAGGAGAGGGAGAATTTTAATGACTAGACATGTACGATACAAACAACTAAACAAGGCAACTATTAAACAAGCTACAATCAATAGCATCATGTTGCAAACACCAACAATCGAAGAAAATCGACAAGTATATAAAGCTATGGGAATCATCGATAAAGGGTTTTTCTGGTTCTCTCCTCGTCGGCGGCATGAAGTTAAAATGACTAACTTACTATTTTTGACAGATAAAGGTGAAATAAACTTAGTGGATGCCCAGATGTTCAAAATAGTGGATGTCCGCACATGGAAGTAGGGGGATGAAATGTTTAGTCTATTTAAAATATTAAACTGTAAGCATGATTTTCATTATGTATCAACAGAAATGGAGCCGGATACATCAAGTGTTGTATATTCTTATCTAGAGAAGATTCATATTTATTGCCCTAAGTGTCAAAGAAAGAAGACTGTACGCTCGTGGGAATGGAAAAGAATAGAAGCTAGGCAGGAAATAGATGCAGCTTATAGACGAAATAACAAAGGAGAGTAAAAAATACTCTCTTTTCCTTAAAAAACTTGTTGACTTTAAGTAAATGGTAGTGTAATATAAGGGTATAAGATAACGAGGAGGAAATATAAAATGACAACACTTAAAAATAAACAAACGATTGATGCTTTACTAGATGGGGAGGTTGTTTTCGAAACGTCTTCACCTAACGTACTATTTAGAATGAATAAAGGTGAACTGCAATTAAGTAATGTTAACGCTACGTCAGGGTGGCATAAGTATAACGCATCTCTTAACTGGTTGTTAGAAAAAGAATTTTCTACATATAAATTCGTACCGGAAGTTGGTCAATGGGTAGAAGCTACAAAAGGTTCGAGTGTTTTTAAGGGTAAGATTACAAAAATTGAAGGTAACGAAGTATACGCTTGCTGGGATGAGCAAATACGAGAAACGTGGCTATACTTAGATGAACGTGATTATAGAGTTATGTCAGAGGAAGAAGTCAAAAACCATAGAGTGGAAATGGAGTTTAAAAAAGTAGGTAGAGAGTCAAGAGAATATGTACCCGGTGATATCGTAAAATACGGGTCAATACTAGCAGAAGTTAAAGGTCAATACAAACGCGCTTCTAGTGCAGATTTGTTGCAACGACTAATTATCCAATTCGCTACAGACGATACACAAATGGGTATGTGCAGACATGATGTAGGAGCGTTCGAAGTTACACCGAAGTGTCTTAAAGAACATGTAATTAACTTAGGAGAGGACGAGCTATAATGACAAGACATACACGTAACAAACAAATGGACAAGCTTACCGAGGGATTATGGAGCGGTATGAAAAACCTAACTATAGAAAGAATGCGGGAGGACTATAAAGCAGATGGTTTAGAGTTAGATGCAACTTTTAAATGGCATCGTAATTTCGAAGGTTGGGGAGATATTCTAGGTATTAAAAGTAAAACGTATAATATGATAGAGTTCGGGGGAAATGAAGATACATACGGTACACACTTCGCAGCTAAAACGAAAGGGTGGTAAGAAATGGCGCAAATAGTAAAAGAGATTGCAAACTTAATGGAAGATAGAATCGAATATTACGAGAAAATTAAGATTGAAGAGAGAAGAAAATTCGAAGTTCCTTATTTACGGAAAGACAACTCATTCAAAGAGCTTGTAGTGGCGGAAGCAGTATTAGAAATGTTAGAACACTTATACAATACAAGTATTAACATCATCTTCGACATCGAGGATGAGATAGAGGCGAAAGAACGAAAGCAAAAGAATGTAGAACGCAACGTCGTAGAAGACCAGCACACGTCATTCGATTACGTGACATACATTAGGTATGAAGCGCAGCTAGACGAGCTGTATCGACTCCGTAGCCACATTAAAAACCTATATGACTTCGATTTGTAATAGAAATGACCAACAAAGGAGAGAAAATTATGGACGAACTGTTTACGGTGGAAAAAGCACACGCATTAACACTAGCAGTATATGAGTTATATCACGCAGATATCATTACATCGGAACAACTAGGAGACTACATCGACAGAATCGACGAGAAAACAGAGGAGGAATAAAAAGTGGATGTCGAGCAATGTTGGGATTGCGGGAAACTAGTAAGTAGTGGTATAATATGGGACGACAAGGTGATATGCTTCCCTTGTATACACGAAGAGGATGAGAGGAGAATTGCTAATGGAAATAACGACAACGAAGAGGTATAGTGATGAGGTCATTAAACTAGCGGAAACATTTATCAAGAATGGCGACTTAACTTTACTTAATGAAGAAACGGTGCGCGTAGCAGAGGTTCTAGGAATATCACCAACAATCTTATCTGTAGACGTGGATTGGCACATAGAAGATTTAATAGGTTTATAGGTTATGGGGAAAATATACAGCGTTATATACATACCGAAAAACAACACCGAAGTATTCTTTAGGGGTATTACGTCGCCCCTAGAGGACTTCCAACTAGAACTAGTACTAAAGGATATAAAAGGTAGACACGATATAGTAAGCGTAACAGAATTAAAGGAAGGTGAGTACGAAGTAGTTAAAGGAGAGAGTGGTACCGTCTATAAGGAGGTTGGAGATTAATGCATACATTAATAGAGTTAGTACTAGAACTTATAGGGTGCCTACTAGACCTCCTGTATGCTCGTGATAGATACAAGGAGGATAAGAAGGGAAGTAAGAAACGTGAACGTTAACAAGCTTATAGAGGTGTTAGAACGTAAGTATGATAGACAGGAGCGGTTCCTAAAGAAATTTGATGATTTAGACCACGATACTTTTACAGACCGTGAAGGTAGAATACTAGAAAGGGGTATGTATTTAGGAGCCATGCTTGCATATGAAATGGCAATTATAGCGGTGGAAAGGATGAGTGAGAATGATAGAACTAAATGATTTAGTTTCGTTTACTGTAAATGAGGACGGATTCACCTTCTGGTACGCAGGAATTGTAATTTTAGCAGATGTACCGTTTGAACGATTAAAAGAGGACAAGGAGTTAGCATATCAGGTATTAGAAGCTATACATGCAATTATGATTCGAGAACAGGAGAATGCGTGATGGAACTACGTTGTGAATGCTGCAATAAAGATGTAAGCCGCGTGGATATTTATATAGCTTTTAGGTACGAGGTGCTATGTAAGAGCTGCTATGAAGACAAGACTGCTAAACTAAGCTTGCAGCGAGGTATAATTGAAGACTTACAGAGAGATATTAAACGTCGTGAGGATATGATTGCAAGTCTATTTAAAGATGGTTCCGGAGATTACAATAAACTATTTAACCAGCGTTATGAGAGTGATTCAAGATTGGAGAGATATTGGGTATGACAAGACATACACGTAATAAACAACTAATTAAACTAGATATGATGCAGGGTGAGGATGTTAAGTTTGCGAAATGGAACTATCCTACAGGGTATAACCTAACAATTAAAGAGTCGTGTAAGCGATTGGAAGTTACAGACCGTACATTTAGGTGGGTACGATATAAAATAAATGGTGTTACTAAAAACCGAATCCACTTTGCTTCTACGGTAGAGTTGCAGCTAGGAGAAAAGAAATCTACCATACCTTGTATGAGATACATAGATGTTAAGAGAGGGAGGTCATTTAACTAATGACAAGACATACACGTAATAAACAACTAATTAAAGTAACAAAGGATAAGAAACTAGCACGTAGGATGTACGCGAAAGGGACGAACGTAGCCATTGATGACAAGCAGTTAAATGTGTATAGTTCTGAACTAGATAAGCAGTTTGAATGGGTGCGAATACCTATACTTAAATCTAAAGTACTAAACTACATTATGTTCACAGTAGGTGGGTACTACCGAAAGTCCATGCGTATAAAGGAGCTAAAACAATGGTAAAAAACGACTTATGGGGCGGATACGTCAATGTAACAGGAACCGGATTTGATAATGAAGTTCGTATCGAAGTACAAACGGATAAAGGATATCAGTACATACAGGTTGCAGAAGACCAGTTTATTGAAATGTTAAAAAAGAACTTAAGCCTTTATATAGTAGATAGCGATACTTATTATTGGAGGGATTAGGGTGAACGAATTGGAGTCCCTTAAAGATTGGCATAAATTCTATAGACTGTTTATTATAAGTCAACTAATTACAACAGAAGATGACCAATCATTCCTACTAGACGTAGCAGATGCATTTACTGAATTTGCACAGGATGTAGAAGAAGGTAAAATAGAAGTGGATGAAGATGGATATACATTAATTGGAGAAGTACCTAGAAAGATTAAATGGACAAAAGGCATGGGTAAAGGTGAGTGGAAGACAGTAGCAGATGAGATTAAGAGATGGAGGGATTGAGATGTACGTAAGAGTTTGCCAAGAGTGTGTAGATGAACACCAAGACATTATAAACAAGAAAATCAGCAAAGGTAGTGTCTGGGGTGCGAATTTAACCGACGATAAAGACGAGTGTTATTTAGCGCATATGCATGATGAAGTGAAGGAAGTATCAACACAAAAAGATAAAATGAAGGTTAACTTTATGGAACAGGATAAGTGGGTTTATGCAGTAGGAATGGTAAATTTACAAGGTTATGCTAGTTTAATAGAGTTATTAAATAATTCACGATTTATCGAAATTGAATATGACGGTGAACTACGTTGTATTAACGCGAACCGCTTAATGCAGGTATGGGAGAATACAGATAAGGATGAAGAAGGAGATGATTGAAAAGATAAAGCTATCTATCCAGTGTCTAGAGGAAGTTGTGAAAGAGGACGCAGGTAGATTAACATCTCAATCTCATATCGCCTGTTATAATCGATGGGTTGGAGAGTTGCGAGCGTATAGAAGGATATTGAAAATGCTGGAGGATGAGAAAAATGAATAAACCAGCCTATATCATTGTACTAGAACAGAAAATAGAAATGCTCACGGAACTTATCAAGACAGATAGTAACTTACATACGAGAGCTTACTTTTTCCAAAAGAAAAAAGAGTATCAAGAAGAGTTAGCTAGAAGATTATACTATAGAGAACAATGGGGGAAATAGGATGGTAGATGTATTTTCTAGGCTTAAAAAAGTATTCGGTGTAGAACAAGAAGAGAAACAACTCATAGAAGCATTTGTTGAAGTGGAAAAAGAGTTCGAAGAGGTTAAGGAAGAGTTCAATGAAATAAAAGAAGAGGTTACAAAAGAGGAGGAACCAGAATTGAAAGAAGAAGTAAAAGTAAGAGAGCCATTCCCAATTGAGGTAGGAGATATTTTATATAAGTGTGATGTAATAGGCGGGGAACCTCGTTTAGATTGGAAATGCGTGGAAATAGAAGTAACAAGCATTGACGAGGAAAAGGACACGTTTATTGCGGAACCTACACAAAGAGGAAGGTATTCATACTTATATCCTAACGAGCATTACCTGTTCTCTGTAAAAGATATGATGAGACAAAAGTTTTTAGACTACACAGAACATGACTCAAAAGAAAAAGCACTCACATATAGAGAGAAGTTAGTAATGGAGAATGAGCTATGGAGAGGAAAACCTAAATCTGGAGATATCTTCTATGGTAAGCTGTATCACGAATCTGATAAGACGTATGGTACTCTGACACAAAAATACAAAGTATTAGGCGTTACCTTAGAAGTGTTCTCTGCGGCACCTGTTAATAAGAACGATGAGGCAAACGAGCTAGAAACATTAATCTTCAACAATGATACACTATTCGAAGTAGCTTTACACGATACAGCTCCAGTTCAATTGTTCACAACGCAAGATAATGCACATACAGCGTATCTGCATAAACAAATAGAAAAGAAGAATAGAGAAGCAGCACAATGATACACCTATTATTCATTATAGCGCTCGTAGGGTTAGTAGTAGGAGCCTATAGAGTGGGAGATGGGATAGACAAGCCGTACAACTATAGTACGTTCCAGTTCTTCATCTCCTTTACTATGGTGATGGCTTCCGGGATATACGTAGTAGGTTACATCGATTATATGTTCATACAATAGGAGGGAATTATAATGACAAGACATACACGAACAAGACAGATTCATAATTTTAGAGGAACAAAAGCAGAAAAGATAATTAATGAACCAATCAAAGATGCAGTAGCGTTTTACAGAGGTATAGAAGACTTAGATGCATCATTCCATACAGTTACCTTAGTCAACATTAAGCATACATACCATACAACGGTGCTAGGTAACTACAGACTACAGAAGAAGCTACAAAAGCTTAAGAAAGAGAATAACGGTACAGCACTATCTCTATGGGACATGATAGGTAAATCCAAAAAGAACCCTAAGATACTTAAGAAGCATAAGTACCACATGCACGTAGATGATAAAGGGCGTTTCTTTACATATGAATTAGGTAGAAAGACTATATATGGATATATCAACGACTATGATAAAAACACACGCGCATACTTCGATAAATTAGGAAACCGATACTGGTGATAAGGAGAGATACACATGGAAGTACCTAAACATGTAAGAGTACATATTACAAACGCTGCTGCGGCTTATGCAGTAGCTACTGTCAGTAATGAATACGTTAGAGACTGGATGGAGAAGAATGACATCTATAATGACTTTGTAATAGACAACCTAATAGATGCTACAGAGATGACGAATAACCCGGAAGAGTTTATCAAGTTTCTAGAGAAACATAGTAAAGAAGAATTAGGAGGATGACGAATGGCGATGACTCTAATATACTTAATACTTGCAACTATATTCATTGTGTCAGCGTGGAAATTCACACAAGGTATAATAAATATCCGTGAGTACAAAACAAGCAAGTTAGTACTACATGCCTTTCTTGCAACTTGGTCAGGAACAACAATAATCACATGGGTGGTATTAGACTTTATAGAGCGACTGTAACAGGTCGCTTCTTCATTACTTATTATATCATTACATACAAATAATACAATATAGTATATTCATTGCTCCGAAAAATTTTAGTATTTTACTGTTGACTTTAAGTAAATACTCGTGTAATATAAAGGTATAACAAAGAGGAGGTAATACATATGTTTAACTTATTCGTAGGGTTCGTACTAATATGGTGTGCTATCCACAATGACATAAATAGAGGGAAGGATGGTAAGGCGTTAAGTACGGTGTTAATATTCATGGCGATTCTCAATATGTGTATAGGGGTGTTTTAATGGTAAGTATATGGGTGGGTTCGATGCTCATGTATATGCCGATGCTATTATTGGTCGATATGATAATGGATAGTATAGAAGCTTATAAGGGGTGGGAGATGCGTATAATACCTAGACTAGTAATAGCGGGTGTTATATCTCTCCTTATAATAAGCGGGATAGATTGTATGGCGTTATGTGTTCACGTTTAAGATGCGTTTAATTTAGACTAAAAAAATTTTTGTGGGAAATTTTAGCCCGGGGTAGGCGGGTGGCACAGAGGTACCCCGAACGTATGGTCTATATAGCACGGGGTGGGTTATAAGTCAAGTAAAATATATAATAAATGTGAAATAAATCTATTGACAAAATAATACTTGACAATCTAGCATATTAATGGATTGAGATATTCATTTACTATTTAATAGATTAGCATTCTGACTAATAATAATATCAATAGTAGTATTATAGGCTCTCACGCCCTCCTGCATGCGCTCTATAGTATTATCAATAGTGTTAGCCTCCTTACATACCAAGCGATTATACAGCCCTGTAATAGCCTTTAGAATACGTTTCATATATACCAGCTCCCTTATGTATAGTAGTTGACAATCTATTATATTTATGATTAAGCATATACCTTATTAACTGCATTCATTACCATTCCAGCAGAGTTATAAAACTTCATATTGCGAAGGTCTGTCTTAAGTGCGGAAAGATGCAGGACAGGAAGCGCAGACAAATGCTCCATAGTACAAGTTGTTAGAGTCATGTCATTATATGCATAGTATTTAGAATCCATCATATGATACTCTTTACAAGCATAGATATTCTTATCTGTCAATACCTTAATAATGATATATAGTTTACCCTTATTAGAACCCCAATCACACACAACCAAGTCACCAGCATTATATTTGTTTATCATAACACACAACCCCTTTATATAGTAGTTTTAATATATTAGTACAAGCCGGGCATACTAGCAAGAGTATACCGTCACCTTAGAATCAATATCATATGAGCGCTTTAACTTAGTACGCATATCACGAGCGCATTTTAACGCGTCCTTCTCACTGTAGAACGTTCCGAAATAGATAGTAATACGTTCCCCGTCTTCCATCTTAGTATTAAACTCACAGTCCCAAACCTCCACGTCGTCCTCATCGCTATTAAATACCATTACATTATGGTATTCAACGTCCTTATTCCATAATAGAGATAGCTCTTCTTTATATTCCGCTTTAATAGTGGACAAGTCTTTTAGTCCCTCTGGTGCGCGCTCTGGTGCAACCTCTTCAACCTGCTCCACTTCGATTAACTCCACCGTTGCATGATGCATATTAACATGATAGATATCAACCTCGTTTTCAATCCAGCATTGCGTTTGCATTCTAGAGAAGTCCATCACTTTGCCCTCTAATACGCGACCACTATTGAAAGTAACTTTTACCTCTTGACCTAATTCTAATTGACCCATTTCTAATGTTTTCATATCTCAACATCTCCCTTTGTTTAAGTTAATTTTATTATAATATGTACTTTACTAAAAGTCAACAACTATTTTCACGTCGTTGTCGTTCGCTTTAACTAACTCTATCTTAATACTATTATACGCAGTTGACAACCCCTTTATGACAAATAAATAAAATAAAACTATTCAGAATTGTCAGAATATTATAATAACTATTCCCTCTATATAACACATGTACAAGCGCGTATGTATATAACACATATCTATAAATCTGTCAAATTTATTTTAAAGCCTCTCACAGTCCCGTACAGCGTTTTTAAACTCCACCCCTCATAAGTGTATTGGTTTCCCTGCTAGAAGCTCATACAAGTAAATCAGCTCCTTAAACCCAGTAATAGCAAGGCTTCCCAGCTCACCAGATTTTAACCCGATTTATAATTTGTCAGAATATTCTAAACAATATGAATATTAACACTATTCAAACAGCTCCCTATATATACCACACTCTATTATATATGTCAAGTTAATTATGTATTCAGAATTGTCAGTCTATTTAATTTCATGAATATAGCCAGTTGTCAAGTTAATTATATATTCTGAATTATCTGATAATTAATACAACTATCCTAAAGTATTCAGAATTATCAGAATATTATATACATTATAATTATTATAATTATCTGACTATTCTGTCTATTGCAGCAGCACGAACTGTCCTAATTGTCAGACTATTCTGCACATTATAATCATTCTCTTATTATATATAATAAAGTTATCTGATAATTGCGAATATTAGGAATAGTTTTACTTTTTGTCACCACTTGCAATTCACTTGCATATAGTATAGTGTAGGTAGCAGACAAATGAACGTCTAGCAAGTTGTATACAATATTCTGACAAATTACACATCTTACTATTAGGATATAACCTTCATGTTTTCAAAATTGTCAGTCTATTATATATAAGGCGTTTGTTTGTCAAGTGGATAAGAGAGACACCCAGACTAGTAACCCAGTGAGCTACTAGTCTTTTTGTTGTTCCCGGCGGACTAATTATATTTAAACCTGTCTATCGCACCAACGTTGTATTTCCTTGTCAAACTCCTCTTGTTCTATTAAACATTTAACTGCAAACCTATACGCCCAATACAAGCACACACATACCCATATCAGAATAACTACGAATATTCCAAATACTATATACATTATATCCCCCTTATAATATATGACTCTATTAAACCCGCGCCCCGCCTCCTCTATATAGATGCAACTTATATACTCTAGTGTGAGCAGGGCATCAAATAAAAACCCCGGGCTTAATTAATTTTGTTAGGCTTAATTATCTTCTTTTTAATGTTATATATAATAGGATTAATCTTTTTTTATTTTACTCTATATATAAAACTCTTCTTATTTACTAGGCGTTTCATTGTACACACTCCCTTATATATAATACTGTTTTAAAATTCTACGTGCGTTCCGTCGTGGTAATATAATAAGCTCTCTCTTATAGCTTTATGTTTATATTCTATATAAGATATAATATCACTTGCTTTATAATAAGGTTTATACATTTCTACATAATTGTTATACGCTTGTTTACGTGCTTTTAAGTCTAGTTCATCAAACTTATATATAGTGTATATATTATTTGAATCCTTTGTATGTATCACTGTTTAGCCTCCTTATACTTCTTATAGTCTTCTTCTATATATGTTAGTAGTATATATCTTTCTGTAAAGTCACTACCCTTATGTGCATAGAATAACCCTTCACCCTCTTTAACTATATAATCATTAAACATAACTATTTGATAGCCTATAGGTGACCTTAATTTTATAGCAGGTTCCCCGTTAATGAATATTGGTTCTCTTGTACATGTAATTGCATTAAATACTTGGTTTTTATTTGCGTCTGTAAACTTCATAGCCTTTACAGTTTCATTCGTTTTTGTGTCCATATAGTTTTTTAGAATCGTACTCATTGTATCCCCTCCATTATAACATTATAATCCAAGTTCATTCTAAAATAACTTACTGTACGTTTGACAGGTTTGTCAGGTGATTCTCTTAAGAATAGTATGACATCGTTGTTTACATGCATAGCGCTATCTATATAATATATGTTTCCGTCACTATGAAATACTCTTTTACCCGCTAACTCTTTAACATTCATTGTACACACTCCTTATTTTTAGCTATAATAAATGGGTTTCTATTTAGATAGTTTTGTAGCGCCTCTTCATTTGCAAACTCTTTCTTTTCACTATAACCGCTGATAACATCTATTAATTTAACTCTTATCATTATATACAGCTCCCTTTATAATATTGTTATATCCTCCACGCCTACAATTTTACCCGGGCTTATATATCTAGTGTTTACCTTTCTATGCTTATATGTTTCTAACTTCACTATATTATCGTTTGCCCCTATAACCTTTCCTTTTACTTGATATACGTTATTATCTACTTTTACATCTAGTATTACATGTTTATTTATATATCTTTCCATATTTAACATTATATACAGCTCCTTTTATATATTAGTCTCTATGCCATATTAATATGCTTGTTATCATCTCTACTTTACTTTGAATGAAATTATATATTTCCATTGTTATTTCTGATTCTATATCATATGTTTGGTGAAATGTTGGGTAGTTGCATTGTACATATCCCTCATACTTGTATGTTTCATTATTATAGCTAACACTTACAACCGTATCAATATGTTTTAACTTCACTCTATATCTGTATGAGCCTATTGTGTTTCCTTTCATTTCCTCTATCGTGTACTCATTACCTTTTGTAAACTCTTTTGCGATAAGTTCACAGTTTCTTTTATATATTTCTTTACTTGATAAGAATGTCATTGTTTAACGCCCCTCTCTGTCTTCTAGATGCGTTCTGTGTTTATAGAATGCATTGTATAGTTCGTCGGCTTTAACGCCTGTTATATAGTTGTTATTCGCGTTATCTGGCTCATGTGGGTAGTCTTCGAAGTCTTCACCGATATCTCTTATATAATCATCGCCGTTGTAATCCCCTAATAGTAATGAAATTGTGTTCAATTCCGCTTGTGATAGTCGCACCGTGTACTCATCATACCCTTTTAGGATTTTAGCCATATCAATTTTCCTCCTTTATTTGTTCTGCTAACTTAATAATTTCTTCCCTACTCAAGTAAATTGTGCTATAGTCAAAATCATCTTTAGCAAGTGGTTTCAATTGGTTTATTTTTAACATATGGTAATCAGCGTCTACATGTATACAAGTTGTTTCGTTAATATCGATTCTAGCCATTGTTTAAACCCCTTTCAAAAATCCAGTGTAGTTTTTATCTGTATTATATATGTTAACAAATTTTCTGATAACATCAGTAGCCGTATATAAGTTTTTTTCACCTGTTAGCGTGGCAACAATTTCTTTCTGTTCACCCTTCATAACTGTTACAACAAATTCGAAATCATTTTCGTTGCTATTATATGTAGTAGCAACTTGGATTCTATTTTCTGGGTGTCCTACAGTTAGAAAACTACGACCCATGTGTTCCGCTCTGATATTCCCATCTTCTTCTAAGTCATCAATAATCTTTATTTGTAAGCGTAATAGTTTATTTTCAATTTGTCTTTTTGTTAGCATGTGTACCAGCTCCCTTTTTTAAGTTACTTTCATCTTAATACTTATTTTACTAAAAGTCAACAACTATTTATTATTTTCTAGAAATCTTTTATATTTTCTTTCCTCTTCCTGTATATATGTGTTATACTCGTGTTCCATGTTGTCAAGTCTTGTTTGTGCCTCGTGTTCTGTTTTGAACTCATCTTCTATAACCTCGCAACCGCTTGCTATTACATATTCATTCGTACTTTCCAACCAGACAACCTCCAACGGCTCCTCCTCGAATCCCTCATGTTTTAAATCATTGTTTATTTCCTTTACGTTTCTAAATACATCTTTCCATTGTTCAAAAGTTAATCTTTCCATATATAACAGCTCCCTTTGATTTATTAGAGGCTCCTGTATAAGCAAGCCTCCTTATTAACTTAATTTAATCTTATCATCTTGTTTTCTAAAAGTCAACAACTATTTTTTATTCTGGTTCAACTAGTCTAAATAGTTCGCGTTGTGATGTTACGTATATTTTTGCTAGTTCTGACACTGAATAGTCTTTTACAGTTTTAACGCCTCTAAAGATTCCAAGCGCTTTTTTAACATCACTATCAATATGTTCCCACGCGTTATTACATTCATGATATAATATCTTCCCTGCATTCTCTTTTATAAGTGCTTTTATTTTCTTGTCATAGCTTGCATATGTGCTGTTATCCTCTGTATAGTTGTATTTCTCTTTCCAGTTACGCCCTAAAAAGTTGTATGTCATATCCTCGTAACTGATAGCATTTTCTTTAACCCATACATAAACCTCATTTGCGGGTACTGTCACTGTTTGGTAACCATCATAAGTAATAACCACCGCTGTTTTAGTTGCACTAAACCATTTGACACTATTCACGTTATCGATATAAGTTGTATCATGAGCGATATTAAAGCCACTCTTTCCGACTAGTTCACTAGCTAATACCTTTGTACCAACTTCAAAGCTCACTTGTAATGTATCCATATTGTAACATCTCCCTTTAATTTGTTTTGTTTAACTTAATTTCATTTTAAACCATTGTTTTCTAAAAGTCAACAGCTATTTAACGATTTAATAATAAGTTAAATCAGAACTACAAAACTGGTGTATTGTAACATCTTCACTAATATTATTGTTAATATACTTTCTATTCTTCCAAACAAATGATACAATATCCGTTATGTCTTCTACTGTATTAGCTCCTGTTTCTTTTGTCTGGTTTACACTGATAGCCTTAAAAGAGTTGTCAGCGTGTCGCAATAAGTACACCCACTCTTTTGTAATTGTATTATAGAATGTAAAAACATGGTGACCACTTTGTAATTTATTAAACAATAGTTTAAAATTATTAACAAATTCCGTTACATCAACTTTCTTTTTCACCTTAATATCTAACATATTGTAACATCTCCCTTTTTTTAAGTTAATTTCATTTTAAACTATTGTTTTCTAAAAGTCAACAACTATTTAAGTAAATTATTTATTTCTTCTTTTTTTATATCTAATTTATCTAACAAGTCATTATCCCAACTATGAAACGGTTTTCTCATTTCGCTGTTAATTCTGCTCATTACCTCGTGCAGTTCTTTTTGTAAATAACGCACATCATCACTAATTTTCATATGTACCAGCTCCCTTATTAACCTTTTCTAACTCGCATTGTTTAGCGTATGTTACCAAACCACCAGATATAACTTTAATCATGGGTAGTTTATCAACTGCACATACAGTATTATTAGAAATACCGACAACCAACCAAACCCGGTTTTTATTTCCATTCATGTATACCTCATCGCGTAAATTAAACATGTTTACCATCTCCCTTATTAAGTTACCCTTATTGTAACATGTGTGTTTTCTAAAAGTCAACAACTATTTAAAAAGAATTTCGCCCTTCTTTGTATCAATTTCTTTTATCTCATCTTCTATTAGCCTTGTAACGGCTCTCTGCGTCGCTGACACACCTTTATTATAACCTATTATGTAAGTGCTATAACAAGCGCTAACAACGAATGTAAGCCCTATAGCGCCTGTTATAATGATTTCGTTAATATCCATTTTAGTTGCTCCCTGTGGTTTCTTGTCTCATTGCCGATATTATATTAACTATTGATTGCTCTTCATAATCATTAATTTCTCTCATCATATCATTAAATTCTAGGTAACGCCCGCTTTTTAGTAACATAGCAAGCCTTCTCCCCGTATCCCATTCACTAACATTAATAACATCACTAGGTTGTAATGACCCGCTTTTAAACTTATACATTACTTTTCGCCCTCTCTCTTGTCAATTTCTTTTTGTAATGCTACAATTAACTTTTTCGCTCCATGCGTCCCAACTTTATTAATAATCTTTTTCGCAAACTCTGAATACGTACCGACAACAATACTTTTCATTTTGATTCCCCCTATTATTTATTTTAAGGCTCTTCACAACCTCGTACAGCGTTTTTAAATTAACTCTAGACTATTTGTATTAGAAAGGGTTAAACTCTCTATATGAGAGCCTAACACCCTTTAAACTGGTGTATCTTGTAATTGTTGATATTAATAACTGTATAGCCGTTATCTTCTAAAGCCTCTGTTAACGTTTCTGACAGTGGGTAGAATGTAATTTGTTCAAGGTGGGCAGATTCTACAAACGCCTCTTTAGTCACATACCCCTGCGCGTCGCTGTAATCAGGGTTGATATACTCGCGTCCTGCGATTAATTCAAGATTATATAAGTAACCTATTTCCGAACTATCTAATTGTCGGTACGCCTCCACTTTATAAATCATTTTTTCCTCTTCATTAATTACATGTAATTCGCCTCTTAATCCATTTGTTGAATAATAATTGTAGTTTGTCATATGTAACAGCTCCCTTTTTTAAGTTACTTTCATTTTATCATCTTGTTTTCTAAAAGTCAACAACTATTTTTAAATGATTCCGTTATGTTTCGTTATATACCTATTAACAGCTATCATAAGATTTTTAGGCGTTGTTTCTAATTGTTGCGCTCTTCTCTCTAGATGTCTTTGTTTAATCCCCCCATAATGTAATTTTACGCGCGCTAACTCATGAATTATATAGAACCTATTTACATTCATTTCCTAGCCTCCCAACAGGGGAACCTCCTTTTTAAAGGAAGTCCCTTTCATTATGCCCCGCCTCTGACATAGCGCGTTCGTTTGCGGTGTTAAAGCGTCGCGCCTCTTCTCTTTCCACCTCTTCTAACTCATTTTGTAAAGCCTCTATTTTATCTCTAACAAATTCTATTTCGTTTTCAAAATGCTCCTTTTCCTCTTCCGATATATCTTTAATTACTTCAATAAGCAACCCCGTTAAAATATGCGCCCACTTATCCAAGTCATCTAAAATGTATTCAATATCTCGCATGATGTAACCCCCTTATTAAGTTACCCTTATTGTAACATAAGTGTTTTCTAAAAGTCAACAATTAATTTTCAATACAAATTCCTTGTTCTGCTAAATGCTCCAATACTTCGCTTTCATCATCAAAATTGTATGTTTCCCCGTTAAATTCCGCGACCCCGTAATAATGGAATACATCACATACTTTTCGCCCGTCACTGTCCGCAATATCCATTGTACTTTCAACGGCTTCCCAGTCTATCCAGTCATCTTTTAAATCCACATAACCCTCTTCTATCATGAAACCATCTTCACCGCATGCCGTATTCATATTAGTTAATTTAACAATGTAGTAACATTTATCATTAGGATAATCAGCGTCTTTTTTAACAAATTCGCCTCCATGCTCCAACGCGTTCACGTCCCCGTAATTAACCCAACTTGCATCTTTATTTACTTTTCCTTTGAATTCTGCAATAATACGTTTTGCGATGTCTTCCAAGTCTTCCATATAACTATTATTATCTATGTCGGCTCTTTCCTCTTCTATACGTTCGTCTAGCTCGTCAATATCCAGCTTTTCTAATTGGGCATGATTTAACCCTTCCAACCATTTATTAACGATTACAGCAATATAATTATAGTATAGTTCCGTTTCGTTATTATATAATACTTGTGTATAATACTGATAGTAACCTGCTTGGAAAATCTTGTCTAGGTCTGGTTGTTCCCCGCGTGGTGTCTCACATAAGCCCTGAGACATCGCCTCTTCTATATACTCTTTCATGTCATAAGCGTTTTTCCATAATTCATGTGTATAGATTGGGATAAATTTATCAGCGATTTCTTGAATAGCGTCGCAAACATAAGTTGAACCATCATACTCATAAAACGCCTCTAATACATAGATATCCCCTTCTAAAGCCTCTAAAGTGTCATATTGTGCTAACTCTAATTGTTTTGTCATTGTAAAACATCTCCCTTTTTTAAGTTACTTTCATTTTAACTCTTTATTTACTGAAAGTCAACAACTATTTAAAATTTATTTTAGTTGCTACCCACGGGGATAAACCCCGCGACGCTGTGAGCCTAAAGCCTGTTTATACTCGCTCACACGAGTTCGAATCTTATTTCGTATTCTTCGTTATCATAACAAACCATTACAAGGTGACCTTGTGTAGTTACCGCGAAATGACTTATAACTATGTCTTCATAAGTAAATTCACCGTTACAAACGTTATACATTGCATAGTCACTAGATGATGTATAAGCAAGCCCTAAAGCCTCTGTATTGAAGTCAAAGTCTTCATCATTATAATAAGTATCGATTACTCTTTCAATCCCGTAAATTTCAAGCTCTGTCATCTCTTTTTTAAATTCTACATTCCAGTTAATTTCTCTGATTTCCATTTTATATTCCACCTTTTTATATGTTTTTTGTTTCTGTAATCATTGTAGCATGTATCTTTCCTAAAAGTCAACAACTATTTTTATTTTTTCGATTCAACCCACAAACCATATATTTCTAATGCAGACATCTCGCTCATTTCTTCCCAGATACGTTGTTCTTCCTGTGAGCAATACCCTAGTTCGTATAAGTCGAAACAAGTATCAAGCGCGCTCATGAACTCCTCCAACCCATCATACTTTTTCATGATTTCCATGTGCATTTTTTTACCTTCTAAAAATTTTGTATAGTTCATTTAAACTCCACCTTTTCATATGTTTTTTATTTCTGTAATCATTGTATCACGTTTGTTTTCTAAAAGTCAACAACTATTTTTAGTAACCTTTTTTAGCTCTTGTTTTACTCCACATTTCTTGCATTGTTTCTTTGATGACCTCTACAGGTATATCAAATACTCTTGAATGCCACGCAATAGCTTTTTGCACGTTTTCACTATCTAAAGATAACCCCGCCTCTTTACACTGTAATACAAGACCTTGAATTTTATCAATGTTTTCTTTATTCATAATTAACAGCTCCTTTTTTTAAGTTAATTTCATTTTATCATCTTGTTTTCTAAAAGTCAACAACTATTTTTTAACTAATACCGGCAATCTTTTCATCATGTCGAACCATAAAGAGTTTCCATTTTTAAAAGGAGATTCAACTATTTTAAACTTAATTCTCATTTTAGTTCTAACTGGGAAAAATTTAACCTCTGTCATATATACATCGTATCTTTCCATTGTAACAGCTCCCTTTATTAAGTTAATTTCATTTTAAACTATATTTTACTAAAAGTCAACAACTAATTAATAA
>Ga0105251_10000063_pt1 | contig 101276 bp, 86 predicted proteins | sample KBSS64metaG_FD_80424 | JGI IMG/M metagenome (GOLD analysis project Ga0105251, IMG submission 80424) | Switchgrass rhizosphere microbial communities from Kellogg Biological Station, Michigan, USA - KBS S6-4 metaG | ecosystem: Host-associated > Plants > Roots > Rhizosphere > Soil | place...
AAGGCGATCGCCTGGGCCTTGAAATCGTCCGTGTAGCGACGACGGGTAATGCGTTGCATGGAAACCTCCAGGGTGCGATGAAAGTATCGCTTCCTGGCGTCCGTTTCAGTGGGACAGGTTCAGAGGGCTCTTTCAGTGGAGCTTGAAGGGGAGGGGTCTCACCCGCCGAGACGATGGGTTTTGTCTATAGCCCCGACTAATGCCGTCACCCCATGCGTCCGAGCATCAAGAGGCTGATTTTTTCGCCCAGCTACATGAAGCGGGCTCGGTCTATTTTTTCCTGAATGGCGTTCATTTGCCGCTGCAGGCGCTCCACTTTCTTCTGGTCGCTATCAAAAAATAGTTCGTATACGCTCGAAACGAGGACCACGAATGCCACGAGTGCCAATATGATCATGAGCAGATAAGGCGCACCTTCGTGGAACTCTCCTCGAAACGAGTGCAAGCTGAGGTCAGCAAGTTGGATGGTGCCTTCTGCTTCTAAGCCGGTCGTTGTGGCGGTTTGAGCCCGCACGTCAACCACGTTCCACGCCTCAAAACGCTTGGCGATCAGTAGTACATTTATTGCCTCGTCGGGGGCCAGGCGGCTAATGGGTATGAAGATTTGGCGCTCTTTAACAGTTGCTCGCTCCGCATCACCCGCTGTGGGCATCCACCCGACGAACCGCCCCGGCCTCCCCCTCGCAACCTTGACCTCTCCGCCTTTTTCAAGGGAGGGAGCTGGGACCGCGAGTTGGATATCTGAGAGTACGGCGCGGCCCTTGTTCTGGACGCTGACCAGCACGACAGCGTCCTCGCCAAGATTGATCGGGCCGTGTGTGCGATAGGCAAGAAGCTCGTTCGGAAACGCAAAGTCGAATGAGCCCTTTAGGGCAAAAGGCAGCGCCAGCAGAAGTGCCCCCCAGAACAGTGTGAACTTTTGCCAGCCGAGGTTGCTATCTGTGCTCATGCTCGTGCCCCCTTAGATCGCTGAGATGCTAAGTGAGGCGCCACTTGAAGTGGTAGATGAGCGCACACAAAGGGCCGTCGCCTCTTGGCACTGGCGTCACCTCAAGCGGCACTAATGTCACCTAAACGTCACCCGTTGCGTCACGCGAGCGCTAGAAGCTACACTTGGCGACCAGTCGGGTGGGATTGTGATTCCAGATGTCGGGGGTTCGAGTCCCCTCAGCCACCCCATTGATCGTGTGACCCGATGTTTCGCGGGGTGTTGCAACGAAGCAAAAAAGCACATAGAATGTGCGACTCAGTTTCGGGGCCGTTAGCTCAGTTGGTAGAGCAGTTGACTCTTAATCAATAGGTCCAAGGTTCGAATCCTTGACGGCCCACCAAAACAAAAAGGCATCTGCTCCGGCAGGTGCCTTTTTCTTTTCCGGCTGGCCTGCAACAATGCCCGGGCGGGCGCGTGTGGCGCTCCCAGCGCGAAAGTGGCGGAATTGGTAGACGCCCTGGTTTTAGGTACCAGTGCCGCAAGGCGTAGGGGTTCGAGTCCCCTCTTTCGCACCATCCTGGCGCCGCTCGCGCGGCCCGCCGCGCCCCAGTCTCCCGTCCGCACCCCCGCCACGCCAGGCCTGCAGCGGCGCCGGCCGATCGGGTGCGCTGGCAGGCACAGCGGGAATAGGCGAAACTATCCGGCTGCGGCGGCCGTCCCGTGCCCGCGTCAACCCGTATTTTTCTACATCGTGCCGAGAGCCGTGGGCTCCCGGTGGCAGGAGTCCACATGCAAGCTTCGATCGAAACCACCGGTACCCTGGAACGGCGTCTGACCTTCACCCTGCCGGAGGAGCGTCTGGAAACCCATATCGGCGGCCGCCTGCGCGAAGTCGCGCGCACCGCGCGGATCAAGGGTTTCCGTCCGGGCAAGATCCCGCCCAAGGTGATCGAGCAGCGCTTCGGGCCGCAGATCCGCGCCGAGGCGCTGGACGGCCTGCTGCGCGAGACCTTCGATTCGGCCGTGCGCGAGCACGAACTGCGCCTGGCCGGCAATCCGCGCATCGACCGCGCCGGCGACAACGCACTGCAGTTCGTGGCCACCTTCGAGGTGGTGCCGGACTTCGGCGACATCGACGTGTCCACGCTGCAGGTGATCCGCCACACCGCCGAGGTCACCGACGCCGACATCGAGCAGATGATCGAGAACCTGCGCCTGCAGCGCCGCACCTGGCAGCCCGCCGGGCGCGCCGCGCAGGACGGCGACCTGGTGACCCTGGAGACCTGGTCGCAGGCCGGCGACGAGCGCCTGCCCGCCGAGGGCGTGGAGAAGGGCAGCAGCGTGATCGGCTCCGGCGTCATGTTCCCGGCGATCGAGCAGGGCCTGGTCGGCCTGTCCAAGGACGAGGAAAAGACCCTGACCGTCGATTTCCCGGCCGACTGGCGCGTGCCGCAGTTCGCCGGCAAGCAGGTCCAGGTGCACGTGAAGGCGGTCGACGTGGCCGCGCCGGTGCTGCCGGACGTGGACAAGGAGTTCATCAAGAGCTTCGGCGTGAAGAGCGGCGATGCCGAGCAGTTCCGCAAGGACATCCGCGTCAACCTGGAGCGCGAGCTCAAGGGCGCGCTGATGAACCGCCTGCGTCGCGAGGTCGGCGAGCAGCTGATCGCCGCCTACGCCGCGGTGGAAATGCCGCCGCGCCTGGTCGAGAACGAGGCGCGCTCGATGCTGGCACAGCAGGTCGAGCAGTTGCGCCGCTCCGGCCGCGACCCGGGCCAGGTGCCGGACGACGCCCACCAGGGCTTCATGGATGCGGCGCGCAAGCGCGTGCTGGTCGGCCTGCTGGTCGGCGAGGTCGCCCGCCGCAACGAACTGCGCCTGGACCCCAAGCGCGTCTCGGAAACCCTGCGCCTGATCGCCTCGACCTACGAAGAGCCGGAGCAGGTCATTGAGATGTACCGCAACGATCCCCAATTGATGGGGGGACTGCAGAGCCGTGTGATGGAAGAGCAGGTGATCGACTGGATCGCCGAGCGCGCCCAGCACACCGAGCAGGCGATGACGTTCCAGGAAGCGATCCGCCAGTAAGGCGTCGCTTCGCGGCGGCCCGCATGGCGACACGCGGGGTGGAGACGCGATTCAGGCCCCGTAGCCGCGGGGCGCGACAAGAGGCGAAGCCCTGCACATCCCCGTGCAGGGACGACACAGAGCAGGAGTTCCGGCGTGGACAATGTGACCAAGGCGTTGAATCTGGTTCCGATGGTGGTCGAGCAGACCAGCCGCGGCGAGCGTGCCTATGACATCTATTCGCGCCTGCTGAAGGAGCGCTTGATCTTCTTGGTCGGCCCGATCGACGACCACATGGCCAATGTGATCGTGGCGCAGATGCTGTTCCTGGAAGCGGACAACCCGGAAAAGGACATCAGCATCTACATCAACTCGCCCGGCGGCGTGGTCACCGCGGGCATGGCGATCTACGACACCATGCAGTACATCAAGCCGGACGTGAGCACCATCTGCGTCGGCCAGGCCGCCTCGATGGGCGCGCTGCTGCTGGCCTCGGGCGCGGCCGGCAAGCGTTACGCGCTGCCGAATTCGCGGGTGATGATCCACCAGCCGCTGGGCGGCTTCCAGGGCCAGGCCACCGACATCGACATCCACGCCCGCGAGATCCTGACCCTGCGCGCGCGGCTGAACGAAATCCTGGCCAAGCACACCGGCCAGTCGCTGGAAACCATCGCCCGCGACACCGAGCGCGACAACTTCAAGAGCGCGTCCGACGCGCAGGCCTACGGGCTGGTCGACCAGGTGCTCGAGCGCCGTCCGGATGAGTCGATTCAGCCGGCATAAGGCTTGCATGTACTGCAAAACGCAGCGTATTCCGCAGGGCCGGGGTCGGGCTAGCGTCCTCCCGGCCCTGTGCTATTCTCGAAATCGAACCCCCGTTCATCGGGTGGGGTAACTGGGTAAGCGAAGCAATGAGCGAAGACCGGCAAGGCCGTTCCGGCGACAGCAACAAGATTCTGTACTGCTCGTTCTGCGGCAAGAGTCAACACGAGGTCCGTAAGCTGATCGCCGGGCCGAGCGTGTTCATCTGCGACGAATGCGTCGAGTTGTGCAACGACATCATCCGCGAGGAGCTCGAGGAGAAGGCGCAGTCCGCGCGCAGCAGCCTGCCCAAGCCCAAGGAAATCCTCGAGGTGCTGGACCAGTACGTGATCGGGCAGTTGCGCGCCAAGCGCACGCTGGCCGTGGCCGTGTACAACCACTACAAGCGCATCGAGAGCCGCCAGAAGAACGACGAAGTCGAACTGGCCAAGTCCAACATCCTGCTGGTCGGCCCGACCGGTTCGGGCAAGACGCTGCTGGCCGAGACGCTGGCGCGTCTGCTCAACGTGCCGTTCACCATCGCCGATGCGACCACGCTGACCGAGGCCGGCTACGTCGGCGAGGACGTGGAGAACATCATCCAGAAGCTGCTGCAGAAGTGCGACTACGATGTCGACAAGGCGCAGCAGGGCATCGTCTACATCGACGAGATCGACAAGATCTCGCGCAAGAGCGAAAACCCGTCGATCACCCGCGACGTGTCCGGCGAAGGCGTGCAGCAGGCGCTGCTGAAGCTGATCGAAGGCACGGTGGCGTCGGTGCCGCCGCAGGGCGGGCGCAAGCATCCGCAGCAGGAATTCCTGCAGGTGGACACCAAGAACATCCTGTTCATCTGCGGCGGCGCGTTCGCCGGGCTGGACAAGGTGATCCAGCAGCGCTCCAACGACGTCGGCGGCATCGGCTTCGGCGCCAAGGTGAAGAGTTCCGAGCGCAAGCGCGAGGTCGGCAAGATCCTGGCGGAAGTGGAGCCGGAGGACCTGATCAAGTTCGGCCTGATCCCCGAGTTCGTCGGCCGCCTGCCGGTGGTCGCCACGCTCGAGGAACTGGATGAGCCGGCGCTGATCAAGATCCTGACCGAGCCGAAGAACGCGATCACCAAGCAGTTCCGCAAGCTATTCGAGATGGAGGGCGTGGAGCTGGAGTTCCGGCCCGACGCGCTGCTGGCCATCGCCCGCAAGGCGCTCAAGCGCAAGACCGGCGCGCGCGGTCTGCGCACCATCGTCGAGTCGGTGCTGCTGGACACGATGTATGAGCTGCCGTCGCAGGAAAACGTCAGCAAGGTGGTGGTGGACGAGTCGGTGATCGAGCACAAGTCCGAGCCGTACCTGATCTACCAGACCCCGCCGCCGGCGCCGAAGGTGGCCTCCGCCGAGTGAGGCCCGATCGCGGTCGCGGCGGTCTCCTGTCGCGACCGTGCGGATTGGCTAAACGTTTGAAAGAAAAGGGGCTTTTTCGCTGCCCTTGCATCATCCAGCCGATGGCCCCATAACGGGGCCATCGGCATTTTTATGCCCGCCTTTTCCGTATTCCCGCCTCCCACATCGGAACCCTCATGGCCCAGTCCAAATCCGAAGTCCTCGACCTGCCGGTCCTGCCGTTGCGCGACGTCGTGGTCTTCCCGCACATGGTCATCCCGCTGTTCGTCGGTCGCGACAAGTCCATGCGCGCGCTCGAGCACGCGATGGAGGCCGACAAGCGCATCCTGCTGGTCGCGCAGAAGTCCGCCGAGACCGACGATCCGGCGGCGGCGGACCTGTACAACGTCGGCACGCTGGCGCAGGTGCTGCAACTGCTGAAGCTGCCCGACGGCACCATCAAGGTGCTGGTCGAGGGCCTGTCGCGGGTCAGCGTCGACAAGGTGGTCGAGCGCGATGGCGCGCTGCAGGGCGAAGGCAGCGAGATCGATGCCGCCGAATCGCGCGAGGAGCGCGAGGTGGAGGCGATCGCGCGCTCGCTGATGTCGCTGTTCGAGCAGTACGTCAAGACCAACCGCAAGCTGCCGCCGGAGCTGCTGCAGACGCTGTCCGGCATCGACGAGCCCGGGCGCCTGGCCGACACCATCGCCGCGCACATCGGCGTGCGCCTGGCCGACAAGCAGCGCCTGCTGGAAACGCTGGAAGTGGGCGAGCGCCTGGAGATGCTGGTCGGGCTGGTCGACGGCGAGATCGACGTGCAGCAGCTGGAGAAGCGCATCCGCGGCCGGGTCAAGTCGCAGATGGAGAAGAGCCAGCGCGAGTACTACCTCAACGAGCAGATGAAGGCGATCCAGAAGGAACTGGGCGACCTCGACGACGCGCCGGGCGAGCTGGAGGAACTGGCGCGCAAGATCGCCGAGGCGGGCATGCCCAAGCCGGTGGAGACCAAGGCCAGGGCCGAACTCAACAAGCTCAAGCAGATGTCGCCGATGTCGGCCGAAGCCGCGGTGGTGCGCAACTACCTGGACTGGCTGCTGGGCGTGCCGTGGAAGAAGCGCAGCAAGGTGCGCAAGGAACTCAAGGTCGCGCAGGAGACGCTGGACGCCGACCATTACGGCCTGGAGAAGGTCAAGGACCGCATCCTCGAGTACCTCGCGGTGCAGTCGCGGGTGAAGCAGATGAAGGGGCCGATCCTGTGCCTGGTCGGGCCGCCGGGCGTGGGCAAGACCTCGCTGGGCCAGTCCATCGCCAAGGCGACCAACCGCAAGTTCGTGCGCATGTCGCTGGGCGGCGTGCGCGACGAGGCGGAGATCCGCGGGCATCGCCGCACCTACGTCGGCTCGATGCCGGGCCGCATCGTGCAGAACCTCAACAAGGTCGGCAGCAAGAATCCGCTGTTCGTGCTCGACGAGATCGACAAGATGTCGATGGACTTCCGCGGCGATCCGTCCTCGGCGCTGCTGGAAGTGCTCGACCCCGAGCAGAACAACGCCTTCAACGACCACTACCTGGAAGTGGATCTGGACCTGTCCGAAGTGATGTTCGTGGCGACCTCCAATTCGCTGAACATCCCCGGGCCGTTGCTGGATCGCATGGAGGTGATCCGCATCCCGGGCTACACCGAGGACGAGAAGCTCAACATCGCCATGCGCTATCTGGTGCCCAAGCAGCTGAAGGCCAACGGCTTGAAGGGCGAGGAACTGGAGATCGCCGAGGACGCGATCCGCGACATCGTGCGCTACTACACGCGCGAATCCGGCGTGCGCAACCTCGAGCGCGAAGTCGCCAAGATCTGCCGCAAGGTGGTCAAGGAGATCGCGTTGGCCGGTCCTCAGCCTGCGGCGCTCGCGAAGAAAGCTGTGGCGAAGAAGGGCGCGGCGGCGCGCAAGGACAAGGCGCGGATCGCGGTCGGCTCGAAGAACCTGGACAAGTACCTGGGCGTGCGCCGTTTCGACTTCGGCCGCGCCGAGGAGCAGAACGAGATCGGCCTGGTCACCGGCCTGGCCTGGACCGAGGTCGGCGGCGATCTGCTGCAGATCGAATCGACCCTGGTGCCGGGCAAGGGCGCGGTGATCCTGACCGGCCAACTCGGCGACGTGATGAAGGAATCGGCGTCGGCGGCGCTGTCGGTGGTGCGCTCGCGCGCCGAGCGGCTCGGCATCGAGGTGGACTTCCTGCAGAAGCACGACGTGCACCTGCACGTGCCCGACGGCGCCACGCCGAAGGACGGCCCCAGCGCCGGCATCGCGATGGTCACCTCGCTGGTGTCGATGCTGACCAAGGTGCCGGTCAAGGCCGATGTGGCCATGACCGGCGAAATCACCTTGCGCGGCCGCGTCTCGGCGATCGGCGGACTCAAGGAGAAATTGCTGGCGGCGCTGCGTGGCGGCATCCGCACCGTGATCATCCCGGAGGAGAACCGCAAGGATCTGGCCGATATTCCCGACAACGTGACCCGCGACCTGAAGATCGTGCCGGTCAAGTGGATCGACGAAGTGCTGGATCTGGCGCTGGAGAGGCCGTTGACGCCGAAGGCGACGGCCGACGGCGAGCCGACGCCGGTGCGGCGCAAGCCCAAGTCCAAAGCAGCCTCGAACGCGCGCGTCAAGCACTGAAGCGCGCTGAACCGCACCCGCCCAAGCGGCCGAAACCCGCGCCGTTGCTGGCTTTTCGGCTTGCGCGGGTGGGAGGCCGCTGGTATAAATGCACGACTTGCGAGCACCGCGAACGGGCGTGCTTGGTAGTGAAAAATCAATCGGGGGCCTCGTCGCAGACGAGGCAGGCCAAGCCGACACCCGATCCTCAATTCCGCGGTTTTCTGCCGCACATGGAGTCATCAAGCAATGAATAAAGCCGAACTGAACGACGCTATCGCCGCCGCTGCGGATATTTCCAAGGCCGAAGCCGGTCGCGCCGTCGACGCCTTCGTGTCCGAAGTCACCAAGGCGCTGAAGAAGGGCGACAGCGTGACCCTCGTGGGCTTCGGCACCTTCCAGGTGCGCGACCGTGCCGAGCGCACCGGCCGCAACCCGAAGACCGGCGACTCGATCAAGATCGCCGCGTCCAAGAATCCGACCTTCAAGGCTGGCAAAGCGCTGAAGGATGCCGTAAACTAATCGACTCGCTAGGGTGCTTAGCTCAGCGGTAGAGCGTCTCCTTTACACGGAGAGGGTCGGGGGTTCGAAACCCTCAGCACCCACCAGAGCACCGAGCGACAAGTTTCAAAAGCGCGGAGTGGTAGTTCAGTCGGTTAGAATGCTGGCCTGTCACGCCGGAGGTCGCGGGTTCGAGTCCCGTCCACTCCGCCAGTTGTGCCGAAGCCCCTGAGAAATCGGGGGTTTCGTTTCTCGAAGCCATCAGCGCATCGCGCCGATCGCTCGGGATCGCGGGCCACGTGCCTGCCTCCGTTCAAAAAGCGGAGTGGTAGTTCAGTCGGTTAGAATGCTGGCCTGTCACGCCGGAGGTCGCGGGTTCGAGTCCCGTCCACTCCGCCAGTTTTGTACGCGAAACCCCCGAGCGATCGGGGGTTTCTTTTTTTCCGCGAGGCCATCCGCGACGCAGGCCGTTCGCGCCCCATCGCCGCCGAAGGGTCGCCGCCGGGCGGTCCCCGCGCCGCGCCATGCCGCGGCGGGGCGTGAAGCGGGTTAAACTGCGCGGCTCGCCAACAGGCCTCGGTTCCCAACCAATGCTGCAGAAACTCCGCGAAAAGACCTCGGGCTGGATCGCCACCGCGATCATCGGCCTGTTGATGATTCCGTTCCTGTTCGTCATCGACAGCAGCTACCTCGGTGGCGTCGGTGCCAACAACGTCGCCAAGGTGCAGGCGCCGCCGTCGTGGTGGGCCTCGGCCCCGTCGTGGTGGCCGGTGTCGCTGCTGTGGCGCCACCACGAGGTCAGCACGGAGCAGTTCCGCGCGCGCTTCGAGCAGGAGCGTCTGCAGGAGCGGCAGCAGCAGGGCGAGAGCTTCGATCCGCGCGAGTTCGAGAGCGCCGACAACAAGCGCAAGGTGCTGGACCAGTTGATCGACGAGCAGGTGGTGAAGCTGGCGTCCGAGCAGGCCGGGGTGGTGATCAGCGATGCCGCGGTGCGCGACTACATCGGCGCGATTCCCCAGTTCCAGAACAATGGCAAGTTCGATCCGGAGCAGTACCGTCAGCTGCTGGCATCGGGCATGCCGCCGCGCACGCCGGCGATGTTCGAGCAGTTGGTGCGCGATGGCATGCAGCAGTCGCTGATTCCGTCCGCGCTGATGGAATCGGCCTTCGCGACCCAGCAGGAAACCGAGCGCCTGCTGAAGATGCTCGGCGAAACCCGCGACGTGGACCTGGCGTTGCTGCCGGAGCAGCCGGCCGACACCACGCCGGTCAGCGACGCGCAGGTGCAGCAGTGGTACGACACGCACCAGGCCGACTTCAAGCTGCCCGAGCGGGTGTCGATCGAGTACGTCGAACTGGACGCGTCCGAGTTGCCGCCGGCCAAGCCGGCCGACGAGGCGACGCTGCGCAAGCGCTACGAGGACGAGAAGGCGCGCTTCGTCGAACCCGATCAGCGCCTGGCCTCGCACATCCTGATCAGCGCCGGCAAGGATGCCGCCGCGCAGAAGGCGGCCGAGGCCAAGGCCGCCAAGCTCGCCGCCGAGGCCAAGCAGCCCGGCGCCGACTTCGCCGCGCTGGCGCGCGCCAATTCCGAGGATCCGGGCTCCAAGAACGCCGGCGGCGATCTGGGCTGGGTCGAGAAGGGCGTGATGGTGAAGCCGTTCGAGGACGCGCTGTTCGCGATGAAGCCCGGCGAGATCGTCGGCCCGGTGAAGAGCGAGTTCGGCTATCACGTGATCCAACTGCGCGAGGTCAAGGGCGGCAAGGGCAAGTCGTTCGAGCAGGTCCGCGACCAGCTCGCCGGCGAGCAGGTGCAGGCCGACAACGAGAAGGCCTTCAGCGAATTGAGCGGCAAGCTGGTGGACCTGGTCTACAAGAACCCGACCGCGCTGGCGTCGGCGGCCAAGGAGGTCGGCCTGCCGGTGCAGACCCTGGGGCCGTTCTCGCGCGCCGATGCCAGCGGCGTCGCCGCGCAGCCGGCGGTGCTGCGCGCGGCCTTCTCCGACACCCTGGTACAGGACGGCACGGTCAGCGATCCGATCACCCTGGGACCGAACCACAACGTGATGATTCGCGTCACCCAGCACCTGCCGGAGCAGACCCAGCCCCTGGCCAAGGTCCGCGAGCAGGTGGTTGCCGCGGTGCATGCCGATCGCACCGCCAAGGCGGCGGCGGCCAAGGCCGATGCGCTGCTGGAGAAGCTGCGCAAGGGCGAAACCCTGCAGGCGCTGGCCGGCCCGGAAAAGCTGCAGCTCAACCCGATGCCGGGGCTGCCGCGCACCGTGCCGATGCCCAGCCCCGAAGCCAACCGCGCGATCTTCAGCGCGCCGCTGCCGGCCGCGGGCAAGCCGTCGGTGGGCAAGGTCGAACTGTCGGCGAACGGCATGCCGGGCAGCGGCAAGCGCTATGCGCTGTTCGTGGTGAACAAGGTCAACCCGGGCGACCTGAGCAAGGTGCCGGCCGAGCAGCAGACGATGCTCAAGCAGCAGTTGGGCCAGATCGAAGGCGCCGCCGCGGCCAAGGCCTACGTCGATGGCTTGCGCAAGCGCTACAAGGTCACGGTGCAGGAAGCGCAGCTGTAAGCGTCCTCCACGCGGCGAGATGATGCGAACAAGCCCGGCCATGCCGGGCTTGTTCGTTTCCGGGCCGGGGGCTGGGGAAATCTCGGTGCGTGTCTCGGGCTGTCGCGGTGTCGCTGCGAAGACCGTGCCGGGCGATGCAGGCAGGCCCGTTTAATGAGGCAACTGCTTGGGAGTCGGGAGATCGACTCCCGGATCTGCAACGTGGTGCGGTGCTCGATGCCGACCGCGCTCTGCAGCGCTGGCTCGCCGTTGCGGTGCCTGCACAGGATGCAGCGCTGCGCTGCCGAAGTGTGTTCCGAAAATTCCTTGAGGCGGCAACCGAGCGGAGACCGGGTTCGCGATGCAAGTCGCGATGGGTTCGCAGGCAAGGCCCTTGGGACTGACGGTGCCTCATGGTCCCGGGGGACGCTGGCAGTGATGTTCGCGGAACACCCCGGCGTTGCGCGTCATCTGGGAATCGGACTTCGGGCCACTTGAGGTTGTCGCCTGCGTCGCCTGACGAGCCGATCGTCAACACGTGGTCCGGACATGCCTGCGCCGGCGGGAAGTCGGAGGCATGATTTCCGAGAGCCCGGCTCGCAACGCGCCCTGGTCAGACAAGCGTTGCGAAGGCTTGTGCTTCTCCGTATCAATGCATCGCCGACAGCGCGCACGCAGTCGTTCAAGGTGGCGTGGTCAGGCGGCAGCGCCTTTGGGGCCACGCACGCGTGCAGGTCCGAGCGCGCTACGCGCGCTGCGTTCCGGGCGGCGGCCGAGGCGAGGGCCCCGGCTTATTCGTCGTAGCTCAGCACCATGCCCGGGCGCAGCACGCTGCGCGCGGACAGCCCGTTCTTCGCCAGCAGGGTCTGCACGGTGATGCCGTAGCGCCTGGCGATGGTCCAGGCGGTGTCGCCATCGCGGACCGTGTGGGTACGGCGCGCGGTGGCCGTGCGTGCGCGCGAGCGCGGCGCGGGCGCGGCATCGGTGCTCGCGACGGTGCGGGCCACGGGCGTCTCGGCCTGCGCCTGCGTCGCCGCCAACGCGTCGGCGGCGGCAGTGGCCGCGCGGCCGCCGGCGCCGACCGGCGCCAGCACCGGCAGCGTGCGCTTGCTGCCGCGGGTGCTGCCCAGCGCCGGATTCAGGCGCGCGATCTGGTTGCCCTGCAGCGCCTGCTGCTGCGCCCAGTCATTCAGGGCCATGCCGGCGGGCAGGGTGCGCGCCTGCAGGATCGGCACCTCACGGTCCAGCGAGGCCATCCATTCATCGCGCGTCTGCGCCTGTTCCAGCACGCAGGCCAGCGCATGCAGTTTCTCGACGTAGGCGTAGGTGATCGGCGACAGCCCGGGCAACTTGGCCGGTTCGGCGTTCTGCGCATTCATGCCGGCGCGGCGCATCGATTGCAGCACGCGGTACTCGCCGGCGTTGTAGGCCATCAGCGCCAGGCGCCAGTCGCCGCCGAACATGCCGTGCAGGGTCTTCAGGTAGCGCACCGCGGCACGGGTGGAGTCCACCGCGGACAGGCGCCCGTCGTAGCCGCCTTCGACCGGGACATCGTGGTTGCGCGCGGTGTCGGCGATGAACTGCCACAGTCCGGCCGGACCGCTGCTGCTGCGCGCGGCGGGCCGGTAGCCGCTCTCGACGAAGGGGATCAGCGCGAATTCGGTGGGCAGGTCGGCGGCGCGCAGTTCGTCCACCACGTAGCCGAACAGCGGCAGCACGTCCTCGTCCTCGTTGGCCAGGCGTGCCGGCGCGCGCGAGAACTGCTGCTTCCAACGCGCGTCGGTGGCACTGCTGTCGCACTGCGCGTCGGCCAGGCCGTCGCGGAAGTTGGCCAGGATGGCGTGGCCGTTACGGGTGGTCGCCGGCGGCAGCGCCGCGGGGTCCGTCGGCAGGGCGTTCAAGCCGGCGACGGTCTGCTCCAGGGCAGCGCCCACCGGCGTGGCCGCGCTCGCGGGCGGGGCCGCCGACGCGATGACCAGCGTCAGCGCCGCCGTCAACAGCAGCGACCTCATGCGCGGAAATCGTCTTTCCAGCGCCTCAATTCGGCGAATACCTCCACTTCGTCGCGCGCGCCGCGGCCGAGCCGGGCGGCGACCGCCTGCTGGACCGCCGCCGAGGCGGTGCGCAGGAACGGATTGGTCGCCAGTTCGCTGGCGAGCGTGACGGGAACAGTGGGACGGGCAGCGTGACGCATGGCCTGGACTTCCTGATGGCGTTGCCGCAAGGCAGCGTTGGTGGGATCGACCGTGACGGCGAATGCCGCATTGGCCAGGGTGTATTCGTGTCCGCAGCACACCAGCGTGGCGCCCGGGAGGGCGGCCAGCTTCTGCAGCGAACCCAACATCTGGGAGGGCGTACCTTCGAACATGCGCCCACAGCCCAGGCTGAACAGGGTATCGCCGCTGAACAGATGGCCGTGGCCGACATAGGCGGCATGCGTGCGGGTGTGCCCGGGCACGGCCAGGGTCTGGAACTGCCATTCCAGCACCCGCACGCCCTCGCCATCGCCCACGCGCTGGCTGGCGACGGGGATGCGCGGCTCGTCGCGCGGGGCGTACACCGGCAGGTCCGGCCAGCGCTCGCGCAGGGCCGCCACGCCGCCGATGTGGTCGTCGTGGTGATGGGTCAGCAGCACGGCGGCCGGTTGCAGTCCCTGCGCGGCGGCCTCGAACACGGGGTCGGCCTGGCCGGGGTCGACGACCACGGCGCGACCATCCTCGGCGGCGATCGCCCAGATGTAATTATCCTGGAATGCGGGCAGGGCGATCAGTCGCATAGAATTGGCACCATGCCTGCCGCCCCGTTCCCCCGTCAAGCCGCCGTCTCATCTTGGTTTGATACGGCGGTGGCGCAGCAGTTGCTCCAGGCCGAGCAGCCGCTGATCCTGGACGCCTTGCTGCGGCGCCCGGCGCAGCCCTGGCTGTGGCTGGCGCCGGTGCCGTTCGCGCCGCTGCCGCGCGAGCTGCCCGGGCGCGGCGTGCGCCTGCACCGCACCGCGCGCGGCTACGCCGGCGACCTGGTCTGCACCTTGCCGTTGCCGCTGCCGTCGGAGAGCGTCAACGCGATCGTATTGCAGCACGTGCTCGGCGCCGACGCCGCGGCGTTGCTGGAGGAATGCGAGCGGGTGCTGATGCCGGGCGGCCGGCTCTGGCTGTTCGCGCTGAACGCGATGAGCCCGTACCGGCTGCGCTGGCGCCGGCAGGGCCTGGTGGCGCGGCCGCCGGGACGCTGGCGCGGCTTGCTGGAGCAGGCCGGGCTGCCCTGCGTGGAGCATCTGCGCTATCTCGGCCCGGTGTGGCCTGCCCGCACCGGCAACGCGGCGGCGACCTCCGGCACGCCGTTGCGCGCGGTGTGCATGCTGCAGGCGGAGAAGCGCACCGCCGCCGGCATCGGCCCCATCCCGTTGCGCGCGCCGGTCCGCTGGCGCGGCTCGGCCGCCTCCATCTGATTTTGGACGACCATGAAGACTGTTGAGATCCACACCGATGGCGCCTGCCTCGGCAACCCCGGCCCCGGCGGCTGGGCCGCGCTGCTGCGCTACAAGGGCCTGGAGCGCGAAGTGGCCGGCGCCGAGGCGCACACCACCAACAACCGCATGGAACTGATGGCCGCGATCATGGCGCTGGAGACGCTCAACGAGCCGTGCCAGATCGTGCTGCACACCGACTCGCAGTACGTGCGCCAGGGCATCACCGAGTGGATGCCGGGCTGGGTGCGGAGGCAGTGGAAGACCGCCGGTGGCGATCCGGTCAAGAACCGCGACCTGTGGGAGCGGCTGCATGCCGCCGCGCAGCGGCACACGATCGACTGGCGCTGGGTCAAGGGCCACAACGGCGATCCGGACAACGAGCGGGTGGACGTGCTGGCGCGCAACCAGGCGCTGCGTGTCCGCGCCGGCGGCGCCACGGTCGCGTCCTGATCCCTTTCCCGATTCCTTCCGCAGCGAGCGTCATGCGTCAGATCATCCTCGATACCGAAACCACCGGCCTGGAATGGAAGAAGGGCAACCGCGTCGTCGAAATCGGCGCGGTGGAATTGCTGGAACGCCGCCCGAGCGGGCGCAACTTCCACCGTTACCTGCGTCCGGACTGCGATTTCGAACCGGGCGCGCAGGAAGTGACCGGGCTGACCCTGGAGTTCCTGGCCGACAAGCCGGAGTTCCACGAGGTCGTCGACGAGTTCCTGGCCTTCATCGACGGCGCCGAGCTGATCATCCACAACGCCTCGTTCGACCTGGGCTTCCTCGACTACGAACTGTCGCGGCTGGGCGATGCCTACGGGCGCATCCTCGACCGGGCCACGGTGATCGACACGCTGCTGCTGGCGCGCGAGCGCTTCCCCGGCCAGCGCAATTCGCTGGACGCGCTGTGCAAGCGGCTGGGCGTGGACAACTCGCACCGGCAACTGCACGGCGCGCTGCTCGATGCGCAGATCCTCAGCGACGTGTACATCGCGCTGACCTCCGGGCAGGAGGAGATCGGGTTCGCCCTGGCCGAGGACCGCGCCGGCGCGGCCGACGGCCAGCGCCTGGCGTTCGACATGAGCGCGCTGCTGCCGCGGCCGCGGGTGCTGCCCACGGCATCGGAGCTGGAGGCGCACCACGCGCGGCTGGAAAAGCTGCGCAAGAAGGCCGGGCGTGCGCTGTGGGACGAGGCCCAGCCGGTGCTGGCCGACGCGGTGGCCGGCTGAGGGCTGCGCCGCAGCGTCGCGGCCGCAGCCTGGAGATCCAGAAGAAAGACGGCACCGCGCTGGACTTGCCGTGGCGCCCGACGCCGATTGCCGCACGGCGCATCGGCCAGCGGCGGCTATGCCGTCGCGGCCAGGCTCAGTGGCAGCGCACCAGGATCGCGGTGATGTTGTCCGAGCCGCCGCCGTCCAGCGCCGCGGCGACCAGCGTGTCCACGCATTCCTGCGCGCTGCAGTCGTCGTGGCCGAGGGTGGCGGCGATGCCAGGATCGTCCACTTCCTCGGTCAGTCCGTCGCTGCACAGCAGCAGCTGCATGCCCGGGCGCAATTCGCCGGTCATCGTGGCCACGTTGAGGTGCAGCGGGTCGGTGACGCCCAGCGCCTGGGTCACCACGTTGCGGTGCGGATGCGCGCGCGCCTGCTCGGCGGTCAGCGCGCCCTGCGCGATCAGTTCCTGCACGTAGCTGTGGTCCTGGCTGAGCTGGGCCAGCTTGCCGTCGCGCCACAGGTAGGCACGGCTGTCGCCGACCCAGGCCACTTCGAAGCGGTTGCCCTGCACGCGCGCGGCGACCACGGTGGTGCCCATCGGCAAGGTGTCGTTGCGCCGCCGCGAGGCGCGGATGATCTCCTCGTCGGCGATGCGGATCGCCTGCGCCAGCGGGGTGCCGCCGCGCACTTCGCGCACGATGGCCTCGCGCGCCAGGGCGCTGGCCACTTCGCCGCAGGCATGGCCGCCCATGCCGTCGGCGACCAGCCACAGGCCCAGTTCGTTGTCGCCGTAATAGGTGTCCTCGTTGAGTTCGCGGCGCAGGCCGACGTGGGTGAGGTGTCCGAATTCGATCATTGCGTGCCCGCGGCTGGCCCGGCGTCCTGTCATTCAAACGGCATCATCGCGGTCGAGCGGACATCAGGCAATCGTCGACGGCGGCGCGCGGCAAGCGGGGTTCATGCTGGGGGCGAGGGCGGCGCGCGACGCGGCGCTTGTCCGCGCGCGGCGGGAACCGTATGATGCACGCCCCCGGTCCGCCGGGGACCACCCGGGAAGGTGGCAGAGCGGTTGAATGTACCTGACTCGAAATCAGGCAGGCGTTTATAGCGCCTCGGGGGTTCGAATCCCCCCCTTCCCGCCAGTTTCGCAGAAGACCCCGTCCGGGGTCTTTTGTTTTTGCAGGCCGCGCTCGCGCCGCGCCGACATGGCGTTAAGGCCCGCCCGCTACACTTTCCCTCACTTCTCGCCTGGGTGTTTCCATGTCCGAAATCCTCGTCCCCGTGTCCTTCGGCGAACTGCTCGACAAGATCGCCATCCTGCAGATCAAGTCCGAGCGCATGGGCGATGCGACCAAGCTGGCCAATGTGCGCGCGGAGCTGTCGGCGCTGGAAAAGACCTGGATGGCACACCCGGCCGCCAGCGGCGATGTCGCCCGCCTGCGCCTGGAGCTGAAGGCCGTGAACGAGCGCCTGTGGGTGATCGAGGACGAGATCCGGCTCAAGGAGCAGGCGCAGGCCTTCGACGAGGAATTCATCAAGCTGGCGCGCAGCGTGTATTACGAAAACGACGAGCGCGCGCGGATCAAGAAGGAAATCAACCTCGCGCTGGGCTCCAGCTACGTGGAAGAGAAGTCCTACCAGGACTACCGCGGCAGCGCGCCCTGAGGCAAAAGACCGGGAGGCGTCGCCGCCTCCCGGGGCCGGACGCCCGCTCAGGCGCGGGCGACGAGCAGCGCGGTCAGCCGGCGCACCAGCGGCAACGCCAGCAGCAGGGTGGGGAAGGCGATCAGCCACGACAGCGCCCAGGCGCCCAGCCACAGCGCGCCCACGCCCGGCGCCAGGCCGACCGTGCGCAGGGTGCTGATCATCGACACCACGCAGGTCATCAGGATCGACAACAACAACGGCATCACCCAGCCGGCATGGCGGGGATGCAGCTTGCGCGGGAACACACGAGGGGAACGAGACATGGTGCGGACTCCGTAAGCCGGTCGGGCAAAGGCGCCACCCGTGCGCGCCGCGGCGCTGACGGGAAACGGCCCCGGACGAATCCGGCGCGGTTGGCGCGTTGCTTGACGTAAACGCTTACGGCGGCGTCCGCGGACCCAAAGGGTGGCGGACGGGCCCGTGCATGATAAGGCGGCGCTCAGGGCGTGTCACCACCCCGAGTAGGCCCGGCATGCTTGGGGTGTGGGAACACGCCCTAAGCCGCGCGCAAGCGGCTCAGCCGCCGCGGTCGGCGCGGTAGCGCTCGAACGCGGCGATCGCCTCGTCCACCCCGATCAGTTCCATCACCCCGTCGAACTCGATCTTGCTGCCCCATTTCAGGCGCTCGGCCGGCTTGCCGAGGTACTTGCGCGCCGCCGCGTCGTATTTGTCCACGCAGTAGCGGATGTCCGAGTACGGGCCGCTGCGGCGCGGGTTGCTGGCCGCGTGCAGGCCCAGCACCTTGCTGCCGACGGCGTTGGCGATGTGCATCGGGCCGGAATCGGGGGTCATCACCAGCGCGGCGCGTTGCAGCAGCGCCGGCAGTTGCTTGAGCGTATCGCGGCCGACCAGGTCCAGCAGCGGCGCGCGCGCGGCCGCGAGGATGGCGTCGGCGGTGCTGCGCTCCAGGTCGCTGCGCCCGCCGCACAGCACCACCCGCCAGCCCTGCGCGGCGGCGTGGTCGGCGACCGCGGCGTAGCGGTCGGCGTACCAGTTGCGGCGCACGTGGCTGGAACACGGCGAGATCAGCAGCGCCGGGCGGCCGTCGTCGGGCCATTGCGCCTGCGCCCAGGCATGCGCGTCGGCGGGAATCGGCAGGTCCCAGCGCACCTCGGTCTGGCGCAGCCCCAGCGGTTCGCAGAAGCTGCCGATCGCGTCGAGCACGTGGATGCCCGGGCGGTCGGGGATGCGTTCGTTGACGAACAGCCCGTGCAGGTCCTTGGAGCGGCTGCGGTCGTAGCCGATGCGGCGGCGCGCGCGCACGAACGCCGACAGCACGTTGGCGCGCAGCGCCACCTGCATCTGCAGCAGCGCATCGAAGCCCTGCGCCGGCAGTTCGTGGCGCAGCGCGCGCATGCCGGCCACGCCGCTGCGCTTGTCGTAGTCGTGGAAGACCACCCCGGGCAGGCCGTCGAGCAGCTTGTGCCCGGCCTTGTCGATGATCCAGTGCAGCGGCGGCGCGTCGGGCCAGGCGCGTTGCAGGGTCCGCACCAGCGGCACCACGTGGGTCACGTCCCCCAACGCCGACAGGCGCAACAGGCACAGCGAAGGGAGCGTTGCTGCCATGGTGTTGTTAGACTCGCTGAATGGTTGCATTCGACGCCACCGAAGCGCTGACGCCGTACCGCGAGGGCCGCGGCTACGGTGCCATTCTGTTCGACCGCCAACGGCTGCGGCAAGCCGAGCCGGGGCTGTTCTCGGCCGCGCACTGGGGCGAGCGCGCGCGGCTGGTGGGCGAGGGCGGGCGCGGCAGCGCCTGGTTCGTCGATGCCCCGTTCGGCGCCTGCCTGCTGCGCCAGTACCGGCGCGGCGGCGTGGTCGCCAAGCTCAGCCGCGACCGCTACCTGTGGACCGGCGCCGACCGCACCCGCAGCTTCGCCGAGTTCCGGCTGATGCGCGCGCTGATCGCGCGCAAGCTGCCGGTGCCGCGGCCGCTGGCCGCCTGCTACCTGCGCCAGGGGCTGCGCTACCGCGCCGCGATCCTGATGGAGCGGCTGGAGGGCGTGCGCTCGCTGGCCGACCGCGCCCACGTCGCCGGCCGCGGCGCGCCATGGGAGGAGGCCGGACGGCTGATCGCGCGCTTCCATCGCGCCGGGCTGGACCACGCCGATCTCAATGCGCACAACATCCTGTTCGACGGCAACGGCCGCGGCTGGCTGATCGATTTCGACCGCGGCGTGCTGCGCATCCCGGCCACGCGCTGGCGCGAGCGCAATCTCAAGCGCCTGCACCGTTCGCTGCTGAAGCTGCGCGGCGCGCGCAGCGTCGACGAGGTCGAGAAGGACTACGCGCGCCTGCGCCGCGCCTACGACTTGGCCTGGAACCGGGGTTACTGATGCGCTGGGCGCTGCGCTTCCAGGGCGTCGGCAATGCCGCGGCGGTGGCGCTGGGCTCGCCGATGGCCACGATCGAGCGCGACGGCGCGCCGTGGCTGAGCATCGACTGCGGCGGCGAGGGGCTGAGCGCCTACCAGGCGCACTACGGGGCGATGCCGCAGGCGCTGTTCGTGACCCATGTGCACCTGGACCACGTGGCCGGGTTCGAGCGCTTGTTCGTGGACGCCTATTTCTCCGCGCGGCGCGGCAAGGTGCGGCTGTACGTGCCGGCGCCGGTGGTGCCGCTGCTGCACCGGCGCATCGGCGACTACCCGAACGTGCTGGCCGAGGGCGGCGCCAACTTCTGGGACGCGTTCCAGTTGATCGCGGTCGGCGACGCGTTCTGGCACGACGGGGTGCGGCTGGAGGTGTTCCCGGCGCGCCACCACTGGCCGGAGACCGCCTACGGGCTGCGCCTGCCGGGCGCGCTGGCGTGGAGCGGGGATACCCGGCCGATCCCGGAAATGCTGAGCCGTTACGCCGGCGACGGCGAACTGGTCGCGCACGACTGCGGTCTTCACGGCAACCCGTCGCATACTGGCGTGGACGACCTGGAGCGGGAGTATCCCGCCGAGCTGCGGCAACGCATGATCCTGTACCACTACGCCAGCGCCGAGGATGCCCAGGCCCTGCGCGCGCGCGGCCACCGCGTGGCGCGGCCGGGCGAGTGCGTGGCGCTGGATGCGCCGCGCGCGTCGCAGGTGCGCCTGCCATGAGCGCGGTGCTGCGCCCGCCGCTGCCGGCCGCGCCGCTGGACCGGCTGGGGCGGCCGCTGCGCGACCTGCGCCTGTCGGTGATCGAGGCCTGCAACTTCCGTTGCGGCTACTGCATGCCGGCCGACAAGGTGCCCGACGACTACGGCTTCGACGCGGCGGCGCGCCTGTCGTTCGAGCAGATCGAGACCCTGGTGCGCGGCTTCGTGCGCAACGGCGTCACCAAGTTGCGCCTGACCGGCGGCGAGCCGCTGTTGCGGCGCGACCTGCCGGAACTGGTGCGGCGCCTGGCGCGCATCCCCGGTCTGGACGACCTGGCCATGACCACCAACGGCGCGCTGCTGGCGCGGCATGCGCAGGCGCTGCGCGCGGCCGGGCTGCGTCGGGTCACGGTGAGCCTGGACGCGATCGATCCGGCGGTGTTCCGGCACATGAGCGGGCACCGCGGCGAGATCGCGCAGGTACTGGCGGGGATCGACGCGGCCGCGGTGGCCGGGCTGCCGGTCAAGATCAACTGCGTGGTCCAGCGCGGCATCAACGACGACCAGGTCCTGCCGCTGCTGGCGCACTTCCGCGGCAGCGGCCATGTGCTGCGTTTCATCGAATACATGGACGTGGGCACCTGCAACGCCTGGCGCCGCGAGCGCGTGGTGCCATCGGCCGAATTGCGCGAGCGCATCGCCGCACGCTGGCCGTTGCGCGCGCTGGATCCGCACTATGCCGGCGAGGTCGCCGCGCGGCATGCCTTCGCCGACGGCGGCGGCGAGATCGGTTTCGTCAGTTCGGTCAGCGCGCCGTTCTGCGGCGATTGCCACCGCGCCCGGGTCTCGGCCGACGGTCAGCTGTACACCTGCCTGTTCGCGGCCGCCGGCACCGATCTGAAGCCGGCGCTGGCCGGCGGCGAGGACGTGCTGGCCGAGCGCGTGCGCGCACTGTGGGGCGGGCGCGGCGATCGCTACAGCGAAGTGCGCGGCGATGCGCGCGCATCGCGCGGCAAGCACGTCGAGATGTTCCTGATCGGCGGATGAGCGCGTGGACGAATCGCTGAAGAACCAGTTGGTCGCGCTGGAGCTGGCGTTGCTGGAGCCGGCGACACGCGCGTCGGCCGCGCGCTTGGCGGCGCTGCTCGACGACGCGTTCGTCGAGTTCGGCGCATCGGGGCAGCGCATCGACAAGCGCCGCGTGCTGCAGGAACTGCCGGCGGAGGCCGCCGGCGCGCGTTATTGCGCCGTGGACCTGCAGGCCTGCTTGCTGGCGCCGGATCTGGCGCAGCTGCGCTATCGCAGCGAGCGCCGCGATGGCACGGGCGCACCGCCGCGGCAGGCATGGCGCAGTTCGCTTTGGCGCCGCCGCGATGGCGAGTGGCGCATGCTGTTCCACCAGGGCACGCCGATTCCCGGCGACCTCTGACCAGGCCGTGGGAGCGGCAACGCAGCGTATGAGCGAAACACAGGCCAAGTACGCCGTGACGGCGAACAAGCGGCTGACCCATCTGGATCCGCAGGGAGTGCCGACCATGGTCGACGTCGCGGACAAGACCGCCACCGCGCGCGTCGCGGTCGCCGAGGCGCGGGTGCGCTTCCCCGCCGCGGTGGCCGCGCAACTGCGCGCCGACGCGCTGCGCAGCGCCAAGGGCGGCATCGCCGACACCGCCGTGATCGCCGGCACCATGGCGGTCAAGCGCACCCACGAACTGATCCCGTTCTGCCATCCGCTGCCGATCGACGGCTGCCGCTTCGCGATCGACTGGGCCTCGCCGCAGGTGCTGCGCATCGAATGCACGGTGCGGACCGTGCACCGCACCGGCGTGGAGATGGAGGCGCTGACCGGCGCCAGCGTCGCCGCGCTGACCGTCTACGACATGTGCAAGGCGCTGACCCACGCCATGACCATCGGCCCGGTGCGCCTGCTCGGCAAACGCGGCGGCAAGCGCGACGTCGGGAGCGTGGCATGAGCGTCAGCGTGACCGTGCTGTATTTCGCCAGCCTGCGCGAGGCCGCGGGGATCGAACGCGAACAGGTGCGCAGCGCGGCCGCCGACCTGCGCGCGCTGTATGCCGAACTCGACGCGCGGCACGGCCTGCGCTGGCCGCCGCAACGCCTGCGCGTGGCCGTGGACGGCGCGTTCGCGCGCTGGGACGACGCGCTGCGCGACGGCAGCGAAGTGGTGTTCATTCCGCCGGTGTCGGGAGGCTGAGCGATGCAGAGGCCGCACCGTTTCCATTTGGCCGACCGCGCGCTCGACATCGCCGCGTTGCGCGCGCCGCTGGCGCATGCCCAGGCCGGCGCCTACGCCAGCTTCGAAGGCTGGGTGCGCGACCACAACGACGGCCGCGCGGTCGACGGCCTGCGCTACGAGGCGTACGCGGCGCTGGCCGAAGCCGAGGGCCGGCGCATCGCCGACGAAGCACTGGCCCGTTTCGACATCCTCGACCTGCGCTGCGTGCACCGCATCGGCGACCTGGCGATCGGCGACCTGGCGGTGTGGGTGGGCGTGGTCGCGGCGCATCGTGGTGCCGCGTTCGATGCCTGCCGCTACGTCATCGACGAGGTCAAGGCGCGCGTGCCGATCTGGAAGCACGAGCGCTATCGCGAAGGCGATGCCGGGTGGCTGCATCCGGAGGCGTAGCGCCTGTCCCTGTCCCTGTCCCTGTCCCTGTCGTGGCGGGTCATGGCGCAAGAACATCCACGGGCGGCGCTGGGCACGGCACACGATGAATGCGCCGATGCGGCAGAGCTTGAGAGGGGGTGGTAACCCCGCCGGCTGACCTCGGCGCCCGCATCGATCGATACCGTTGCTGCCTTCCGGCCCTGGCGGGGTTTTCGATCTAGCGTCGCGAGGGGCCGACGGGGCCACCATAGAGACGAAACCGCGCCAGTGGCGCGGTTTGGCAGAGTTAGACGGTCGGACTTCTCCCCGGCCGTCAAACTTCTACAGACGCATCGAGTCGTTCGATGCGGATTGCCCATTCTAGCCGCTCGCGTGCCCGTGCCGCTAGTGTCGCGGAAGGGCGCATGACGCGGTATGGAGGCTATATCCTCATCCTCAGGCTCCCAGTCACCTGATTGAACTACGGGTCAAGCCACTGGGAGTGTGCGAATTGAGTTTTGCCTCCATGAAAGCCTTGATGGTGGCGGCGGGATTCCGGGTCAGCAAGAGCGCACGCGGTGACGATCCACTGGTCAGTTTCGATAGGACGGCTTGGCGGGTATGTCATTGCCAGCGCCGATAGCCACGACGTGCCGAACGGTGTCTCTGTGGTGACGCTGGAATGGAGCCGCGCGATGGTTGACCGACATGACATTGAGCTCTAGTGCCTACTGACCCATTCATTTTTTTGCCTGCCCCTGGAAATTCCGCTTGCGAATGTCAGTTTTTTGGGCAAAAGTCTCCATTCCAGCGCACTAGGCCGCTTCAATGCTTCGCTACAAGCTCAAGGAACTGATCGCTGACCAAGAGTTCCGTGAGCGGCGACGCGTCACTGTCCAGGAGCTTGCCAAAGCTACGGGGATCACCAGGAACACCCTATCCAAGATGCTCAACCAGCACGGGGCCAGCGTCCGCTCGGAAAATCTGGATCGCCTGTGCGCCTACTTCGACTGCCCTATCGAACAACTGATCGCTTACGTCCCTGATCCGCCGCGCGTCGAACCGATCTCACCGGCTGAGAACGGCGCGGGATAAATGTTACGGATCAGGGGAAAGGTATGTTTAAGCTAGAAGAACTCACAAAGGGCGCACAGGTCGTCGGCATAGACCCAAGTGGTCCCGTAACGATCGTCGCCGTGGATGCGGTCGGCGAGGACGCCTTCTCCGTTTTCTACAAGGGCGCCGATGGCGTTCCGGCCGAGCGCATGCTTTTCCGCGCCGACGAGCCCAAGCTCGCCATTGCGACTGTTGGCCGCCCTTGGGGCTTTGATGCCGACGGCGCGGCCTTCAAGCTCGCGGCCGAGTCGATGCGCATCAAGCTCGCGCACCTGTTCGACCCAATGATGGCGGTGCATACCTCCAACGTCGAACCGCTACCGCACCAGATCTCGGCCGTCTACGAGTCGATGTTGCCGCGTCAGCCGTTGCGTTATGTCCTAGCCGATGACCCGGGTGCCGGCAAGACCATCATGGCCGGCCTGCTGATCCGCGAGCTGATGATGCGCTCTGACGCTCGTCGGATCATGGTCGTCGCCCCCGGCTCGCTGGCCGGCCAGTGGCAGGACGAACTGCGGGAAAAGTTTGGCACCAACTTCGAGATCTTTAGCCGCGAGCGTCAGGAGGCATCTGCCTCCGGCAACTACTTCGCCGACGAGGACCGCCTGATCGTCCGCCTCGACCAGCTCGCGCGCAACGTCGAGTACAGAGAGAAGCTCGCCCTGACCTACTGGGACCTGATCATCGTCGACGAAGCGCACAAGATGTCGGCGAGCTTCTTCAACGGTGAGGTCAAGAAGACCCAGCGCTTCGACCTTGGCGAGCAGCTTGGTGGTTTGTGCCGGCACTTCCTGCTGATGACTGCCACGCCTCATAACGGCAAGGACGAGGACTTCCAGCTGTTCATGTCGTTGCTCGACGGCGACCGCTTCTATGGCAAGTTCCGCGAAGGCGTCCACAAGGTCGACGTGTCCGATCTGATGCGCCGCATGGTGAAGGAGAAGCTGCTCAAGTTCGACGGCACGCCCCTGTTTCCGGAACGTCGCGCCTATACCGCCAGCTACGAGCTCTCTCCGCTCGAAGCCGCCCTCTACGAAGGCGTCACCACCTATGTGCGCGAGGAGATGAACCGCGCCGACCGGCTAGAGGGCAAGCGCAAGAACACGATTGGCTTTGCACTGACCCAACTGCAGCGACGCCTGGCCTCCAGTCCTGCCGCCATCTACGAGTCGCTGCGCCGCCGCCGCGCCCGGCTGGAAGTGCAGCTGGAAGAACTCAAGACCCTGGCCCGCGGTCGCAGCGTGCGCGAGACTACGCCCATCTACGTCGCCAAGGTCCTGGACCTGCCGGACAACCTGGACGAGGCCGAGGACGAACTCAGTCCCGAGGACTACGAGACCTATACAGAGCAGGTCGTCAGCCAGGCCACCACCGCGGAGACCATGCAGGAGTTGGAGGCCGAGATACTCAGCCTGCGTGAGCTGGAGGCGCGTGCGCGGCAGGTCGTCGATTCGCGCAGCGACAGCAAGTGGTCGCAGCTCTCGCACATCTTGCAGGATCAGCCGGAGATGCGCGATGCCGCCGGCCGCCGCCGCAAGCTAATCCTTTTTACCGAACACCGTGACACGCTGAATTACCTGCAGGCCCGCATCAACGACCTGCTTGGCAGCACGCGCGCTGTCGTCACTATCCACGGCGGCACCAACCGCGACGAGCGCCGCAAGGTGCAGGAGCTATTCCGCCAGGACAAGGAGGTTCTGGTGCTGGTCGCCACCGACGCGGCCGGCGAAGGCGTGAACCTGCAGAACGCCAACCTGATGGTCAATTACGACTTGCCGTGGAATCCGAACCGCATCGAGCAGCGTTTCGGCCGCATCCATCGCATCGGTCAACGTGAGGTGTGTCACCTCTGGAACCTGATCGCCCAGGGTACGCGCGAGGGCGAGGTGTTCCAGCGCCTGTTCGAGAAGCTGGAGGTCGAGCGCGCCGCGCTGGGTGGCCAGGTGTTCGACATCCTCGGCGAGGCCTTCGACAACGTTTCGCTCAAGGACCTGCTGGTTCAGGCCATCCGCTACAGTGACCTGCCCGAGACCCGCGCCAAGCTCAACCAGGTCATCGACGGTGCGCTGGACACCGCGCACCTCAAGGCGATCATCGACCGCAATGCGTTGATCGATAACGCCATGTCGCTGGAGCATCTGTTCGCGATCAAGGAGGAGATGGACAAGGCCGAGGCGCGCAAGTTGCAGCCGTACTTCCTGCGCAGCTACTTTCTTGAAGCGTTCGCCAGTGCCGGGGGCGAGGCGCGACGGCGCGAGGGCCACCGTTACGAGATCCCGCACGTGCCGGGAGTGCTGCGCGAGCGCGATCGCCAGATCAGCGAAACGCGCACGCCGGTCCTGACCAAGTACGAGCGCATCTGCTTCGACAAGCAGGAGGTTCATGTTGACGGCCGCCCCATGGCCGACTTGGTGCATCCCGCCCATCCGATGATGGCGTCGCTTTTGGATGTGACTCTCAGCGACAACCGTACAGCGCTAAAGCAGGGCTCCGTCCTGCTTGACCCGAGTGACCCAGGCGAAGCGCCGTCGCTGCTGCTGCTGGTTGATCACAGCATTCGCGAGGGCACTGGCAACAACGCGCATGTGATTTCCCAGCGCCTGCAATTCGTCCGCGCCCATGCGCAGGGGACCATGAGCTTTGCGGGGTGGGCGCCGCACCTGGACCTGGAATGCCTTTCCAGGGCGGACCTGGAACGTGTGACCCCACTGCTGGACGAACCTTGGCTCGCTTCTGGCATCGAAGGCCGCGCACTGCAGCATGCGGCGGCCACTCTCGCGCCAGGCCATTTTGAGGAAGTGCGCTCACGCCGCGAGCGCCAGATCGACAAGACCCACGCTGCGGTACACGAGCGGCTGACCCGAGAAATCAATTACCTGGCCCATCGCGCGGCCGAGCTTGATCTGGAAGTCCGTGCTGGCAAGCAACCGCGCACCACGCCGGATCAGTTGCGCCGCCGCGCGGAAGACCTCGCCGCGCGCTTGCAGGCGCGGAAGCGTGAGTTGGAGGAGTCGCGGCATATCGTTTCCGCAACGCCGGTGATCGTCGGCGGCGCTGTAGTCATCCCGGCAGGCCTGTTGGCTCGCTTGCGCGGCGAGCAGGCGCCGACATTCTCGATCGATCCCGCAGCTCGCGCAAAGATCGAGCGTCGTGCCATGCAGGCCGTGATGACACACGAGCGGTCACTGGGCCACGCGGTGTGGGACGTGTCGGCGCAAAAGTGTGGTTGGGATGTGACGGCACAACCGCCCGTCGTGGATGGCGTGCTGCCCGACGCCCGCCATATCGAGGTCAAGGGAAGGACAAAGGACGCGGCCGAAGTCATCGTTACGCGCAACGAGATCTGCACCGCGCTCAACCAGGGCGACAAGTTCTGGCTCGCCATCGTCCTGGTCGACGGTGACACGACGGATGGTCCGCACTACGTCGGCCGACCTTTCACGCAGGAGCCGGAGCCGGGTGTGACCGCAGTGACCTATCAGATTGCCAGCCTGCTGGCCAAGGCGAGTGCAGCATGACGCAACCAACCTCAACACCGGTAAATGCGAGTCTGCGGATCGACAAATTGCGCTTGACAAACTATCGATGCTTTGCCCGCCTGGAGATCTCGTTCGATCCAAGCCTGACGGTACTCGTGGCTAATAACGGGCAGGGCAAGACGGCTGTACTTGATGCCATTGCGACTGCGCTGGGTCCATTTGTGGGCGCGTTCGACGATGGCAAAGATCGTGCGTTCGATCGTGACGACATCCGCCTGCTCCGGGCTGGCAAAGGTAACCGCATGGAGTTGGCCCATGGCGGTGCAATCCTGGAGGCGACTGGTGTTGTAGATCACGATGTAGGTTCTTGGAAGCGCCAGTTGACCGGTCCTAAGTCCAGAACCACGCGCAAAGACGCTCAAGCGTTGATCGAGTTTGGCAAGAAGCTGCAGCGTGAGGTGAGACAAGAAGTTGAGATGCAAAGACAGTACGGCGAGGAGGTCACGACGGGGACTTGCCTGCCGCTCGTCGCCTATTACCCCACGGATCGTCTGTGGAACATTCGTCGCCTTCCATACAAGAAGCTGCCCCGTACCTCCCGCATGGTGGGATATACCCACTGCTTGGAATCAGGTTCCGACTTCCATTTGATGGCTGACTGGTTCCGTTACTGGAGCGTCAATTCGCTAAATCGGCAACTGAAAGCTCAGCAACAAGGGGAGGAAATCATTCCGAGTGATTTTGATCACGCCCTGGAGGCGGTCCGTAAGGCGATCAACTTATGCCTGAAGCCCTCAGGCTGGGGCGATATGGACTTCAGCATCGAGCGCGAGGAGGTTGTCGTCCGGCATCCAGAGTATGGCGAACTTCCGGTCGGCATGCTGAGCGACGGTATCCGCAGCGTGCTCACGCTGGTGGCGGACATCGCTTTCCGCATGGTCAAGCTCAACCCTAATCTTGGTCCATTTGCGGCGACCGAAACAGATGGGGTTGTCCTGATCGACGAAGTCGATATGCATCTGCACCCAGCGTGGCAACAAACGGTACTGGCATCGCTGCGTGAAGCTTTCCCACGCATCCAGTTCATTGTCAGTACGCATAGCCCGCAAGTGCTCAGCTCGATCCACAGCGCAAGCGTTCGATTGCTGGGCCGTGATGCTCAAAGAAAGGCGGTTGCTTGGCAGCCATTGGCAAGCACCTATGGTGAGCCCAGTGGTGACGTACTGGAGAGCGTCATGCAGGTTGATCCGCAGCCTCCCGTGCCTGAGAGGGGGGACTTGCATCGTCTGACCGAGCTTGTAGACCAAGGCCAGTACGACACGGATGAAGCAATTCAACTCTGGGCAGCTCTCAATCCGGCCTTGGGCGAGCAGCATCCGCAACTGCAGCGGCTGCAGCGCAGCATCCAACGACAGAGGGCCCTGAAAGCATGAGGGCCATCCTAAAACAGGGGGGAGGCGGCTATCACCTGAATCAGGCCCATGCAGTCCCTCCTGCAGATGCCAGTCAAGCAACCAGTCGTTGGCAAAGCTTTGGGCACAAGGCGACCGTCAAAGCGGCGCTGCTTTATGAGCAGTATCAGCTTTGCTGCTACAGCGAGTTGCGTGCAGATCAAGAAGGCCTTGGTTATCACATTGAGCATGTCGAAAACAAAAGTCAGACCCCAGCGCGGACATTCGATTATGCCAACCTCGCCGCCAGCGCCCTGGGCAGTGACGACCTTGCTCATCTGAATTCGGCTGAGGCTTTCGGGGGGCATGCTGCCGGCAAGCGAGCATCCTGTGACATGGCGATATTCGTGTCGTGTCACCAGTCTGATTGCAGTGGGTTCTTCTCCTACCTGTCAGACGGTCGGATCGTCCCATCGAATACCTTGAAAGTGGACGAAACAGCGCGAGCGCAGTACACCATCGATTTACTCAATCTGAATAGCCCCTACCTCGTAAACCGTAGGCGCCGCTGGTGGGATGAGCTCGACCAGATCTACCAGGAGCACGATGCTAAAGGCTGGAGCGTTGAGGACTTGGCGAGTATCGATCTGGTTCCAGTCAATGGCGCGCTTAGTCGTTTCTTTTCTCTTACCCGGCAATTCTTCGGCAGCGTCGCCGAAGGAGTGCTGCATCAACAGGCTCCGCAGCTCGCATGACCGATATCAAGTCCCCCAGGAAGCTCATCGAAGTGGCCCTGCCGCTGGACGACATCAACGCCGCGTCCGCGCGCGAGAAGTCGATCCGCCACGGCCACCCCAGCACGCTGCACCTATGGTGGGCGCGGCGGCCGCTCGCGACCGCGCGGGCCGTGCTGTTCGCGCAGCTGGTTAATGACCCGGGCTACCAGACCGGCGAAGGCTTCACCCGCGGCGTCAACAAGAAGGCGGCCGAGCTCGAGCGCGAGCGACTGTTCGGGATCATCCGGGAACTGGTCAAGTGGGAGAACACCAACAACGAGGCGGTGTTGAACGCTGCACGAACCGAGATTCGCAAGAGCTGGGAAGAAACCTGTCGGCTCAACGCTAAGCATCCTCAAGCTGCCGAGCTGTTCCATCCGGACAAGCTGCCCGCTTTCCACGACCCGTTCGTCGGCGGCGGGGCAATTCCGCTGGAAGCACAGCGCTTGGGCCTCGAAGTGCACGCCTCGGACCTCAACCCGGTGGCGGTGCTGATCAACAAGGCGATGATCGAGATTCCGCCGAAGTTCGCCGGCCGCGCACCGGTGGGGCCAGTTCCGGTGGCTGAGGAACCGACGGCCCGGACGACACGCGAGATGCACGAGGACTGGTCCGGGGCCCGCGGCCTGGCCGAGGACGTGCGCCGCTACGGTCACTGGATGCGTGATCAGGCGCGGCAGAGGATTGGTCACCTGTACCCGCAGGTCGAGATCACGGCCGCCATGGCTAAGGACAGATCCGACTTGAAGCCGCTGATAGGTCAGCGACTCAACGTCATCGCGTGGCTATGGGCGCGCACTGTGCGCAGCCCCAATCCCGCTTATGCCCAAGTCGAGGTGCCGCTAGCCTCTACTTTTCTGCTCTCCACTAAGGCCGGCAAGGAAGCCTGGGTGGAGCCGGTGGTGGCAGGCCAGTGTTATCGCTTTGAGGTAAAGGTGACCGATGATAAGCGCAAGCCGCCGTCGAGTGCGAAAAACGGCACTAAGGTGTCGCAGGGTGCGTTTCGCTGCCTGATGTCCGATACGCCTATCAAGTACGACTACGTCGACAACGAGGCAAGCGCAGGTCGTATGGGCGCGCGGCTAATGGCTATCGTCGCCGAAGGAGTGCGGGGCCGGCTCTACTTGCCACCAAGTGATGAAATGGAAGCAATTGCAGCGACGGTTGAACCAGCCTGGAAGCCGGATATTCCGTGCCGTGGCACCTTTGCAAGTAATGCCCAAGGACGCCGCTATGGCTTCAATGTTTTTGGCGACTACTTCACCCCACGCCAGCTGGTTGCCCTGACCACCCTGTCTGATCTCGTCGGCGAAGCACGCGAGCGCGTCCGCGCCGACGCACTGCAAGCCGGTATGCGTGACGACGACCGTGGCTTGGATGACGGCGGCGCCGGCGCCACCGCGTACGGAGACGCAGTGGCGAGCTATCTGGCGCTCGCGACCGACAAGAGCGCCGACTACAACTCAAGTGTTTGTGGATGGATCAACAGAGGAGAAACCCTCCGTAGTACCTTTGGTCGCCAAGCCATATCCATGGTTTGGGACTACTGCGAGGCAAACACGCTTGGTGAGGCCACAGGTAGCTTTCATAGCGTCATTTCGCAGATGCACAAAGCGATTGCACTCGCACCCGCAATCGTAAAGGGTCAGATTTGCCAGTTTGACGCGCAGCGCGTCGACCTCGCTGACCGAATTGTGTCAACAGATCCACCGTACTACGACAACATCAGCTATGCGGATCTGTCCGATTTCTTCTATGTGTGGCTGCGTCGCGCGGCTCGCCGGATCTTTCCAGGTCTTTTTGTAACTGTTGCAGTGCCGAAAGCAGAAGAACTGGTTGCAACACCGTATCGCCACGGTGGTGTCGAAGAGGCTGAAGCGTTCTTTCTCGATGGCATGACGAGAGCGATGCACAACGTTTCCGAGAAGGCGAACCCAGCTTTCCCGGTGACTATTTACTACGCCTTCAAGCAGGCCGATACCCACGAAGGTGGTACGGCTTCCACGGGCTGGGAAACTTTTATTCAAGCCGTGATTGGTGCTGGGCTGTCGATCTGCGGCACTTGGCCGATGCGAACAGAACGAGAGAGTCGTTCCATCGGAATCGGTGCCAATGCTCTAGCATCGAGCATCATCCTCGTCTGCCGTCGCCGTCCCGACGATGCAGTCAGCATCTCGCGCAAGGAGTTCCTGCGCGAACTGAAGTCAGAACTTTCCGAGGCGCTGGAAGCCATGCTTGGCGGCGACGGGGGTGCTTCACCGATCGCGCCGGTGGACCTCGCGCAGGCGGCTATCGGCCCCGGCATGGCGGTGTTCTCGCGCTATGCGGCCGTGCTGGAAGCCAACGGTGAGCCGATGAGCGTGCATGCCGCACTCACCCTGATCAACAAGCAGATCGACGAGGTGTTGGATCCGGATGCCGTTGGTGACCTCGACGCCGATACCAAGTTCTGCGCCGCTTGGTTCAAGCAGCACGGTTGGTCCGCCGGTGCCTTTGGTGACGCCAATACCTTGGCCCAAGCCAAGGCCACCAGCGTGGACGGCGTGGCCGGCGCCGGGGTCATCGAGTCCAAGGGGGGCAAGGTCAAGCTACTCAAGCCCGCCGACTACCCGGCCGACTGGGACCCGACCGAAGACAATCGCACGCCTGTGTGGGAAGCGCTGCACCAACTGATCCGCGCCCTCAACCACGGCGGCGAATCTACCGCCGGTGCCTTGCTCGCCCGCATGCCCGAACGCGCCGGCCACATCCGCCAGCTCGCCACTTGGCTCTACACCCTGTGCGAGCGCAACAAGTGGGCCGAAGACGCCCGCAGCTACAACGATCTGGTCACCGCTTGGCACGCTATTGAAAGCGCCTCCCGCGAAGCCGGTCAGATCGGACAACAGACCGGTTTCGATATCTGATCAAAATACTTCGAACGTATCAGGGGAAATGCAGTGCCAGCAAAGTCAATCAAAAGCATGTTGGCTGAGGTCAACAACACCGAAGCAGATGGCGGCGGGCTGTGGCTCCCGAACATTCAGCGGCATTTTGTTTGGAGCGAAGAGCAGATCGCCAAGCTTTTCGACTCAATCATGCGCCAGTATCCATTGTCGTCCATGTTGACTTGGAAGACTCGCGAGCACGTTAGGCGGCGAAAGTTCATAGAACAGTACCACCCCCATACTCACGATCTCAACTCTCTCTACATCGCCGAGGGCGGAAAAAAGGTCATCAAGCGACTAGTGCTTGATGGTCAGCAGCGCCTGCAAAGTTTGTTTCTTGCGCTGAAAGGTGGAATCGAAGGTCGGACTCTGCATTTCAATTTGGTAAGTGGAACCGGAGCCAGTATCGAGGAGTCGAAGTTCCACTTCGCCTTCCGCGACCCCAAGGCACGCAACTGGCCCTGGGTTCAGTTCTCAAATCTTATTTACACGAGGAAGATCACTGAGGAGATCGTTTCGTCTCTCTTGGATGAGTTCAAGATCAAACTGTCCGAAGAGGACAGGAGGGCCGTCACTCGAAATATTGGATTGGCCAAGCGCGAGTTCGAGACAGAAGGAGTGATCCTCTATCAGGAAATCGACGGGACCGACGAAGATTGTGACCATTCCTTCGAAGATGTGGTCGAAATCTTCATTCGCGCGAACTCGGGCGGCACAAAACTGAGCAAGTCCGATCTGATGTTCACACTGCTGACGACGCAGTGGGAAGTTGCGGACACCGAGATGGCGGAGTTTTTGAACGAGATCAACGACAATCGTTTCGAATTCAGTCGCGACTTTGTGATCAAAACAGCGATGTCTTTACTGGGCTATGGCGCCAAGTATGACGTCGATAAGCTTTATAAGGAGTCTGTGCGGAAGAACATCGCCGACAACTGGAAGGCGATTACCAGGTCCATTGCCTTCGTTCGGGACCAGATGGTCAGTAAAACGTTCATACGCTCGGGTAAGGCCCTTCCTTCGTATAACGCGCTCATACCGCTGATCTATTTCCATTACCACTACGCAGAGGCCTGGGGGCAGGGGCGCTTCCTCAAACCCTACCTATTGAAGGTGTTGCTCGCTGGTGCCTTTTCCGGGCGACCCGACGGGCTGATTGACAAGCTAGTTGCGACCATCAAGGCATCCGGAGATTTCGATATCAAGAAGATCTTCGGCGTGATTGAGGCGGACGGCAGGCACCTTGACATCGCTACGAGCGACCTCTTGGACATCGGGTACGGCAGCGGTTACATTCATATCCTCTTTAATATCTGGTACGACACGAACTACCGGCCGGCCTACGACGGCCATCTGCCACAAGTGGACCACATCTTTCCCCGCGCATTGCTTCGGGAGCAGAAAGTTCCGAGCTCTCGGTCTTCGAGGTTGGTGCAGCGGTATGCTCCTTGGGAGATCGATCAGATTGCAAACTGCATGCTGTTGACGGCCAAGGAAAACGGGGCGGGAGACAAAAGTGATACCCCTCCGGAAGAGTGGCTTAGGGACAAGGACGCAGCCTTTTTGGAGTTGCATTGCATTCCCTCGAAGAAGAGTCTCTGGAAAATCGAGAACTACGAGGCTTTTATCAAAGCAAGGCAGGAGCTGATCCGGCACAAGTTCGCTGATCTGCTTCAGGACGAGGACGAGTAGCTATGTCTCTAAAACCTTGGCGTGAAATAGCCGTTCCACACGAGGATGTCCTCAAGGGCACCTTTCAACAGGCCGAGTTCGCTGCGGATATCAGCCGCGTGCATGACGGCAAGGCCACCAGCGACTACCAGGATCCGGTGCTGTTCTTCCAGCGCACCTACATCACAGAGGGCATGCGCCTTCTGCTCGACTCGGTAGTGCGCCGCCTTGCTGGCAAGGGCGGTGATCCGGTTATCCAGTTGCAGACCGCGTTCGGCGGCGGCAAGACCCACACCATGCTGGCCGTGCTGCACTTGGCCGGTGGGCGGGACGCCGCCAGCGATTTGGCCGGCATCCCGCCGATTCTTGACGCGGCGGGCGTAATGACGCTGCCTACGGCACGTATCGCCGTACTGGACGGCACCAAGCTGGCGCCCAACCAGCCGCGGAGGGTGGATGGACATAGCATCCGCACGCTGTGGGGTGAGCTGGCTTGGCAATTGGCCGGCGCGGAAGGCTATGCACGCGTGGCCGAATCGGATGCCGCGGGTACTTCGCCAGGTAAGGATGTGCTGGCCGCGCTGATTGCCGATGCCGCACCCTGCGTGATCCTGCTGGACGAAATGGTGGCCTACATTCGCCAGTTCGAGGGCGGGAAATCGCTGAGCGGGGGCACTTTCGGTTCCAATTTGTCCTTCATACAGGCGTTGACCGAAGCGATGAAGATGGTGCCCAACGCGGTGCTGTTGGGGTCGCTCCCCGAGTCCAACCGTGAGACGGTGGACCAGCAGGGCGCCAAGGCTCTGGAGGCGCTGGAGCATTATTTCGCCCGCGTGCAGGCGATCTGGAAGCCAGTGGCCACGGACGAGGCGTTCGAGATCGTGCGCCGGCGTCTGTTCGCCCAGATCGAGGACCGGGCTGCCGCCGATGCCACCTGCCGCGCCTTCGCCGATCATTACGTCACCCATGCGGGGGACCTTCCCGGGGAAACACAGGAGGGTAGCTACCAGCGGCGCATGCAGGCGGCCTATCCGATCCACCCTGAAGTATTCGAGCGCCTCTACACGGACTGGTCCACGCTGCCCAACTTCCAACGCACGCGCGGCGTGCTCAAACTGATGGCCAAGGTTATTCATCGGCTGTGGCAAGACGGCAACCAGGATTACCTACTGATGCCGGGCAGCCTTCCGCTGTACGACGGCTCGGTTCGTACGGAGTTGACCAACTATCTGCCACCAGGTTGGGACCCGGTGCTGGAGCACGATGTGGACGGCGAACGTGCCGAACCCACTGACCTGGACCAGCGCGAGCCCCGGTTTGGGGCTGTGCAGGCCAGCCGGCGGGTGACTCGCTGCATTTTCTTGGGTAGTGCACCTACCAGCAGCAACGGCGTCGCCAAGGGCCTCGAGACTGAGCGGGTGGTGCTCGGCTCGCTTCAGCCGGGTCAAGCACCCCATTTGTACCGCGATGCCCTTGGGCGGCTGGAGACGCGCCTGACCTTCCTCAACAAGGGGAACAATCGTTGGTGGTTGGACGTTCGGCCGAATCTTCGGCGGGAGATGGAGGAGCGCAAGCGTCGGTTCGCCGAGACCGATGTGGTGGAAGGCATCCGAGATGCGTTGCAGCGTGTCATGGGACCAAGTTCCATCGATGCCATCCACTACTTCACGCCAAGCGTCGATATTCCCGACGACTGGACTCTGAGACTGGCTGTATTGTCGCCCAATACGGCATGGACGCGCTCTGGGCCCAACCCTGCGCGGGACGCAGCGGCCGCGCTGCTCCGCTCGCGCGGCGATCAGCCGCGGCAGCGACAAAACCGCTTACTCTTCCTGGCTGCTGACTCCGATCAGGTGATGCACTTGAAGGAAACGGTGCGCGCGCTGTTGGCTTGGCGCAGCATTGAGACAGATATTCGCGAGTTGCGGCTGAACCTCGATGCGCTGCAGGCGCGACAGGCTACCCAGAACCGCGAGCAGACCTTGGAGACGGTGAATCGACTGGTGCGCGAGGCCTATAAGTGGCTCGTGGTACCTAGCCAGGCTCCGAAGAAGGATGGCGGGTTGGGCGATATCGAGTGGGAAGGTTTCGTCCTTAATCCGGCGAAGCCGGGTCTTGGTAAGGAGATAGACCAGGTGCTCACCGAGAATGAACTCGTCATTCGGGAATGGGCCCCGGTGCATTTGCACAACCTCCTCAAGACGTGGTTCTGGCGGAACGATGTAACGGATGTCCCGGCGCAGGAGGTGTGGCAGAAGAGCTGCAGCTACCTGTACTTTCCGAGGCTTGCGAGATCCACGGTGATGCAGACAGCCGTGGCTGCAGGCGCTCCGAGCCGCGACTTCTTCGGTGTGGCTAGCGACAAGACTGCCGATGGCTACCGAGGATTTTCGCTCGGGAAGATCACGACGCCCTTCATGGACGCGCTGTTGTTGATCGAGCCTTCGAGTGCAGCTGCGTACGAGGCTGCGCAAGTTCAGACCCAACCTCAATCCGGAGCTGAGGCTCGCGATAGTGGCACCGGGGGTCCCGCCCCAGCTGCAACCGGTATGCCAGCGACCCAGGAGACCGCCCCAGGGCAAAAGTCGCAGCCGACGCGGTTCTTTGGCACGGCCGAGATCGATCCGCTCACGGCATCGCTGCAGTTCTCGAAGCTGGTCGCGGAACTCGTCGAACTGTTCAGTGCCGATTCGCGTACAAATGTTCGCATCCGCGTCGACATCGAAGCGGAGGACGCACGAGGTTTCAGCGAGACCACCGTAAGGGCGGCAAAGGAGAACGGCAAACACCTTGGGGTCAAGACGGATTTTGACTGATGGGCATCACGGCCGAATTCGCCAAACTAGGGGTCAGATTGGTGAACAACCAGTGGGCCGTTTCCGCGTTAACCGGGACCGAGATGGTTGCGAGTCTGTGGTTCCACAGGCTCAAGAATGAGAACGCACAACTCGTGTACCGCGACTATCTCGGTCGGTGGTCTGGGCACGGCAACCGCCCATTTGCAGAACACCTCAGGATTGCGATATCTGATCAACGCCCGGTGCGCCTGGTCATTGCAAAGACGGAGGATGTGGATCTCATCGAGTCGGGCGGAGGTGGTTCCAAGGCCAAGAGGACATTCACGGCCCGGCCGGAATGGGTGGGCCGGGTAACGAGCTTTGATGGTGCCCGCTTTACGATTGCTTCGATAGGGTTACGGTTTAGAGGCGCTTGGGATTGGGCGCCTCCGTGATAATTTTTTACGAAACCGCGGTGCGAACGTCCGTGACCCCGCAGGCAGAGTGGGGCGAACTTGGGTTTCCCTGGATGACGATTCTTAAAGAACAACACGAAACGTTTGCTCGGTTCTTTGCCGCGCCCACACGAGAGGCGCTACGCGACCTACTTCGTCGCAACATCGGCGAGACAGACTACCTGGACTTCAAGGCCGATTGGCCGGCGCTGCCAAAGCTTGCCCGCCATATCTTGGCCTTGGCGAATTCTGGCGGCGGTGCGCTTGTCGTAGGTGTGTCGCAACAGGCCGACGGTAGTCTCGTGCCGAGCGGCTTGCCGAGCATCAAGGACAAGGGGCAGCTGGTTCCGCCGCTCGGTGGCTATCTGCCCAAGCCTCTGGAGTACCAGATTCTCGATTTTGCCTTTGGTGCGGCCGAGTACGAGGCGCTTGTGGGCAAGTCGTTCCAAGTCTTGCTGGTCGAAGACAATCCAAAACTCCTCCCATTCCTGGCCTTAAAGGAAGCGGAAGGCCTGCGGACCAACGCGGTCTATGTTCGCGATGGTACGACGTCCACCGAAGCCGGCTACGTGCAGCTACAAGCGGTCCTCAATCGCCGCATCGAGTCGGGTTACTCCAGCCAGTCCAGCTTGGACCTTGATAAGCATCTGGCCCAGTTGCGTGTCTTAGATGAGCATCGAGAAGCGAACGACAGCTGGATGAGCCAGTTCATTCGCGACGAGCAAAGTCGCATCGACGACACCCAGTCGGGCGATTACAAAGAATTCATCGAAGATGCCTACCAAGCAAAAAAACAGGCCATTTGGCGGTTCCTCGATCTGTAATTTGCATTCACGCTTCGTGGCAAAATCTACAACTCGCGTCGACAGCATCCGCGCCTCCCGCGATGGCCATGAGTTCCACGAAGCGTGGATAGCCCGCAAGAATTTGGGGTTGCTGCTTCCGCGAGATGGCTTTGTTGGCATCGCCATCGCGGGATTCTCCCCCGACGACTAGCTCTCCCAGGACGCAACCGATATCGCCGACGCGGTGCTGTACTACGGATCCGCGGCGACGTTTCAGGATGCGGGCCGGGTCGTCGTCGTCCAGGTCAAGTAATCCGAGGCGTCTGAGGAGAAGCCGTTTCGGGCGGGCGACGCCAAACACACAGTTGAGAAGTTCGACGCACCTATCGCACGCTCAAGCGTGAGCGCGGTGTTGCGGCAACGCGCGGTCGGCTTCGGTTCGAGCTCATTACCAATCGCCCGATCCTGTCAGATCTCGAAAAGCCGTGGCGGCGCTGCGAGATGGAACGACCCTCAAGGGCATCGCCAAGACGCAAGCCAAGCAGCTCAGTGAGGCGATCAACTTGCGGGGGCAAGGATTTGGCTGAGTTCGCCGCCGCGCGGTTGAATCTGACGGGAATCACCGTGGATCAGCGGTCATCGACCAGATGGAGGTGGTGGCATGAAAGTGTGGGGAAACTCGGGGAACCCCCCTTCTGCTTGGCTAGTGAAGCTCCCAAATCCACCCAAGCTCACTAGGGCGCCCCCAAGCCATCCCAAATAAACCAAAGGCGCGGCCCATGGGTCGCGCCTTTGGTAAAAGCTAAAGAAAAAGCCTCTACAAAGCAGGCAAGGCTTAGATAACTGGCGGAGAGAGGGGGATTCGAACCCCCGAAGCGCGGTTTAGACGCTTACACACTTTCCAGGCGTGCTCCTTCAACCACTCGGACACCTCTCCGGGTCTTGCACGGGCCATACGGTCCGGACAAGGGCGGGAATTCTAGCCGTCATGGGCGTCGTCCACAAGCTGAGCCGTCGGCGGGCGCCGCGGTTCGCGTCACGGCGTCGTTCATGATGGGCCGCGAGCGCGGTTTCGCATCCCCGCGTCGCGCGGCGGTTGGGCGGTGCGCCCGCAGGGTCCGACGGCGGACGGCTGAACGATCGCGCTGGCCCGGCATGGCACAATGGCGGTTCAGATGAAGACGGTTGCCTGATGTCCTATCTCGTTCTCGCCCGCAAGTGGCGCCCCAAGCGTTTTGCCGAGCTGGTGGGGCAGGAGCACGTGGTCCGCGCGCTCAGCAATGCGCTGGACAGCGGGCGCGTGCACCACGCGTTCCTGTTCACCGGTACCCGTGGCGTCGGCAAGACCACCATCGCGCGCATCTTCGCCAAGTCGCTGAACTGCGAGCAGGGCACCAGCGCCGATCCGTGCGGGCAGTGCCCGGCCTGCCTGGACATCGACGCCGGCCGCTACATCGACCTGCTGGAGATCGACGCCGCGTCCAACACCGGCGTGGACGACGTGCGCGAGGTGATCGAGAACGCGCAGTACATGCCCTCGCGCGGCAAGTTCAAGGTCTACCTGATCGACGAGGTGCACATGCTGTCCAAGGCGGCGTTCAATGCGCTGCTGAAGACGCTGGAAGAGCCGCCGGAGCACGTGAAGTTCCTGCTCGCCACCACCGACCCGCAGAAGCTGCCGGTGACGGTGCTGTCGCGCTGCCTGCAGTTCAACCTCAAGCGCCTGGACGAGGAGCAGATCCAGGGGCAGATGACCAAGATCCTGGCCGCCGAGCAGATCGAGGTCGATGCCTCGGCGATCGTGCAGTTGGCCAAGGCCGCCGACGGCAGCCTGCGCGACGGCTTGTCGCTGCTCGATCAGGCCATCGCCTACGCCGGCGGCGCGCTGCGCGACGACGTGGTGCGGGCGATGCTGGGCACGGTCGACCGCACCCAGGTCGGGGCGATGCTGCAGGCCTTGGCCGATGGCGATGGGCAGCGCCTGCTGCAGGTGGTCGCCACGCTGGCCGAGTTCTCGCCGGACTGGAGCGGGGTGCTGGAGGCGCTGGCCGAGGCGCTGCACCGGATCCAGGTGCGGCAACTGGTACCGGGCGCGGTCGCGGCCGTGGTGGATGGCCTGGACCCGGCGCCGTTCGCCGAGCGGCTGCGTCCGGAGGTCGTGCAGCTGTGGTACCAGATGGCCTTGAACGGCCGCCGCGACCTGTACCTGGCGCCGAGCCCGCGCGCCGGCTTCGAGATGGCGGTGCTGCGCATGCTGGCGTTCCGCCCGGCCGGCGCGGCGTCGCTGCCGGCCGGCTCCACGCCGGGTGCGACCGCGGAAGGCCGCGCGCCTGGCGCACCGGTGGCGGCGGCGGCGCCTGCCGCCGCGTCGGCGACCGCGGCCGTGACCCCCGATGCCGTGGAACTTGCGCGCACCGCGCCGCCCGCCGCGCCGATGATGGCGCCTGCGCCTGCGCCTGCGCCTGCGCCGACGCCGGTGGCGGCTGCTCCTACGTCCCGCCCCGCGCCTGCGCCTACGCCAGTTGCGGCGCCGGCCGTGCTCGATCCGCCGTGGGATACCGCGGAAGCTGCGCCCGCGCAGCAGGCCAAGCCGTCGATGGCGAATACCGAGGCGCCCGTCGCCGCCCCGGCCGAACCGGAAATGGCGATGGTGCCACCGCTAGCCGTCGCTGAGCGCACGCGGCCCGAATACGCCGCACCGCGCGTGCTGCACGCGGCCGAGGACTGGCTGGAACTGGTCGCCACCTGCGGCCTGACCGGGCCGTCGCGGCAACTGGCCGCCAACTCCGCCTTCGTCAGCCATGCCGAAGGCGTGCTGCGGCTGTCGCTGTCGCCAGGCTTCGAATACCTGCAGTCCGAGCGCTCGCTCGGCGAACTGGCCACGGCCCTGGCGGCGGCGCTGGGCAGCACGCCGAAGATCGTCATCGAAAGCGGCATCGCGGTCGATGCCGAGACCCTGCACGAACGCTCGCACCGGCAACGCGGCGAGCGCCAGAATGCGGCCGAAGCCGCGTTCATGAACGACCCGGCGGTGCAGGCGCTGCTGCAGCAGCAAGGCGCGCGGGTCGTTCCCGATTCCATCCGCCCTTACCAAGAGTAGACCGTATGCGTGGCAACATCGCCCAATTGATGCAACAGGCGCAGAAGATGCAGGAAAACCTGCAGCGCGCGCAGGAAGAACTGGCCCAACTGGAAGTCACCGGCAGCGCCGGCGGCGGCATGGTCAGCGTGACCCTGACCGGCGCCAAGGAATGCCGCAAGGTGCGGATCGATCCGAGCATCCTCTCCGACCAGGAGATGGCCGAGGATCTGATCGCCGCCGCGTTCAACGACGCCTCCAACAAGATCGACGCCGAGTCCAAGTCGCGGATGGGCGCGGCCACGGCCGGCATGCCGATCCCGCCGGGCATGAAGCTGCCGTTCTGAGGGACCGGGATTCGGGAATGGGGATTGGGGATTCGCCGAGGCAAGAGCGAAGCCTTGACCTGCTCGCTCCGGATCCCGATTTGCGAATTCCGAATTCATGTCTGCTCTGCTCGAACAACTGATCGAGGCCTTCCGGGTCCTGCCGGGCGTGGGCCAGAAGTCGGCGCAGCGCATGGCCTATCACGTGCTCGAACGCGAGCGCGATGGCGGCCGGCGGCTGGCGGGCGCGCTGGCGGAGGCGGTGGAGAAGGTCGGCCACTGCGTGCAGTGCCGCGATTTCAGCGAGACCGAGACCTGCGCGATCTGCGCCAGCGCCAGCCGCGATCGCCAGCAGTTGTGCGCGGTGGAATCCCCGGCCGACCGCCTGGCGATCGAGCACGCCACCGGCTACCGCGGGCTGTACTTCATCCTGCAGGGCCGGCTGTCGCCGCTGGACGGGGTGGGCCCGCGCGAACTGGGCCTGGATCGGCTGGGCGCGCGGCTGGCGCAGGGCGAGATCGCCGAGTTGATCATCGCCACCAATTCCACCGTCGAGGGCGAGGCCACCGCGCACTACCTGGCGCAACTGGCGCGCCGGCACGGGGTGCGGCCCAGCCGGCTGGCGCAGGGGCTGCCGCTGGGCGGGGAACTGTAGTACGTGGACCGCGGCACGCTGTCGCACGCGTTCGGCAGTCGCAACGAAGTGCCGCCCGGCGCCGCCTCCGGCGAATAGGCGACGGCGCCCGCGTTGCCGGGAATCGGCTATAACGGCGGCTTCCTTCCGTTCTGCGCATCGATCCCATGGACACCATCTTCGGCAAGATCATCCGTCGCGAAATTCCCGCCAGCATCGTCTACGAGGACGATGCCGTGCTCGGCTTCAAGGACATCGCGCCGCAGGCGCCGGTGCACGTGCTGTTCATTCCCAAGCAGGTGGAAATCCCCACCCTCGACGATCTGGCGCCGGAGCAGGCGACCCTGGTCGGCCGGCTGGTGCTGGCCGCGGCGACCTATGCGCGCGAACAGGGCCTGGCGCAGGATGGCTACCGCGTGGTGATGAACTGCCGCGAGCACGCCGGGCAGACCGTGTTCCATCTGCACCTGCACCTGCTGGCCGGTGCGCCGCTGGGCCGCTTCGGCACGCCCTGATCGCGGGCGTCGCGGCTTTCGCAAGGGGCGACACGCAACGCCACCCAACGACAAAAAACGCCGCTTTTCAGCGGCGTTTTTTCTGCTCGTCATTCAACCGCGCTTACCACCAGCCGCGGCCCCAGCCCCAGCGCGGGCCCCACGGATCCCACGGGCCCCAGGGGCCGTACGGGTAGGCGGGCACCACCTCGACCTGGCGCACCACCGGCCACAGGTAGACCACGTCGGCGTCGAGCTTGGGCAGGCGGTAGTCGTACTCGCCGATGCGGGTGCTCTCGTAGCCGGAGACGTGGCCGATGAAGGTCACCTCGCGGCCGGGCTCGAACACCGCCGGGTCGTAGAAGCCGGAGCGGCAGGCGATGAAGCGGCCGTCGCTGGCATCGGCCGAGTCGCTGTCCGGGCGGCCGCTGGCGTTCAACGGCCGGCCCAGCATCTGGAAGCAGGTCGCGCCCTGGCCGGGCTTGGTCTGGATGATCTTGCCGCCCCAGCGCACCGAGGCGCCGACCTGCTGGCCGGCGACCGAGTCGCGCGGGGTGACGGTGGCGAACTGGCCTTGCAACGGCTTGGGCGCGGTGGCGCAGGCGCCCAGGGCGAGGATGGCCACCATGGGGAACAGCAGTCGGATCTTCATCGAGATGCTCCGGTATGCGGACGGTGCCTGCGCAGGTCGCGCAACAATGAAGCGCTGTCCGAATCAGCGCCAGCGTAGCGCGAATCGGCGAAACGTTGGCTGAGCGAAAGCAACGCAGTCGCCTCCATCACCCGCTGTACACGCGCCGCCCACTGCAGCGCCGGTTCGTGCGCCGCGCGGTCCAGGCCGAGCCGCGCGTAACGCCGCCCAAGCTGCCGCCAGGCGCGCAGCAACGGGTCGCGCTCGCGTTCGCCGCGGGCCAGCAGCCAGGCCATCCAGCCCAGCAGCAGCGCGGCGAAGCCGGCGAACAACGCGACCAGTTGCGCCGGCTCCAGCTTGGCGATGCCGATGCCGCTCAGCAGGCGCTGCTGGCGGTTGGCGTCGAAGGACAGCACCAGGTCGTTCCAGCCGCGGCGCAGCCAGTCGCCGACGTCGCGCAGTCGCCAGTCGACGCCGCCGCCCTGCGCGCCGGCGCTGGCGCCGAGGCGATCCTCCAGGGTGTCGTAGATGCGTTCCGGGGCGACCGCCGCGGTCGGGTCCACGCGCACCCAGCCGCGCTCCGGCAGCCACACTTCGGCCCAGGCGTGGGCATCCATGCGCCGCACCACCCAGTAGCCGCCGAACGGATTGCGGGTGCCGCCGGCATAGCCGGTGACCACGCGCGCGGGAATCCCCGCGCCGCGCATCAGCACCACGAAGGCGGAGCTGAAATGCTGGCAGAAGCCGGCCTTGTACTGGAACAGGAACTCGTCGACGCCATCGCGGCCCGGCAGCGGCGTTTCCAGGGTGTAGGCGAAGTCGCGGCGGATCCATCGCAGCGCGCGGGCCACGATCGCCGCGTCGTCGTTGCCGGCCTGCTGTCGCCACTGCCGGGCCAATGCCACGCTGCGCGGGTTGTAGCCCGGCGGCAGCGCCAGCGCGCGCTGCCGCTGCGCCGGGGCCAGCCCGGTCTCGAAGCGCAGCGGCGGCGCCGAACGCAGGCGCCAGCGGCTCAGCGCGCTGAGCGGGCGCTCGCTGGTGAGCACGTAGTCTGCCGAGGCGCGGGTGCCCGGCGGGGCCTGCAGCGGCAGGTCCAGCGCGACCAGTTGGCGGCGGTCGGTGGGTTCGACCTCGACTTCGTAGTCCCAGCCGGCGGCAGCGGTCTGCACCGCCGGTGCCGGCAGGGCCTCGTTGCCGCGCTGCGCGCGCCAGGTGCTGCCGTCGAAGTCCCACAGCACCGGCCCGCGCCAGTAGCGCTGCGCCGGCGCCGGCACCGGCCCGAAGAACTGCACGCGCAGCGCCGGGGTGTCGTCGGCCATCAGGTCCAGCCATTGCCCGGGCGACATGCTGTCCGCCAGGCCTGGCCGGCTCAGCGCGCGTTCGGGCACGCCCCACAGCGGCGAACCCAAGCGCGGGAACAGCCAGAACGCGGCCAGCGCCAGCGGCAGGCCGAGCGCCAGCAGGCGGCCGACGCCGCGCAGTTGCCAGCGCAGCGGCGGCGCCGCGCTGCGCCCTTCCTGGTCGGCCAGGCGTTGCATGCACAGCAGCGCGGCGATCACCGCGGCCAGCGCCAGCGCCATCGTCAGCGGTCCCTGGTCGAGCAGGAACGCGGCGAACGGCGCGAACAGGGCGAAGCCGAGCAGGCTGCGCGCGTCGCGCAGGGTCTTCAGTTCCGACGGCTTGATCGCGAGCATCGCCGCGAGCATCGCGCAGCCGGTGTCGCGGCCGAACCGCATGCCGACCTGCCAGTAGATCGCCGCCAGCATCGCCGCCACCAGCAGCAGGCGCAGCGCCGCCGGCAGCGGCCGCCACGCCGAACTGGCGCCGATCAGCAGCGCGGTCGCGGCGAACAGCAGCGCCAGCGCGTCGGGCAACTGCAGCAGCAGCGGCAGCAGCGCCAGCAGGCCGGCGGCCAGCGCCCAGCGACGGCTGGCGGTGCTCAGCGTGGGCGAGCGCGGCTCAGCCATGCGGCAGCAAGGCCAGTGCGCGTAGGCACAGATGCCGGTGCTGCGGGCCGCGGCCCGGCCCCAGCGGCGGCTGTCCGGGCAGCAGCAGGCGATAGCGGCGGCCGTCGCGTTCGGCCGCATTGACCCAGCGCGCCAGCCGCGCGATGCGGCGCTCGTAGGGCAGGCTCGGCAGGGTGCGCCAGTCCAGCACCACGTCCACGCCGATCGGACGTTCGTATTCGCGTACCAGCAGGCTGTCGCGTCGCGCCGAGTGCTTCCAGGCGATCGCGCGCGGCGCATCGCCGGCGCGGTACGGACGCAACTGGTGCAGTTCCTCGCCCAGCGCGTGCAGGCGGGTCTGGGTGGGAGCGCCGTCGCCGGCGGGCAGCGGCGGGCCGTCGCTTTCCGGTTGCGGATAGACCAGCAGCGGCGTGTCCGGCCAGATCCAGGCCCAGGCGCGCAGCAGGCCCAGCGGTTGCGTGGTGGAGATGCGGATGCGCTGCAGATCGAGCCAGCCGCGGCGTTCGGTCGGCACCTCCAGGTCGGCTTCGCCGAGGCCGTCGCCGCGCAGGTCCAGCCAGGTGTGGTGGTCGCCATGCGCCACGCGCAGGCCGCGCCGCGCGCGCGCGTCGTCGGCGCCCAGCGCCAGGCGCAAGCGCAGCGGCGTGCCGGCCGGCACCGGTTCGGCCGACAAGGCCTCCAGGCGCAGCCCGGACAGTTGCAGGTGGGCCATGATCGCGCTGGCGATGGCGGCCGCGCCCAGCAGCATCGCCAGCAGCAGCGCCGGGTTGTTGTTGTAGTTCAGCGCGCCCAGCAGCATCGCGCCGAGCAGCAGCGCCAGGAAGCCGCCGAACGGGGTCGGCAGGATGTAGATCCGGCGCCGGTCCAGGCGCACCGGCAGGGTTTCCGGATCGCGCGGCCGCGCCAGCCGTGCCAGCGCCTGCCGCCCCTCGCGCAGCCGCGCGCGCACCGGCCTCAGTCCACCGCCACGCTGTGCAGGATCGCCTTGGCCAGCGCCTGCCCGGAGGCCGACTCCTGTTCGGCCACCAGCCGGTGCTCGGCCACCGCCACGAACAGCGCCTGCACGTCCTCGGGCAACGCATGTCCGCGGCCGAGCAGCAGCGCATGCGCCTTGGCCGCGCGCAGCAGCGCGATGCCGGCGCGCGGCGACAGGCCCACGCGCACGCCCGGATGCTGGCGGCTGCGCGCGAGCAGGGCCTGCACGTAGCCGACCAGCGCCTCGCTGGCATGGATGCGCTCCACCGCTTGCCGCAGCGTGGCCATGTCGGCATCGCCGAGCTGCGGCCGCGCCTGCGCGATCAGGTCGCGCCGATCGCTGCCGCTGAGCAGCGCGCGTTCGGCGTCGGCGCCGGGATAGCCCAGCGCCAGCCGCAACAGGAACCGATCCAATTGCGAGTCCGGCAGCGGGAAGGTGCCGGACAGGTCCACCGGGTTCTGCGTGGCGATGACGAAGAACGGCGACGGCAGCGCATGGGTGGTGCCGTCCAGCGTCACCTGTTGTTCGGCCATCGCTTCCAGCAACGCGCTCTGCGTGCGTGGCGGCGCGCGGTTGATCTCGTCGGCGAGCAACACGTGGGTGAAGACCGGGCCGGGGTGGAACTGGAACTGGCGCGACTGCGCGTCGTACACCGACACGCCGAGCACGTCGGCCGGCAGCAGGTCGGAGGTGAACTGCACGCGCTGGAAACCCAGGCCCAGGCTCGCGGCCAGCGCATGCGCCAGCGTGGTCTTGCCCAATCCCGGCAGATCCTCGATCAGCAGATGTCCACCGGACAACAGCGCGACAAACGCCATGCGCACCTGTTGCGGCTTGCCCAATACCAGCGCATTGACCTGGTGCTGGGCCTGCGCGAGCGCCTCGCGCAGCGTATCGGTTAGCATTTCCGGCAAGCGGGGCGGAGTAGGCATCGCATTCTCGCAACGGGTTTAGGGGAGTCTAAAGGCAATGCAAGGCGAACAACGTGCACGCAGTACCTTCATGGTGCTGTGGACGCTGGTCACCGCGGCCAAGCTGCTGGTGGCCGCGCGTCTGCCGTTGTTCGTCGACGAGGCGTTCTATTGGCAGGAAGGCCAGCACCTGGCCGCCGCCTATTCGGACCTGCCCGGGCTGACCGCCTGGCTGGCGCGGCTGGGCGTGGCGCTCGGCGGCGACCATCTGCTGGCGCTGCGCGCGCCGTTCCTGCTGCTGTCGGCGGCGATGCCATGGCTGATCGCGCGCATCGCCACGCGCTGGTTCGGCGCGGTCGCCGGCTGGCGCGCCGGCAGCCTGACCCTGTTGATGCCGCTGTCGGGCACGCTCGGCATCCTCGCGCTGCCGGACGTGCCGATGGCGCTGGCGACCATCTTGTGCATGGACGCCAGTGCGCGGCTGTTGCGCCAGGTCGAGGCGATGAGCGCGGTGGAGCTGGCGCTGGGCCTGGCCCTGGGCGCGCTGAGCCACTACCGCTTCGCCGGGGTGATCGGGGTCGGCGCGATCGCCTTGCTGCTGATCCCGCAGGGCCGGCGCATGCTGCGCGATCCGCAGGTGTGGGTCGCGCTGGCGCTGGGCATCGTCGCCTGGCTGCCGCTGCTGGCCTGGAACGCCGACAACGGCGAGGCCGGGGTCCGTTTCCAGTTGATCGACCGGCATCCGTGGAGCTTCCAGCCCGCCGGCATCGCCTTCGTGCTGATCCAGGGCCTGCTGGTCACGCCGCTGCTGGCGGTGGCGATGTGGAAGGTGGCGCTGGTGGCCACGCGCGGCGGCGGCAGCGGCGGCGCGCGCGTGCAGTGGCGCTACTTCGGCCTGCTCGGCGGCGTGTCCACGCTGGGCATCTTCCTGCTCGGCTTCTTCACCGATGCCGAGCGCATCAGCTTCCATTGGCCGCTGCCGGGCTACCTGGCGCTGCTGGTCGCCACGCCGGTGATCCTCAACGGCTGGCCGCGGCGCTTGCGTCGCGCGACCTGGCTGCTGACCGGGATCGGCCTGGTCGGCGCGTTCGGCTACTACCTCGCGGTGTCGGTGCCGGCGGTGCGCGAACTCGCCGCCGGCGACAAGTACTACCCGCGCAACTTCGCCGGCTGGCGGCCGCTGGCGACGGCGGTGCGGCGCGAACTGGCGGCGATGCCGCCGGGCACGCAGGTGCTGGCCGACAATTTCAAGGTCGGCGCCGAACTCGGCTTCGAACTGGGCGATGCCGACATCCAGGTGTTGCCGCATCCGTTGAACGACAAGCATGGGCGCACCGCGCAGCTGCGCCAGTGGGGCCTGCTCGACGACGGCCGTCGCGACGGGCCGCGCTTGCTGGTGCTCTCGCCCAGCGACATGAAGTACCGGCTGCTGCTGCAGCGCTACCACGCGGTGTGCGCGCTGGTCGGCCCGTTGCCGCCGCCGGTGGTGGTGTCCAACGACCATGGCAGCCAGCGCTTCCTGCTGTTCACGCTGCCCGCGCAGCGCCTGCCCGGGCCGTGCACGACCCCGGCGATGGCCTGGTTCAACACGCCTGCGGTGGGCGCCAAGGTCGCGCCGCACTTCGAGGTGTCCGGCTGGGCGTTCAAGGACGGCGTGGGCATCGAGCGGGTCGAGGTGCTGCTCGACGGCAAGGTCGCCGCGCAGGCGCGCTACGGCGAGACCTACGACGTCACCGCGTTCTGGAAGATCTCCACCGATCCGGGCCATCCCCGTGTCGGGTTCCGCGCCACCCTCGACGCCAGCGCGCTGGCGCCGGGCACGCATTGGCTGGGTCTGCGCCTGCATGGCCGCGACGGCAGCGTCGAGGACTGGTGGGAACAACCGATCGACCTGCGCCGCCGCTGAGATAGGATGGCGCGCGTTTTCCCGACCGTCGCGCAGGACCGCACGCCGCCCATGCCCAGCCTTTCCTCTGCCCGCGACGCGGCGCCGCCGCGCATCGCGGTGCTGGTTCCCTGCCACAACGAGGCGGCCACGGTCGGCCGCGTGGTCGCCGACTTCGCCGCGCAGTTGCCCACGGCCAGCATCCATGTGTTCGACAACAACTCCAGCGACGCCACCATCGCGCAGGCGCGCGCGGCCGGCGCGCGGGTGCGCACGGTGGCGCTGCAGGGCAAGGGCAACGTGGTGCGGCGCCTGTTCGCCGACATCGAGGCCGACGTCTACGTGCTGGTCGACGGCGATGCGACCTACGACGCGGCGATGGCGCCGGCGCTGGTCGAACGCCTGCTGCGCGACGGGCTGGACATGGTGGTGGGCGCGCGCCGCAGCGACGCGGCGGCCGCCTACCGCGCCGGCCATCGCACCGGCAACGTGTTGCTGACGCGTTGCGTGGGCTTCCTGTTCGGCCGCAGCTTCGACGACATGCTGTCCGGCTACCGGGTGTTCTCGCGCCGCTACGTGAAGTCGTTCCCCGCGCATGCCGCCGGTTTCGAGACCGAGACCGAACTGGCGGTGCATGCGCTGCAACTGCGCATGCCGGTGGCCGAAGTGGACACCGCCTACGGAGCGCGCCCGGAGGGCTCGCAGAGCAAGCTGCGCACCTGGCACGACGGCGCCCGCATCCTGCTGACCATCCTGCGCCTGTTCAAGGCCGAGCGGCCCTTGCTGTTCTTCTCGCTGGGCTTCGGCGCCTGCGAACTGCTCGCCGTGGGCCTGGCGGTGCCGCTGCTGCTGACCTACCTGCACACCGGCCTGGTGCCGCGCTTTCCGACCGCGATCCTGTGCTCGGCGCTGGTGCTGCTCGGCGTGCTGCTGCTGGCCTGCGGGCTGATCCTGGACACGGTCACGCGCGGCCGCATCGAGGCCAAGCGCCTGGCCTATCTGGCGATCCCGGCCTGGCCGGCGGCGGACCCGGCCGCCGCGCGCCGCGGCGACGGCGCATGAGCGCGGCGGCCTCCGTCGCGGCGCCGGGCCGGCGCCGGCGCCTGCTGGTCGCGCTGGACCGTCGTTTCGCCTTCCACCGCCGCGGCAACGTGATCGCCGCCGGCGTGGCGGTGGCGCTGCTCGGCGGGCTGTTGTCGCTGTGGCTGGGCCAGGACGCCAACTGGGATTTGCGCAACTACCACCTGTACAACGGCTACGCCGCGCTGCACGGCCGCCTCGGCATCGACTTGGCGCCGGCGCAGATGCAGAGCTACTTCAATCCGCTGCTGGACCTGCTGCATTACGCGCTGTTCACCGGCCTGCCGGCGCCGCTGGCCGGCTTCGCGATGGGCGCGTTGCATGCGCTGGCATTCCTGCTGCTGGCCGGGATCGTCTGGCAGGTGCTGGACCCGCGCCTGGACCGCGCGCGGCTGGCGCCATGGCTGGCGCTGGCCGGGCTGTGCAGCGCCGCGTTCCTGTCCGAGTTCGCCGGCACCATGGGCGACAACAGCAGCGCCCTGCCGGTACTGGGCGCGTTGCTGGCCGCGCTGCACGCACAGCGCCGCCAGCAGGCCGACGGGGAGGGCGTGGCGCGCGGCTGGTGGACGCTGGCCGGCGCGCTGCTCGGGCTGGCGATGGCCTGCAAGCTGACCAATGCGCTGTTCGCCTTGGCGCTCGGCGTGGCCGCGCTGGTCGCGGGCGGCCGCGCGCGGCAGCGGATCGGCGGCGCCGCGGTGCTGACCGCGGTGGCGCTGCTCAGCTTCGCGCTGCTGGCCGGGCCGTGGTTGCTGCGGGTCTGGCAGACCTTCGGCAATCCGCTGTTCCCGCAGTTCAACAGCCATTTCCTGGCGCCGCTGGCGCAGCCGGTGGCGGTCAGCGATACGCGCTGGTTGCCCAAGGGCGCGTGGGAATGGCTGACCTGGCCGCTGCAGTTCTCGCTGGCGCCGAACCGGGTCAGCGAGGTGCGCCTGCGGCAGTTGGTGTGGCCGCTGCTGTATCTGCTCGGCCTGGCCGCGCTGCTGCGCTGGGGGCTGCGGCGCCCGCGCCGGCAGGAGAGGCCGCAGGACGTGGTCGCGCCGGCGTGGCGGGCGCTGCTGGTGTTCGTGGTGGTCGCCTTCCTCGCCTGGCAGGCGGCCTTCAGCATCCAGCGCTACCTGGTGGTGCCGGAACTGCTGGCGCCGCTGCTGCTTTGGGTGGGCGCGCGGCGGTTGTTGCCGGCGCGCATCGCCGCCCCGGTTGCGCGCTGGACCCTGATCGCCTGCGCGGCCTTCGCGCTGTACGGCTGGGGCGACTGGGGCCACGAACGCTGGGCGCGCCAGGCGTTCCGGGTGCAGGCGCCGCCGCTGGCGCGGCCCGAGCGCAGTGTGGTGCTGCTGGTCGGCGATGCGCCGGAGTCCTGGCGCATTCCGTTCCTGCCGGCGCAGGCGGTCTACGCGTCGGTCGCGTCCAACTTCCCGGAGACGCCGGCCTATGCCGCGCGGGTGCGGGCGATGCTGGGCGCGCGCGGGCAGGGCTATGCGCTGCTGCCGGCCACGGTGGATCGCAACGTCGAACGCCTGCAGCGACTCAATGCCGTGGCGGCCCAGCTAGGTCTGGATCGTGGTCCGCGGTGCGCGTTGATGCGGCGCCTGGCGCACCGGCCGGTGCGGGCCGGGGTGGCGGTGGACGCCGGCCGTTGCCGCTGGGTGCTGCTGCCGGAGCGGGCGGTGGACGTCGCCGCGGCGGACCGGCAGACCCAGGTGCTGGCCGCGCAACAACTGGCCCGCTACGGCCTCGCTCTGCAGCCGGGTTCGTGCCAGGTCTACCAGGCGTGGGTCGGGCAGGCGCGCTTTCCGTACCAGTGGTGCCGGTTGCGGTAGGGGAGCGGCGCGCGCCTCAGGGCAGGACGTAGCCGGCCTCGCGCAGCAGCGCCGCCAGCGCGATCAGCGGCAGTCCGACCAGCGCGGTCGGGTCCTGGCTGTGGATCGCGCGGAACAGGCTGATGCCCAGGCCCTCGCACTTGAAGCTGCCGGCGCAGTCCAGCGGCTGTTCGGCGGCGACGTAGCGGGCGATCGCGTCCGCGTCCAGCTCGCGGAACCGCACCTCGGTCAGGTCGCAGGCCTGCAGGGCGCGGTCGCCGCGCAGCAGGCACACCGCGGTGTGGAAGCGCACGCTGCGCCCGGACATGGCGGCCAGTTGCGCGCAGGCGGCGGCGACATGCCCGGGTTTGCCCAGCGGCTGGCCGTCGAGTTCGGCGACCTGGTCCGCGCCGATCACCCAGGCCCCGGCCGCGCCGGCCGCGACCGCCTCCGCCTTGGCCCGCGCCAGCCGCTGCGCCAGCGCCAGCGGCGCTTCGCCAGGCCACGGCGCCTCCTCGACATCGGGGCGGACGCTGTCGAAGGGCAGGCGCAGGCGCTGCAGCAGTTCGCGGCGGTAGACGGAGGTGGAGGCCAGGATCAGGGGTGGCATCGGCGGTCGGGCAGGGTGGCGCAGCGGCCGGGGCCGGCAGTCTGCGGCGCGGCGCAAGACCCGGCAAGCGCTGGCGCGCCGGCCGGCACGGCGCGGCTGCGCGCGCCGGGCCAGCGGCACGCCGGTCCGGCGGGGCGGGTTTGACAGCGCCTGCCCCAGTCCTTAACATTCTGCGGCTTATGTCCGCGAACGTGCCCGAACTGTTGGATGCCTGGCGGATGGTCGCAGCGCGCAGGGTCTTCGAAGACCGCCTGCCGCTCTCGGCGATGACCCGTCTGCAAGGCAGCCTGGCCGACACCGAAGGCGAATGCCGCTACACGCTGGAATTCGCTCGCGACGCTGTACTGCAAGTGTCCTACGTCGAACTGAAGATCGAAACCGCGCTGCCGCTGATCTGTCAGCGCAGCCTGCAGCGCTTCCTGCTGCCGGTGTCGAGCGTGCAGCGGCTGGGGTTGATCCGCAGCGAGGAAGAAGAAGCCGCGCTGCCGCCGGAGTACGAGGCCTTGCTGGTGCCGGACGACGGCCTGCTGCGGCCCGCCGATCTGGTCGAGGACGAGTTGGTGCTGGCGGTCCCGCTGGTGCCGGTGGCGCCGGGGAGCGAGGCGGTCGAACAGGACTGGCCGGCGCCCGAGGAAGAGGTGAGCAAGGTCAGCCCGTTCGCGGCGCTGGCGGCGCTGAAGAAACAGTAGCGGTCGGCCCGCCGTCCCGCTGCCTGAGGTTGTTGCCGGACGCGCGCGTCCTGCGCGACGTAATGACGACAGATGTAAACGAACCGAGTTTGGAGCAATCCCATGGCTGTGCAGAAATCCCGTGTCACCCCGTCCCGCCGCGGCCAGCGCCGTTCGCACGACGCCCTCAGCGCCAAGCAGCTGTCGACCGACCCGACCAGCGGCGAGATCCACCTGCGCCACCACGTCACCGCCGACGGTTACTACCGCGGCAAGAAGGTGATCGCCACCAAGGCCTCGCAGGTCGAAGAAGATTGATCCGTGCCCGTCCCTCGCGCCGCGGCGGACGGAGTCACCATCTTCACAGGCCGCGCCAGCCCGGGCGGCCTGCGTAACAGGCAACAGGAACCAGCATGAGCAAGCGGATCTATTCCAGGATCGCGGGCACCGGCAGCTATTTGCCTGAAAAAGTCCTGACCAACGACGATCTGTCGCACATGGTCGAGACCAGCGACGAATGGATCCGCACCCGTACCGGCATCCGCGAGCGGCACATCGCCGCGCCGGGGCAGACCGCCGGCGACCTGGGGTACGAGGCCGCGCTGAAGGCGATCGAGGCCGCCGGCATCGATGTCGCCGCGCTGGACATGATCGTCGTCGGCACCACCACCCCGGACCTGATCTTCCCGTCCACCGCCTGCCTGATCCAGGCCCGGCTGGGCGCGGTCGGTTGCGCCGCGCTGGACGTCAACGCCGCCTGTTCGGGTTTCGTCTACGCGCTCAGCGTGGCCGACAAGTTCATCCGCTGCGGCGACGCCAAGACCGTGCTGGTGATCGGCACCGAGACCCTCAGCCGCATCGTCGACTGGACCGAGCGCACCACCTGCGTGCTGTTCGGCGACGGCGCCGGCGCGGTGGTCCTGCGCGCCGACGAAGACACCGGCATCCTCAGCACCCATCTGCATGCCGACGGCAGCAAGAAGGAACTGCTGTGGAATCCGGTCGGCATCTCCACCGGACTCGGCGACGGCAGCGGCGACGCCTCCGCCGGCGGCATCCGGATGAAGGGCAGCGAAGTCTTCAAGTACGCGGTCAAGGCGCTGGATGCGGTGGTCGACGAGACCCTGGAGGCCAACGGCCTGGACAAGCACGACCTGGACTGGCTGATCCCGCACCAGGCCAACCTGCGCATCATCGAAGCCACCGCCAAGCGCCTGGACCTGCCGATGGAGCAGGTGGTGGTGACGGTGGACATCCACGGCAACACCTCCTCGGCCTCGGTGCCGATGGCGCTGGATGTGGCGGTGCGGTCGGGCCGCGTGCAGCGCGGCCATCTGCTGCTGCTGGAAGCCTTCGGCGGCGGTTTCACCTGGGGCTCGGCGCTGCTGCGCTACTGAGCCGGGCCTGTGGGGCGGGCGCCTTCGGCGTCCCGCGGCAGCGTACGCGTTGGCGCCGATTCGATTCGAGCGTGTGAAACGGCGTAGCGCTGCGCGCCGCCAATGGCGAGCGCCCTCGGCGGGCGGCGGTGGCCATGCGCCGCCCGCACGCAGTCCGGTTTATCCACGCACGCGTTGCGCCAGTGCGGCGCATCGCCGTCGAGTGCCGGTGTGCGTCTGGCGGGCGCAGATGTCGGCGTGGGCGAGGCCAGGGCCGCCGGCGCTCCAGACGTTCGGTCGGCGTACCCTTCCGTGTCGATTTCCATTGCCAACGGTCGTCGTAGGGCATGACAGGTCCGCGCGTCGCGCGCCTGCGTTCCGCATGACCGAGGTGATCGACGATGTCATTGCAGCTCTATGCCCATCCCTTCTCGTTCTACTGCCAGAAGGTCCTGATCGCGCTGTACGAGAACCGCACGCCGTTCGCGTACCGGATGCTGTCCGCCGAGGATCCGCAGCCGCTGGCCGAGCTGACCGCGCGCTGGCCCTTCGCCCGCTTCCCGGTGCTGGTCGACGGCGGCCGGACGGTCGCCGAAGCGACCATCATCATCGAGCATCTGGCCTTGCACCATCCCGGGCCGGTGCGCCTGCTGCCGTCCGATCCGCGCGCGGCGCTCGAGGTCCGTTTCATGGACCGCTGCTTCGACAACTACCTCGCCACCCCGCAACAGAAGATCGTGTCCGATCGCCTGCGCGCGGAACACGAACGCGATCCGCGTGGCGTGGCCGTTGCGCGCGCCATGCTCGACACGGCCTACGCCTGGCTGGAGACGACGATGGCCGGACGCACCTGGGCCGCTGGCGACGACTTCAGCCTGGCCGATTGCGCGGCGGCACCGTTCCTGTTCTACGCGGACTGGACGCATCCCATCGATGCCGCGTTCGCGAACGTCCTCGCCTACCGCAGGCGCCTGCTGGCGCGGCCCGCGTTCGCCCGTGCGGTGGACGAGGCGCGGCCGTACCGGGCGCTGTTCCCGCTGGGCGCGCCCGACCGCGATTGAGCCGGGTCGGCCGCGTTGCGTGCGTCGCGCAGACGAGCGCGGTGCGTGGGCGGCCGCGGGGGCGATCGCCTGAGGGGGAGAGGGCGGGTCCGCCGGGCGCCACTGCCCTGGCGGCGCCGGCATGTGCACATACGCCCGGGTACAGACGTACGGCCGGTTTCGCCCGTATCATCGCCGCTCGATTTTTGCAGGACGGATCCGCGTGACCGATTCCACACTAGCCTTCGTTTTCCCCGGCCAGGGCTCGCAATCGCTGGGCATGCTGGCCGAGCTGTCCGAATTGCATCCGCAGGTGCGCGACAGCTTCGTCGAAGCCTCCGATGGCGCCGGCGTGGACCTGTGGGCGCTGAGCCAGGGCGGTCCGGAAGAGATGCTCAACCGCACCGAGTACACCCAGCCGGCGCTGCTGGCGGCCAGCGTGGCGCTGTGGCGGCTGTGGCTGGCGCAGGGCGGGGCGCGTCCGGCGCTGCTGGCCGGGCACAGCCTGGGCGAGTACAGCGCGCTGGTCGCGGCCGGCGCCCTGTCGCTGCACGACGGCGCGCACCTGGTGCGCCTGCGCGGCCAGTTGATGCAGGACGCGGCCCCGGCCGGCGTCGGCGCGATGGCCGCGGTGATCGGCGCCGAGGACGCGCTGGTCGAGGAGGTCTGCGCGCAGGCCGCCGGCAGCCAGGTGGTGGTGCCGGCCAACTACAACTCGCCCGGCCAGGTGGTGATCGGCGGCGACGCCGCCGCGGTGGACCGCGCGCTGGCGCTGCTGGCCGAGCGCGGCGTGCGCAAGGCGGTCAAGCTGGCGGTGAGCGTGCCCTCGCATACCCCGCTGATGCGCGAGGCGGCCAACCGCCTGGCCGAGGCGATGCGCGGACTGGCCTGGCAGGCGCCGCAGTTGCCGGTGGTGCAGAACGTCGATGCCAAGGTGCACGACGGCGTCGATGCGATCCGCCAGGCGCTGGTCGAGCAACTGTACCTGCCGGTGCGCTGGACCGGCTGCGTGCAGGCGCTGGCCGCGCGCGGCGCCACCGGCGTGGCCGAATGCGGTCCCGGCAAGGTGCTGACCGGGCTGATCAAGCGCATCGACAAGGCGCTGGACGGACGCGCGCTGGCCACGCCGGCCGACTTCGCCGCCGCGCTGGAGACCTGGCCGGCCTGATTCCGCTGCCGCGCGCGGGCGCTTCGTCCGCGGCGGCTTCCTTTCCCCCGCGGCGCCTGGTGCGCCGTCCGTCTCCAAGGAACAGCAGATGAGCAAGCCATTGCAGGGCGAGATCGCCCTGGTCACCGGCGCCAGCCGCGGCATCGGCGCGGCCATCGCCGACACCCTGGCCGCGCAGGGCGCCACCGTCATCGGCACCGCGACCTCCGCTTCCGGCGCGCAGGCGATCGGCGCGCGCCTGGCCGCCCACGGCGGCCATGGCCGCGCGCTGGACGTCACCGATTCGGCCGCGGTCGAGGCGCTGATCGAGGCGATCGCCAAGGAATTCGGCGCGGTCTCGATCCTGGTCAACAATGCCGGCATCACCCGCGACAACCTGCTGATGCGGATGAAGGACGAGGACTGGCAGGCGATCCTCGACACCAACCTGACCAGCGTGTTCCGCACCTCCAAGGCGGTGCTGCGGGGCATGATGAAGGCGCGCAAGGGCCGCATCGTCAACATCGCCTCGGTGGTCGGCGTGACCGGCAATCCGGGCCAGACCAACTACGCCGCGGCCAAGGCCGGCATCATCGCCTTCTCCAAGTCGATGGCCAAGGAAATCGGCTCGCGCGGCATCACCGTCAACGTGGTCGCGCCGGGCTTCATCGATACCGACATGACCAAGGCGCTGCCCGAGGCGCAACGCGCCGCGCTGCTGGAGCAGATCGCGCTCGGCCAGCTCGGCCAGCCGGCCGACATCGCCAACGCGGTGGCGTTCCTGGCCGGCCCCGGGGCCGGCTACATCACCGGCGAAACCCTGCACGTGAACGGCGGGATGTACATGCCGTGAGCCTGCGGCGCAGGGATCGCGCCTAAGTGGCTGATCGGCGGGCGTTTGGGCGGCGCTGCAAGGGCCAGCCGGTTTCCACTACACTATCCAACGCGGCCATCGCAGCCCGATGGCGTTTTGTGAGTCCCTCACAGGAGCACCGCACATCCACGTGCGGGGATCCTAAAACTCGAACCACCACTACTCCATCTGGAGCGATATCCCAATGAGCACCATCGAAGAACGCGTCAAGAAAATCGTCGTCGAACAGCTCGGCGTCAAGGAAGAAGAAGTCACCAACAGCGCATCGTTCGTCGATGACCTCGGTGCCGACTCGCTGGACACCGTGGAACTGGTGATGGCGCTGGAAGAAGAGTTCGAGTGCGAGATTCCGGACGAAGAAGCCGAGAAGATCACCTCGGTGCAGCAGGCCATCGACTACGTCAAGGCGCACGTCAAGAGCTGATGCTCCGTTCTCGATCGCCATCGGCGCCTGCGTGGCCCCGGTGCGCGTGACAATCCCATGGGGCCGCGCATGCGGCCCTGTGTTTTTACAGCGTCAAGGCCGCGCGCATCGCGGTGAGGAGATTTCGCAATGAGCCGTCGTGTCGTCGTAACCGGCATGGGCCTGGTGTCGCCCCTGGGCAATGACCTGGCCAGCAGTTGGGAAGGGATCGTCAACGGACGGTCCGGCATCGGCCCGATCACCCAGATCGATGCGTCTCAGTTCACCACCAAGATCGCCGGCGAGATCAAGGATTTCGATCCGACCAAGTTCATCTCGTCCAAGGACGCGCGCAAGATGGATTCGTTCATCCATTACGGCGTCGGCGCCTCGTTCATGGCGCTGGACGATTCCGGCCTGGAGATCACCGAGGCCAATGCCGAACGCGTCGGCGCGATCCTCGGCTCGGGCATCGGCGGGCTGCTCGGCATCGAGGAGCAGACCATCAAATTCCACGAGGGCGGCGCGCGCAAGATCTCGCCGTTCTACGTGCCCAGCACCATCATCAACATGCTGCCGGGCCAGGTGAGCCTGATCAAAGGGCTGAAGGGGCCGACCTTCTCCGCGGTCTCGGCCTGCGCCACCTCCAACCATTCCATCGGCACGGCGATGCGCATGATCCAGCACGGCGATGCCGACGTGATGCTGGCCGGCGGCGCCGAGCGCGGCTCCTCGCCGACCTCGGTGGGCGGCTTCTGCTCGATGAAGGCGATGTCCACCCGCAACGACGATCCGGCCGCGGCCTCGCGGCCGTGGGACAAGGAGCGCGACGGCTTCGTGCTCGGCGACGGCGCCGGCGTGCTGGTGCTGGAGGAGTACGAACACGCCAAGGCGCGCGGCGCGCGCATCTATGCCGAACTGGTCGGCTTCGGCGCCAGCTCCGACGCCTTCCACATGACCGCCCCGAGCGAGGACGGCGAAGGCGCCGCGCGCAGCATGGTCGCGGCGATGCGGGACGCCAAGCTCAACCCCGAGCAGATCGATTATCTCAACGCGCACGGCACCTCCACGCCGCTGGGCGATCTGGCCGAGACCCTGGCGATGAAGCGCGCGCTGGGCGACCACGCCTACAAGACCATGGTCAGCTCGACCAAGTCGATGACCGGGCACCTGCTCGGCGCGGCCGGCGGCGCCGAGGCGATCTTCTCGGTGATGGCGATCCATGCCGGCGTGATCCCGCCGACGATCAACCTGCACGAGCCGGGCGAAGGTTGCGATCTGGACTACGTGCCGAACGTGGCGCGCGAGAAGAAGATCGACGTGGCGATGTCCAATGGGTTTGGTTTCGGCGGGACCAACGGGACCTTGGTGTTCAAGCGGATGTGAGTGGGGCTGGGAAGCGGGAATGGGGATTCGGGAATCGTAAAGGCGGTTCCGTCCCCTGACGCGATTCCGGCTTTCGTTGCACGTATGTGAGGGGCTGGGAATGGGGAATGGGGATTCGGGAATCGTAAAGGCGGTTCCGTCCCCTGACGCGATTCCGGCTTTCGTTGCACGTATGCGAAAGGCGTCTGGTGGGACGCCACCACCGTGGGCCGGCGGCGCTGGTCTGGCGGTGTTGGGCCTGCCGTGTCGCCGTCCATGCGGGGCGCGTTGGACGGCCTTCCGGTGCGAAGGCCGCCGTCGCTCCGACGCAATGCGGGTATACGCGGCCTTGTATCCACGGCGATGGCGTCGGTTCGTTCGATGCTCCGTTGTCGGTGGTCGAGGCGAGCGCTTCCGGCAGCGCTGAACTGGCTTGGACGCGCCATCATCCATACGGAGCAGGGTGCCGCTTCCTACGTCCTTCTCGCCCTTTCACCTTCTGCGGATTTGCGATGCTGCGTACCGTTCCCCTGCCGGCCGACACCGACTTGCTGGCCTTGCACCGCCTGGCGCCGCAGCGCTATCCGCTGTTGCTGGAATCGGCGGCGTCGGGCACGGCGCAGGGCCGCTGGGATCTGCTGCTGATCGCCAGCGGCGAGGGCCTGCGCCTGGATCGCGACGGCGTGACCCGGGATCTGCATGGCGGCGCACGCGACGGCGATTTCCTGGCCGCGCTGGACGCGCGCTGGCAGGCCGAACGCTGCGCGCGCGACGAGCCGCGCTGGCCGTTCCGCGGCGGCTGGGCGCTGTTGCTGGACTACGAACTGGCGGCGCAGGTCGAGCCGGTGCTGCGCTTGCCGCAGGGACCGGCGGCAACGCCGACCGCGCTGGCGCTGCGCTGCCCCGCCGCGTTGCTGCGCGACCATGCCAGCGGCGAGTGCGTGGCGCTGGCCGAACCGGCGCATGCGGCGTTGCTGGAGACGCTGTTCGGCGACCTGCGGGCGCTGCCCGATGCCGCGCCGCTGCCCGAGTGGGTGCCGCCGTTGCAGGTGCAGGAAGACCCGCCGCAGCGCTTCGTCGATGGCGTGCGCCGCATCCTCGACTACCTGCGCGCCGGCGACGTATTCCAGGTCAACCTGTCGCGGCGCTGGTCGGCGCGCTTCGCCGCCGCGCTGGATCCGGCCGCGCTGTACGCGCAACTGCGCCGCGCCAATCCGGCGCCGTTCGCCGGCCTGTTCGTCGGTCACGGCCGTGCGGTGGTCAGTTCCTCGCCGGAACGGCTGGTATCGGTGCGCGGCGACGTCGTCGAGACCCGGCCGATCGCCGGCACCCGCCCGCGCGCGCCCGGCGACGACGAGGCCGCGCGCATCCGCGAACTGGTCGGGCACCCCAAGGAGCGCGCCGAGCACGTGATGCTGATCGACCTGGAGCGCAACGACCTGGGCCGGGTCTGCACGCCGGGCAGCGTCGAGGTCGATGAGCTGATGACGGTGGAGAGCTACGCCCACGTGCACCATATCGTCAGCAACGTGCGCGGTCGGCTGCGCGACGGGATCAGTCCCGGCGAGGTGATCCGCGCCACCTTCCCCGGCGGCACCATCACCGGCTGCCCCAAGGTGCGCTGCATGCAGATCATCGCCGAGCTGGAGCAGGTGCCGCGCGGCGCCTACACCGGCGCGTTCGGCTGGCTCAACCGCGACGGCGACATGGATCTGAACATCCTGATCCGCACCGCCGAGGTGGACGGCGCGCAGGCGCAGTTCCGCACTGGCGCCGGCATCGTGTTCGACTCCGATCCCGAGCGCGAACTGGACGAGACCCGGGCCAAGGCGCGCGGCCTGCTGCGCGCGCTGGAACCGTGAGCCGCGCGCTCGCGGTACCGGCCGACGCCGGCCGCGCGGTATCCTGCACGCCATTGAATTCGCTTCGAGGTGGCCGTGGCTTGGGCTAAACGCGGGTGTCTGACCCTGCTGGCGACATTGCTGGTGCTGGCGCTGCTGCTGGCCGCGGCCGGCGCCTGGTGGTGGCAGGGCTATCGCGCCTTCGCCGACCAGCCGCTGCAGGCGACCCAGCCCAGCGTGGAGGTGGCGCGCGGCGCGTCGCTCAACGGCGTGCTGCGCAAGCTGCGCGCCGCCGGCGTGACGCAGGGCAGCGACCTGCAATGGCAGCTGCTGGCGCGCGAACTGGGCGTGGCCGGCAAGCTCAAGTTCGGCGAGTACGCGCTGCAGCCGGCACCGAGCCCGCGCGAGCTGCTGCTGCGCATGCGCAAGGGCCAGGTGATCCAGTACCGCTTCACCATCGTCGAAGGCTGGAACGTGCGCCAACTGCGCACGGCGCTGAACGCGGCCACGCCGCTGGTGCACACCACCGCCGAGCTCAGCGACAGCGAACTGATGGCCAGGCTCGACCAGCCCGGCCAGCACCCGGAAGGCCGCTTCCTGCCCGAGACCTACCTGTACCAGCGCGGCGACACCGACCTGCAACTGCTGCGCCGCGCGCATGCGGCAATGGACAAGGCGCTGGCCGAGGCCTGGGACGCGCGCGCCAAGGACCTGCCGTTGCAGTCGCCGGAGCAGGCGCTGATCCTGGCCTCGATCGTGGAGAAGGAAACCGGCCTGGCCGCCGAGCGGCCGCAGATCGCCGGCGTGTTCGTGCGCCGCCTGCAACTGGGCATGAAGCTGCAGACCGACCCGACCGTGATCTACGGCATCGGCAGCGCCTATGACGGCAACATCCGCAAGCGCGACCTGGAAACCGACACGCCGTACAACACCTACACCCGCGCCGGCCTGACCCCGACCCCGATCGCCATGCCCGGCCGCGACGCGCTGCGCGCCGCGACCAATCCGGCGCCCGGCGACAGCCTGTACTTCGTCGCCATCGGCGACGGCAGCGGCGCGCACGCGTTCTCCGCCAACTATGCCGAACACAACGCGGCCGTGGCGCGTTACCTGCAGCGCCTGCGCCAGGCGCGCAGCGGCGCGGCGGTGACGCCATGAGCGAGGCCGTGCTGCGCCACCATCGCTTCGTCAGCCTGGAAGGCGGCGAGGGCGCCGGCAAGACCACCGCGATCAACGCGATCCGCGACTGGCTGCAGGCGCAGGGCCACGAGGTGGTGCTGACCCGCGAACCGGGCGGCACGCCGCTGGCCGAGCGCATCCGCGGACTGCTGCTGGACAAGGCACCCGGCGAGGCCGCCGAACCGCTGGCCGCCGAGACCGAACTGCTGCTGGTGTTCGCCGCGCGCGCCCAGCACGTGCGCGAGGTGATCCGTCCGGCGCTGCAGCGCGGCGCCTACGTGGTCAGCGACCGCTTCACCGATTCCAGCTACGCCTACCAGGGCGAGGGCCGCGGCCTGGACCGCGCCTGGATCGCCGACCTGGAGCGGCGCGCGGTCGGCCTGCAGCCCGGGCTGACCCTGCTGCTGGACCTGGACGTGCAGATCGGCCGCGCCCGCACCAGCGGCCGCGACCTGTGGCCGGACCGGATCGAGAGCGAGCAGGACGACTTCTTCCAGCGCGTGCGCGCCGGCTTCCGCCAGCGCGCCGCGCAGGATCCGCAGCGCTTCCGCGTCGTCGACGCCAGCCAGCCGCCGCAGGCGGTGGCCCACGACGTGGCGGCCGCGCTGGCGGCCTGGGTGCAGCAGGAGCGCACGCCATGAGTGTCGCGGCGACCGACGCGCTGCCCTTCGCGCCCTGGCAGCAGCGCGCCTACGACCAGACCGTGGCCGCGCTCGACGCCGGCCGCCTCGGCCATGGCCTGCTGATCTGCGGGCCGGATGGCCTGGGCAAGCGCGCGGTGGCGCTGAAGCTGGCCGCGCACGTGCTGGGCCAGGGCGAACCGGCCGCGAACCTGCGCAGCGCGCAGTTGATCGCCGCCGGCACCCATCCGGACCTGCAACTGATCTCGTTCATCCCCAACCGCACCGGCGACAAGCTGCGCACCGAGATCGTCATCGAACAGGTGCGCGAGATCTCGCAGAAGCTGGCGCTGACCCCGCAGTACGGCGTGGCTCAGGTGGTGGTGGTGGACCCGGCCGATGCGATCAACCGCGCGGCCTGCAACGCCTTGCTCAAGACCTTGGAGGAGCCGCAGCCCGGCCGCTATCTTTGGTTGATCAGCGCGCAGCCGGCGCGGCTGCCGGCGACCATCCGCAGCCGTTGCCAGCGCCTGGAATTCAAGTTGCCGCCGGCCGACGAGGCGATCGCCTGGCTGCTGGCGCAGGAGTTCCCGGAGAAGACCGCGCGCGAAGCGCTGGACGCCGCGCGCGGCCATCCCGGCCTGGCCGCGCAGTGGCTGCGCGAGGACGGCCTGAAGCTGCGCCGGCAGGTGGCCGCCGACCTGGAGCAGGTCGCCGCGGGCAAGCTGGGCACGCTCGACGCGGCGCAGCGCTGGAGCGCCGATGGCCTGGCCGAGCAGCGCCTGGGCCACGCCGCCGACCTGGCGCTGGCGCAGGCGACGCAGGCCGGCTTGACCGACCCGGCGCGATTGCACAAGCTGGCCGCCTGGTTCGACGCAGCCAATCGCACCCGCGACCTGCTGCGCACCACCGTTCGTGGCGACCTGGCCATCGCGGAACTGTTGCTGGCCTGGCGCGACGGCGATCGCCCGGCCCGGAAGGGGGCACAACGATGAGTGCGATGAGCGGACGCCAGGGCATCCTGTCGCTGGCGGTGAAGGACAAGGCGGCGCTGTACAACGCCTACATGCCGTTCGTGAAGAACGGCGGCATCTTCGTGCCCACGCCCAAGCGCTACTTCCTGGGCGACGAAGTGTTCCTGCTGCTGACCCTGCCCGATTCCAGCGAGCGCCTGCCGGTGGCCGGCAAGGTGATCTGGGTGACCCCGATGGGCGCGCAGGGCAACCGCACCGCCGGCATCGGCGTGCAACTGCCGGACAACAACGAGGGCGAGACCATCCGCAACAGAATCGAGACCCAACTGGCCGGCACCCTCAATGCCGACAAGCCCACGCAGACCATGTAGTGGCGGCGCGGGTAGCGCGCGTGCGGAGGCCATTGACGCCAGCCGCAGCACCCCTATAATGTGCGGCTCGCGACACGGGCGGTTAGCTCAGCGGTAGAGCATTGCCTTCACACGGCAAGGGTCGCAGGTTCGAACCCTGCACCGCCCACCACGAATTCGAGTTGCAACGAAAGCCGGCCTAGGGCCGGCTTTTTTGTTGGCCTGCGTATGCCGTGCACATCGGCATCAACGGCGAGCAAGTGACTGCGGCATGTGGAAGTGGCGAGTCACACGTAGTGGTAACGCACCTGCGCGATCAGCAAGACGTCGTGCTCGACCTTGTAGACGATGCGGTGCTCGTCGGTGATGCGCCGCGACCAATAGCCGGCCAGGGCATGGCGTAGCGCTTCGGGCTTGCCGATGCCCTGGAAAGGATCGCGTTGAATGGCTTTGATCAGGTCGTTGATGCGCTTGAGCATCTTCTTGTCGGTCTGTTGCCAGTAGAGGTAGTCCTCCCAGGCAGGGTCCGAGAACTGCAGCGTCACTCGACCAGCTTCCGCGCCTTGCCGCGGCCGGATTCGAGCTGGGCGATGGATTCCAGCAGGCGTTGCGCGTTCTTCGGGCTGCGCAGCAGATAGGCGGTTTCCTCCATCGCCTTGTAGTCCTCCAGCGACAGCATCACCACGGCCTGCTCGCGGCTGCGCGTAATGATCACCGGCTCGTGGTTGTTGACCACGCGGTCCATGGTGTCCGCAAGAGCGGCACGTGCAGCGCTGTAGGTGATGGTGTCCATGATCGGCTCCGACTTGTACAATAAATCGTACAATTTTATGGGTGCCTGTCAAGGGCGTCCGGCAGGCGAGAGCTTGGGGATTCTGGATCGAGTCGAGCAAGTCAGGCCGCACTTGGCCGTGGTCGACTCACGACCCGCTCACGCCAGCGCCCGATACTGCAGGCATGCCCGAGGGTCCTTCGATCGTCATCCTGAAAGAAGAGGCGGCCGCGTTCGCGGGGCGCAAGGTGCTGCGGGTGTCCGGCAACAGCAAGCTGGACCTGGAGCGGATGCGCAACCGCAAGATCCTGTCGCTGCGCAGTTGGGGCAAGCACTTCCTGATCGAGTTCGACGGGTTCAGCGTGCGCATCCATTTCCTGCTGTTCGGCAGCTATCGGATCAATGCGCGCAAGGACGCGTCGCCGCGGCTGAGCCTGGGCTTCGCCAAGGGCGAGGAACTGAATTTCTACGCGTGTTCGGTCAAGTTCATCGAGGGCGCGCTGGACGCCGCCTACGACTGGACGGCGGACGTGATGCAGCCGGAGTGGGACGCGGCGCAGGCGCGGCGCAAGTTGCGGCTGCGGCCGCGCACGCTGGCCGCCGATGCCTTGCTGGACCAGGACGTGTTCGCCGGGGTTGGCAACATCATCAAGAATGAGGTCTTGCATCGCATCCGCGTGCATCCGGAGAGCGAAATCGGGGCATTGCCGCCGCGCAAGCTGGGCGAACTGGTGACGCAGGCGCGCGAGTACAGCTTCGATTTCTACACTTGGAAAAAAGCCTTCGTGCTGAAGAAGCACTATCAGGTGCACACCAAGACGGTCTGTCCGCGCGACGGCCATCTGTTGACCTACCGCAAGCACCTGGGCAAGGCGCAGCGGCGCGCGTTCTTCTGCGAGCGTTGCCAGCGCCGCTATGCGCTGGACGCTTCCGAAGCATGAGCCTTTTAAAAAAGGCGTCGTTCGCGATCGGTGAATTCGGATCCCTATGCGATCGCCGCGGCGCTCCTCGCTGTCGCGCGATCGGATGCTGAGACTCCTGCGTAGCGCATTGCAACCGTCGGAACGGTTTGCCGCTCAGGAAGCAAGCGCCAGTTCGTCGCCGGCAAGTCGGTGGATTCCCAGTTCCGTGTGCAGTCCGGCCCAGCCGCTGTCGGTGATGTGGATCGCGCGCGAGCCGTCGCTGCGGCGCAGCCAGTGTTTGGCGCAAAGCAGCGCAAGCAACTCGACGCCGAGCGGTCCGGCGAGGTGGTGCTTGCGTTCGGTCCAGTCCAGGCACTGTCGTGCGATGCCGAGCCTGGTCGGGACGAGGCGCGCAACGTCCAGCCCCATCCGCGCGAACCATGCGCTGCCTTCGGCGGACACCGCGTATTTCTTGTCGTCTTGTCTGACGATCAGCGCGCGCCGCTCCAGCGCTTCGGTCACTGCGATGCCCAGTCGCCCCGCCAGGTGGTCGTAACAGCATCTGGCCAAGGTCAGTGATTGTTGCTTGCGCCCCGCTTTCCGGCATCGCGGTGCGGCGGGCGCGGCGAGAGTCGCCAGATTCTCCAGTGCGAACGCGACGTGCGAACCGGCCAGCCGGTAGTAGCGGTGGCGGCCTTGGACCTCGACCGCCAGCAAGCCGCCGTCCAGCAGTTTCGCCAGGTGCGAACTCGCCGTCTGCGGGGTGACGCCGCCGGCGAAGGCGAGCTCCCCGGCGGGCAGTGCGCGCCCATCGATCAGCGCCATCAACATGGCGGCGCGGGCGGGATCGGCGATGAGGAACGCGGTCGCGGCAAGCTTGGGCTGTTCGACCGGCATCGTGTGCACTCCTGGCGGGCGCGGCCATCATAGACCGCGCCTTGCCGGAACGCTTCGACACGCATCGAATCGACGGCCTGCGCATGTTCCTAGACTGCAGTGCACTGCATCGGAGTGTCTTGCATGAGCGAAATCGAAGCGCGATCGAGCGGATCGGAGGGCGATGCCCGCCGCATCTTCGAGCAATGGCACAAAAACGTTGTCGAGCGGAATCTGGATGCGCTGATGGCGTTGTACGCGGAAGACGCGATGCTGGAAACGCCCTTGGCCTATGTGGTCTCTGCAGAGCGGCAGGATGGAAGGCTGCAGGGACGCGAGGCGCTCAGGGCGTTCTTCGCGGCGTCCTTCGCCCATCCCGAAAACGGCCTCGGCCGCTGGTATCGCGGCGGCCGTTGGCATGCTTCGCAGCGCCAGGTGGTCTGGGAATATCCGCGAGAAACGCCGGACGGCGATCAGGTCGACCTGGTGGAAGTCATGGATCTGGATGCGCGTGGCCTGATCGCGTGCCATCGGGTGTACTGGGGCTGGAAAGGCGTACAGACGCTGCTGACGGGGTTGGGCCGGAAGCCATAGTCGGTACCGCGCAAGCTGCGCGGCGCAATCGGGTCTGGCAACGACCATCGTCTGCTCGGTTCCGAGTGGGCGGCGTGGCCATTGGCGATAGCCGCTCGAAGGCGTTCCCGGCGTTTGCAGCAAGTGTGCGCTGTAGGGCGAGGCCGTCAAGAGCGGGATTTTGTGGCCATGCTGCACACTTGCGACGGTTATGATGGTCGCCATAACAAACGCTTCAAAAAACTTGCGAAGCACTTGAAGGAAAAAAAATGGCGATCACCCGGTTTCTGGTTATTGGTTTGTTCTCGCTTTGCCCCGTGGCGCCTGCGCTCGCTGGCGCCGCTGCGCTGCATTCGGGCAAGTACGAGGGGCTGATGCTCGCGGTGACGCCCGAGCACCGGGTCGAAGGCTTCTATTCGGAAGAGATGGGCGAGGGCGTGAGCCGCCGTTGTGCGTTCTACCTGCAGGGCAAGGCCGAGGGGACCGCCCCGGTCGCGGTCAACACGTGGTTGGACGATGCCTATCCCGGCACGGTGGCGGCTTCGTCCGATGGCGTGACGCTGACCGTGAAGCAGGGCCGTCAGCATCCCGGTTGCCTCAGTGTGCTGATACCGGAAATCGCCACTGGCCTGGACCTGACCCGGACCGCCAGCAAAAAATGGATCGGCCTGGTGACGGTGTCCGCCGACAAGGCGTATCTGCAGAAGGCGCCGGGTGCCAGGACGCCCAAGGGCGCCTATGTCGTCAAGCACGATGTGGTGGGCGTGCTGGCGTTCAAGGATGGCTGGGCCCAGGTCGAATTCATCAATGCCAGGAATGGTTCGTTCACGGGTTGGATCGATCACGACCAATACGCGCGCCTGACCGCTCCTGCCCACTGATCGCGGGCGCCGCACGTCGCAATGGGGGAGCGTGCCGGATGCAATTTCTCCGCTCCGCCGCACTACCGGTTTCCGCTACTCGATTCGCGGAGTTTTGACGGATAAGGGAACCGGATTCATTCGACCTGTCCATCCCGTTCGCCAGAAGAGCGTGGCCGTCGATGCGCATGCCATGCTCGGCAAGATTCGACCATGGTCGTGCGTTTGATGCGTCGCACGCCTTGATCGAAGACGACGCCCAGGTGGGCGTTTGTCGGCTTGACATCGCGGTTGCGCGCAGTCGCATTCGGCAATGACGGGGCCAACTCTCCTGGCAGGTCGACGACCGAGCGCGCATGCGTTCGGCGATTGCGGTCTGCCGTGCATCGCCAGCGGATTTTCTGCCGTCGAATTGCGCCAGCGAGCCAGCCAGCCCGAACGCGCCCCGAACACCGGATGGCTGTGCGCACGCTCCGACATGGGCGCCGTCCGTGCTTGCGCCATGGACGGCGCGCAGCGACGTTGCCGTCGCACTTCGCTCCGCTGATCCGATTGTTCGATCCGCCGCCGCCGGGTTTCGTCGCAACACGGCTGGCGACGGCAGTTGCCTCGGCTATCTTCCATCGGCGCTGTCCGCACTGAGCGGATGGCGATACGCGCGGCCCGATGCCGCTGCGGCCTGTTTGCCGGTGCTCTCGGTGGTGGTGTGGCGATGCCGCATCGCGCGCTGCAGTGCTGTGCAGCGATGTGCTGCAGCGCTTCAACCCTGCGCGGCCGCATGGGGATGGCGGTCTTCGTCTCCGCTTGGGAGCAGCTATGAACAAGACACTCGCCGCGCTGGGTTTTTCGTGTTTGCTGATGGTGTGCGCGCCGGTGCAGGCGGCACTGGTGGAGTGCGACAGCATGGCCGCGACGGCCAGGCTCGTGGCCAGGTATCGCCAGTTGGGCGGGCCGTTGTCGGACATCGCCAGCCACGGTTCGATCGGGTCGAGCAAGGCCAGGCGCGAACTGGCCGCCACCATCTACCGCGAACGCCTGGGCGAAGCGGATGCGGTGCAGCGGGCGATGCAAGCATGTGGCCGCGCGGCGGATGCGCCCGCGCAATAACAGCGCCGGCCCGTTCGACGCGCAAGGCATGCAGCGTCGTGCTCATCGACTCAATGGAAATCGCGGCTGCGGATGTCCAGTCCGAGCAGCAGCGGGGTCAGGTCTTCGAGGTGGCCGGCGATCAGGTGACGCACGCCGTCGGTGGTTTCCAGGCGGCCGCGCACCGCCAGCAACCTGGATTCGATCAGCGCCTGGCGCTGGCGATCGGCCAGGCGCCGCCACACCACCACGTTGACCAGGCCGTGTTCGTCCTCGAGGGTGACGAAGGTGACGCCGCTGGCGGTCTGCGGGCGTTGGCGCATGGTCACCAGGCCGGCGATGGCGACCGCGCTGGCGTGGGGCAGGGCGCGCAGCTCGGCGGAGTGGCGGTAGCGGCGCGCGGCTAGCTGCCGGCGCAGCAACGCCATGGGGTGCTTGCCCAAGGTGGTGCCGATCGTTGCGTAGTCGGCGCGGATGTCTTCGCCGAGACTGGGCAGCGGCAGCGCCACCTGCGGTTCCGGCGTGGCCGCGAGTGCCTCGAACAGCGGCCGCTGCGCTTCGACCCCGGCCACCGCCCAGCGTGCGCGGTGGCGGTGCCCGGCCAGTGCTTTCAACGCGCCGGCGTCGGCGAGCGCGGCGCGGGCCTTGTCGTCGAGCGCGGCACGGTGGCACAGGTCGGCGAGGTCGTGGAACGGTGCCTGCGCGCGCGCCTGCTGCAGGCGCAGCGCGGCGTCCTCGGCCAGGCCGCGGACCATGCGCAGGCCCAGGCGGATCGCCGGCTGCACCGTCGGATCGGCGCTGTAGGCTTCCAGGCCGCAGTCCCAGTCGCTGTAGCGCACGTCCACCGGCCGCACCTGCAGGCCGTGGCGGCGCGCGTCCTGCAGCAGTTGATCGGGGCTGTAGAAGCCCATCGGCCAACTGTTGATCAGCGCGCAGGTGAACGCGGCCGGTTCGTGGCACTTGAGCCAGCAACTGGCATAGGTGAGCAGGGCGAAGCTGGCGGCGTGGCTTTCGGGAAAGCCGTAGCTGCCGAAGCCCTTGATCTGCTCGAAGATGCGCGCGGCGAATTCGGCGGTGTAGTTCCTCTCCAGCATGCCCTTCAGCAATTTGTCGCGATGCGGTTCCAGCCCGCCGTGGCGCTTCCAGGCGGCCATCGAGCGACGCAGTTGGTCGGCTTCGTCGGGCGTATAGCCAGCGGCGACCACTGCGAGCTGCATCACCTGTTCCTGAAACAAGGGCACGCCGAGCGTTCGTTCGAAGACCTTGAACAGTTCCGGAGGCAGATCGTCCATGTCTTCTTCTTGGTTGCGACGGCGCAGGTAGGGATGCACCATGCCGCCTTGGATCGGCCCAGGGCGCACGATCGCCACCTGGATCACCAGGTCGTAGAACTCTTTCGGGCGCAGCCGAGGCAGCATCGCCATCTGCGCGCGCGATTCGATCTGGAACACACCGATGGTGTCGGCGCGCTGGATCATCCGATACGTCTGCTCGTCTTCGGCGGGAATGCTGGCAAGGTCCAGGTCGCGGCCGCGGTGCGCACGCAGCAGGTCCAGGGTGCGGCGCAGCGCGCTGAGCATGCCCAGCGCGAGCACGTCGACCTTCATCAGCCCGACCAGTTCCAGGTCGTCCTTGTCCCACTGGATCACCGTGCGCTCGGCCATGGTCGCGTTCTCCACCGGCACCAGGGTGTGCAGCGCATGCTCGGAGATGACGAAGCCGCCGGGGTGCTGCGACAGGTGCCGCGGGAAGCCGATCAATTGCCCGGTGAGCACCAGCAGCCGGCGCATCAGCGGCGTGTCCGGGTCGAAACCGCGTTCGCGCAGCAGGTCCTGCGCCGATTCCACCGGATCGCGCTGGCCCAGCGCGGAGGACAGCGCATCGACGGTGTCGCTGGGCAGGCCCAGCGCGCGCGCCACGTCGCGCACCGCGCTGCGCGTGTGGTAGCTGATCGCCACCGCCGCCAGCGCGGCGCGCTCGCGGCCGTAGTGGCTGAAGATGTACTGGATCACTTCCTCGCGGCGATCGTGCTCGAAATCGATGTCGATGTCCGGCCGCTCCTTGCGCTTCTCGGAGATGAAGCGCTCGAACAGCATGCCGATGCGGTCCGGGTCGATCGCGGTGATGCCCAGCGCGTAGCACACCGCCGAGTTGGCCGCCGAGCCGCGGCCCTGGCACAGGATGTCCTTTGAGCGCGCGAAGCGCACCAGGTCGTAGACGGTGAGGAAGTACGACTCGTAGCCCAGCCGCTGGATCACCCCGAGTTCGTGCTCGATCAGGCGCCGCGCCTTGTCCGGCACGCCGTGCGGCCAGCGCTTGGCCGCGCCTTGTTCGGTGAGGGTGCGCAGCCATTGCGTGGGCGTGTGCCCGGGCGGCACCAGTTCGTGGGGATACTCGTACTGCAGTTGGCCGAGGTCGAATTCGCATCGCTGCGCGATGCGTACTGTCTCGGCCAGCAACGCGGCCGGGTACAACGACGCCAGTGTCGCGCGCGGGCGCAGGTGGCGTTCGCCGTTGGGATACAGGTGGGCGCCGGCTTCGTGCAACGGCAGGCGTTGGCGGATCGCGGTCAGTGTGTCCTGCAGCGCGCGACGGCCGCGCGCGTGCATGTGCACGTCGCCGCTGGCCACCGCGGGCAGTTGCAGCGCATGTGCCAACTGCAGGCGCGCCTGCAGCAGCGCGGCATCGTCGGGACCGCGCAGCAATTCCACCGCCAGCCAGAGCCGTTGCGGGAAGCGCGCCTGCAGCCAGGTGCCGTCCGCTGCGTCGTCGCTGTCACCGCGTGGCAGCCACAGGCACAGCAGGCCCGAGCCGTCGTCCACGCTGGCAAGATCCTCGCGCAGCGCACGATAGGTGCCTTTGTCGGCGCGGCGCCGGGCCAGGGTGATCAGCCGGCACAGCCGCTGGTAGCCGTGCAGGGTCTCGGCCAGCAGCACCAGCTTGGGCCCGTGCTCGAACTGGATCTCGCTGCCGACGATCAGGTGCAGGCCCATGTCACGGGCCGCCTGCCACGCGCGCACGATGCCGGCCAGGCTGCATTCATCGGTGATCGCCAGGGCGCGGTAGCCGTGGCGCAGCGCGCGTTCGCACAGTTCCCAGGGGTGCGACGCGCCGCGCTGGAAACTGAAGTTGGAAAGGCAATGCAGTTCGGCGTAGTCGGGCAGTGGGGGGGCGGCTGGCGTACGCGGCGCGCTGGCGACGGGTGCGCTGGCTTGCGCAGGTGTTGGCGTCGGCAGCAGCCGCAGGCGTGGCGGCATGCGCGGGTGCGGCGGTGTGTGGCTCATGCGAACCAGCCGTGCAGCATCAGCGCGTCCGGCGCATCGGCCGGCGCGAACACCCAGGCGCGCTGGCCCTGGCGGGTGCGCACGATGTAGTAGTCGCGGCGCACGTCGCCGTCGTCCCACCAGCCGCTTTCGATGCGTTCCGGGCCGGCCAGGCGTTCGGGATCGCGCTCGCGCAGCGGGATCGGCCGGGTCAGCAGCCAGCCCGGGCGCGGCAGTGCGGTTGCGGCAGGGATGGCGGCCGCGCTCGGCTTGTTCGCCTTGCCGCCCTGCGCCGGCTTGCCCGATTCGGCGCGCCAGGCCCGTTCGGGACGAGGGTCGGCATGCGCGCGCAGGCCGTGCACGGCCTCGTCGCCGAGGCGCGCGCGCAGGCGTTCGCGCAGTTGTTCCCAGGGCAGCGCCTGCTGCGCGCGGTCGTCGAACAGTTCGCGCGCGGCGGGCACGAACGGCGGCAGTTCGTCGGCGCGCAGGCGCATGGCCTGCACCGGCGCCGGCACGCTGGCGTGTTGCAGGCGGCCGCGCGCCAGTTCGAACAGCATCGCCGCGTCGCGTTCGGCGGCGAGCAGCCCGACCGGCACCACGCTGTCGTCCAGGCCTTCGTGCTCCAGATGCAACTGGAAGCGCTGCACGCCGCCGTCGCGCCCGGCCAGGAACGCGGCCAGGTCGGCGGTCAGCCGGCGCAGCGGGAACAGCAGCGCCTGGCTGGATTCCACCGGGTAGCCCAGTTCCAGCCGCGCATCGAAGCGGTCCGGCGGCAGGTAGTACTGCAGCGGTAGCGGCGCCTGTCCGCGCAAGGCGTCCAGGTGCTGCAGCAGCGCCGGCGGATAGCGCCTTGCCAGTGCCGTGCGCGGCAAGGCGAACAGATGGTGCAGCCGGCGCAGGCCCATCCGCGCGAAGGCCTCGGCCAGGCCCGCCGGCAGTCCGGCGCGGGCGATCGGCAACTGGCCCAGCGCGCCGTGCAGCGCGGCGTTGTCGAGCAGGGCGATGCCGTCGTGCGCATTGGCCAGCACGCGCGCGGCCAGCGGATGCGGCGCGACCACGATGCGGTGGCGGAACCCCAGTGCGGTCAGCCCCTCGCGCAGGCGCGCCTCGAAGCGCGGCCAGGGCCCGAACAGGCCGAGACTGGCCTCGATCTCCAGCAGCAGCGCGCCGGGATAGTCGGTGCTGACCAGCGAGCTGAAACGGTACGCCCAGGCCGCGAGGAATTGCTGGCTGCGGCGGCTTTCCTCCGCATCGTGCAGCGCGGTGGCGAAGCGGTCGCACAGCGCCTGCGCGGTGGCCAGCGTTTGCCCGGGTTGCAGGCCGCGCGCGCGCGCCGCGGCGTTGACCGCCTTCAGCGTGCGCCGCTGCGGCGGGCCGGCGAGCAGGGCCAACGGTTGGTCCGGCGTCGGCCAGCGCCGCAGCACCGTGTCGAGCGCCAGGTGCGGCAGCAGGATGCAGGCCCAGCGCATGCGCGCGCCTTCAAGCCGAGGCCGGCGCCGGCGCGGCCAGCGCGGACAACGCGATCGCGCGCGCCGGCGGCATGCCGCCGCGGCACTTGAGCACGCGCAGCTGCGCCGGTGCGGCCTCGATGGCCAGGCGCAGCGCGGCCGGGGACGGATTGGCCGCGGCTTTCAGTGGCCGATAGGCGAAGCCCAGCGCGCGCCCGGTCTCGGCCGCCACCTGCAGCCGGCGCAGGGTCTTGTCGTTGGCCAGCGCCGGCCAGCACAGCACCGCCGCGCAACTGCCCGAGCGCAGGCATTGTTCGGCGGCCCAGGCCGCGTCCGCGCCGGCGCGCACGATCTGCAGCTGCGGCAGCGCCACCCCGGCCTGTTCCCAGGCGCCGGGGTAGGGCAGGTAGGGCGGATCGACCAGGACGATGCGGCCGCCGCCCTGCGACAGCCGCGCCAGCGTCGGCCACAGCAGCTGCAGTTCGCCGATGCCGTCGGCGGCGTGCAGCAGTTCGGTCAGCGCCATCTCCGGCCAGCCGCGCGCCGGCAACGCGGCGTCGAGCGCGGCATGGCCGGTAGGCTGCGCGCTGGGCGGCAGCGCGGTCGGCTGGCCGCGCCAGACCCGGCGTTCGGCCAGCAGGCGGTCGAGGGCGACGACGGCCGCCATCAGCCTTGCCGGATCAGCCCGCAGTAATGGCCTTCGATGGCGAAGTCCTGGCCCGGCTGCACCACGATCGGCGCATAGGCCGGATTGCGCGGCAGCAGCCGGATGCGTTCGCCGTCGTGCCGGTAGCGCTTGATGGTGAGTTCGCCGTCCAGCCGCGCCACCACGATCTGCCCGTTGCGCGCATCGGCGGCACGGCGCACCCCGACCAGGTCGCCGTCGAGGATGCCGTCGTCGATCATCGAGTCGCCCTGCACGCGCAGCAGGTAGTCCGGACGCAGTGCGAACAGCGCACGGTCCAGCCGCAGTTGCTGGTCCAGGCCGATATCGGCGCCGATCGGCGCGCCGGCGGCGACCCGGCCCAGCACCGGCAAGCGCATCAGCTCGCTGCGCGGCTGCGCCTGCGCCGGTCGCAGGCTGCGCGCCTGCTGCGGCACATGCTCCAGCAGGCCGGCCTCGACCAGCGCCTGCACGTGCTTGCGCGCGGCATTGCGCGAGGCGAAGCCGAAGCGTTCGGCGATCTCAGCCAGGCTCGGCGGCCGCCCGGCCTGCTCGGCGCAGTCGTGGACGTAGGCGAGGATGGCGGCGCGTTGTGGGGACAGGGGAGGCATGGTGTACATTTGTACACCTTCGCGGCGGTTTTGGCGATGCGCATGGTGAGCCAGGTGGGGTGGGCTGTTGGGCGCCCGGCGCGACGCAGTGGGAATACTAATTTTGTAGTTGACAGCGCATCGCGATGCGCTCTAGGCTGGTTTCAACTAATTTCTTAGTCGTCCACATGGCCCGCCCCGCGTCTTCCTCACCGACCAATGCCGAGCGGCAGATCCTGGAAGTCCTGTGGGACCGCAAGGAAGCCTCGGTGCGCGACGTCGCCGATCAATTGGCGCAGCAACGGCCGGTGGCCTACACCACGGTGCTGACCCTGCTCAAGGTGCTGGAGAAGAAGGGGCTTGTCAGCTACCGCACCGAGGGCCGCGCCTTCATCTATCGCGCCACCCTCAGTCGCGCCAAGGCGCGCCGGCAGGCGCTGGAGCAGTTGCTGAAGCAGTTCTTCAACGGCTCGCCCGACGTGCTGGCGCAACATCTGATCGACGAGCATGCGCTCGGCGACGACGAAATCGCGGCGCTGCGGCGTCGTGTGGATGCGGCCGCCGACAAGGATGCACAGCCATGACCACGGCGCTCGACGTCCTGCTGCATCTGGCGTTGCAGCATGTGTGGCAGAGCGCGTTGCTGCTGGCACTGGCCTTGGGCATCGCACGCCTGCGGCCGCTGAGCGCGGCGCTGCGTGCCGGCTTCGTGGGGTGTCTGTTCCTGGCGGCGGTGGTGGCGCCGTTACTGGCGTTGTCGCCGGCGATCGACCTGCCGTTGCGGCCGACCGCAGCGGTGCCGCAGGCGGCGTCGCGTGCGCCAGTGCCGATGCCGCAGGCGCTGCAGGTCGCCGCCGCACCCGCGCCAGCGATCGCCACATCGTCCCGTGCCGATGTCGTGCAATGGCTCGCGCTGCTGTGGCTGCTGGGCACGGTGTGGTCGTTGCGTGGGCTCGGCTTGGCATACCGGCAAGCGCGACGCCTGCGCGCCGAGGCCGTGCCGTGCGCGGCGTTCGATGCGGCGATCGCCGCCGCGCGGATGCGGGTGGAGGTGCGCGTGTCCGATGCGGTGTCCAGCCCGATGCTGGTCGGCCTGCGTCGTCCGTGCGTGCTGCTGCCGCGCGGCATGGCGCAATCGCTGCCCGAGCCGCTGTTGCTGGGCATCCTGCATCACGAACTGGCGCATGTGCGCCGCCGCGATCTCTGGGCGGCGTTGCTGCAGCGGCTGTGCCTGGCGCTGTACTGGTGGAGTCCGGCGTTGCGCATGCTGGGCGCGCAACTGGACCTGGCGCGCGAACTAGCCTGCGACGCCGCCGCGGCACGACAGATGGGCAGCGGCCACCGCTATGCCGATGCATTGGTGGCTGCGTTGGAAGCGCGGGCGGCGCCAGGTGGCAGCCCAGTGCTGGGCACCGCCATGCTGGGGACGCGGCATGGCGTGCGGCGGCGCATCGATCAGTTGCTGCGGCCGAGGGCGACAGACGGTCGATGGACGCCGCGCCTGCTGGCGCTGGGCTGTATGGCGATCTCGCTTGGCGCCGGTGTGGCGGTCGTGGTGGCCACGCCGCGGTTGCCGGTTGTCGGTCAGCCGCTGGCGGTGGAGCGGGCCGATCCGACGGTCGCTGCCCTGTTGCAGGCGGCAGCGCGCGGCAGGCAGGACGAAGTGCGACGCCTGGTCGCCGCGGGCGCCGACGTCAATGCCGCAGGCGCCGACCTGGAGAGTTCCGGTACCGCGCTGATCGAGGCCGCGCGTGCCGGCGACCTGGCGATGGTAAATACGCTGCTGGAGCTTGGCGCCGATCCCGACCAGGCGCTGTTGCGCGACGGCAATCCGCTGATCGTCGCGGCGATGCAAGGCCACCTGGCGGTGGTCGAGCGCCTGCTGGACGCGGGCGCCGACGTCAATCGTATCGTGCAGTACGACGAAACGCCCCTGATCAATGCCGCGCGCGCAGGCCATCTGCCGGTGGTACGCGCGCTGCTGGCACGCGGTGCCGACATCAATCTCGGCGTATGGGCCGACCAGGGGCGCTGGCGTTCGCCGCTCAACCAGGCGCATGGCGTCAAGGTGGTGCGCTATCTGCAGCAACACGGTGCGGTGGCGGGACCAGGAACGGCAGCGCGGCGCTGAGCGCCGAAATTCTTCATCGCACGGTGTCTGCGGCGGTGCGCCGCGGGCTGATCGGAGAACCAAGGAGCATGGGCATGGCGAGCGTGGTGCAGGGGCAACGACGTCTTACTCCGGGCACTGCGCGGGTCGGCACAGTGCTGCTGACCTGCGCGCTGCTGTGCGTGGCGAGTCCTGCTGCGCGCGCCGCCGATGCGGATGCGGCGGTCGAGCGTCGCGTGCAGGCGGCGCTGGCCGCAGATCTGCGGCCGAGTGTGCTGGAGCCGGGCCAGGCGCCGCCGCATTGGTCGCTGCGCGAGCGCATGCAACATTACGGTGTCCCCGGGGTGGCGATCGCGGTCATCCGGGACGGACGCGTCGTCTATGCCGGCGGGTATGGCGTGCGTGCCAGCGAAGCGCCCGATGCGGTGGATGCCGACACGCTGTTCTCGGTCGGTTCGGTCAGCAAGGTGGTGACCGCGGCGACCACGCTGCGCCTGGTGGCGCGGAAGGAGCTGGATCTTGATCGCGATGTCGGCGCCTATCTGCGCGGCTGGCAGATCCCGGTGGGGGAACATCCGGGCGCAATCACGCTGCGCATGCTGCTGTCGCATACCTCCGGGCTCAATGTGCACGGGTTCGACGACTATGCTCCCGGCGCGCCGTTGCCGACGCTGTTGCAGACGCTGCAGGGCGCCGCGCCGGCGCAGAACGAGGCGCTGCGCCGGGTCGACGCGCCGGGAACGCGCATGCGCTATTCGGGCGGCGGGGTGATGGTGGAACAGAAGGTCATCGAGGATCGCAGCGGGCGCTCGCTGGAGCGTGTGGCGCGCGCCGAGATCTTCGATCCGCTGGGCATGCGCCGCAGCAGCTTCGTGGGTCCGTCGGCCAGCGGCACCGCCAATGTGGCCAAGGCGCACGATCGCGACGGTCGCCCGGTGGCGCGTCCGCGCGGCTGGCAGAGTTTTCCGGAGCAGGCGGCCTCGGGCCTGTGGACCAGCGCCGACGATCTGGCGCGCTTCGTCGCCGCGCTGATCGCCAGCTATCGGCAGCCGGGCGGGTTGCTGCCGCAGCCGTTGGCGCTGGAGATGATGAGCGAGGTGCAACCGAGCATCCACGGCCTGGGACCGCGGCTGGGCGGCAGCGGCGACATGCGCTATTTCCATCATGGCGGCGCCAACGATAGTTACCGCGCATGGATCGAGGGCCACCTGGTCAGTGGCGATGGCCTGGTGATCCTGAGCAACGGCGCGCGCGGCAGCGAATTGAACGCGGAAATCCGCAACGCGGTCTGGGACGCGCTGGATCCACGCTTCGCCCCGCCGGTCGCCAGCATCGCCATGGATCTGACCCAGGGCCCGGCGTTGCAGTATCCCGGGCGCTACCGGAGCGAGCCACTGGCCGAGGATCTGCGCGGCAATCTGGCGGCCTTCGATGCGCCTGCGTTGACGGTCTCGGTGGTCGATGGCCGCCTGCAGCTCAGCGATGGCGACGAAACCGTACTGGCGCTGCGCGCGCTGACGCCGAGTCGTTTCATCGCCACGCCGCCGCCGGATGCGATCGAATGCCAGTTCCTGCGCAACGCGTACGGCGAGGTCTATGCGTTGGTGCTGGAGCGCGACGATGCGCGGCTGTATTTCCGGCGTGACGCTGTGACCGCCGCACCGGACTCTGGCGCGGCTGGGTTGAAGAAGTAGGACGTTGGCTTGCGTGGATGCCGCGCACCGCCCGATTAGTGCAGCCCGGCCGTGCGCAGTCAGCGCCACCGTGTGGCGCGGAGACGCCTAGCAGGCCGCTGGCCCGCAGGGCGGCGTGCAAGCTGCCACGCTCAACCCGGCGCCGCGCCATCGGGCATGACCCCGGCATAGCGTGCCCGCGGGCGGATCAGCTTGCCCAGCGCCTGCTGTTCCAGCGCATGCGCCAGCCAGCCGGACAGCCGCGCGGCGGCGAACAGGACCAGGGCGTGGGCGGCGGGCAGGTCGTGGATGAGGCAGATCGCCGCGAGCATGCCGTCGATGTTGGGCGCCTGGCCGCTGCAGTCCTGCGCGGCGGCGAGCACCGTTTCCACTTGCCGCATCTGCGGATGCGGGCCGCAGCGTTCGCGCAGCAGGCGCAGCACTTCGGCCGCGCGCGGGTCGCCGTTGGGATAGAGGGCGTGGTGGAAGCCGGGCAGGTCGTCGCCGCGCTGCCAGCGTTCGGCGATGAAGGCCGCCGGATCGGCGGCGTCCTGGGCATCGCGCAGCAGGGCGTGGGCGCGGGCGGTGGCGCCGCCGTGGCGCGGGCCGGACAGCGCGGCCAGGCCGGCGCTGACGGTGGCGTGCAGCGGCGCGCCGGTGGAGGCGACCACGCGTGCGGCGAAGGCGGAAACATTGAGTTCGTGATCGGCGCACAGCACCAGGGTGGCGCGCACCAGTTCGGCGAAGCCGGCATCGCCCGGGCGCCAGCGGTCGGCGATCAGGCGGTGCACCGGCCGGCTGTCCGGCTGGGTGCCGACCAGCAGCGCGGCGTTCTGCCGCAGCAGGGTGGCGGCGATCTCGCGGCGCACCGTCGGCGCGGCATTGAGCGGTTGGCGCAGTTCCAGCGCCAGCAGCGGGATGCAGGCCATGGCGCGCTCCAGCGGCGGCAGCGTGGCGTCGCCGGCCAGCGAGGCCACGCGCGGTGGCCAGGGGGCCAGCGGCGCGGTGGCGAACGGGTCCTCGTCCGCGCAGTCCCACAGCAGCCGCGCGATGTCCTCCAGGCCGGCGCCTTCGCGCACCGCCGCCACCGCCGAGCGCCCGCGGTAGTAGGGACCGTCGGGCCGGATCAGCGAGATCCGCGTCTCCAGGACCGGCAGGCCGCGGTCCAGGCTCTGCGCGGCGCCGCGCGCGGCACCGCGGCCGGCGCGCTTGCGCTGCGCCAGCCGCTCCACTTCCGCACGCAGGTAGGCGCGGCTGCGGTGGTCGGTGCCAGCGCGGGAGCTGAGCAGGCCGCGGCTCACGTAGGCATAGAGCGTGGCGCTGCTGATGCCGAGCAGGGCGCAGGCCTCGGCGGCGGAGATCAGGTTGCGGTCGGCGTCGGGTGACATGGGGATCCGCTGATAGGTTGATTCATTGAATCAAGATTGATCGGCCCGGGCGATGGTGCCAGATTGGCGCCCATCGCGGAACGGCCGTGCGGGCCGCCGCCCTCGCTCAGGAGTTCGCCATGTCGCACGTTTCCGCCGGTGCCCGTTTCCGCGCCGCGCTGGCCGCCGAATCGCCGCTGCAGGTGATCGGCGCGATCAACGCCAACCATGCGCTGCTGGCGCAACGCGCCGGCTACCAGGCCATCTACCTGTCCGGCGGCGGCGTCGCCGCCGGGTCGCTGGGCCTGCCGGACCTGGGCATCAACACCCTCGACGACGTGCTGATCGACGTGCGCCGCATCACCGATGTCTGCGACCTGCCGCTGCTGGTGGACATCGACACCGGCTTCGGCCCGAGCGCGTTCAACATCGAGCGCACCATCAAGTCGCTGATCAAGGCCGGCGCGGCCGCCTGCCATATCGAGGACCAGGTCGGCGCCAAGCGCTGCGGCCACCGGCCCGGCAAGGAGATCGTGAGCCAGGGCGAGATGGCCGACCGGGTCAAGGCCGCGGCCGATGCCAAGACCGATGCCGATTTCTTCCTGATCGCACGCACCGACGCGATCCAGGTGGATGGCGTGGACGCGGCGATCGAACGCGCCATCGCCTGCGTGGACGCCGGCGCCGACGGCATCTTCGCCGAGGCCGCCTACGACCTGGACACCTACCGCCGCTTCGTCGACGCGGTGAAGGTGCCGGTGCTGGCCAACATCACCGAATTCGGCAAGACCCCGCTGTTCACCCGCGACGAACTGGCCCAGGCCGGGGTGGCGATCCAACTGTTCCCGCTGTCGGCGTTCCGTGCCGCCAACAAGGCCGCCGAGGCGGTGTACACGGCGATCCGCCGCGATGGCCACCAGCAGAACGTGGTGGACACGATGCAGACCCGCGAGGAGCTGTACGAACGCATCGGCTACCACGCCTTCGAGCAGCGCCTGGACGCCCTGTTCGCCGGCAAGGGCGCATGATCCACGCCGGTTCCCTTGCCCGAGCACGTCCATGAACACCCATGCCGGCACCACGCCGCCACGCGGCCGCATCGACCGCCGCCAGACCGCGCGGCAGTTGCTGCAGACCGAACTGGAGAAACTGCCCGACGCCGAGCGCGACGTGGTGGAGCGCTTCATCGCCAAGCGCCACGTGGCGCGCGACATCGTCACGCAGGCCGACCGCGACCGCTCGCTGGGCGACCGCATCGCCGACCGGGTCGCCGAAGTCGGCGGCAGCTGGAGCTTCATCATCGGCTTCGGCCTGGTGCTGCTGGCGTGGATCGCGCTCAACAGCCTGGTGCTGGCGCATGCCTTCGATCCGTATCCCTACATCCTGCTCAACCTGTGCCTGTCGTGCCTGGCCGCGATCCAGGCGCCGGTGATCATGATGAGCCAGAACCGCCAGGCCGCGGTGGACCGCCTGCGCGCGCAGAACGACTACGAAGTGAACATCAAGTCCGAGCTGGAGATCCTGCAGGTGCACGAGAAGCTCAACCAGCTGCGCGAGCAGGACTGGGCGACGCTGGTCGAACTGCAGAACCGCCAGATCGCCATGTTGCAGCAATTGCTCGAGCGCGCCGGCGGCCTGCCGCCGGATGCGCCCGCGCGCTGACCGCATCGATTACACGACCGCGCTACCCGGGAGACGACGCATGAACGAGACCAACGCCAGCCAGGCCGCACCGGCCTTCAAGCCGAAGAAATCGGTGGCCCTGTCCGGCACCGTCGCCGGCAATACCGCGCTGTGCACGGTGGGCCGCAGCGGCAACGATCTGCACTACCGCGGCTACGACATCCTGGACCTGGCGCGCAGCAGCCAGTTCGAGGAGATCGCCTACCTGCTGGTGCACGGCAAGCTGCCCAGCAACAGCGAGCTGCGCGGCTACAAGGCCAAGCTGCGCTCGCTGCGCGGGGTGCCGGCCGCGGTCAAGGCGGCGCTGGAGCAGTTGCCGCCGTCGGCGCATCCGATGGACGTGATGCGCACCGGCGTGTCGGTGCTGGGCTGCGTGCAGCCGGAGAAGGACGACCACAACCATCCCGGCGCGCGCGACATCGCCGACAAGCTGATGGCCTCGCTGGGTTCGATGCTGCTGTACTGGTACCACTACAGCCACAACGGCAAGCGCATCGAGGTGGAGACCGACGACGATTCGATCGGCGGCCATTTCCTGCATCTGCTGCACGGCTTCAAGCCGCATGAGGAGTGGGTGCAGGCGATGCACACCAGCCTGATCCTGTACGCCGAGCACGAGTTCAACGCCTCCACCTTCGCCTGCCGGGTCATCGCCGGCACCGGCAGCGACATGTACAGCGCCATCGCCGGCGGCATCGGCGCGCTGCGCGGGCCCAAGCACGGCGGCGCCAACGAGGTCGCGTTCGAGGTGCAGAAGCGCTACGACACGCCGGACGAGGCGGAAGCGGACATCCGCGCGCGGGTCGAGCGCAAGGAAGTCATCATCGGCTTCGGCCACCCGGTGTACACGGTGTCCGACCCGCGCAACCAGGTGATCAAGGACGTGGCGCGCGAGCTGTCCGACGCGCAGGGCAGCCGCAAGATGTACGACATCGCCGAGCGCCTGGAGTCGGTGATGTGGGAGATCAAGAAGATGTTCCCGAACCTGGATTGGTTCAGCGCGGTCAGCTATCACATGATGGGCGTGCCGACGGCGATGTTCACCCCGCTGTTCGTGATCGCGCGCACCGCCGGCTGGAGCGCGCACATCATCGAGCAGCGCATCGACGGCAAGATCATCCGCCCCAGCGCGAACTACACCGGGCCGGAGGATCAGGCCTTCGTGCCGATCGACCGGCGCAGCTGATCCGCCCCTCTCCCGTCGGGAGAGGGGCGGGGGTGAGGGTACGGGCGCAGCCTCCTGGTGTTGGTTGCATGGCGCTTCGCTCGTCCCCTCATCCGCCCCTTCGGGGCACCTTCTCCCGATGGGAGAAGGGTCTTGTCTTCGTTTTTCTACCGTAGCCAGCCATGAACAGCCACTACCGCAAATCCCTTCCGGGCACCTCGCTGGACTACTTCGACGCGCGCGCCGCGGTCGATGCGATCCGCCCGGGCGCCTATGCCACGCTGCCCTACACCTCGCGCGTGTTCGCCGAGAACCTGGTGCGGCGCTGCGATCCGGCGACGCTGCAGGCCTCGCTGACGCAGCTGATCGAGCGCCGCCGCGACCTGGATTTCCCGTGGTTCCCGGCGCGCGTGGTGTGCCACGACATCCTCGGCCAGACCGCGCTGGTGGACCTGGCCGGCCTGCGCGATGCGATCGCCGACATGGGCGGCGATCCGGCCAAGGTCAATCCGGTGGTGCCGGTGCAACTGATCGTCGATCACTCGCTGGCGGTGGAGTGCGGCGGCGCCGATCCGCAGGCGTTCGCCAAGAACCGCGCCATCGAGGACCGCCGCAACGAGGACCGCTTCCACTTCATCGACTGGACCAAGCAGGCGTTCCAGAACGTGGACGTGATCCCGCCGGGCAACGGCATCATGCATCAGATCAATCTGGAGAAGATGTCGCCGGTGATCTACGTCCAGGACGGCGTCGCCTTCCCCGATACCTGCGTGGGCACCGACAGCCACACCCCGCACGTGGACGCGCTGGGCGTGGTCGCCATCGGCGTCGGCGGGCTGGAGGCGGAGAACGTGATGCTCGGCCGCGCCTCGTGGATGCGCCTGCCGGACATCGTCGGCGTGGAGCTGAGCGGCAAGCCGCAGCCGGGCATCACCGCCACAGACGTGGTGCTGGCGCTGACCGAGTTCCTGCGCAAGGAGCGCGTGGTCGGCGCCTACCTGGAATTCTTCGGCGCCGGCGCCGCCGCGCTGACCATCGGCGACCGCGCCACCATTTCCAACATGTGCCCCGAGTACGGCGCCACCGCGGCGATGTTCTACATCGACCAGCAGACCATCGGCTACCTGCGCCTGACCGGGCGCGAGGACGCGCAGGTCGCGCTGGTGGAGCAGTACGCGCGCACCACCGGGCTGTGGGCCGATGCGCTGGCCAGCGCGCAGTACGAGCGCGTGCTGCGCTTCGACCTGTCCAGCGTGGTGCGCAACATGGCCGGCCCCAGCAATCCGCACAAGCGCGTGGCCACCGCCGAGCTGGCCGCGCGCGGCATTGCCGACGCGGCCAAGCTGGAGGCCGGCAAGGACCAGCAGGCGCAGGGCCTGATGCCCGATGGCGCGGTGATCATCGCCGCCATCACCAGCTGCACCAACACCTCCAACCCGCGCAACGTCATCGCCGCCGGCCTGCTGGCGCGCAACGCGCTCGCGCGCGGGCTGCAACGCAAGCCGTGGGTCAAGACCTCGCTGGCGCCCGGCTCCAAGGCGGTGCAACTGTACCTGGAGGAAGCCGGCCTGCTGCCGGACCTGGAGGCGCTGGGCTTCGGCATCGTCGCCTTCGCCTGCACCACCTGCAACGGCATGAGCGGCGCGCTGGATCCGGCGATCCAGCAGGAGATCATCGACCGCGACCTGTACGCCACCGCGGTGCTGTCGGGCAACCGCAACTTCGACGGGCGCATCCACCCGTACGCCAAGCAGGCGTTCCTGGCCTCGCCGCCGCTGGTGATCGCCTACGCCATCGCCGGCACCGTGCGCTTCGACATCGAGAAGGACGTGCTGGGCGTGGACGCCGCCGGCGTCGAGGTGCGGTTGAAGGACCTCTGGCCCAGCGACGCCGAGATCGATGCGGTGGTGCAGGCGGCGGTGAAACCGGAGCAATTCCGCCGCGTCTACGGGCCGATGTTCAACGTGCGCGTGGAGCATGCCGCGGCGGTCAGCCCGCTGTACGCGTGGCGTCCGCAAAGCACCTACATCCGTCGCCCGCCGTACTGGGAAGGGGCGCTGGCCGGCGCGCGCACGCTGCGCGGCATGCGCGCGCTGGCGGTGCTCGGCGACAACATCACCACCGACCACCTGTCCCCGTCCAACGCGATCCTGGCCGACAGCGCCGCCGGCGAATACCTGGCGCGGATGGGCGTGCCGGAAGAGGATTTCAATTCCTACGCCACCCACCGCGGCGACCACCTCACCGCGCAGCGCGCCACCTTCGCCAACCCCAAGCTGCTCAACGAGATGGTGCGCAACGCCGACGGCAGCGTGCGCCAGGGCTCGCTGGCGCGGGTGGAGCCGGACGGGCGGGTGCTGCGCATGTGGGAGGCGATCGAGACCTACATGGCGCGCAAGCAGCCGCTGATCATCGTCGCCGGCGCCGACTACGGACAGGGCTCCTCGCGCGACTGGGCCGCCAAGGGCGTGCGCCTGGCCGGGGTGGAGGCGATCGTGGCCGAAGGCTTCGAGCGCATCCACCGCACCAACCTGATCGGCATGGGCGTGCTGCCGCTGGAGTTCCAGCCCGGCACCACCCGCCTGACCCTGGGCATCGACGGCAGCGAGACCTTCGACGTGGTCGGCGCGCGGACCACGGGCGCGACGTTGACCCTGTCCATCGTCCGCGCCGACGGTACCCGCGTGGAAGTGCCGGTGATCTGTCGCCTGGACACCGCCGAGGAACTGGCGATCTACGAGGCCGGCGGCGTGCTGCAGCGCTTTGCGCAGGATTTTCTGGAGGCGTCCGCTACCTGAGGTCTCGGGCGTTCTTCGCAAGAAAGGTCGGCCTCGGCTTGCACCTACCGGCTTGACGATGCAGACTTTGGCAATCTTTGCCATTGGAGTGCTTATGGCCACCATGAATATCTCTCTGCCCGACGAGCTCAAGCAATTCGTCGACCAGCAGGTTGCCGAACATGCCTATGGATCCAGCAGCGAATACCTGCGCGAGTTGATCCGCAAACAGCGCGACTCGGAAAGGCTCCGCGGCTTGCTGCTGGACGGAGCGAATTCTGGGTCGGCCGTGGCGATGGAGCCCGATTTCTTCGACACGATGCGTAAGCGCGCTCGGGATCGGGTTGCCGGCAAGTGAAGCCGGCGCGCTGGCGGCCCCTGGCGCGGCGCGATGCCGAGGAGGCAGCGGCCTGGTATGGCGAACAAGGCGGCCCGACACTGGAACTGGCGTTCGTCGATGCGCTCGAAGCGGCAATCAAGACGATCGCGCGGCATCCAGGTATCGGCTCCACGCGCCATGCCGTTCTGTTGAAACTGTCGCACCTGCGATTCTGGCCGCTCGAAGGTTTCCCGTATCTGATCTTCTATGTCGAACGCGAGACGCATGTCGAACTCTGGCGCCTTCTGCATGCGCAGCGGGACATCCCAGCATGGATGGCGGAAGGCGCATGAACCCTCGAAGAAGGCGCGCTGCTGTGTTCTGCAGCGCTCCGTGCAGGAATTTCGTGGAGCTGTCGAAAATGAGCTGTCCCATGCGTCGGTGTCGTGAGCGCGTGCCATCCTGCGCGCGCCAGCCACCGAGGAGGAAACCACATGGGCAACGACAATCCCGGCACCGTCCACCTGCACCGCGTCCTGCGCGCGCCGGCCGAGCGCGTCTACCGCGCCTTCCTGGATCCGGCGGCGCTGGCCAAATGGCTACCGCCGCATGGCTACACCGCCACCGTGCATGCGCTGGACGCGCGCGTCGGCGGCAGCTACCGGATGTCCTTCACCAACCTGGGCAGCGGCGCCAGCCAGTCCTTCGGCGGCACCTACCTGGAGCTGGTGCCGGGCGCGCTGATCCGCCACACCGACCGCTTCGACAACCCGGACCTGCCCGGCGAGATGATCGTGACGGTGAAGCTGCGCGCGGTGGCCTGCGGCACCGAATTGGACATCGTCCAGGACGGCATTCCCGCGCAGATCCCGGTCGCGTTCTGCTACCTCGGCTGGCAGGAGTCGCTGGCGTTGCTGGCGCACCTGGTCGAAGCCGAGATTCCCGATCACCCCTGAGTCCTTCCGCCGCCCGCGTCCACCGGAAACCGCCATGTCCCACCGTCCCCAGCTCCGCATTCCCGCCACCTACATGCGCGGCGGCACGTCCAAAGGCGTGTTCTTCCGCCTGCGGGACCTGCCCGCCGCCGCGCAGGTGCCGGGCGCCGCGCGCGATGCGCTGCTGCAGCGGGTGATCGGCAGCCCCGATCCCTACGCCAAGCAGATCGACGGGATGGGCGGGGCCACCTCCAGCACCAGCAAGACCGTGATCGTGGCGCCGAGCGCGCGCCCCGACCACGATGTGGACTACCTGTTCGGGCAGGTCGCGATCGACCGTGCGTTCGTGGACTGGAGCGGCAACTGCGGCAACCTGTCGGCGGCGGTGGGGCCGTTCGCGATCGCCGCCGGCCTGGTCGACGCCGCGCGCGTTCCGCACGACGGCGTGGCGACGGTGCGGATCTGGCAGGCCAACATCGGCAAGACCATCCTCGCGCAGGTGCCGATGACCGCCGGCGCGGTGCAGGAGACCGGCGATTTCGAGCTGGACGGGGTGACGTTCCCGGCGGCCGAGATCCAGCTCGACTTCCTCGACCCGGCGGCCGACGAGGAAGGCGCGGACGGGGCGATGTTCCCCACCGGCAACCTGGTCGACACGCTCGACGTGCCGGGCGTGGGCAGCTTCGAGGCGACCCTGATCAACGCCGGCATCCCGACCATCTTCCTCGAGGCGCAGGCGCTGGGCTACCGCGGCACCGAACTGCAGGACGCGATCAATGGCGATGCGCAGGCGCTGGCCCGGTTCGAGAGCATCCGCGCGCACGGCGCGCTGCGCATGGGCCTGATCGCCTCGCTGGAGCAGGCGGCGACGCGCCAGCACACGCCCAAGGTCGCCTTCGTCGCGCCGCCGGCCGACTACCTCGCCTCCAGCGGCAAGCCGGTGGCGGCCGCCGACATCGACCTGCTGGTGCGGGCGATGTCGATGGGCAAGCTGCACCACGCGATGATGGGCACCGCGGCGGTGGCGATCGGCACCGCCGCGGCGATCCCCGGCACCCTGGTGAACCGCGCGGCCGGCGGCGGCGCGCGCCAGGCGGTGCGCTTCGGGCACCCGTCCGGCACCTTGCGGGTCGGGGCGCAGGCGCAGCAGGTGGACGGCCAATGGACCGTCACCAAGGCGAGCATGAGCCGCAGTGCGCGGGTGCTGATGGAAGGCTGGGTGCGGGTGCCGGAGACCGCGGCCGGCTGAGCGCGCCGGCCGCGCCGTGGTCGAGTCCGCGGGCGCGGGTGCACGGTTGGCGGATCAGTTGCAGTCCTCGTTGCGCGAGGGGTAGGCCGTATTGAGCAGCCACGTGCCGCCCGTGCTCTGGGCATTGGCGTACCAGAAACAGACCTTGACCGGCTCGAACGGGTCCCATTGGGTACAGATGCCGTCCTTGCCCGCCTTGGCGCAGGTCCACCCCTCGGTGATGCCGACGCTGGCCGCATCGACAATGTCCTTCTGGCTGCCGTTGCTGCCGCATTCGACATGCTTGCCGGCCGCGGTGCGCCAGGTGCCGAACGCCGTCGTGAACGCGTCCCAGTCGGCGAAGGCGGATTTGCCCAATTGGCTCTTGGCGCCGCTTTTCGGAAGCGGGCTGCGCGCATCCCGCATGTGCAGGCCAACGTGGCCGCCCTGACTCTTCTTGCCGCCAGCGGCGCGGTTGGCGGCGTCGGAGACGCTGCTGGCAACGATGCTTTTCATCGCGGCGCAGGGGCCGGCGGCATGGGCGGAGCAGGCGAGCAGCGCCGCGCAGAGCGCGGCGGCGAGGCAGACGAATCGGGACGGAAGCATCGGGGCTCTCCAAGGCAGCGCGGGGATGCGCTCCCCTTCGGACGCACGGCCGGCCCGCCCGTGAAGCGGCATCGCCAGCCGGCCGGCGCCTGTCCGCGGAGGTGCGATCGCCGGCCCGGCGCGCATGTGCCGTCGATTCCGGACCGGGTGGCCGGACGCGAGGCGGCAGACGCGCGGCATACACACGATGTGTAATTTGTGTTAATTATGTTGCGGCGCGACAACGCCCGTCGACGCGCTTTCCGCCCATCTCACTCCGGAGTCCCCATGTCCGCCAGTTGGTCGCTGCGCGCCAGTGCGCTTGCCGTTGCCGTCGTTTCCGCGCTTTCGTTCCCCGCCGCCGCCCAGCAGGCCGACAGTGCCGACGGGATCGCCCGTCTGGACACGATCAAGGTCACCGCCGAGCGCCGCGCTGAAGACTCCAAGGACGTGCCGGTGTCGGCCAGCGTGCTGCGCCCGGAGTACCTGGACGCGATCGCCACCAGCGGCTCGGACGTGCGCGTGCTGGCCGGCAAGGCGCCGAGCCTGAATGTCGAATCCTCCAATGGCCGCGTGTTCCCGCGCTTCTACATCCGCGGCTACGGCAACACCGACTTCAACACCTACGCCTCGCAGCCGGTGTCGCTGATCTATGACGACGTGGTCGCCGAGAACGCGTTCCTGAAGGGCTTCCCGATCTTCGACCTGGAAGGCCTGGAAGTGCTGCGCGGCCCGCAGGGCACGCTGTTCGGCCGCAACACCCCCGCCGGCGTGGTCAAGTTCAACTCGGTCAAGCCCAGCATCGGCGCCAACGACGGTTACGCCAGCCTGTCCTACGGCACCTACGGCACCATGACCATGGAAACCGGCCTGAGCGTGGCGATGGGCGACAAGTGGGCCGCGCGCATCTCGGCGCTGGGCCAGCGCCGCGACGACTGGGTCGACAACACCATCGACGACCGCTCGTTCGAGGGCTACACCGACTCGGCGGTGCGGGTGCAGTTGCTGTTCCAGCCGGGCGAGGACTTCAGCGCGCTGTTCAACGCGCACGCGCGCCACCTCGACGGCACCGCGCGGCTGTTCCGCGCCAACATCTTCCGGCCGGGCAGCAACAAGCTGGTCGCCGGCTTCGACCCGGACAAGGTGTCCATCGACGGCCAGAACACCCAGGAACTGCAGACCTACGGCGGCAGCGCCAACCTGACCTGGGACCTGGGCGATATCGTGCTGCACTCGATCACCGGCTACGAGGGCATCGGCAAGTACTACAGCCGCGGCGACATCGACGGCGGCTACGGCGCGGTGTTCGCGCCGCCGTCCGGCCCGGGCGTGATCGCGTTCCCGGTGGAGACCGCCGGTGGCATCAAGAACCTGGACCAGTACTCGCAGGAGCTGCGCGCCGAGTCGCAGTACAGCGGCCCGGTCAACTGGCAGGCCGGCCTGTACTACTTCCACGATTCGGTGGAGGGCGAGAACTACACCTACGACACCTTCGGCGGCGGCACCCTCAGCAGCTACCAGCTGACCCGCCAGCGCAACACCTCGTGGGCGGCGTTCGGCTCGCTGAACTACGCGGCCACCGAGCGCCTGAACCTGCGCGCCGGCATCCGCTATACCTACGACAAGAAGACCTTCGACGTGCTGGCGCTGGACCGCGTCACCCTGCAGGAGCCGTCCACCGGCAGCACCGACAATTCCAAGGTCACCGGCGACCTCAGCGCGACCTACACGATCAACGACGACGTCAACGTCTATGCGCGCGCCGCGCGCGGCTTCCGCGGCGCCAGTTTCGGCGTGCCGTCGGCGACCGCGCCGCTGACCGTGGCCGCGCCGGAAACCGTGGACTCCTACGAGATCGGCATCAAGTCGGACCTGTTCGACAAGCGCGCGCGGCTGAGCTTCGACATCTACGACTTCCGGGTGAAGAACCAGCAGCTGACCGCGGTCGGCGGCGCCTCCAACGACGTGCGCCTGCTCAACGCGGACAAATCCAAGGCACGCGGCGCCGAGTTCGACTTCGAGGCGCTGATCACCCAGAACCTGCGCTTCACCCTGGGCGGCGCCTACAACTGGACCCGCATCGAGGATCCGACCCTGTCGGTGGGCGTGTGCCGCACCTGCACCGTGACCGATCCGGTCAACGCCTCCGGCCGCGCGCTGATCGACGGCAACGTGCTGCCGCAGGCGGCCAAGTGGATGGGCAACGCGACCCTGCGCTACGGCATCCCGGTCGGCGACGACGCCGAGTTCTTCTTCTTCACCGACTGGTCCTACCGCAGCGAGATCAACTTCTTCCTGTACGACTCGCGCGAGTTCGTCGGCCAGCCGCTGCTCGAGGGCGGCGCCAAGATCGGCTACAACTGGGGCGCCGGCGCGTACGAGGTCTCGGTGTTCTGCCGCAACTGCACCAACCAGATCCGCGCCACCGGCGCGATCGACTTCAACAACCTCACCGGCTTCATCAACGACCCGCGCATCGTCGGCGCGCAGTTCCGCGCCAACTTCTGAGCGGCGCCCGCGCACCGCGATGCACAGCGACCGCCGGCTATCATGCCGGCGGTTTCTTTTCGAGGAGGCGCGCATGCGCAATCTGACAGTCTGGGTGGCGCTGGCGCTGCTGGTCATGGCGCCGGTGGTCGCGGCGGCCGCGGCGCCTTCCGCGGCCGCCGCACCGGCGCAGGGCAGGCCGGTATCGGCCGCGCCGGCGCAGAAGGTGGTGGTGTCCACCGACGTCGGCGACGACATCGACGATGCGTTCGCGCTGGCGCTGCTGCTGCGCAGTCCGGAACTGCAGGTGCTCGGCATCGCCTCGGCCTGGGGCGATACCGGGCTGCGCGCGCAGTTGCTGCAGCGGCTGCTGCAGCAGGCCGGGCGCGGCGACATCGCGCTGGCGATCGGGGAAAGGACGGCCAGCAGCATTCCCTTCAGCCAGGCGCGCTGGGCGGCCAAGGGCACGCTGCCGCGCAAGGCGCCGGATGCGGCGGACTTCATCCTGGCGCAGGCGCGGCGCCATCCCGGCCAGGTCACCTTGCTGGTGCTCGGCCCGCTGACCGACGCGGCGCGTGCGCTGCAGCGCGACCCGCAGGGCTTCGCTCAGCTCAGGCAGGTGGTGCTGATGGGCGGCTCGGTGCGCGCCGGCTACGGCAAGTCGCGTTACCGGCCGCCGAGCGCGCCTGCGCCGGAATACAACATCGTTTCCGACATCGGCGCCGCGCAGCGCGTGTTCGCGGCCGGCGTGCCGATCGTGCTGCTGCCGCTGGATGCGACCCAGGTGACGCTGGAGGAACCGGAGCGGGTGGCGCTGTTCGCCCACGGCGACCCGCTGACCGACGCGTTGGCGCAGCTCTACTACCAATGGCGCGACACCGACCAGCCCTGGGCCAGCGCCAGCCCGACCCTGTTCGACGTGGTGCCGGTGGCGCAGTTGCTCGATCCGGGTCTGTGCCCGACCGTGCCGTTGCGCATCGTGGTGGATGACAAGGGCTACACCCGTGAGACGCCGGCGGCGGATGCAGCGGGCGCTGCAGCCAACGCGCAGGTCTGCCTGGCCTTGGACCGGCCGCGGCTGATCGCGCTGTACATGCAGCGGCTGTTGCGGTGAGGTCGGTGGGCGTGTGTCGCAGGCGTGTCTTTGGCCCGCGCAGGTTTGAAGCGTTCCGCTTCGCTCGTCGCGGCTGAAGCCGCTCCCACAGGAGAGCGGGTGGTGTGGGGCGTGCCCATGGCGTTTTGGGGGCTTCTGGTCCGGAAGGTGTTTGGTGTTTGAGGTCTTTCGCTTCGTTCGTCGCGCCTGAAGCCGCTCCCACAGGAACGCGGGTGGTGTGGGGTGTGTCCATGGCGCTTTCAGCTCCGGCAGGCCGTGGGGCGTGGGAGGTCTTTCGCTTCGTTCGTCGCGGCTGAAGCCGCTCCTACAGGGGGGCGCGGTGCGGCTGTTGTAGGAGGGGCTTCAGCCCCGACACGATCCCTGGGGCGCGGTTTCCGCGCGCTCGCGGCGGCTGGAGCCCGCCGTGGCGCTTGCGCAAGACGCGACGGCGGTGCGCCTCGGCCGGTGGGCAGGTTGTGGGAGGGACTTCAGTCCCGACGGCGACCGAGCCGACGACACCCCGGAACTGGCCGGCCGCTCGCACGGTACCCTCCGCCGACGCGATGAAGGGCGCCTGCCGCTGCCGCGAGCGCCACCGCCGTCCCACCCGCATCCTGTGCATCGGCCCCGGCGCGATCGCCACGTGCGCAATCCGCACGCCGAGCCTCCCGCCACCGCGCCGGCGTTCTATACTCGCGCCACTTTCACGGAGCGAACGTATGCACACGGATTCGAAGCGGCAGTGGCGCCTCCTGCGCGCGGGGTTGTTGAGCACCTTCCTGCTGCTGGGCCTGGCGCTGGCGCTGGGCGGCTGCAAGCGCAACGAATCCGGGCAGTTGCCCGACGCCAGCGGCGAACCGGTCAAGGGCCAGAAGGAAGCGATGAAGGGCTTCGGCCTGGTGCGCGCCTATCCCGACCAGAAGCGCGACGGCCTGTCGCTGGCGCTGGAGTTCTCGCGGCCGCTGGTCGGCACTCAGGACTTCGACAAGCTGGTGCGCTTCGAGGAGAAGGTCGGCACCGACGAGAGCGCCTGGTCGCTGTCCGACGACGGCAAGACCCTGCGCTATCCGTACGTGGAGGCGGCGAAGGATTACACCGTGCTGATCTCCGCCGACCTGCTCGCCGCCGACGGCAGCCGCCTGGGCAAGCCGCTCAAGCAGAAGGTGTACACCGGCGAGCTGGAGCCGGCGGTCGGCTTCGCCTCGCAGGGCAGCGTGCTGCCGGCGCGCGAGAGCCGCGGCCTGCCGGTGGTCTCGCTCAACGTGCCGGAAGTGGACGTGGAGTTCATGCGGGTCAAGGAAGGCGCGCTGCCGGCGTTCTTCGCCCAGTACCAGCGCGGCGGCCGCCGCGGTAGCTGGGAAATGGACAGCGACTACAGCGACCACACCCCGATCTCGCAGCTGGCCGACTCGGTCTACGTCAATCGCTTCGTGCTCGGCGGCGACAAGAACGAGCGTGCGCTGACCTACCTGCCGATCCAGGAGATCAAGGAGCTGCAGGAGCCGGGCCTGTATTTCGCGGTGATGAAGCGCCCGGGCAAGTTCGAGAACGAATACGACACCGCCTTCTTCACCGTCAGCGACATCGGCCTGCACGCGCGTGCCTACAAGGACAAGCTGTTCGTGCATACCGCCTCGCTGCAGAGCGGCGAGCCGCTGAAGAAGGTGGAACTGCGCATCCTCGACGCCAAGGGCGAGCTGTTCCTGAAGGGCGAGACCGACGCCAACGGCAATGCGCTGCTGAACTACACGCTCGACGCCGGCCAGGTGCTGGTGGCGCGCAGCGGCACCGACCTGTCGATGCTGCCGTTCAACCAGCCGGCGCTGGACCTGAGCGAGTTCGCCGTGGCCGGGCGCGAGAACGCCTGGTTCGACGTGTTCGCCTGGTCCGGCCGCGACCTGTACCGCCCCGGCGAGACCGTGCGGGTGTCGGCGCTGCTGCGCGACAACGACGGCAAGCCGGTGCCGACCACCGGCAAGGGCGCGCAGCCGGTGTTCCTGCGGCTCAAGCAGCCCGACGGCAAGATCTTCCGCGAGACCCGCCTGCAGCCGGGCGAGCAGGGCTATTTCAGCTTCGAGCAGCTGATTCCCGCCGATGCGCCGACCGGGCGCTGGCAGGTGGAGTTCCGCACCGATCCGTCCAGCAAGGAAGCGGTGCAGGGCATGACCCTGCGCATCGAGGAATTCCTGCCCGAGCGCATGAAGCTGGACCTGGACAGCGCGCAGAAGACGCTCAAGCCGGGCGAGCCGTTCAAGCTGCAGGCCACCGCCGCCTACCTGTACGGCGCGCCGGCCGACGGCAACCGCTTCACCGCCAAGCTGGCGGTGGCGGTCGAGCAGCATCCGGTGGAAGCGCTGCCGGGCTACTTCTTCGGCGACCCGACGCTGCAACTGCCGCGCGAAGCCAAGGACGTGATCGATACCGAGTTCGGCGCCGACGGCAAGATCGCCGAGGACATCGCGCTGCCCGACGAGGCCAAGCCGACCAGCACCATCGCCGCGCTGGTCTCGGCCAGCGTGTACGAGACCGGCGGCCGCACCGTCACCCGCACGCTCAAGCGCGTGCTGTGGCCGGCGCCGGCGCTGGTCGGCGTGCGCCCGCTGTTCGACGACAAGGACGGCGCCGACGCCAACGCCAACGCGCGCTTCGAACTGATGCGGGTGGATGCGCAGGGCAAGCCGCAGCCGGCCAAGGGCCTGAAGGTGACCCTGGTGCGCGAGCTGCGCGACTACCACTGGGCGTTCACCGACAACCGCTGGGACTACGACTTCACCCGCCGCTTCGAGAACAAGCAGACGCTCACGCTCGATGCCGGCAGCGCCGCGGCCAAGTTCGACTTCCCGGTGGAGTGGGGCGAGTACCGGGTGGACGTGTTCGACCCGGCCACCGGCCTGACCACGCGCTACCCGTTCCACGCCGGCTGGAGCTGGAACGACGAGAACCGCGGCCTGGACGCGCGTCCGGACAAGGTCAAGCTGGCGCTGGACAAGACCGGCTACAAGGCCGGCGACACGCTCAAGGTCACCCTGACTCCGCCGCACGCCGGTCCCGGCGTGCTGATGGTCGAGAGCGACCGCATGCTGTACGTGCAGGACATCGACGTGAAGCCGGGCAGCAGCTTCGAGATCCCGGTGACCAAGGACTGGGAGCGCCACGACGTCTACGTCACCGCGCTGGTGTTCCGCGGCGGTTCGGCGCCGAGCAAGATCACCCCGGCGCGCGCGGTCGGCGTGGCCTTCGTGCCGATGGAGCGCAAGAGCCGGCGCGTGGCGGTGGGCCTGGTCGCGCCCAAGCAGATGCGCCCGGAGCAGCCGCTGCCGGTGACGGTCAGCGTGCCTGAATTGGCCGGCCAGCAGGCGCACGTGACCATCTCCGCGGTGGACGTGGGCATCCTCAACATCACCCGCTTCCCGGTGCCCGACGCCAACGCGCAGTTCTTCGCGCAGCGGCGCCTGGGCGTGGACGCCTACGACATCTACGGCCGCGTGATCGAGAGCTTCGAGGGCGGCACCGGCAAGCTGCGCTTCGGCGGCGACATGGCGCTGGCGGCGTTGCCGCAGGCCAAGCGCCCGACCGCGCGGGTGCAGACGGTGGACCTGTTCTCCGGTTCGGTGAAGCTCGACGCCAAGGGCAACGCGCGGGTGCAACTGCCGGTGCCGGACTTCAACGGCACGCTGCGCGTGTCGGCGCTGGTGTATTCCGACGACCGCTACGGCAACCGCGACGTGGAGACGCTGGTGCGCGCGCCGATCGTGGCCGAGGCCAGCATGCCGCGGGTGATGGCGCCGGGCGACCGCAGCACCGTGACCCTGGATGTGCAGAACTTCACCGGGCAGCCGGGCGAGTTCAAGGTGCAGGTGGACGGCGAAGGCCCGCTGGCGATCGCCGAGAACGCGCGCAGCGCCAAGCTCGGCAAGGACGCCAAGGCCACGCTGAGCTTCCCGCTGGTGGCGCAGGAGGGCTACACCGTGGCCAAGGTGCGGGTGCGGGTGAACGGCAACGGCTTCAGCGTCGACCGCCGCTACGACGTGCCGGTGCGCGCGGCGTGGCCATCGGTGCTGCGCGCGCAGACCCGCGTGCTGGATCCGCTGGCGCCGGTGACGCTGGGCATGGCCGACGCCGAGGGGCTGATGGCCGGTTCGGTCAACGCGCGCATGCTGGTCAGCGCCTTGCCGCCGATCCCGTTCGCCAGCGCGCTGCAGGGCGCGCTGCAGTATCCGTACGGCTGCGCCGAGCAGACCACCAGCAAGGGCTACGCCGCGCTGCTGCTCGACGACGCCACCGCCAAGCTGCTCGGCGTCAAGGGGCTGGACGCGGCGACCCGCCGCGAGCGCATGGAAGGCGCGTTCGGGCGGCTGGCCTCGATGCAGATCTCCAGCGGCCACTTCTCGATGTGGGGCGACGACGGCTACGTCAATCCGGGTCTTACCCCGTACATCGCCGAGTTCCTGCTCGACGCCAAGGACGCCGGCTTCGCGGTGCCCGACAACGTGCTGCAGAAGGCCCTGAACCGGCTCAGCGAGGACCTGCTGTCCGGCGGCAACAACTTCTACGGCCAGGACCGCCGCGAGAACCTGAAGTTCGCCAACCAGGCCTGGTCCGGCTACGTGCTGGCGCGGGTCAACCGCGCGCCGCTGGGCACGCTGCGCGCGCTGTACGACAACGACCGCGGCAAGGCGCTGACCGGCCTGTCGCTGGTGCACCTGGGCGTGGCGCTGTCGCTGCAGGGCGACAAGAAGCGCGGCGAGGCGGCGATCGCCGCCGGTTTCGCCAAGGACAACGCCGACCGGCCGCGCTACTTCGGCGACTACGGCAGCGTGGTCCGCGACGATGCGCTGATGATCGCGCTGCTGCACGAGCGCGGCCTGGCCAAGCCCGAGTACGACGCGCGCGTGGTTTCGCTGGGCCGCGAGATCGACGCGCGCCGCCGCGGCGGCTGGCTGTGGCTGAGCACCCAGGAGCAGGTGGCGCTGGCGCGGATGGGCAAGGCGTTGCTGGCCAACCAGAGCAAGCTGGTGTCCGGACAGTTGAACGTCGGCGACAGCAGCGAGGCGATCGCCCCGGCCAAGGCGTTCGGCCGCCAGTTCGGCGAGGCCGAGCTGGCGCGCGGGGTGAGCTTCGTGCCGCAGGGCGAGGCGCCGCTGTACGCCAGCCTGGAAATCGCCGGCGTGCCGCGCACCGCGCCGGGCGTGGACGAGAGCACGTTGAAGGTGGAGCGCGAGTTGTACACCACCGACGGCAAGCCGTGGACGCCGCGGCCGCTGAAGGAGGGCGAGGCGCTGATCGTGCGCGTCACCATCAGCTCCGACACCAGCATGCCCGACGCGCTGCTCACCGACCTGTTGCCGGCCGGCCTGGAGATCGAGAACTTCAACCTGGGCGACGCCAAGCAGTGGGCCGACGTGGTGGTGGACGGCATCGAGATCAGCGACCGTTCCAGCGCCGCCGACGTCAAGCACGAGGAGTTCCGCGACGACCGCTACGTGGCCGCGCTGAGCCTGTCGGCGGGCAGCAAGGCGCAGGTGTTCTACCTGGTGCGCGCGGTGACCCCGGGCACCTACACGGTGCCGCCGCCGCTGGTCGAGGACATGTACCGTCCCGACCTGCGCGGGGTGGGGCGCAGCAACCCGGGCACGATCAACGTCGTGCAGCCCTGACCGGCGCAGCCGGGCGCCCGCGGGCGACCCGGCTGCACGCGGGGCACGATGGACGCAGTGACGCGATAGGGCCCTGGTGGCCCTATCGTCGTTTTGGGCGGGCGGTCCCGCCGGCCAGCGTGGGCGGTGTGGGCGGCGTGGCAGCCTGCGCACTGCGCTGCGTGCGCAGGCGACGGGGTGCCGTCGGTGCCGATGCTGGTGCCTGTGTCCGGTCGCGCGTCAGGAGCGCGCGCCGAAGGCGCACGCCGATGCGGGCACCGAATGCCCGATCGCGCGATCGGCTGGCGGGTCCGGATCGTCTGCGCCGGCGGCCTGCGTGGTGCCCATGGAGGTGGCATCTGCGCGCGCGCCCCGGTCGCATCCGCCACGCGCCGCCTGCCGTTGCACCGCGCTGGCGCTGGAGATCAAGCGTCCACCAATCGTGCAGCGAGCGTATGGCGTGCCGATAAGCCGGCAATCTGGTCGAACAGGCGCTTCAGGCCCGCGGTGGGGCCGGCACGTTGCCTGGCGGGCAGCCGCTGCCAGCGCACCTGCCTCCGGTCTGGCGGCTACGGCATGGGGCGGGGGCGATCATCACCAGTCCCATTGCACGTTTAATCTTGTTATTGCGTGTTTATGCATGTTCTGGCTAGCATGGACGCCCAAGGAGGTTTTCCATGCACGCCCCATCCGCGACCGCCGCCCCTGCCAGCCCGCCGCCACGTCCAACCGGGATCCTCGCCACCCGCGCCATGTTCCTGCTGTCGGGCACGGCGATGGCCGCGTGGGCGCCGATGGTGCCGTACGTCAAGACGCGTTTCGGCCTGGACGACGCGCGCCTGGGCCTGGTGCTGCTGGCGTTCGGCGCCGGCTCGGTGGTGGCGATGCCGTTGGGCGGGCTGCTGTGCCATCGCTTCGGCAGCCGCGCGGTGATCGTGACCAGCGCGCTGGCGCTGAGCCTGGCCCTGCCGGCGGTGGCGCTGGCGCCGAGCGTGGCGCTGCTGGTCGTGGCGCTGCTGTACTTCAGCGCGGCGCTGGGCGCGCTCGACGTGTCCATGAATGCGCATGCGGTGGAAGCGGAAAAGCGCGCCGGCCGCGCGGTGATGTCCGGGTTCCACGGCCTGTTCAGCGTCGGCGGCCTGCTCGGCGCGGCCGGCATGAGCGCGTTGCTCGGCGGCGGCGTGCCGCTGCTGGCGTGCACGCTGCTGGTGTCGGCGTTGCTGCTGGCGCTGTTGCTGTGGCAGCGTGGCGGACTGCTGCGGCAGGCGTCGCCGGCCGCCGAGGCGGTGCCGTTGCGGCTGCCGCGCGGCCCGGTGCTGGTGCTGGGCGCGCTGTGCTTCATCTGCCTGCTGGCCGAGGGCGCGATGCTCGACTGGAGCGCGGTGCTGCTGCGCGAACACCACGGCCTGACGCCCAGCGCGGCGGGCATGGGCTATGCCGCGTTCTCGGTGGCGATGGCGCTGGGCCGGCTCAGCGGCGACCGCGTGGTGGCGCGGCTGGGCGCAGCGCGCACGGTCGGCCTGGGCGCGCTGCTGGCCGCCGCCGGCCTGGTGCTGGCCAGTGTCGGCACCTCCGCCGTCAGCGGCCTGCTCGGCTGCGTGCTGGTGGGCCTGGGCGCATCCAACCTGGTGCCGGTGCTGTTCGGTGCCGCCGGGCGCATGCCGGGCACCTCGCCGGCGGTGGCGCTGGCGACGCTGACCACGCTGGGCTATACCGGCCTGCTCGCCGGCCCGGCGCTGATCGGCTTCCTGGCCCACGCCAGCAGCCTGCCCGCGGCGCTGTGGGTGGTGGCGGCGCTGTTGCTGCTGGTGGCCGCCGGCGCGCGCCTGGTGCGGCGTTGAATCCCTCGTTGCTGGAGCCTGCCATGCCATCGTCCGCTTCCCCGTCCGCGCCGCGCATCGACACCGTCGTGTTCGATCTCGGCGGCGTGTTGATCGACTGGAATCCGCGCCACCTCTATCGCCACCTGTTCGACGACGCGGCGGCGATGGAGACCTTCCTGCGCGAGGTCTGCAGCCCGCAGTGGAACGAACGCCAGGACGCCGGACGGCCGTGGCGGGAGGCGGTGGCCGAACTCAGCGCGCTGCATCCGGCGCAGGCGCCGCTGATCGCCGCCTACCATGCACGCTGGCCGGAGATGCTGGGCGGCGCCATCGACGAGACGGTCGCGGTGCTGGAGGAACTGCGCGGGCAGGGCCTGCGGCTGTACGCCTTGACCAACTGGTCGCACGAGACCTTTCCGGTGGCGCGCGCGCGCTTCCCGTTCCTGCAGTGGTTCGATGGCGTGCTGGTCTCCGGCGAGGAGCGGCTGGTGAAGCCGGACCCGGCGATCTTCGCGCTGCTGTGCGAGCGCTACGCGATCGTGCCGGCGCAGGCGGTGTTTGTCGACGACGCGCCGCGCAACGTGCGCGCCGCCGCGGACATCGGCATGCACGCGCTGCAGTTCCGCGATGCGCCCGCCTTGCGCCGCGACCTGGCGGCGCTGGGCCTGCCGTTGCGCGACGTCGGGCAGGCGCGATGAGCGGCGCGCCCGACGCGCTGCCGCAGGAGCGCCAGCAGGCGATCCTGCAGCGCCTGCGCGAGCACGGCCGGGTGGTGGCGGCGGACCTGGCCGCGCGCTTCGGCGTGTCCG